>JAEEGG010002599.1_pt1 | contig 46326 bp, 42 predicted proteins | sample 9134161 | NCBI WGS metagenome assembly JAEEGG01 (sample SAMN16246543, study PRJNA631951) | gut metagenome | biome: gut microbiome; feature: rumen; material: CR-attached | host: Bos | place: Iran: Karaj | collected 2018-10 | reverse complement strand
GCCTGGCAGGCACACTTCGTAAAGAACATGTTCATCCAGCCAACAGCTGAGGAGCTGGAGAGCTTCGAGCCTAACTTCGTTATCTATAACGCTTCAAAGGCAAAGGTTGAGAACTACAAGGAGCTGGGTCTGAACTCAGAGACTTGTGTAGCTTTCAACACCACAAGCCGTGAGCAGTGTATCATCAACACCTGGTACGGTGGTGAGATGAAGAAGGGTATGTTCTCTATGATGAACTACTATCTGCCTCTGCAGGGTATCGCTTCCATGCACTGCTCTGCCAACACCGATATGGAGGGTAAGAACACCGCAATCTTCTTCGGTCTGTCTGGTACAGGTAAGACCACTCTGAGTACTGATCCTAAGCGTCTGCTGATTGGTGACGACGAGCACGGATGGGACGACGAGGGTGTGTTCAACTTCGAGGGCGGCTGCTACGCTAAGGTGATCAACCTCGACAAGGAGTCTGAGCCCGACATCTACAACGCTATCCGTCGCGACGCTCTGCTCGAGAACGTGACTGTTGACGAGGCTGGTAAGATCGACTTCGCAGACAAGAGCGTTACTGAGAACACCCGTGTGAGCTATCCTATCAACCACATTGAGAAGATTGCCCAGAAGGTAAACAAGAAGAGTGCTGGTCCTGAGGCTAAGAACGTCATCTTCCTGAGTGCCGATGCCTTCGGCGTACTGCCCCCAGTATCTATCCTGACTCCGGAGCAGACGAAGTACTACTTCCTCTCTGGTTTCACAGCTAAGTTGGCTGGTACAGAGCGCGGTATCACAGAGCCCACACCTACATTCTCTGCTTGCTTCGGCCAGGCATTCCTCGAGCTGCACCCCACAAAGTATGCTGAGGAGCTGGTGAAGAAGATGGAGAAGAGCGGCGCTAAGGCTTATCTGGTGAACACAGGTTGGAACGGTACCGGCAAGCGTATCTCTATCAAGGATACACGTGGTATCATCGACGCTATCCTCGGTGGTGACATCCTGAACGCTCCTACCAAGAAGATTCCTTACTTCGACTTCGAGGTTCCCACACAGCTCAACGGCGTGGCTTGGGGCATTCTCGATCCTCGCGACACCTATCAGAACCGCAACGAGTGGGAGGAGAAGGCTAAGGATCTGGCTGCCCGTTTCATCAAGAACTTCAAGAAGTACGAGGGCAACGAGGCTGGTAAGGCTCTCGTAGCTGCTGGTCCGAAACTCTAAAACAGAGTAATTTAACATTCATCAAAATAAAGGGCGATTTCTACGGGAATCGCCCTTGTTTTGTATCAGAAACCCTAAACTAACTTAAAAACAATCAAATATTGGCATATTTTCTTTAATTATAAGGTGAAAATGATAGCATTTTGCGGAATTGTGAGTAACTTTGCAGCCGAATTGTGTATAAATCGTATTTCTGACAAGAATGAACAAATATATATCAGCACTCTGCGCCCTGATTATCGGCACACTGTCCCTTACTTCGTGCCTCAATTCGAGCGACGATAGCGACATTACATATTACAACGACACCGCCATCACAGCCTTCAGCCTGACGACGGTGAACAGGTATATCCATACGACATCAAAAAGCGGTAACGACTCTGTCTATAAGAAGACGCTCAGCAGTCCCGTCAAGTTCCATATTGACCAATACAAAAGGGTCATCTACAACACAGACTCCCTTTATGCCGACTGTGACCTGTCGCACGTGCTGGTGTCCATAGGTGCCAAGAACAACGGCTATGTCGTCATCAAGAGTCTGACCAGCGATACCCTATTCAACTACTATTCTACAGACTCCCTTGACTTCTCACAGCCCAGAGAGATCCGTGCTTACGCCAACGACGGCACAGGCTACCGCGCCTATCAGGTTGAGATAAACAAGCATCAGGCTGTGACTGATAAGATACTATGGGAGAAGATGTCTGCCGGATCATATCCCACCGATAACGAGAAGAAGAGATGGGAGGAGATCGTAGCCGCCAACGACCAACTCGGACCGTTCATTGGTGCCGGCACGATGGAAGCCTATGCCTTCAACAAGGACATGACAGCCATCATGGTCAGCAAAGACGGAGGTGTGGAATGGACCGCCGATAGTCTCGACAGCGATGCCTCATTCCTACCGAAAGAGAGCTTCGCCTTCGTATCGTATCCATTTACCACCAACGAACAGACTGATTATCAGATTCTCGCTGGTGTGTCGCAAGAGGGAGAGATCTCCTGCAACGTATGGCGTAAGGTTGCTGAATACGCCGAGGGCAGCGAGACCAGTAAGTGGGTGTATATGCCGTTTGAGGTATACAACAGATATTATCTGCCTGCGATGATTGACTTCAGCCTCGTGTATTTCCATGGCAATGTACTGGCCATCGACAGCAACTGGATCCGCATTAGCCGTGACGGTGGTGTCACATGGAAAACCTCTGAGGGTATGCAACTCCCCTCCGACAACCTGTTTGGCGTGGAAGCCTGCACTGACGACAAGGGAGCTCTCTGGCTCAAAGATAAGAATACTGACGAGGTATGGCGAGGAATACTTGTGGAAGAATAGGCCGGCTGCTGCTTGCAGCATGTCTCCTCTACGCTATCCCCTCAGCCGCACAGGACGAGCCGGAATACAAAATGGAGATTGGCGCAGGCGGAGGACTGGTGGCCTATACGGGCGATTTCAACGGCAATCTGTTAAAGGGTCTGCAACCCTGGGGGACGCTGATAGCCAAATACCACATGAACCCGAGGATGGCACTGTCGCTGAATGTGGGAATGGGAAAAATCAAAGGCTCCATAGCAGATGCAGAGACCTGGTATCCTACAACAGAGCCCTACGAGTTCGACAACACCCTGACGGAAGGCATAGTGCGCTATGAGTACAACTTCTGGGCATTCGGGACAGGACGGGAATACCGCGGAGCGCGAAAACTGGTACCATTCATCACCCTTGGACTGGGAATCGTCCACCACAGCGGTGAGAACAGCGGCATCACGATGAGCATGCCCATCGGTGCCGGAATAAAATACAAGGTGAGCCAGCGGCTGAACTTCACAGCAGAGTGGGCCCTAAGGTTTACACCCAGTGACCACCTCGACGGCAGGAAAGACGTCTACGGCATCAAGAGCAGCGGACTCTTTAAGAACACCGACTGCTACAACGTGCTGCAACTGTCACTCTCCTACGATGTATGGATGAAGTGCAAAACATGTCATAACGACAGAGACTGAGCATTAAGATTATAGTTTAGAGTTTATAGTTTATAAAGAGATATGAGCGAGCAATTGGACATGAACCGCATTCCTAAGCACATTGCCATCATCATGGACGGCAACGGGCGTTGGGCTATGGATCGTGGGTTGGATCGCACGTTTGGCCATAAAGCCGGACTCGACAACCTGGAGGTCATCACCACCTTGTGTTCTAACTTAGGTGTAAAGTACCTTACGGTCTACGCCTTCTCCATAGAGAACTTCAACAGGCCTGCCTATGAGGTTGAGGCACTGATGGGGTTGGTGCTAAGCTTCTTCAAGATGCAGTTATTCCACAACAACAACGTCAGTTTCCACGTGGTTGGCGACGTAGACAGGCTCCCAAAGAGCGTTCAGGACAAGCTGCACTCTATGGAAGAAGAGACAGCCATGTACGATGGTATGGCCATGACTATAGCCATGAGCTATTCATCAAAGCAAGAGCTCGTGAATGCCGCAAAGATCATTGCCAGAAAGGTGGAGAAGGGTGAGATGAGCGTTGATGATATCTGTGAGGAGACGATCGCAGAGAATCTGTGGACAAAATGGATGCCCGATCCCGACCTTCTCATCCGTACCGGTGGTGAAGTGCGCATATCCAACTATCTGCTCTGGCAGTGCGCCTATTCGGAGTTCTACTTCTGCGACACCTACTGGCCCGACTTCGGTGAGGAGGAACTCCACAAGGCCATCATCAGTTACCAGAACCGCCAGCGCCGCTTCGGAAAGACTGAGGCACAGATAGAAGCGGAGGAAGCAGAGGAAAAGTAAAAAGGTAAAAAAGTAAAAAAGAAAGTGACTTATAATATTATAAATAAGGTGAAAGGATTGGTGAAAGGTGTTTTACCTTTTTACCTTCTTACCTTTTTACCTTTAACTGCTACAGCTCAGGATAAGATTGTCAATCCCGACATCTCGTATGCCGGTATGCCTCGCACTTGCGAGATCGGAGGTATTGCCGTAGAGGGTGTGGAAGGCTATGAAGACTACGTGTTGACAGGACTCTCAGGTCTTAGCGTAGGCCAGCAGATAGAAGTGCCTGGCTCCCAGATTACCGAAGCTGTGAAACGTTACTGGCGCAATGGACTCTTCTCGAAGGTGAGTATCACCGCCGACTCCATCGTTGGCAGCAAGATCTACCTCTGCATACACCTCGGCATGCGTCCACGTATCAGTGGCATCAACTATATCGGCATCAAGAAGGCTGAGCGTGAGGATATGGAAGCTAAACTGGGTATCATGCGAGGCAGTCAGATCACTCCTAACATGATCGACCGTGCAAAGATCCTGGCAAAGAGATATTTCGACGAGAAAGGCTATAAGAACGCTGAGATAGAAATTGCCCAGCGCGACGACCCTGAAAAGCCCAATCAGGTGGTTCTCGACGTGAAGATTGACAAGAAGGAGAAGATGAAGGTTCACCAACTCATCTTCGAAGGTAACGATAAGTTGAAGGACAACAAAATCAAGGGTTCGCTTTTCAGTAAGGGTGCCTTCGGAAAGATTCATGAGGCAGGAAAGTTCACGAACTTCTTCAAGTCGAAAAAGTTTACCGACGAGCGCTACCGTGAGGCTAAGCAGGCACTGATCGACAAGTACAACGAACTCGGTTTCCGCGACGCCAGCATCATTGAAGACTCCGTCAGCAACTACGACGACAACCACGTGGACGTCTACGTGAAAATCGATGAGGGTGACAAATACTTCATCCGCAACATCACTTGGGTGGGAAACACTGTTGTCACCTCCGACTACCTGAATGCCGTGCTTGAAATGAAGAAGGGCGATGTATACAACCAGAAGCATATCAACAAGCGACTCAAGGAAGACGAGGATGCTGCAGGAAATTACTACTACAATAATGGATACGTGTTCTCAAACATCGATCCTGTGGAGGTGAACATAGTCGGCGACTCTATCGATCTGGAGATGCGCGTCACTGAAGGTCCGCAGGCTCGTCTGAACCATGTACGAATATATGGTAACGACCGCCTCTATGAAGAGGTGGTGCGCCGTGAGCTGCACACAAAGCCCGGCGACCTCTTCAACAAGGAGGCCATCACCCGCTCTATGCGCGATATTGCATCGATGGGATTCTTCGATGCAGAAAAGGTTGTGCCAGACATACAGCCTGACGTAGAGAATGGTACCGTTGACATCAACTGGCAAATGGAGCAGAAGTCCAACGACCAACTGGAGTTCTCACTCGGATGGGGACAGACGGGTATCATTGGAAAAGTCGGTATCAAGTTCAACAACTTCTCCATCCGCAACCTCTTCGGCAAGAACAAGCTCCATCGTGGCATACTGCCTTACGGCGACGGTGAGCAGCTGGGATTCAGTTTCCAGACTAACGGCTCCTACTACAGTTCGCTGAGTGCGAACTACGGCACCAACTGGTTTGGCGGCAAGCGCCCCAACAGCCTGAACTTCGGTGTCTTCTACTCCAAGCAGTCCGACATCTCCAGCTACTACCGCAACAACTCGTTCTATAGCAACTACGCTCTGTACAACGCCGGCTACGGTATGTACAATACCGGCTATTACAACTACGATGCTATGCTCGACGACGACAAGACGATGACCGTCTTCGGCGCATCCGTAGGATGGGGTAAACGTCTGCGCTGGCCCGACGACTACTTCCAGTTCTCCGCCTCTCTCGGCTACAGCCGCTATATGCTGCGTGACTGGAGTTACTTCTATATTCACAACGGAAACTGTAACAATATCAATGTCGGTCTGACGCTATCGCGCGTATCTACAGATAATCAGCTGTTCCCGCGTCGCGGTTCGGAGATGGTGGCATCCGTCACCCTGACCCCGCCTTGGTCGCTCTTCGACAACAAAGACTACTCTTCCCTGGCCAAGAACAGCAACTCGGCTACCTATGAAGACGAACTGCAGGACGTGTACCGTTGGATTGAATACCACAAGTGGAAGTTCAAGCTGCGCTCGTTCACGGCGCTCACCGGAGGCCAGAAGTGCTTCGTGCTGATGACACGTGTGGAGATGGGTCTGCTGGGCAGCTACAACGACAACAAGCGCTCACCGTTTGAGACCTTCTACGTGGGTGGTGACGGCATGAGCGGCTACTCCTACGGTTATTCTGAAGAGACCATCGGTCTGCGAGGCTACGAGAACGGCTCCATCTCCTACTCCTCAGCCTATGAGGAGATGATGAACGGACGCGGCATCTCGTCGTACAACTCCTACGCTTACGACCGTCTGACACTCGAGCTGCGCTATCCCTTCATGCTGGGCAACACCACCATCTACGGCCTCGGCTTCCTCGAAGGCGGTAATGCCTGGGCAAGGGCCAAGGACTTCAACCCCTTCAAGATGAAACGCTCCGCTGGTCTTGGCGTGCGTATATTCCTCCCCATGGTGGGTCTGATGGGTATCGACTGGGCTTATGGTTTCGACGATGTCTATACAAGCCAGGCAGGTACCACGAAGAAGGGTGGAAGCAACTTCCACTTCATCCTCGGACAAGAGTTCTAAATAAACCATTTGAGATGATATACGTCTAAGAAATAGTCACATTTAAAAACCTGACAAATATGAAGAAGTTATTAATCTGTGTAATCTGTGTCATCTGCGGTATCACTTCAGTACAGGCGCAGAAGTTTGCGCTCATCGATATGGAGTATATCCTTAAGAACATTCCCGCCTATGAGCGTGCCAATGAACAGTTGAACCAGACCTCGAAGCAGTGGCAGGCAGAAGTCGACGCGCTGACCACCGAGGCCCAGACACTCTACAAGAACTATCAGAACGAGGTCGTCTTCCTCTCCAAGGAGCAGAAGAAGGCCAAGCAGGACGCCATCGTCGAGAAAGAAAAGCAGGCCGCCGACCTGAAGAAGAAATACTTCGGTCCTGAGGGAGAACTTTTCAAGAAACGCAGTGCCCTCATGGCACCCATCCAGGATGAGATATTTAATGCAGTCAAGGATATTGCCGACACCCGCGGCTATCAGCTCGTCCTCGACCGTGCCAGCGACACGGGCATCATCTTCGGCTCCCCGAAGATCGACATCTCCTCAGAGGTGCTCAGTAAACTTGGATATTCAAACTAGTTAAACTAGTAATATTAGTAAATAACAATTTAATTAAATAAGAAAAATGAAAAAATTAATTATCTGCGCCATTTGCGCAATCTGCGGTTTCACCACCGCCAACGCACAGGCCAAATTCGGCCACGTGAACACTCAGGAGATTATTCAGGCTATGCCGGAATACACTGCCGCCAAGACTGAAATTGACAAGCTCCAGGAGCAGTATGAGGCTGACTTGAAGTCAATGCAGGACGAACTGCAGAAGAAGGCTGAAGCTTTCGACAAGGAACAGGAAACCCTGCCCGAGAACATCAAACAGCGTCGTCAGACTGAACTTCAGGAGATGTACCAGAAGATCCAGCAGAGCTATCAGGACAACCAGCAGGCTCTTCAGAAGGCTTCTCAGGAAAAGATGCAGGCCATAACCGCTAAGGTGCTCGATGCTATCAAGGCTATAGGTCAGACCGGACAATTCGTCATCATCAACGAAGTCAATTCCGGCATCCCCTACATTAGTACTACACTTTCTACCGATGTTACCGCACAGGTAAAAGCCAAACTCGGCCTGAAGTAATTCGAAACATATCACATATTTATAACATAAATGCTACCCTGAAGACGTTTCAAGGTAGCATTTAATTTGTACACTACTTATAAATATGGGGGATATCTGAAAAAAAACTATGATTTCCAAAAAAATTGCCAAATCATGATATTATGTGAGAAAATATACCTATCTTTGTAACCAAAAGATTAAGCTTATGAAAAGAGTCATATTTTTTTTATTTATGGTGGCAGCTTTGACGGCTTCTGCTCAGACGGACAGCACACAGACTTTCAGTTTCGGCTACCTCAGCTACGAGGCTGCCTTAAAGTCGATGCCTGAATTTGCCACCGTCCAGCAGCAAATGGCGGAACTTCGCTCACAATATCTGGCAGAGACCAAGCGCGTGGAAGACGAGTTCAACCGTAAATATGAGGAATTCCTTGAGGGACAGCGCGACTTCCCACGTACTATCCTGCAGAAGCGTCAGACAGAACTGCAGGAACTGATGGAGAAAAACATCCTGTTCAAGGAGAAGAGCCGTGAGGAGCTGGCAGAGGCAGAGCGGCAGGCTCTTGCACCGTTGCGCATCCGTCTCATCGAACAGTTGGGCACCATCGGCCGTGAACGCGGCTATGCCTTCATCTACGACACCGATACGAAGGCCCTGCCCTATATCAATGCAACACAAGGCGAAGATATCAATCAACTCGTTCAGGATGCTCTCAAGTAAGCCAGGCCCCATCGGCATCTTCGACAGCGGATACGGTGGTCTGACTATCCTTCACGGCATCCGCCAATTGCTTCCCCAATACGACTATCTTTACTTGGGCGACAACGCCCGTGCACCCTATGGACCACGTTCATTCGACGTCGTCTACGAATTCACGCGTCAGGCTGTACATAAACTCTTCGAGATGGGCTGCCACCTCATCATCCTAGGCTGTAACACGGCCTCGGCAAAGGCTCTGCGCACCATACAGCAGCACGATCTGCCACAGTGGGATCCTGAGCGCCGTGTGCTAGGCATCATCCGCCCTACAGCAGAAGTTATCGGTGACCTCACCAAATCGCGTCACGTAGGTGTGCTTGCCACCGAAGGTACCATCAAGAGCGAGAGCTACAACCTCGAGATCCAGAAGCTCCATCCCGATATCACGGTGACGGGTGTAGCATGTCCGTTCTGGGTGCCCCTCGTAGAATACAACGAAGCCGACTCCCCTGGAGCCGACTACTTCGTCAAGAAACGCATCGACGAGATTATGCATAAGGATCCGCAAATCGACGCCCTTATCCTCGGCTGCACCCACTACCCTATCCTCATGCCGAAGATCAAGAAATACCTACCCGCAGGCGTCCGCATTATCTCCCAAGGTCAATACGTGGCCGAGAGCCTTGCCGACTACCTTGCCAGGCATCAAAAAATCGAGCAAAGATGCTCCAAAGGTGCCACCACTCAATACCTTACTACCGAGAATCCTTCAAAGTTCAAGGAATCTGCCCAAATCTTCCTCAACGAAGCCGTTGAAGTCGACAACATCACCATCGGGTGAATACTTTATTCAATCTGCTTGATAGTGTATCTCTCGTTAGAGTTATAGTCACGATCTTTATCTTTACCAAAGTACTCGAGCGTGTAAGTCTTGCTCTTCTCCTTCGTAACCCGGATCAGCACTTCTCTGTAAGTGACACGACCGTTTTCCAGATAACTCTCGAAAGCATTGTAGGTTGTGGTCTTCTTGTTTTCTGAATTTTTGACCAGTTTGAACGAAGAGATATTGCGTTGGCTTTGAGCAATATCAATATATAAACTGTCAGACGTAAATCTGAATAACAATTCTCCACTCTGAGATATATACTTCCCGTTCAACTCAATTGCGTAAGTCTCATAAGAGCAACACAACATCAGAAACAGAAATAAAAGCTTCCTCATCATTCTTTAAGCATCAATGTTAGCGTAGGTTGCATTCTTTTCAATGAACTCGCGACGAGGCTCGACATCATCACCCATGAGCATGGAGAAGATCTCGTCGGCTTCAGCTGCGTTTTCGATGGTGACCTGTTTCAGCAAGCGGTTTTCAGGGTTCATGGTGGTCTCCCAAAGTTGTTCGGGGTTCATCTCACCAAGACCTTTGTAGCGCTGCGTATGAAGGGTCTTGTCATCGCCGTTACCTGCCACATACTTATCGATGAAGGCCTGACGCTGCTGCTCTGTGTAACAGTATTCAGACACTTTCTTGTAGGTACATTTGTAGAGCGGTGGTGTGGCGATATAGAGATGTCCGCCCTGGATAACCTGCGGCATGAAGCGATAAAAGAGCGTCATGATAAGGGTGTCGATGTGAGAGCCATCGACATCGGCGTCGGTCATGATGATGATCTTGTCATAACGCAACTTGTCGATATTTGCCTCACGATCGCCCTCGCCCTCTACACCGAAGCGTACGCCGATGGATTGAATGATGTTCATGACAGACTCTGCCTCGAACACACGGTGCCACTGCACCTTCTCGACGTTCAGAATCTTACCACGGAGAGGCAGGATGGCCTGGAAGTGACGGTCACGACCCTGTTTGGCGGAGCCACCAGCGGAGTCACCCTCGACGAGGAAGATCTCGCACTCCTTCGGGTCTTTGTTTGAGCAGTCGGCGAGTTTGCCAGGCAGTCCACCACCCGTCATGGGGTTCTTGCGCTGAACGCTCTCACGGGCCTTACGGGCTGCGATACGGGCTGTGGCAGCGAGGACCACCTTGTCGCAGATCATCTTAGCCTCCTTCGGGTGCTCCTCCAGATAGTTGGCAAGAGCCTCACCCACGGCCTGCTGAACGGCACCGGCGACCTCCGAGTTACCAAGTTTGGTCTTTGTCTGTCCCTCGAACTGCGGCTCAGCCACCTTGATACTAATCACTGCTGTAAGGCCTTCACGGAAGTCCTCAGGGGCAATCTCAATCTTTGCCTTCTCAATCTGTTTGGAGATCTGCGGGTCGTTGTCAGCGTACTTCTTAAGCGTGCGCGTCAGGGCGGCGCGGAAACCTGCAAGATGGGTACCGCCCTCAATCGTGTTGATATTATTTACATAGGAATGGATATTCTCACTATAGTCGGTGTTGTACATCACTGCCACCTCAATGGGTATGCCCTGCTTTTCGGTCTTCAGATAGATGACGTCATCGACGAGGTGCGTGCGATGACGGTCTACATAACGCACAAACTCCTTCAGGCCGTCCTTGGCATGGAACACCTCAGGCTCCCTCAGCTTACCTTCCTCATCAGGACGAAGATCGGTAAGGGTAATAGTGATGCCTGCATTAAGGTATGCCAACTCACGCATACGACGGGCAATGATGTCGTACTTATATTCGGTGGTGGTGAAGATAGTGCCATCGGGCCAGAACTGTTGGCGGGTACCAGTCTTGTCGGTATCCCCCACGATCTTCACATCGTAGAGGGGTTTTCCCTTCTCGTACTCCTGCTGGTAGATGTGTCCGTTGCGGAACACCTGCGACAACATGTGTGTGGAGAGAGCATTCACGCAACTGACACCCACGCCATGAAGACCACCAGACACCTTATAGGAGCCCTTGTCGAACTTACCACCAGCGTGAAGCACTGTCATCACGACCTCAAGAGCCGACTTGTGCATCTTCTCATGCTCATCGACAGGGATACCACGACCGTTGTCGAGAACGGTGATGGAGTTGTCTTCGTTGATGGTTACCTCAATATGTGTACAATATCCGGCCATCGCCTCGTCGATGGAGTTGTCGACAGTCTCGTTGACCAGATGGTGGAGTCCTTTCTCACTGATATCGCCAATATACATGGCCGGACGCTTGCGCACGGCTTCCAAGCCCTCAAGCACCTGGATATTACTCGCGGAATAGTTCTGTTCCTGATTCAGTTGTTCTTCAGTCATGTTTCTGTTCTTTTGTAATTTGCGTGCAAAGGTACAAAAAAAAAATCAGATAAACATAGTTTATCTGCTAAAAAACAATAAAAAGAAAACCGCAACCTTTCGGGTTGCGGATGTTCAATTATAATTTATTGATGTGCTGTGCAAGACTTGACTTCAGGTTTGCGGCCTTGTTCTTGTGGATGATGTTGGTCTTGGCGAGTTTGTCAAGCATCTTCTGCACCTTCGGATACAGCGCAGCGGCCTCGTCCTTGTTAGTCATAGCGCGCAGTTTGCGCACAGCATTACGCATTGTCTTTGCGTAGTAGTGATTGTGAAGTGCCCTTGTCTTTGTCTGGCGGATTCTCTTCACGGATGATTTGTGGTTTGCCATTTTTAATTTTACTTTTTAATTGAATACCTTATTAACTTAAAGCCTATGGGTCTTACGCCTTATGAGCAGCCCTGAGCAGCCCTTACGGGCTTCCGCCACCTTTTCCGGCAGGCCGGTAGCACTTGGCTGTGCAGATGACAGATTTAATTGTAGTCCGTAGGAGAGTCGAACTCCTCTTTAGAGAATGAAAATCTCTCGTCCTAACCGATAGACGAACGGACCATCCGCTTCAAAAGCGGGTGCAAAGGTACAACTTTTAGTTGAGAGTAGAGAGCAGAGAGTAGAGATTTGCCACAAAATTAATATTATTTAACCATTATAATATTAAAAATGTCATTTATCAATAATCAATAATCAATAATTTTTGTACCTTTGTGCCCGTATGCAGACAAAGACAGAAGCCATTGTGCTACATGCCATCAAGTATGGCGAGACAAGGATGATAGTCGACGTGTTCAGCAGGTCACAGGGGCGTTTGTCGCTGATTGTGAGCATACCTAAATCACCCCGCTCAAGGATTCGGAAACAACTTTTCCAGCCATTGACGCTACTTGAGGCAGAGATAGACGTGCGTCAGAAGGCCCAACTACAGAAATTGAAGGATGTGAGGCTGGCAGTTCCTTTTGTTTCCATACCTTTCAACCCCCACAAACTGGCGATCACATTGTTTGTCTCAGAGTTCCTTTACCATGCCCTGCATTCCGAACAGCGAAACGAGCCGTTGTTCGACTATATTTGCAGCAGTGTGGAGTGGCTCGATGGTCAAACAGCCAACTTTGCAAATTTCCATCTGGTGTTCCTGATGCGATTGAGTCGTTTCTTGGGCTTCTACCCAAACCTTGACGACTACAATGCTGGTGACTACTTCGACCTTCGCGAGAGCACCTTCTGTGCCTTGCCGCCAAAACACCACGACTTCCTCAAACCTGAGGAAGCCGGGAAAATGCAACTGATGATGCGGATGGACTATGCCACAATGCGTCTCTACCGCCTATCGCACCTTGATCGCGACCGTCTGTTGGAAGTAGCTATCACCTACTACCGTCTCCATCTCCCCAGCTTTCCTGAGCTGAAGTCTTTGGCCGTACTTCGAGAACTCTACGAGACACCCTAAGCGAACCTGATAGTGCCCTGAATGGGCTCTGAGGGCTCTGCTGAGGGTTCCTGAGCCTCCGGCTTAACGTCGCCCGTTGCCTGGGAGTTGATGCTGTCGAGAATCTCACGGGTACGCTTGTAGGTGGGAGTAGACTCCACGGCAGAAATCACATCGTCGTTGTCGAGATCCTCAGGACGGAACAAGTAGATGTTCGGACGACGCTTATAGCGTTTTGTCGCTCCCTCGCCACCATAGTAACGATTTCGGCGATCCTGACGCTCAGCGGCTTTCTCCTGCTCAGCAGCAATGCGATTAATATCATCTTGGGTGTGTTTCTTGATATGGGCATCCATACCATCTACACTCTCTATGCCGAAGCCTGTAGCAAGGATAGTCACCTTAACCTTCTTGCCCAGTTCAAGGTCGGTGGCAAGACCCCACTTGATCTCGAAGTCATTGCCAAACTTAGCCATAAAATCGTTAACATCGTTCATCTCCTCCATCATCAACGATGTCTGACCGTCCTTGGAGCCTGCGAACGATATGCTGAGCAGAATCTTCTTGGAGTTGAATATATCGTTGTCATTGAGTAACGGTGAGTTCAGAGCATCCTCGATAGCTTTTCTTACCCGGCCCTCTCCCTCACCATAACCAGTAGACATGATGGCTACGCCACCATCCTTCAATACGGTCTTCACATCGTTGAAGTCGAGGTTGATCAATCCGTGAACGGTAATGATCTCAGCAATCGACTTTGCGGCAACGGAAAGCGTGTCATCAGCCTTGCCGAAAGCATCAAGTACAGACAGTTCGGGATATATTTCACGCAGGCGTTCGTTATTAATAACGAGCAGGGCGTCAACATGCTTCTGCATCTCCTCCACACCATCGAGAGCCTGGTCAATTTTACGATCACCCTCGAAGCGGAATGGTATTGTGACGATACCTACTGTAAGGATGCCCAATTCTTTTGAGACACGTGCGATGACAGGGGCAGCTCCAGTACCCGTACCACCACCCATACCGGCAGTGATGAATGCCATACGTGTGCCATCGGAAAGCATGCTACGAATATCCTCAATGCTCTCTTCTGCCGCAGCACGGGCCTTCTCGGGTTTGTTGCCTGCTCCGAGACCCTCCTTACCCAACTGCAGATGAACGGGCACAGGCGAGTCGTTGAGTGCCTGGTTGTCTGTGTTGCAGAGTACAAACGTCACATCGTGGATGCCCTCACGATACATATGGTTGACGGCATTGCCACCACCGCCTCCGACGCCAATCACCTTAATAATGCTGTGTTCCTGCTCCGGTGCTCCGAAGTCCAGAATCTGAATGTTATTATTGTCCATGGATCTTACTATTTACTATTTTACCTATTCACTTTTTCACTCCTCTTCAATCATAGACTTGCCAAACTTCAGAATACCCTTCTTCAGCTTGTTCCACGTGCTATTCTCCTTACGAATGCGATCTTCCTCCTCCTTCTGACGGAGTTCCTCCTCGCGCTTCAGACGGTCTTCCTCTTCCTGTTGACGACGTTTTTCTTCCTCAGCTGCCTTCTTCTCGTTCTCCGTGCGGATGACGCCTGGAGGAATCTCTCCTGGCTGACGTGGCATACGAGAATCGACAGCGACCGTTGTAGATTCCTTCTTGGGACTGAAGAGGTCGTTGGGATCTATGGCACCACCTGCGCAATTGATATCGCCCTTGACAAGAAGTCCCAGTAAGGTGTTCATCATACCGTTGTGCGACCTGATATCCTCATTATTGGATATGATTGTCTGTGTGACGAACTTGGCGATACGGATCTTGTCGACATGAGTGTGGTTAGAGAATGCCTTTTCGATGTTCTTCATGTTCGATCCGCCACCAGTGATGATTAATCCACCCAGGAGCTTGTCGTAATAATCAGACGGTATCTGGAACCACACATTCTCGATAATCTCCTCCAGACGTCCCTCAACAATCTCTATGAACTTGCGGCTCTCAATTTGCCGGTCTGTGTCGATGGAATATTTCAGGTCGTTGTCAATATCACTGTTGTCAGTATAGGCCGAGGCATACTTCAGTTTCATGCGCTCGGCATCACTTTCCTCCATCTGGAGGGTAGCGATATCTTTCGTGATGTTATTGCCTCCAAGGGGTATGACAGCCAGATGACGCAGGATATTCTTCGAATAGACGGATACGGTAGTGGTGTCGGCACCAATATCAACCAATGCACATCCCGAACGCTTCTCAGCCTCCGTGAGCACGCTGTCGGCCAGTGCCAGAGGCGCGAGATACATCTCTGCCACACAGATGCCAGCAGCCTCGAAACACATATTCAGATTCTTATAGAAGGCCTTACGCTCCAAAATGTTCAGGAAGTTACCCTCCAGGTGGTTTGTCTGTATGCCCACCGGATCGAGCTGCAGCTGGGAGCCCACCTTGTATTCCTGTACTGCCGCATCGAGGATCTCCTGATCCTGATAGGTCATGTTACGATTAGCATCCATGAGCTCGATGACCATATCCTGAGTGACGATAGTCTCACTGGGTAGATCCTTGGAGACAATGTTTTTGACACTCCGGATAGACTGTCCACCAACACCCACATAGACCTGAGTAATTTCCGTTTTGAGTTGAGTCTCCAGTTTCTTGATGATGCTGGTCAGGCACTGAGCGGTCTTGTCTATATTGTAGACCACACCCTTTCTGATGAAAGAGGACGAGTTCTCCTTTACGACGGCAAGTACATTGATACTCCCGTCGAGATTCTTCTGTCCGGCGATTCCGGTCATCTTGGATGATCCGAGTTCGATTGCTACGATAAATTCCTTTGCTGCCATATATTCTTAACTACTTTAACTCCTTTACTTCTATATCATCTTAACATTTCTCTTCTTGCATATAATCTGATTGTCAAACTCCACGCTGATGTAGGAATATTTGTTCCAGCCTGCCTTGTTCAGTCCGTATAGATAGAACTTTCGCATACGTTCCAACTTTCTCTCTACGCCTACTGGCATACCTAAATAAATGATATGATCGCCCACTCGCGGCACCAGTTCCAACGTACCGTCCGCAAGCACATTAATCTGCACTATCTGATTCTGCCAGAATTTATCCTGCATGATGTGGTTTGCCACATGGCTCAGGTATGATTGTGCATATTTTCGGCTGATATGTCCTGTGGCCACAATGAGGTCGTTGACATAACGGTTCTCCGGCATCACGTTAGCATGGGAATCGATATAATAGTTGTCACCACCTTCAGCCATTACCTTCACTACAGGCACACGCTGTCTGACCCGTATACAAACCTGTCCGCTCTGGGTTTTATAACACTCTGCCTTCTCCACAAACGGACTCTTCTGTAGCGTCTCTTCTATCTTTCTTGAACTGACGTCACGCATAGGCAAGGAGAGAGGATACACCTTCTCCTTTCTGAGCATCTTGTTAATTTCATCAGCAGTCAGGAAGCCGTCAACGATATTGGCCTCGATATCCGTCTTCACCTCCGTACAGATGACAGATACCTGGTCTGGCTTGTTGAAAGCCGTAACTGCCATGACCAGATAGGCGGCAATGGCAATATCGCAAAAAACGAGTAGTGACTTCTTCCAGTTGATGTTCATCTTAACAACTTACAATTTATTCGGTGATTTTACTTTTCAGCAATTTAGTGATTTGTGGCACCAGATTGTCAAGGTCACCAGCTCCCAGCACCACAAGCACCTCGAAATGACGCTCTTTTACAAAATCAAGTACCTCGTCCTTACGGATCATCTTTTTGCTTACGCCCTCTTTCAGTTTATCGTAAATGAGACCAGAGGTAACTCCTGGGATAGGTTCCTCACGGGCAGGATAGATCTCTGTGAGCACCACCTCATCGAGCAGGCTCAACGCATCGGCAAAATCATTATAGAAATCGCGGGTACGGGTATAGAGATGTGGCTGGAAGATGGCGGTGATATGCTTGTCCTTATAAAGTTCACGTATACTCTTCACACTCTGCAATATCTCCTTCGGGTGGTGGGCATAGTCACTGAGGAAAACCAGACCGTCCGTCTTGATCTTAAAGTCGAAGCGACGGTCCACGCCACCATATGTCTGCATGCCATAGCGCAATTCCTCAGCAGTACAGCCGTTTAACTGTGCCATTGCCATTGCTGCTATACCATTCTCGATATTGATGGGTATAGGTTGCCCGAGCTGCACATCCTTCACACACTCAATGGGAGAGATGAAGTCGAAGGTTATCTCTCCGTTGGCAATACGGATATTCTCCGCATGGAAGTCACCCTCGGTGAGGGCATAGTCATAACGACGGACACCGTCCTGAAGGTTTTCCTCCATCTCAAGGCCACGGTGTATGATAAGTGCTCCTCCTGGCTGTATGAGTTCCGTATAGTGGCGGAAACTCTCAAGATAAGCTTCCTTCGTGCCGTAGATATCCAGATGATCCGGATCGGTACTGGTGATGACACTCATCCAGGGACGCAGCCAGTGGAACGAACGGTCGAACTCATCAGCCTCTATCACCACGAAATCGGAGTTGGAGAGAATATAGTTTGTGCCGTAGTTCTTGGAGATGCCTCCGAGGAAGGCGTTACAGTCGAGTTGGCTCTGGTGCATGATGTGCGCACACATGGTGGAGGTAGTGGTCTTACCATGGGTACCAGCCACACAAAGGCCCTTATGAGTCTGTGTCAGTGTTCCAAGTACCTGTGCACGTTTCTGGACCTCGAAGCCGTTTGCCCGGAAATACTGGAGTTCCAGATGTTCTTCCGGTATAGCCGGTGTATAGACGACGAGACACGAATCCTTCTGTTTACAGATATGCGGAATCATCTCCAGATCCTCCTCATAATGGATGAGCATGCCCTCCTTCTCCAGTTGTCGGGTCAGATCCGATGGCGTTTTGTCGTAACCGCCCACCACCAATCCCTTCTTCAGGAAATAGCGGGCTATGGCACTCATTCCTATGCCACCGGCTCCTAAGAAATAAACAGACTTTATATTATCTATATTCATTTTGCTAATTTTATGACTTCATTTGCGATGATATTGGCAGAGTCGGGCAATGCGAGTTTCAGCACGTTCTCACTGAGCGACTTTAACTTGGCATCATCATTGACGGTCCTGACTGCGAGATCCAACAGGGTAGCCGGGGCCTCCGAATCCTTCACACAGATGGCTGCGTCCTTCGTCGACAATGCCAGCGCGTTCTTAGTCTGATGATCTTCTGCCACATTGGGACTGGGCACGAGGATGACAGGCTTTCCAATAAGACAGAACTCTGAGATGCTACTTGCTCCGGCACGGCTGATAACGAGGTCTGCAGCCTTATAGGCGGCTCCCATGTCAGTGATGAAATCCGTAACCTTCAGGTTGGGGATATCCTTACCCTTCAGACGCTCTGCAATCTCAGCACTATAGTATTTCCCTGTCTGCCAGATGAATTGGACATCTGTCGCCTGATCCTTTACAATATCAAGGTGCTGCAGCACACTCTCGTTGATGGTCCTTGCTCCAAGGCTTCCTCCTACGAGGAGAATGGTCTTTTTATTGGGGTCGAGTCCGAAACTCTTGACAGCATCGTCATGGGTGATGGTTGTGTCGAGCAGGCTCTGTCTGACGGGATTGCCTGTCAGGATGATCTTATCGGCAGGGAAGAAGCGTTCCATACCCTCATAAGCGACACATATCTTCGCAGCCTGAGCCGCCAGACGCTTGTTGGCGAGGCCGGCATAACTGTTCTGCTCCTGTATCAACGCAGGTATGCCCAAACTGTTGGCAGCTCCAAGTGCGGCACTGCTGGCATAGCCACCCACACCCACAGCCACATCAGGACGGAACTCACGCAGAATCTTCTTGGCGAGCCACTTGCTCTTAAGATAGTCAATAGCCACGCCAATGTTAGCGGGCTTCCACAATGGACGGAAGAAGCCGCGTATAGGCAAACCCTTAATCTCATAGCCTGCCGCAGGCACACGCTGCATTTCCATACGTCCCTTGGCTCCTATGAACAAGATCTCGGCCTCTGGGCAGCGTGCCTTAATCGCATTCGCAATAGACACAGCAGGAAAAATATGTCCTCCCGTTCCGCCTCCGCTGACGATGACTCTTAACGCTTTGCTCATACCTTATTTATTATTGCTTGCAAAATTACAAATTATATTTCTTTTAAAGCCAAATTATCGCTCTTTTTTTTCGCAGAACGGCTAACACTTAATATGGCTCCTATATAGGCACAGTTGATAATGGTAGATGTGCCACCTCTAGAGATGAGCGGTAAGGGCTGTCCAGTGACAGGAGCAATCCCCACCGCAACAAGCATGTTGAAAGTGGCCTGTATCACCAGCATCAGTGCCAGACCAAGAATCAGGAAAGCAGGGAAGTTGTTTTCACAACGACTGGCTATACGTGCTGATCGGAAAAGCAGTACGATATACAACAGCACCACGAAAGCCGCGCCAATGATACCCAGTTCCTCGATAATGATCACAAAAATGAAGTCGCTGAATGCCTGAGGCAAAAAGTCACGTTCCTCAGACTGTCCTGGTCCACGACCAATAATGTTACTGTTTACAATGGCGATGTTGGCATGTGCCACCTGTGCATCCTTATCCAGGTCGTAGTCTTGTGGGGCAACGTATTTTGAGTTCAACTTCTTGTCGATACGTCCCTTCCATGTCGAGAAACGATGCAGGAATGTCGGAGCCTTTTTCGTGCTCTTCTCCGGCTTGCCATTAACGATGCTTTCCGTCTGGGTCTCCACAGTATTACTGCTCTCAATACTGCCCACCATATATATGGCTCCAATGAACAATGCTATAAATAATGCACTTAAGCCCAACATTTTGCCCAACTGCATGATGGGAACACGTCCGATGAACATCATCAGGAATATCACCACCATGATAAGGGCTGCTGTTGAGAGATTCTCCAGTCCTATCAGGAACACCATAGGTAAAACCACCATCAGTATGAACCTAAAGGCCCTTTTGTCGGCACCTTCCTCACGCTGCATGGCACTGAGAATCTGCGCCGTCACAAGCACCATCGTACCTTTTGCTATCTCCGAAGGCTGGAACTTCAGACCGAAGAGACTTATCCAGCGTCCTGCGTCGTTTGTCTTCTCTCCGAAGAACAACACCCACAACAACATGACAATCGACACCGTAAGCAGTGCAGGCGTCATCAGCTTAAAGAAACGGCAAGGTATGTTCAGAATGAATATGGCTGCCCCAACTCCTACTATGATTTTCCAAGAGTGTTGGAGGATAGGGTCCATATAGTTCTGGCTCTTGTACGTCAGAGAGCTCGAAGCAGAAAACACTTCGATGATGCTGATAAAGCACAGGAAGAGGAGTACCATCCAGATAACCTTATCTCCCTTAAACAGATTCCCAATCCTTATATTCATCTATCAACTTACGATATAACGTTATAACGATATGACGATTACAAACTCCTCACCAATTCCTTGAATTGCTCACCACGATCCTCCATATTCTTGAAGAGATCGAAAGAGGCACAACATGGACTCAGGAGCACCGTCTCCCCAGGTTTTGCCAGTTCGTAGCATGCTGCCACGCAGTCCTTCATCGAGTGAGTATCTCGTACAGGGATGCCCAGACCGTCGAAGTTGTCATGCAGTTTCTTGTTGTCGGCACCTAGATATACGATACCAGAGCACTTCTCCCTGACCAAAGGCTTGATAGGCTCGTAATCATTACCCTTGTCCTTGCCGCCTATGATCAACACTACCTTTGTCTTCATAGCCTCCAAGGCATACCAACAAGCATCGACGTTGGTGGCCTTCGAGTCGTTGATATACTGTACACCACGCACTATGCAGACTTTCTCTAGACGGTGTTCCACACCTGGGAAATCACTCAGGCTCTTACGGATCTCCTCTTTCTTGATTCCTGCGATATCCGAGGCGATACCAGCAGCCAGAGAATTGTAGATGTTATGACGACCTGTCAAACTAAGACTCTCCTGTTCCATATTGAACGGCTCGGGTTTCTCAATCTTATACTGACCCTCCTCGATATATCCTATGACACCTTTTTCTTTCAGTTCAGAGAAGGGGTACTGCACAGCCTTGATGTCATATTTCTCTAGTTCCCGCTTGATAATAGGATCATCGGCCCAATAGATGAAGGCATCCTGAGGCGTCTGGTTCTGGATAATGCGCATCTTGGCGTCCACGTAGTTCTGCATCTTGAAATCATAACGGTCCAAATGGTCTGGTGTGATATTCAACAGGATGGCGATATTGGCACGGAAGTCGTACATATTGTCGAGCTGGAACGAACTCAGTTCGATGATATAATATTCGTGCGGCTCCTCTGCCACCTGCAGAGCCAGTGAGTTACCAATGTTTCCAGCCAGTCCTGCGTCGTAGCCTGCTTCCTTGAAGATATGGTATATTAGTGAAGTGGTGGTAGTCTTACCATTCGACCCTGTGATGCAGATCATCTTCGAGTTGGTGTAGCGTCCTGCAAATTCTATCTCGCTGATGATGTGGATGCCTTTCTCCACCACCCTTCGTATCATCGGTGCCGTATCGGGGATACCCGGGCTCTTGATGATCTCGTCGGCATTCAATATCTTCTCCTCTGTATGCTGACCTTCCTCCCACTCTATCTGGCGGTCGTCAAGCATCTTCTTATACTTGTCCGCAATCCTCGACATATCCGAAACGAACACGTCGAATCCCTGCTTCTTTGCCAGAACGGCAGCACCGGCTCCGCTCTCTCCTGCTCCTAATACAACAATTCTCTTCATCTGTAAACCGTAAACTTTAAACCAATATACTACCTCATCTTGAGAGTAATGATCGTCAGGGCTGCCAGAATGATGCTGACAATCCAAAAACGTATCGTAATCTTCGACTCATGGAATGGTCTGTGAGGCCATCCTTTCAAGATATACCTACTGGTAGCATCCAACTGTGAGTCGAGCTTGCGGAAATTATCATGGATAGGTGTGGCACGGAATACACGCACCCTCCTGCCCTTCTTTTTCTGAATCTTAAACCACTGTGTCTGTATGATTACACTCAGGCTTTCCACGAAGAAGATGCCACAGAGGATGGGTAGCAACAGCTCCTTATGGATGATGACGGCACATACGCCGATGATACCTCCGATGGTCAGCGACCCAGTATCACCCATGAACACCTGAGCCGGGAAGGCATTGTACCAAAGGAAACCAATCATGGCCCCTATGAAGGCACAGAGGAACACCACCAATTCCTCGGAATGGGGAATATACATGATGTCGAAATAGGAGGCATAGCCTATGTGTGACGACACGTAGGCGAGGATTCCCAACGCCACACCAATGATGGCTGAGTTGCCTGCACACATGCCGTCCATGCCATCATTCAGATTGGCACCATTGCTGACAGCTGTCACAACGAGGATAGTCATAAACACGAACAATACCCAGCCTGCAGCCACTTTATTATCACCTAGGAAACTCATAACATCCGAGTAATTCAGGTTATGGTTCTTGATAAACGGTATGGTAGTGTGCAGCGACTTCACCGCTTCCTTCTTGTGCTTCACCACTATCTCCTGATTCTGCTGCTGAACGTTTATGTTCTCACGCACCACGGCGTCAGGGCTCAGCCAGAGCGTCAGACCTACGATAAAGCCGATACTCACCTGTCCCACAATCTTCCATTTACCTTTCAAACCGTCTTTGTTGCGACGGAATATCTTAATATAGTCATCGAGGAATCCTAGGAATCCCAGCCAGATGGTAGTAATGATCATCAGGATGATATAGATGTTCCTGATACGGCACAACAAGAGCACTGGCACGAGGATGCTTACGATGATGATGATACCTCCCATCGTAGGTACGCCTTTCTTCTCCACACCAAACGGATCGATGCTCGGATCGCGTTCTGTCTCGAATATCTTCCTGCGTTTCATCCACCTGATGAACCTCCCACCAAACCATGCGGAGATCAATAAGGCAAGGATCAGCGTCAGGAGGGCACGGAAAGAGATATAGGACCACATGTGTGATCCTGGAATATCATATTGGTCAAGTAAACGGAAGAAATAGTACAGCATAATGTCGTTATTTCGTTATGACGTTATTACGTTATTTCGTTATTTCGAGAATATCTCGCGGACCACCTCTTTATCATCGAAATGGTGCTTCACACCCTGAATCTCCTGATAGTCCTCATGGCCCTTACCGGCAATGAGGATCACATCACCTTTCTCAGCCATCATACAGGCCGTACGAATAGCCTCACGACGGTCTACGATGCTGATCACTTTCTTCATCTGACGGGCATCAAGCCCTGCCAGCATATCGTTGATGATGTCCTGCGGCTCCTCAAAGCGGGGATTGTCGGAAGTAATGATCACCCTGTCGCTCTGCTTCACGGCTTCCTGTGCCATGAGTGGACGTTTGCCCTTGTCACGGTTACCACCTGCTCCACAGACGGTAATGACCTTACCTTTGCCGTCGAGCACCTCGTGGATGGCATTCAGCACATTCTCCAGAGCATCAGGGGTATGGGCATAGTCCACGATAGCCGTATAGCCCTCCGGAGAGCGGATAGGCTCCAGACGTCCGTTCACACTCTTGAGGGTACTCAGTATGACCAGGATGTCCTCAGGCTTCTTACCGAGCATGACTGCAGCACCATACACGGCAAGCAGGTTGCTCACATTGAATTTTCCTATGAATTGCACCCCTACCTCCTTGCCATTGATGTCGAGATACATTCCTTCGAAATGGCACTCGATGATCTTAGCCTTGAAGTCGGCCATCGTACGGGTAGAATAAGTCTTAACCTGCGCCTTCGTGTTCTGGACCATGAACAAGCCGTTCTTATCGTCAGCATTGGTGACGACAAAGGCGTCCTTATCCAGTCCGTCGAAGAAGGCTTTCTTGGCGTCGCGATAGTTCTCGAACGTCTTGTGATAGTCCAGATGGTCACGGGTGAGATTCGTAAAGAGACCACCCTCGAAACGGAGTCCACCGATACGCTTCTGTGCGATGGCGTGACTCGAGCACTCCATGAAGGCATACTCGCATCCGGCATCCACCATTCTAGCCAACAGACTGTTCAGTTCTATAGGGTCAGGCGTGGTATGGTCCGTGGGGATGGGCTCGTCCTCGATATAGTTACAGACAGTGGAGAGAAGTCCACACTTATGGCCGAACTTCCTGAACATATTATATAACAATGTGGCGATGGTGGTCTTGCCATTAGTGCCTGTGACACCCACCAACTTCAGTTTTCTGGAAGGATCACCATAAAACTGAGTGGCCACCTCACCTACCCAGTCTTCAGTTGATTCCACTGCCACGTAGGTAACGCCAGGCTCCCTTTTGTTAGGGAAGTATTCGCACAAGACGGCTGCAGCACCCTGCTCTATGGCCTTGGGGATAAACTTGTGACCGTCGGTCACCGTGCCAGGCACAGCTACAAACAGATGTCCTGCCTCAATACGGCGGGAATCAATGTTTACACCCGTAATCTCGATGTCGGTATCACCGAGGACATTGAGCACCTCTACATTCTTTAATAGTTCCTTCAGTCTCATATCATTCCAATATTAGCTCACACACCATTCCCTGTCGTACAGCAGTACCCGAGTAGATGCTCTGTGACTTCACCTTACCACGGCCCCTTACCCTTGCCTTTATTCCCCGGCTCTCCAACTGGTAAACAGCATCACGGGCTCCCATACCAATCAGACACGGCACGACACCTCTGGCTGTTATCTCCTGACTAGGATTCTGGCCCTTCACTCCCAGACTGCTCATCACGTAGCTTGCTGCATCAGCATTGCCACTCTTTACCTCTGGCGTGAAACTGGAATACTCGTCACGGGCATCATCAACACTCAGTTTCAGGTTTTTGGCCATCACGCCCTCAGCGATTCGGTGGAATACCACACCACTCATACCACCACCCGAGGCGGGCAGTCCCGACTTCTTAATACACACGATGCATGTGTAGCGGGGATTATCGGCAGGGAAATAACCACAAAATGACAGCCAGTAGCGAGTAACGCCCGAGTGGTAACTGCCATGTTGGTCAGCCACCTGTGCTGTTCCCGTCTTTCCTGCCACCTTAAACGACCTCGAGCCAGCCTTCTTTCCCAGACCCTGGCTTACCACATGCTCCAGAATGGTCTGCATGGTCTTGATGGCCTGGGGCTTAGCGATGCGTTCTTTCAGCACTACAGGCTCGTATTCCTTGATGACCTCACCGTTCTTCATCAGTTGTTTCACAAAACGGGGCTGCATCATCTTACCATCGTTAGCAATGGCATTATAAAATGCCACGGTATTGATAGGAGCAATCTGTGTCTCGTAACCGATACTCATCCAGGGCAGCGTGGTCTTACTCCAGTACTTGGCTCTGTCGGTGGTCTTTGTGTCCGGCATTCGGATATAGGGAGGATGATAACCTAGGATGGGAAGCTTCAGATCCTCATGGATACCTACCCTGTAGAGCCCCTGCACATATTTCGTGGGATTGGAACCATAGAACTTGTCGATGACATAGCTCACTCCGATGTTCGAACTAACCTCCAGGGCTCTTGCCACGTTGATGGTGCCATAGCCGCTGTTACGCCAGTTATGGTCTTTCATCGTACGACCATGCATCTCCATCACTCCGCAACCTGTCGGAATCGTGAATGAGGTATCCACCACTCCGTCGTCGAGCGCCACAAGGAACGAAGCGACCTTGAACACCGATCCCGGCTCACAACGATAACTGATGGCATTGTTCACCATCTCATAGTATTCACCATCAGCAGCACGCTGCATATTCACGATGGCTTTCACGTCACCCGTCTTCACCTCCATGAGTATGGCCACACCCATCTCACCATGCACACGCGGATCTTTCAGCTCGTCGATGAGAGCCTGCTCCGCCAAATCCTGCATGCCTACATCAATAGTGGTCACTATATCTGCGCCGTCAATGGGGTTGAGCACGGGTATGTCCATATACTTGTTCAAGACCTTTCTGCGGTGCATCAGGCCGTTAGTGCCGCGCAACTCCTTGTCAAAGGCCAGTTCCAGACCGTTCTTAGCGCTGTCCTTGGCTCCAAACATATCTCCAATAGTACGCGTAGCGAGTGTGGTGAAGGGCTTGCGGCGGGCATTATATTCTTCCCAGTGGAAGCCGCCCTTGTATATGCCCTCACGGAAGATGGGCAACTGGCGCACCTCGCAGAACGTGTTATAGTCTATACGTTTCGGCCATACAGCCCAGTGGCGGGCACCTATAGTGCCGTTCTTCTGGACCTTGTGCTTGCCCTCAAGCAGATGGGCCTTGAACTCCGCAGCCGACTTCTTGGGGAATATCTTGTTCAGTCCGTCGCAGATGCTGTCGATCTTCTCCGCCCAGATAGAATCTCGACGGTGGATGCCAGTGGTGTCATTAGTACCTGCCTGGAAATCCACAAACACCTTATACTCGGGTATACTGCTGGCCATCAACTGTCCGTCACAACTCAGTATATTGCCACGGCCTGGCTTCACGCTCACGCTGTCACGTTTCAGACGTGAGGCTACCTCTGTCCAATACTGTTTCTTGGCGGTCATGATATACATGGCCTTACCTATAATGGCAAAACCCGTCAGCGTCAGTATCAACGCGATGGCGAAGTAGCGAGGCATCACTTTGTCGTTTCTGAACTTACTCATCTTCCGTCTTCTCTATTCAGGTACATTAATTATATAAGGTGGCAGGGTTGGCACATGCAGCAGACTGTCCTTATTCTGCTTCAGCGCCTTGAGCACATGGCTCTCACGGCACTTCTCCGTCAGCGTGCTTGAACAAGACAGGGCCCTGTACTTGGCGTCGAGCACTTCCTTCTCCAGCTTGTCGATAGCAATCATATCCTGCTGGCACTGGTATCTGAAGGCTACATAGACCACGGTGAAGATGACCATCAGCACAAACAGCCATATCTGACGGCGCACCATCGCGGCAGTCAGAAAGTCGCCACCGAGTATCGAGCGTAGTGTTACCGCTGAGGTCAGCTTCGGATCTTCCTCCCTGGCCTGCTCTTTGATAATCTCTATGGTCTTCTTAGCCTGCGACTTCAACTCCTCAGCCTCAGCCTTCTGAATGGCAGGCTCCTCCACCACGGTCTCCTGCATCTCCAGTTCTATATCTTCTTTCTTCATATTCTCTCTGCAATTCTCAGCTTTGCACTCCTGCTACGGGGATTCCGCTGCTGCTCCTCCTCACTCGGCACAATCACTTTACTGCCTATCTGACGCAAAGGCGAATCCGTGCGTCCGAAGAAGTCCTGCTCTACCTTACCCTCCACGTTGCCAGCTTTCATCATGTTCTTCACCATACGGTCCTCCAAGGAGTGGTAGGTGATGACCGACAAGTGTCCGCCTTCTCTCAGCAAATCACAGGCAGCGTAGAGCATATCTTTCAAGGCGTCCATCTCATGGTTCACCTCTATACGGAGTGCCTGGAACATCTTCGCCATTTCTTTCTTCTCCCTTTCACGCTGAAAACACTTCTCAGTTGTCTTCATCAGGTTGCCTGTGGTCTCGATGCGCTTCTCGCTACGGGCTTGCACAATGGCTGCAGCTATCCTGCGGGCGTTCTTCAACTCACCATATATATAGAAGATGTCTGACAGCTGTTCCTCACTATAGTCGTTCAGCACATCGGCTGCCGTCTTGCCATCACGTTTGTTCATCCTCATATCCAGTGGAGCATCGAAACGGAAGGAGAAGCCGCGCGTCTCATCATCGAAATGATGGCTCGATACACCAAGGTCTGCCAGCAGACCGTCAATCTGCTCCACACCGTAATAACGCATCCAGTTTTTAAGATAGCGGAAATTGCTCCTGACGAACGTGAATCGCTCATCGTCAACGATGTTCTTTTCCGCATCCTCGTCCTGGTCGAAGCCGAAGAGCCGGCCCTCTGCGTCCAAGCGTCTGAGAATCTCTTTGCTATGTCCGCCGCCACCGAAAGTCACGTCCAAATAAATGCCGCCGGGCTTGATGTCAAGCCCGTCAACACTCTCCTCCAGGAGCACTGGAACGTGGTAACCCTCCGCCTTTATCATTATCGTAAACTACAAACAAACTTCTTCCCCGTTCATGATGTTCTCAAATTGTTTTCCGAACTCATCCTCCGGACGCAATGTCTTCTGCAGATCGTCAGGCGACCATATCTCTATCGTGTCGTCCATGCCGATGAACTGTATGTCCTGACTGATGCCGGCCACACGCTGCAGACGCTTGGAGATCAGGAAACGGCCGTTGCCGTCGAGTGTCACCACCTCTGCCTCCGACACAAACTGACGGAACATCTGCTGATGCACGGGCTTCCACTGACGCAACTGTGACTTCAGCATGTCCAGACGCTCATTCCATACGCTCTCAGGATAAAGCACCAGACACGACTGGAACACGTCCTTCCTCAACACCAGAGTCTCCTCGCCAGATGCCTGAAGCACCTTGCGGAAGACGGAGGGTAGGAAAGCCCTTCCCTTGGCGTCAGTCTTAGCCAATATATTACCTAAAAAACGCATCCGAACATCATTTTAATAGATTCGGCAACAAAGTTAATCATTTTTCCCCACTTCAAGCCACTTTTCCCCACTTTTTTTCGATTTTAACTTTATTTTATTGATTTGGAGCCTTTTTATGCACAAAAAACGTTCAAATAATTAATTTTTCTTCATTTTTTGCTCACAATTGAAAGAAATGTGCTATTTTTGCACGTTGTTAGCAATAACAAAGCAAAATGGCAACAATTAACGAGAAGACTATCGACATCGAACAGATTCTTAAGTCGAAGATGGGCGCAAAGGCGAAGTTCGTTCCCAGACCGCTCATAAGCTGGCTCAAGCGCATAGTCCATCAGGATCAGGTCAACGCCTTCCTCTGGGAAAGCCGCGATAAGGTAGGCGTAGAATGGCTGGAGGAATGTGTACGCTATCTCGATATGACACTCGAAATTGAAGGTCGGGAAAACCTGCCGTCGCCTGATGACGGACGCCTCTACACCTTCGTCAGCAACCATCCACTCGGAGGAGAGGACGGTGTGGCGCTGGGAGCCATCATCGGCCGTCATTACGACGGGCGCTTCCGTTACCTCGTCAACGACCTGCTAATGAATTTGCCAGGACTCGCTCCCGTCTGCATACCCATCAACAAGACGGGCGGACAGAGCCGCAATTTCCCCGCTATGGTAGAGACAGGATTCAAAAGCGACAACCACATGCTGATGTTCCCCGCAGGACTCTGCTCACGGAAGAAGAAAGGCGTCATCAGCGACATCCCCTGGACAAAGACCTTCGTCTCGAAAAGCATTGAATACCAGCGCGATATCGTGCCCATCCACTTCAGCGGTCAGAACTCAAACTTTTTCTACCGCCTCGCAAACTTCTCCGACCGTTTCCTGCCGTTCAACCTCGCCATGATATTCCTGGTTGACGAGATGTACAAAAACGTTCACAAGACTTTTCACATTACCATCGGCCGCCCCATCCCCTGGCAGACCTTCGACAAGAGCAAGAGTCCGAAGGAGTGGGCGCAGTTCGTAAGAGAACAAGTGTATCAACTCTAAACACTCATCATTAAACTCAACACCAACCAACAAGAATGGAACAAGAAATCATCCAACCCATCGAAAAAGAAGTCCTCAAGAGTGAGTTGACGCCCGACAAGCAACTCCGGATGACCAACAAGAGCCACAACGAGATCTATATCATCACCGCCCACAACGCGCCAAACGTGATGAAGGAGATTGGCCGACTCCGTGAGATCGCTTTCCGCGAGGCAGGCGGAGGAACAGGCAAGTCGATGGACATCGACGAGTTCGACACCTGTCCAAACTGCTACAAGCAGCTCATCGTCTGGAATCCTGAGGCAGAGGAAATCATCGGCGGCTACCGCTATCTCGAGGGTACGGCGTGGGAGATGGACGCCAAGGGACAACCCATCCTCGCCACCAGTCACATGTTCCATTTCTCAGAGAAGTTCCTCAAGGAATACGCCCCCTACACCATCGAACTCGGACGCTCGTTCGTCTCACTGCCCTACCAGAGTTCTCGCATGGGTGCCAAGAGCCTCTTTGCCCTCGACAACCTCTGGGACGGCCTCGGTGCGCTGACTGTGATCAAACCCAATGTTCGCTATTTCTTCGGAAAGTTCACCATGTACCCCTCATACATTCGCCGTGGTCGTGACATGATTCTCTACTTCCTGCATAAGCACTTTGCCGACAAGGAGAACCTGATTGTGCCTATGAAACCGTTGGAGATTGAGGCCGATCCAAAGGAACTGGAGAAGCTGTTCTGCGAGCAGGATTTCAAGGGCGACTACCGCATCCTGAACACCGAGATCCGCAAGCTGGGCTACAACATCCCCCCGTTGGTAAACGCCTATATGAGTCTGTCGCCGACGATGAAACTCTTCGGCACAGCCATCAACTACGGCTTCGGCGACGTCGAAGAGACGGGCATCCTCATCGCCATCGAAGAGATCTTCGAGCAGAAGCGCGTGCGCCACATCGATTCCTACATCAAGGAACACCCCGAAGCCCTGAAGATCACCAGCGGCGCAAACAAACTTATCTACAAAGAAAAGAACGGTTAACCAACTGTCATCGACCAAAGAAATAGTAAAGCAGTACGTTCGCTACCTGAAGTTGCAGCGTAACATGTCGGGCAACACGCTCGACGCTTATCAGCGTGACCTTCGGAAGCTGCTCGACTATTTGGAACATGAGGGAAAAGAGGTGTGTGAAGTCCAATTGGAGGATCTGGAGCATTTCTCTGCGGGACTTCACGATATAGGCATCCATGCTCGAAGCCAGTGTAGGATACTGAGTGGTGTAAGAAGTTTCTTCAAATTCCTACAATTGGACGGCTATCGCGAAGATGACCCTTCAGAACTGCTTGAGTCGCCACAGATTGGTGACCATCTTCCTGAGGTTCTTACTCCCTTGGAGATAGACAGGCTTGAGGCCAGTATCGACCTGTCGAAATGGGAGGGCCATAGGAATAGGGCTATCATTGAGGTGCTCTTCTCCTGCGGACTGCGAGTGAGTGAATTGGTGAATCTCAAACTGTCAAACCTCTACCTTGACGAGGAATTCATCCGTGTGATGGGCAAGGGCTCGAAGGAACGGCTGGTACCCATCTCCCAGAAGGCCATTAAAGAACTGGGATTTTGGTTTGACAACCGTTGCCATATGCAGATTAAGCCTGGCGAGGAAGACTATGTGTTCCTAAACCGCCGTGGGGCACACCTCACACGCACGATGATCCTAATTATGATCAAGCGTCAGGCCGTTGAGGTAGGTATCGAGAAAACCATTTCTCCCCACACACTACGGCACTCCTTTGCCACCGCACTACTCGAAGGTGGTGCCGATTTGAGGGTGATACAAGTATTGCTTGGTCACGAGAGCATCGGCACGACGGAGATCTATACCCACATTGATACCTCGACGCTCCGCAGGGAGATACTGGAGCATCATCCGAGGAACATGAAGAAATAGAGCGGCTTGCCGGGTTATCAACTGTAAACTGTAAACCGTAAACTGTAAACAATCGATAAAAACCTGCAGTTTTTAGAATACTTCTGCGTCTAATAAGAAAAAAAGCAGTAATTTTGCACCCAAATTATCAACAACCATACTTTATGATGATGAAAAAAATCTTATCAACGCTGTTGCTGATGATGATCGGCACAGTAGCAATGATGGCACAGATGGAGATGCCGTCGATCCCCGTAGATCCCGATGTGCGCATCGGAAAGTTAGACAACGGACTGACCTATTACATCCGTTACAACAACTGGCCGGAGAACCGTGCTGAGTTCTACATCGCCCAGCGTGTGGGTTCTATTCAGGAGAACGATGACCAGCGTGGTCTGGCTCACTTCCTGGAGCACATGGCCTTCAACGGCTCTAAGCATTTCAAGGGTAATGAGTTGCTGCGCTGGTGCGAAAGCGTGGGCATTCAGTTCGGTGGCGACCTGAACGCCTATACATCGCTCGACGAGACGGTCTATAATATTAGTAATGTACCTACAACGCGCGAGGGTATCATCGACTCTTGTCTGCTCATCCTTTATGACTGGGCCGACGGACTGCTTCTGGAGCAGGAGGAGATCGAGAAAGAGCGTGGCGTGATCCATGAGGAGTGGCGTCTGAGGACTAGTGCTATTATGCGCATGCTAGAGCGCGACCTGCCCAAGCTCTATCCTGGTTCGAAATATGGTTACCGCATGCCTATCGGACTGATGGAGATTATCGACAATTTTGAGCGTTCTTTCCTACAGTCGTACTACGAGAAGTGGTACCGTCCTGACAATCAGGGTATCATCGTCGTGGGCGACGTGGACGTGGACCAGATAGAGCAGAAGATCAAGGATCTCTTCTCGCCCATCGTATTGCCTGAGAACCGCGCCCTGGTAACCAAGGAGCCTGTGCCTGACAATGCCGAGGCCATCTATTTGATCGACAAGGACAAGGAACAGCGCACCAACGAGGTGTGGATCATGATGAAGCACGAGGCCTTCCCCGATTCGCTGAAGGGTACAATGGCCTACATGCTAGCCGACTACATGAAGAATGCAGCCATCTCGATGCTGAACGACCGACTGAAAGAATATGCAGAGAAGCCCGAGAGTCCGTTCCTGAGATCGTCGGCCTCGTATGGCAATTACATCTTAACGAACAGTGTTGAGGCTTTCGAACTGGATGTTTATCCGAAGGACGGACAGACGGAAGATGCTGTGAAGGCTGCCTTTACAGAGTTGCGCCGTGCTGCAGAATTCGGTTTTACCGCCACAGAGTATAACCGCTACAAGCAGAATTACACCAGCTTGCTCGATAAGCAGTACTCTAACAAGGACAAGCGCTATAACTCACAGTTTGTGAACAATTATGTGCAGAACTTCCTTAGAAATATTCCCATCCCAAGCATCGACTATACTTACACCACGATGAAACAGTTGGTGCCCATGTTGCCTGTGGACGTGATAAACGCACTCATTAAGGAGTATGTTCTGCCCAACGACAGTAACCTTGTGGTGTTTAGCGTTAACACCGAGAAAGAAGGAACCACCTATCCTACGGAGGAAGGACTGAAGAAGGCCATAGCCGATGCCCGCACAGCCCAGATTGAGGCTTACGTGGACAATGTGAAAGATGAGCCTCTGATGACCACCCTGCCCACGAAGGGCTCTATCACCAAGGAGACCGAGAACGAGCAGTTCGGTTATACCGAGCTTGAGCTTTCGAACGGTGCCAAGGTGATTCTGAAGCAGACCGACTTTAAGAAAGATCAGGTATTGCTGCGTAGTGAGGGCTTTGGCGGATCAAGTCTCTATGGCGAGAAAGACTATGCCAACATCAAGATGTTCGACGATGTGATTGAGGCCAGCGGTCTGGGTAACTTCTCGCACACCGAACTGGAGAAGGCGCTTGCTGGTAAGATAGCCAGTGCCACACTGACGCTTGGAGTCAACCGTGTACATGTAAACGGCAGCTCTACTCCGAAGGATGTGGAGACCATGTTGCAACTTGCTTACCTTTACTTCACAAACATTGCCAAGGACCAGAAGTCGTACGACAACCTGATGCAGACCACTGAGGTACAGCTGAAAAACCGCTTGCTGCAGCCTGAGTCAGTACTTCAGGATTCGCTGACAGCCACGCTGACCAACCACAATCCTCGCAACAAGGCATTGAAAACAGAAGACCTGGCACTGGTAGGCTATGACCGAATTATGGAGATGGCCAAGGAGCAGACTGCCAACGCCGCCGCCTTCACCTTCACCATCATCGGTAACTACGATGAGGAAACCATTCGTCCACTGGTTGAGACTTATCTCGCATCGCTGCCTGCACAAAAAGAGGTGGTGAAAGGTCCGAATGTATCGACCGATTTCAAGGGTGTTGTCATCAACAACTTCAAGCAGAAGGGTGAAACACCAAAGGCCTATGCCGTGATGGAGTGGTATTCGAAGGATATTCCCATGACAGCAGAGAACGACATCAGAATGGATATGATAGGACAGATTCTTAGCATGGAGTATCTGAAGAAGATCCGTGAGGATGCCAGTGCCGCCTATACCGTGCAAGCCATGGGAGGCGTAGACCGTAATGACTTTGAGACGACAGCACAGGTATTCGCTGTATGTCCCATGAAGCCTGAGAAGGCCGATACCGCTATCATGATTCTGCGCGACGAAGTGACTGCCCTTGCCAAGAGCTGCGATGCAGAGAAATTGCAGAAGGTGAAGGAGTATATGCTGAAGGAGCATGGTAACCAGGTGAAGCAGAATAACTACTGGTTGAGCATCATGAATGGATGGCGCAAATATGGCATCGACTTCCACAGCGACTTCGAGAAGCTGGTAAACGCCCAGACACCCGAAAGCATCAGCGCCTTTATGGCTGAGCTGCTGAAGGCTGGAAACCGTGCAGAGGTTATCATGCTACCAGAAGAGTAACGTCGTTATATTGTATCGTTATACCGTTATGACGTCATACCGTTATTACGAAAAATAGAAAGAATATGAGTTATTTATTTTCATCGGAATCTGTTTCTGAAGGTCATCCCGACAAGGTGGCCGACCAGATCTCAGACGCGATATTAGATCAGTTCCTGGCCTACGACGACAAGGCGCGCTGTGCCATCGAGTCGTTCGTGACCACTGGTCAGGTAGTCATCATGGGTGAGGTGCGCAGCGAGGTGTATATCGACCTGCAGACCATCGCCCGCAACACCATCAAGCGCATCGGATATACCAAGGCCGAGTATCAGTTCGACGGTGACTCGTGTGGTATCCTGACAGCTATCCACGAGCAGAGTGCCGACATCAATCAGGGTGTAGACCGTGAGGATGAAGAAGAGCAGGGTGCTGGTGACCAGGGTATGATGTTCGGCTATGCCACCAACGAGACGGAGAGTTACATGCCCGTATCGCTCGATCTGGCTCATCTGATTATGCGCACGCTGGCTGACATCCGCAAGGAGGGCAAGGAGATGACTTACCTTCGCCCGGATGCCAAGAGTCAGGTGACGGTACAGTACAGCGACGCTGGTATCCCTGAGCGTATCGACACCATCGTGGTCTCTACCCAGCACGATGATTTTGACGAGGACGAGAAGATGCTTGCCAAGATCAAGGACGATGTCATCAACATCCTGATCCCACGTGTCAAACAGCAGATCCATTCGCAGAAGGTGCTCGACCTGTTCGGATTCGACATCAAGTACTACGTAAACCCCACAGGAAAGTTCGTCATCGGCGGTCCTCATGGTGATACAGGTCTGACAGGGCGTAAGATCATTGTCGACACTTACGGAGGCAAGGGCGCCCATGGTGGTGGAGCCTTCTCTGGAAAGGATTCCTCAAAGGTAGACCGTTCGGCTGCCTATGCAGCACGGCACATTGCCAAGAACATGGTGGCTGCAGGTGTGGCCGACGAGATGCTTGTCCAGGTGAGCTACGCCATTGGTGTAGCCCGTCCGATGAACATCTATGTGAACACCTATGGCCGCAGTAAGGTCGCTATGAGCGACGGTGAGATAGCCAAGAAGATCGAGAAGCTTTTCGACCTGCGTCCGAAGGCCATTGAGCGCACGCTGAAACTGCGTCAGCCGATCTACAGCGAGACAGCTGCCTATGGTCATATGGGAAGGAAGAGTGAAGTGGTTAAGAAGACCTTCACCAGCCACTACCATGAGACCAAGACCATCGACGTGGAACTGTTCACTTGGGAAAAACTCGACCGTGTGGATGACATCCGCAAGGAGTTCGGAATCTGATGCAAGACTCGATATTCGTAGAACCACCTGGCATCGTCGGTATCGACTTAGTGCCACAGCAGACAGCAAGACCGCAGACACCCTATCAGGTGCTGCGGCTCTTGCCTAAAGATGCTACCCCGGCACAACAAGACTCAGCGATACAGTCGTGGTTCTCGCCCGACGAGATACATTATAGTGAGCAGCCTGACACGCTCCATCTCCCTGGGGAGGGAATTCCCCGTGATCTGAAGGAGGTACACCTCCCACAATATTACAAGGAGAGTTTCTTCTCCAATGATACCATCTTCCACTCTGAGATAGGTGGCGGGCGCTATGGCGTGGCTGGCGATCCGATACCCAAGACGCTGAGTTCCGACAGCCTGATTACAGGACTCCTGATCATATGCTTCCTGATCATCACCTTTGCCTTTTCCAGGATTTCAGATTTTTTCCTCAGGCAGATCAAAGACTTTTTCTATACCCAGAAAGGGGAACATAGCATGACTGAAACGGGAAATGAGATTAGGATGCAACTGGTCATTACAGCCATCACCTGTCTCACCTGTGCCCTGCTATACTATCTCTATACCACACATTATGTTGACGACACCTTTATTTTCGCTACAGAGCACACCCTCTTAGGTGTCGTTTTCCTTGTTTTTGTTGTCTATTTCTTCTTGAAATATGTGCTCTATACGGTAGTAAACAAGATACTGTTTGGTAACGGAATACATAAAAAATTTCTTACATCATGGATCTTCATGGCATCCATGGAGGGAGTCTTCCTCTTCCCTGCCCTTTTGTTGCAGGCTTATTTCCAATTCCCGGTGCAAAATGTCGCTTATTACTGCTTCGGAGTCGTGTTTTTCATTAAATTACTAACATTTTATAAGTCTTATATCATCTTTTTTTCTCAAAAAGGTCTTTATATGCAAAATATTTTGTACTTTTGCGCCCTTGAAATGGTGCCGTTGCTCTCACTTTGGGGTGGACTGGCGGTAATCGTGAATCAGGCAAGAGTAATTTTTTAAGACAGATGATAAAGAAGATTTTAGTATCACAGCCAAAGCCGACAAACGACAAGTCGCCTTATTTCGATATTGCAAATAAGTTCGGCATTGAGTTGGTGTTCCGTCCGTTTATCAAGGTTGAGAGTATCTCGTCAAAGGAATTCAGGGCCCAGAAAGTCAGTATCCTCGAACATACTGCTATCGTGTTCACTTCGAGACATGCCATTGACCATTTCTTTAATATGGCAAAGGAATTGAGGGTTAACATCCCTGAAGACATGAAGTACTTCTGCGTGACAGAGACCATCGCCCTGTACATTCAGAAATATGTGCAGTACCGCAAGCGCAAGGTGTTCTTCGGCGAGACAGGCCGTATCGACGATCTGTTGCCGGCTATGGTGAAGCACAAGAACGAGAAGTATCTCATTCCTATGAGTGACGTGCATAACGACAGTCTCTCCAACCTTTTGGAATCCAAGAAACTGAATCACAGGGAGTGCGTGATGTATAAGACCGTCAGCAATGACTTCACGCCTGAGGAGATAAAGACCTTCGATTACGACATGCTGATCTTCTTCAGTCCTTCTGGTATTGAGTCGTTGACGAAGAACTTCCCTGGCTTCAAGCAGGGTGAGATTGCCATCGCCACCTTTGGTCCTGCCACAGCCAAGGCAGCCAAGGACGCAGGACTCCGTCTCGATATTGAGGCTCCGTCGGAGAAGTATCCTTCCATGACGGGTGCTCTCCAACATTACCTGTACGAGAAGCAGGGATAACGATATGGCCGCGGCTCCTACATTCAGGAAGCGGGAGCGCATGGTAAGCAATCTGCTGATAGAGGCGCTCTTTGACAGTGGCAGAAGCCGTTCTGTCTCAGCTTTCCCCCTCAGGGCCGTGTTTCGGACAACAGAGCGTCGTGAAGGCAGCGCACCCGTACTAGTGCTGATCAGCGTACCCAAGAAACGCTTTCGTCATGCCGTTGACAGAAACAGGGTGAAGCGTCAGATACGTGAGGCTTACCGCCACCATAAGGAATTGCTCTGGCAACAGATCCCTGACGACAAGATGATGCTTGTAGGATTCGTCTGGCTTTCCGACCGTCACAGTCCTACCGCAGAAGTGGAAAAGCGTATTGTCAGCATCCTGCAACGAATAGCCGTGAAATGATAAAGCAAATATCGCACATATTGTCGTGGCTCTTGGTGCAGCCTATCCGCTTCTATCAGAAGTGCATCTCTCCGTTGCTGGGGCCGTCCTGCAGGTTTACCCCTACCTGTAGCGAATATGCCCGTCAGGCCATCTTGAAGCATGGTCCCATCAAGGGGCTCGGACTGGCTATCTGGCGCATCCTGAGATGCAATCCCTGGGGCGGCAGCGGATATGATCCCGTCCCCTGAGAAGGATCGAAATAACGATATAACGTCATAACGTGATAACGAAATAACGAAAAAAGATAATAAATGAAGAACTTTATTGAAGAATTGAAATGGCGTGGAATGCTGGCACAGATGATGCCCGGCACCGAGGAACTGCTCCAGAAGGAGATGGTTACAGCCTATTTAGGAACGGATCCTACAGCCGATTCACTACACATCGGACACTTGTGTGGCATTATGATGCTGCGCCACTTGCAGCGTTGCGGACACCGTCCCATCATCCTCGTAGGAGGTGCTACGGGTATGATCGGCGACCCTTCCGGCAAGTCACAGGAGCGCAATCTGCTGAATAACGAGACCCTCTATCATAATCAGGAGTGCATCAAGAAGCAGGTGGCCAAGTTCCTCGACTTCGAGTCGAAGGAGCCTAACGCTGCCATCATGGTGAACAACTACGACTGGATGAAGGACTTCACCTTCCTTGATTTCGCGCGCGAGGTGGGTAAGCACATCACCGTCAACTATATGATGGCCAAGGAGAGTGTTCAGCAGCGTCTGAACGGAACAGCCCGCGACGGTCTCTCGTTCACGGAGTTCACCTATCAGCTGCTTCAGGGTTACGATTTCCTGTATCTCTACCAGCACTATGGTGTGAAACTGCAGCTGGGTGGTAACGACCAGTGGGGCAACATGACCACAGGTACGGAGCTGATCCGCCGCACCCTCGGCAATGAGGTGGAGACCTTCGCCCTCACCTGTCCGCTCATCACCAAGAGCGACGGTAAGAAGTTCGGCAAGACCGAAAGCGGCAACATCTGGCTTGATCCTCAGCGCACCACGCCGTATAAGTTCTATCAGTTCTGGCTGAACGTCAGCGACGACGATGCCGAGCGCTACATCAAGATATTCACCTCGCTGGAGAAGGATGTCATCGATGCGCTCGTCGAGGAGCACAAGCAGGATCCCGGTCGTCGCATCCTTCAGAAGCGCCTGGCTGAGGAAGTCACCGTGATGGTTCATTCCCAGGAGGCCCTCGACACAGCCATTGAGGCATCGAACATTCTCTTTGGCAAGTCCACGAAGGAAGGTCTGGAGAAGCTCGATGAGCAGACACTTCTTGATGTCTTCGACGGCGTTCCACAGTTCGAGATTGCCAAGGACCAGCTTGGACAGCCTGCCATTGAGTTGCTGACAACGGTCGCCCCCGTGTTCCCCTCGAAGGGTGAGATGCGCAAGATGGTGCAGGGCGGTGGCGTCTCTCTCAACAAGGAGAAACTCACGGACCAGAACCGTGCCGTGACGGCTGAAGACCTCATCGACGGCAAGTATCTTCTCGCCCAAAAAGGTAAGAAGAACTACTATTTGCTGATCATAAAATAAGAAAGGTAGGTGAAAATTTGGAAGTTTGCCAAATTTTCACTACCTTTGCACCCGCATTGTATTGGACGATGGTGTAATGGTAACACTACAGGTTTTGGTTCTGTCATTCCCGGTTCGAATCCGAGTCGTCCAACAACCCCCACCAACTTTACGTAAACCTTTGCAGGTCTTTTTTGCATAAATGACTTGGTTTTTTCGATTTAAAGTTGTACCTTTGCAACCAAATAATTCTAAAACAAGATAATTATGGCAAACATTTTTTCATTGGAAGGTAAGAATGCATGGATCACAGGTGCATCTTATGGTATCGGTTTCAACATTGCCAAGGCTTTCGTGGCTGCCGGCATTAAGAACATCATCTTCAACGACATCAATGAGGCAGCCCTGCAGCGCGGTCTCGACAACTACAAGGAGGCTGGCATCAGCAATGTGAAGGGTTATGTGTGCGACGTGACGAAGGAAGACGATGTGAAGGCTCTCGTGGAGAAGATCCATGAGGAGGTAGGTCAGATCGACATCCTCGTCAACAATGCAGGTATCATCAAGCGCATCCCGATGCATGAGATGAAGCGCGCCGAGTTCCAGCAGGTCATCGACATCGACCTCGTGGGACCATTCATCTGCTCGTCAGCCGTCATCCCTGAGATGATGGAACGTCGTGAGGGTAAGATCATCAACATCTGCTCGATGATGTCTGAGCTGGGCCGCGAGACCGTCAGCGCCTATGCAGCAGCCAAGGGTGGCCTGAAGATGCTCACACGCAACATCTGCTCTGAGTATGGTGAGTACAATATCCAGTGTAACGGTATCGGCCCGGGCTACATCGCTACCCCGCAGACCGCTCCGCTCCGTGAGCGTCAGCCGGACGGCAGCCGTCACCCCTTCGATTCGTTCATCTGTGCCAAGACGCCCGCAGGCCGCTGGCTCGATCCTTCAGAGCTCGGAGGCCCCGCTGTGTTCCTCGCCTCTCATGCTTCCGATGCCGTCAATGGCCATGTGCTCTATGTCGATGGCGGTATCCTCGCCTACATCGGCAAGCAGCCTAAGTAATTCCGTCTCATGTAAGGACCATAAAGCCAGAAGCGCGTGCTTCTGGCTTTGCTGTAGATATGGAGAAGAACAAATATAAATATGTGTCCGTGGCGGCGATGGTGGCGGTGATGCTGCTATTGGGACTGTATATGTGGATGACGTGGCGCTCGGCAGTCAGGGATATCAGCGAACGCGCTGGCAACCAGCTGCCCTGGGCGATGTTCTACGAGAGCTACAACCGTGCGGAACTGCTGTCGAAAGAAGACACGCTCAGCCTGCCTGACCTTCGTGGCGACCTCTCGCTGGTATCGTCGGTGGAAGGCATGAACGACGTGCTCAGCCGCAGATACCACTCGGAGATCTCGTTAGACACCCTCGCCCTTTACGTGGACAGTCTGCTCAGCGTCATCAACCTCGACCGTAACTTCACCGTGATGGAAGTCGACAGGAACGGCAAGGTGCTGAGGCAGAACAACGACCTGCTGACGCCCACCTCGCTGAAGACCCGCGTGTTCAGCATCCGCCGCGACCAGTCGAAGGGCATCCGGCTGGCACTCAACAACCCCTACCCCGAGTTGCTGCGCCGCCTCAGTCCGTTGTTCCTCGCCAGCGCCATCATCCTCATTCTCTTTGGTGCCATACTCCTGAGACTGCTCCGCTATCTTGATGAGCAGCGGCTGATGGCAGAGCTGCGCAACGACTTCAGCTATGCGATGGTCCACGATATGAAGTCGCCCCTGTCGAGCATCATCATGGGCGCCCGATTCCTCCACAGCGGTAAGGTCGACGACAAGCCCCAGATCAAGGAGAAATACTACTCCATCATCGAGAGCGAGGCCGAGCACCTGCTGGCACTCGTCAACAAACTGCTCACCATCTCGAAGCTGGAGAACAAGAAACTGATTCTGAACAAGCAGCCCGTGGACCTCGAGCCGATGATCAACGACATCGTGGAGAAGGCCAACACCAAGACTGACAAGCCCGTCAGCTTCACCGTAGACCTTCTGACGAAGCACGTGACAGCCGACGAGCAGCATCTCTCTGAGGCCATCTCCAATCTCATCGACAACGCCATCAAATATTCCAAACCTGCCGGAGCCGACGGCGTCGAGGCCCCTGCCATCCAAATCAGCATCACCTCGCAGAGCAACGACAAGTTCGTCTTGCTGAAGGTGCGCGACAACGGCATCGGCATCTCCAAGGACGAGCAGCGCATCATCTTTGACAAGTTCGGCCGTGCCGCCGTCCATGAGCAGAACCGCAAGGGCGGTGTCTCAGGCTTCGGACTCGGACTGAACTACGTCGATCAGGTGATGCAGGCCCATGGCGGCAAGGTCACCGTACAGAGCGAGCTGGACAAATACTCCGAATTTACCCTATATATTCCTAAGACCACATGATCAAATTACTGTTAGTGGAAGACGACGCGTCGCTGGCCTATATCGAGAAGACAGGCCTGGAAGACATTATCGGCGGCTACGAGGTGACCAGCGCCGCCAACGGCAAGGAAGGCCTGAAAGCCTGGCAGGAGACCCGTCCCGATGTCATCATCTCCGACATCGACATGCCTGTGATGAACGGCTTCGAGATGGTCGAGCGCATCCGTGAGACCGACCAGGACGTCATCATCATCTTCACCTCTGCACTGACCTCACCCAACGATGTGAAGGCCGGCTACCGGCTGGGCATCAACAACTACGTGAAGAAGCCCTTCGTGCCCGAAGAGCTCGACGCCCATATTCAGGCCCTGATGAAGATGCGGGGCGGGGCGAAGACGCAGAAGGAGACCAGCCACTATCGGCTCGGCAAATACACCCTCGACGCCGACCACGCCACCCTGCGCAACGACGAGACCAATCTGTCGCAGACCATCACCCAGCGCGAGGCCCAGATACTGCAGCTGCTGGCAGAGAACAAGAACAACGTGGTGCGCCGTGAGGCCATCCTCAGCCGTTTCTGGAACACGGAAGACGATTACTTCGCCTCCCGTTCCCTCGACGTCTTCGTCAACAAACTCCGCAAGCTGCTCTCTGACGAGCCTCGCATCACCCTCAAGACCGTTCGCGGCGTCGGCCTGCAACTGATTGTGGAATAGCAGATCAGAGGGGACAGGTCGCGTGATTCGCTCGGCTCTGCCGCTTGGCTCGTCCAAGAAGTGAGAGAGGAACTGAGCCTCAAATTGGGTGGAGATGGTGGAGATGGTGGAGTGAATCCTTAGAGGTATGAAAAAAATTTCCCTATTTCCCCATTTCTAAAATTTCAAAAATTGGGGAAATAGGGAATTATTTTTAATGATTATAGAAATCCACTCCACCATCTCCACCCTGTTTTGCATTCTACCACTCCACTTCGATAACCAGCCTCTATTGCGCAATAAGGAACCCTTATTGAAAATTAACCAACCCTTATTGAACAATACTCGGCCTCCGCTGAATAATACACGCCCTTCTGTTTGAGTGATTCACATCTGCATAACTTCTGTGTCACATTATTTTTTACTTTTTAGATGAACTTAACCTGAATAATTCATAAAGGCACAAAAAAAGAAGCGTTTTCCTTTGTCATCTCGACAAAAATGAGTACTTTTAAGTGCTAAAATACAAGGACTTATAAACGCTTCTTATGTGCAAAGGTACTTCAAAAAATTCAGACTACCAAAAGAAAATGCTTTTTTCTCTTCCGGAAATTGTATCAGACAAGAAAATCCGTGTTGATTTCGACTCGATCTTTCGTCACAGCCCACGATGACCCGTCTGGAGAACAACATCAGCAGCAAGACCCTCTATCGCATAGGGAAGCTGTTCCTCGATGAATACATATCGTCGTTTGACAAGGCTCCGAAGAAGATTATCGTCGATGCCGACGATACCAATGCCAATACGTATGGAGCACAGCAGCTCACTCTGTTCAATGCCTATTACAACGAGTACTGCTATATGCCGCTTCTGCTCTTCGACGGACTGACAGGCAAACTGATGCTTCCACTGCTGAGACCTGGCCGCAGGAACAAGTCGCTCAGCGTGGCCCGCATCATGCGGCGTGTGGTGGAATACCTGCATGGGAATTGGCCCAATACCGTCATCGAGCTCCGTGGCGACAGCCATTTCGCCAGTCATGAGTTCATGGACTGGGCACACGACAAGTGGTACGTGCGCTATCTGACGGGACTCTCTGCCAACAGCACGCTACTCTCGATGGTTGACAAGCAGAAGCGTCGTGCAGAGAACGACTACCTGAAAGCTCAGAATATTGAGGACGACAGGTATGAGACCCTCAAAAGGCTGAGATATCCCAATGTCAGACATGAGCGTATCGTCATCAGGAGGTACTACAGACTGGAGTATAAGGCCCATTCATGGAAATACCCGCAGCGCGTCATTGCCAAGATAGAGGTCAGTGCGGAAGGGACCAACATACGCTTTGTGGTGACCAAGAACAGGAACAACTCACCTGAGACCGTCTACAGGCGCTATTGCGGACGGGGTGAGATGGAACTGTGGATAAAGGACCTGAAGTATTTCAAGGCAGACCGCATGTCGTGTAACTCCTACCGTGCAAACTACTTCCGCCTGTTCCTCTATGCAGCGGCCTTTGTCCTGGCACACAGAATGAAACACACTGCGTTCAATGGAACGGAAGTGGAACGCTTTACGATGGACTCCCTTATCAAGCGCATCATGCTCAGTGCTGTCTATATCGTAGAGAAAAAGACATATATCAAGATCAGTTTCTCGCCACACCACAGGCATCGGGAAGAGCTGGAGGCTGCACTCACAAGAATGGCTGCATAACCAGACTACAGCACTATAATCATAGGATACGGAGTCGTCCTCGAACAAGGACGGAATCTTTTATGCCCATATGCCATAAATTGGCAGCAAATGAAGCGGGAATACTATGCTGAATTCAGAAAATCTTATAATGACACATCGTAATCCAGAACACAACTTTCCTGTGAGCCTACTACTATAAGAGAAACGGGTACAACTCTGAGACGAGAAAACCTTTATGAATTATTCAGGCTAAAATAAAGTGGTTAATATATAAACGCTTAACTCACTTTATTAGCATAAGGATTAGAAGAATAATGAAATCAAGATTGTTTATTCCGAATGGATTTCGTAGAAGTTTGCTATCTACAACACAGTAAATACTCAAATTCAGAATAACGAATTATTCGGAATAACAGTTATCACAGTCGATGATGCCGTACATATTTATTCTAAAGTGAAGTACGACTTCGACTGTTCATCATATCTGATATGCATCCCAAAATGTAAGTTATGAGAAATAAGGCATTCTTCCATTTCTCTGATAGCGCCTTTTCCCATGTTTCGATATTTGAGAAAGTCTTTCTCTTCGTATTCAACCATATGATAAACATGATAGAAATCAGCTGCTTTCAACACGTTTTTAATTCTGTTTGGTAAATTCAAGTCATTCACACGAGTGGCTAAGAACGAGACAGCTTCATCGTTTATCGCTATTTCTTTCATATCAGGATTATTAACCCAGAATTCTAAATACCTATACTCGTTTAATACCACGTGGGAATATAATGGATCCCTCCTTTCCTCAAAAGACAACAATTCATTGGAATACAACGATACGGCATCACGCATAAAGTCGACTTCATTAAGCACAATTTTTTTTGAGCTGATGTTTTCGACCGCTCTCTGTCTGGATTTATTAAACGTGTTACTGCTATGCAGAACGCCAAGATTTGATAACAGTTTCATCCTTAGCTGAAACGAAAGCTGATGCAGTTCCTTTGTTTGAGCCTTAATCTTTTCAAAACTGATTGTCTCTTTTCTCGTCTTCATATTGCCGTAATATTTCTTATCAAACTTTCTCGATAGTCCTAATCACGTGAATCACCACACCCCATACCTCGAAATACTCAGGCGTATCAATCTTGAATACCGGGTATTCGTCATTGGCAGGGCGCAGCTCGATATAGCCGTCTTTCCTATGGGTCAGATCCAGGTACTTCATCGTGAAGCCTTCGCCTCCCCACCAAGCCACAACGATAGAGCCGTCATGTGGCTGAACAGCCCTGTCTATGATGACGCGGTCACCGTCCAAGATGCCAGCATCCTTCATCGAATCACCCTGAACATCGCCATAGAACGAAGCCTCGGGATGCTTAATATAGTCACGATTAAAGTCCAGCGTCTCGTGCGCATAATCCACCGTAATATCCGGAAATCCCGCAGCGACCTCCGCATGTTCCAGCTCCAAACTACTGTCAAACACACCTTTAATGATCTTGATGTTGCCCATAAATACTAATAATTATCAAATTCAGGCACAAATTTACACATAATTCTCGAAATCTCAGTGAAAAGTACTATATTTGCAAGAAATTTTAAGAATAGAAGTAGCAATAATGAAGACAAAAGGCGTGATATTATTGGTAGCATTCATTTCAGCCGTAGTCGGCATCATAGGCTGCCAGACAAAGCAAACCCAAAATGAACCGATTCCTGCAGAGCCTGACTATCAGGA
>JAEEGG010002598.1_pt1 | contig 46327 bp, 40 predicted proteins | sample 9134161 | NCBI WGS metagenome assembly JAEEGG01 (sample SAMN16246543, study PRJNA631951) | gut metagenome | biome: gut microbiome; feature: rumen; material: CR-attached | host: Bos | place: Iran: Karaj | collected 2018-10 | reverse complement strand
GTCCGGCTTTACAAGGAGTTCGTCGGCGACTGGGGCGAGGAGATGCAAAACGGGGAAACGTCGAAAGAACGGTTCAATGCCCCCGTCATGGTCGCCGGGCACAAGATCGTCCCGCTCACTCTGGCGCTGGAAGTCAACGATTTCCGTCTTTTCAGCCTTCTGATGAAGAACAAGGCGGATCCGAACGCCGTCAACGAAAAGAAAGTGAGCGCCCTGATGCTGGCGATCTCCAACAACGACCCCGAAGAGGTGAAACTTCTGCTCGAAGCGGGGGCGAAAGTCACTGCGGAAGCTGCCCGTGCCGGCACCGCGTCCGGCGTCAACGCCGAGATCGTGAAGCTGCTGAAGAAATATCTGCCCGGGGTCAAGAAAACCGATGCGCCGGAAAAGAAACCCGCCGTCAAGACGTCCGGCGATGCCGATGCCGCTTCCCCCGCGTCCGGCAAGCTGAACAGTTCCCTGAACGAAGAAAAGTTCGATCATTTCGACCTCGAAGATGTTTCATTGAGAACGGTGTTTCAGCTTGCCGACCACATGCTGACGAATCGCGGATGCAAAATACAGTTCGTCATTCCCCCGAAATACGCTGAAATGAGCGTGACCTTTATCGCCGACGACATATCCTTGCGCGATCTGCTCCGCCTCATTTGCATCAAAACCGGTCTCGAAGTTTCTGTGGAAGAGCCGGACAAAGTGGTTTTCTCCGAACCGAAGCCGGGAAAAAAGAAAACGGAAAAACGGAGCGGCGCCGATTCCCCCGCGATCGCTGAACTGAACAGGGTCATGAAAGAAAAGAGGGTCGATCATCTCAGCATCGAAAGCGTCAGCCTGGCCGGCGCATTCCAGTTCGTTTACAACTACCTGAGGGATCGCGACTGCTCGCTCTGCTTCATCGTCCCCACGCAATATGAAGACAAGATCGTTGACATTGCCGCCGATGATGTTTCTCTGTACGATCTGCTTCAGCTCATCTGTAAGAAGACCGGCCTGGAAATGTCTCTTGACGAACCGAATTTCGTGATCTTCGAGCCGAAGCAAAGCAAAAAGAACGCCGAGAACAAGAATGCCCCCGCAAAGAAGAAACCGTGATCCGAAACGTATATGAACTGGAATTCCGCTGACCTTATCTGCTGCGACGCGCCCGCCGCCCTGGCGGACCACGGCATCCGCGACGTCGTGTTCGCGGTCGGCACGTTCGACGGCCTGCACCGCGGCCATGTCGCGGTCATCCGCGCCATGCTGGACGAAAGCCGCCGCCTGAACGCGACGCCCGCCGTCCTGACGTTCCGCCCGCATCCGCGCGCGGTCCTGACGCCGGACAATCCGCCCCCGCTCCTGATGTCGCCCGAACGCAAGCTCGACATTCTGGCTTCGCTCGGCGTGAAAGCCGTGGTCACTCTGCCGTTCACGAAGGAGTTCGCCGCGCTTTCGCCGGAGGATTTCCTGACGCGATGCCTGGTCTCCGGGACCGTCCGTGTCCGCGGCGTCTGCGCGGGCTCCCTGTGGCGGTTCGGTGCGCGCGGGGCAGGAGACGCCGCATTCCTGGAAAAACGCGCCGCCGAGCTCGGATTCATCTTTCGCGCCGTCCCGGAGCTCCGCGATGAGAACGGCATCGTGAGCAGCACGAAGATCCGCGAGGCGCTTGCTGCGGGCGACGTCGCGTTTGCCGCACACTGCCTCGGCCGCCGTCCCGCCGTCTCCGGCGTAGTCGTCGCGGGGTATGGCGTCGCGGGGAACACCCTGCACTGTGCGACGGCGAATCTGGACGTCCGCGGCGGCATGCTGCCCGCGAACGGCGTCTATGCGGCCTTCGCGGTCGTCGGGGACGAACGGTTTCCCGCGGTCGTGAACATCGGCGTCGCGCCCACGTTCGATTCCTACGGCAGCGGCGGGCAGGTCCGCGTGGAGGCGCATCTGCTGGTCGACGGCGCGCCCGACCTGTACGGCAGGGAAATGGCGCTCGGATTCGCCGCCCGCATCCGCGACGAGATCAAATTCAGTTCGCCGGAGGAACTCGCCGCCCGCATTCCGGAAGACATCCGCCTCGCGCTCGCAGTTCTGGCGGAACAACCTCAACCATTCGCCCGGGAGGGATAGGATACCATGACATCCGACAATCACAGCCTTTATTCCATCAGCGACCTCGCCGACCAGGTCGGCGTTCCCAGAACGACCATTACCGACTGGCTCGGCAAATATGCCCGCTTCGTCGAGCTCCAGACGCAGGGACGCCGCCGCTTCTACACCGAACGCACGCTCGCCGTGCTCTGCAAGGTCGCCGAACTCCGCGCCGCGGGGCGTTCCACCGGCGACATCGACGGCGAACTGGAACGCGTCTTCCCCGTGCATCCCACCGTGGAGCCGCCGGACGCTCCGTCCGAAGCGAATCCCGGCACAGCCGCGGGAACATCCGGGCCCGCCTCGCCCGCCCCGGACGCGTCCGCCAACGGCCAGCAGACATATCCCGTGGTGAAGCAGGACAATTCCGATGAGCTTTACGATCTGCTCGGCACGAAGTTTTCCGACCTCTGCGACGCCATGGGCGAAGTCAACCGCAAGGCCGACGCATCCGCGCGCCGTCTCCGCCTCATGCTCGCCGTGGCGGTCATGATCATCGTCGTGCTCGCCTGCTTCCTCGCGCTTTTCTACGCGAACTTCCTGCTCCAGCGCGACAACACTGCCGCGAGCCGCGACGCCGCATCCGCGATCGCCGCCCTCACCGCCGGTTCGGAGACGCGCGGAAACGCCCTCCGGGAAGACGTCGGCGGCCTGGCGGGCAACGTTTCCGGGCTCGCGGGTAACGTCTCCGGCCTGACCGGGACCGTGTCCGGCATGAACGACGAGCTTCAGAAGCTCCGCGCCGATCTGCCGGCCCAGCGGGAGGCGTTCGATGCGGCCATCGCGGAACTGAAGAAAAGCTCCGGGTCCGCGCTTGAGGCGCAGAAGGCGCAGTTCGAGGCGCAAATCGCCCTTGAGAAGGAACAGTTCGCCGCCGAACGCCTCAAACTGCTTCAGCAGATCGACTCTCTGCAGGAACGCCTGAACCAGGCTGTTTCCAGCGAGCCCGCCCGCGCGGAAGAGCTCCGCAAGCTCCGGGACGAACTCTCGAAGCAGACCGAACGGGGCAGGGAAGCCGACAAACTGAATGAAGAACTCGATCTTCTCTCCGCCAGGTTCGGTGACCTTCAGGAAAAGAATATGAACTTGTCGAAAGACCTCGCCGCCGCGAAACAGCGCGCCGACGCCGAGGCCGAGGCCAGAAAAAAGGCCGAAGCCGACGCCGAGGCCGCCCGCCGCGCCGCGACTCCGCAGCAGCAGAACATTTACCCCTATCAGCCTCAGAACGGCATGTCCTATCCGCAGTTCGGGTTCCCGGGGATGCAATAAGGAGTTTCAACGATGAATTTACTGCCGATCCCGCCCGGGATGGAGACCGGGGCGTTCGTGATGGAGTCCGGGGCGCTGAAGGACGTGCCGGAGCTTCTGAGCCGGTTCTTCCAGTCGCGCCGCCCCTGGATCGTGGCCGACGAAAACACATGGAAAGCCGCCGGCGCCGCGCTTTTCGACATCCTGAAAGCCGCCGGATGCGACCCGCACGAGCCGTTCATCTTCCCCGCCGTCCCGATGATCCATGCGGACAACGCCCTGACCCCGCGCCTGACCGACGCCATGCCGTTCGACAGCGTGCCCGTCTCGGTCGGCGGCGGCACGATCAACGACCTCGTGAAACGCGCCTCGGCCGTCACGCGGCACCGTTACCTCTGCGTCCCCACGGCGGCTTCCGTGGACGGCTACACGTCCTACGGCGCGGCCATGACGGACAACGGCCTGAAGAAGACGCTGCCCTGCCTGGCCCCGCTTGTGGTCGCCGCTGACGTCGACGTCCTGAAAGCCGCCCCGGCTCCGATGGCCGCGTCCGGTTACGCGGACCTCGCCGCAAAGGTCGCGGGCGGCGCCGACTGGATCATCGCCGACGAACTCGGCATCGAGCCGATCCGCGCCGACGTGTGGGACCTGGTGCAGAAAGACCTTCGCAAATGGATCTCCGATCCCGCCGACACCGGTTCGATCTTCCTCGGCCTCGCCGCTACGGGCTACTCCATGCAGATGTACCGCGAATCGCGTCCCGCCAGCGGCGCGGAACACATGATCAGCCACCTGTGGGAAATGGAAAACCTCATGTTCAACGGCGTCCCCGTGTCGCACGGGTTCAAGGTCGGGATTGGCACGCTCGCCTCCACCGCGTTGATGGAATGGCTGTTCGACGGCCACGACGCCGCCTGGGCGCGAGCGAATGCCCGCCCGCCCCGCACGGAGCGGGAACGCCGCGCCGAAGTCGACGATCTGCTGTCGCGCGGCTGTTACGGTGCGAAGACCGGCGAAATCGCGATGGCGAAATTCCTGGCCGGCGATGCGCTGACCGCACGCCGCGAGCTCATATTCGCCCACTGGGACGCCCTGGCGAAACGTACCTCGGAGTGTCTGATCCCGTTCGATACGCTGAAAGCCATGTTCCGCGCCGCGTCCTGTCCCGTCGCTCCCGCCGAGATCGGCCTGGACGCGGAGCAGTTCCTGCACGGCATCCTGGCGGCGCAGCTGATCCGGAACCGCTACACGGTCCTGGACGTGCTGGACGAGCTCGGGCTCCTGCGGGAAGCCGCCGACGCCGTCACGGCGCTTATGACGGCTCAATCTTGATTTTTCGCAAATTCATGCTATTGTAATAAATCGATTTTTCCTGAACCAACCCGCCGGACCGGACACGGACCGACCGCATCGCGAGGACGTGAAAACCATGACGATCAGAAATCTCCTGCTGAGCCTGACGCTCGCCGTCTGCGCCGTTCCGTTTGCGACGAAAGCCGCCGACGATGCCGAGTCCGTCTCGGTTCCCCCGCCGGGCACACGAATCGACTCCGTGCTTGTTTCCGTGAACGGCGAACCGATCACCATGCTGGAGGTTTTCCTGGAAACCGGCAGCATGGAAAAGGAGCTCGCCGGGGTCTACACAGGGGAACGCCTTGCTTCCGAAACGAAAAAGCTCCGCATGGAAACGGTCGAACAGATCGTGTTCCGCAAGCTCGTCTACGAGAAGTACAAGGCCGATCCGTTCGACATCCCGCGCCAGGAGATCGAAAACTTCCTTGACGGGATCGTGCGCACCAGCGGCTCCGATTCCCGCGCCTCCCTCGAAAAAAACCTCCTGCCGTTCGGCCTCACGCCGGAACGTCTCCGCGAACGGGCAAAGGAACGTATCGCGTTCGAAGCGATCCTGATGCGTGACTGCGACCATCATGTAAACATCACGCCGAAAGAGGTGTACGAGGATTACAAGGCGCATCCTGAGAAATGGACCGTACCGGAAAAGATCACCCTTCAGGTGCTTCAGATCAACGTGACGGCCGGGGCCGCGGGCGGCGACCCGCAGGCCGCCGTCAAAGCCATCCGGCAGGAACTCGACAAGGATCCCTCCCGGAAGAACTTCACGCGGCTTGTCCTGGAGAAATCCGACGGTGCCACCGCCTCCTCGGGCGGCATTACAGAGGGGGTCGAGCTTGATAAGCTCCGTCCCGAGTTCATCGAAGCGCTGAAAGGCAAAAAGGAAGGCGACGTGGTCGGCCCGGTCGAAGCGCCCGAGGCGTTTTTCTTCCTGCGTGTCGTCGGCACCGAACCCGCCAAACTCATCCCGTTTGCCCAAGCCAACCGCGAGGTGCGCGACGCCCTTTTCAATGCGAAAGCCGCCGAGAAACGCAAGGAATATTCCGAAGAGCTGAGGCGCGAGGCGGAGGTCCACTACTACTTCGTCCCGGATCGCTGGGACTGGTCCTGGCCCGGTATTCTTTAGTCGTTATTCGGGGACCGATGCGCAACCTTTACCTCCATGTGCCATTTTGCGCCGGGAAGTGCGACTACTGCGCGTTCTATTCCGAACCCGTTCCCGACGCGGATTTGATCCGGCTGTGGCTCGACCGCATCCTGCGCCAGCTTGAAGAGAACGCCCCCCGCCTCAAAAATGCGGAAACCGTCTATTTCGGCGGCGGTACGCCGTCACTGCTCCCGGAAAACGTCCTGCTGCGTCTGTTCGCCGCCGTTCGTGAAGCCGTGCCGTCCGCGTCCGAAGTCTCCATTGAGGCCAATCCGTTTACCGTTACGCCGGAGAAAGCCGCCGTCCTGACCTCGTTCGCGAACCGCGTCACCCTCGGGATCCAATCGTTCGACCCCGCCATGCGGGCAAGCATCGGCCGTCGCGCCCACGCCGGGCCCGGACCGGAGGAGGCGGTGCGGAATCTGCGGGCCGCCGGACTCCGCAACCTCGGCCTCGACCTGATGTACGCACTGCCCGGAGAGACGCCGGACCTGTGGCGGAGCGACCTGGAACGCGCGCTTGAACTTGCCCCCGAGCACATCTCCGCGTATTCCGTCACGCCCGAACCGGGCACACCGTTCGCGGAGCGCGTCGCCGGGCGGCCGGAGGACGATTCCGCTTCGGAGGCAATGTGGGAACTGGCGGGCGAGGTCCTCGGCGCTGCGGGGTTGCCTCGCTACGAGATCAGCAACTACGCCCGCCCCGGCTTCGAATCGCGGCACAATTCCAACGTCTGGCACGGTCAGACCTACCTCGGACTCGGTCCTGCCGCGTGTTCGTTCGACGGCAAGGACCGCTGGACACAGGTCGCCGACTTGCGGGCGTGGCTGGACGGCGCGCCGCCCGAGCTTGACCGAATCCCGCGGCGTTCCCGCCTCGGCGAGATCCTGATGATGGGGTTGCGGACCGTGCGCGGCTGGACGCGGGCTGAGTTCGAAGCCGCCGCCGGCTGCACATGGGACTGCTTTGCGGAACAGCTCGGCGGGCTGGCGGAACGCGGCCTGATCGGGCTCACGGACGACTCCATCGTGCCCACGGAACGTGGCCTTTCCTTCTGGAACGACCTTGCGGAATCGCTCGTTTTCGCATCCTGAACGGATTTCCCCCTCGACATTTTTGCATCCGAACTCGCCTTTCCTGTGTCGTTTTCGCGTCCTGAACTTGCAATTCCCGCAACCTGATGGTATATTACAAGTTGTGTTTTTTTGATACATAAGGATGTTTCCCATGAAATCTGATCTCGAAATCGCGGCCGGCGTCCCTTGCCGTCCGATCTCGCAAATCGCCGCCTCGCTCGGCCTGACCGAAGCCGATTACGCTCCCTACGGGCGCAACAAGGCGAAGCTTGAACTTGATGTCTTCGACCGCCTTGCGGACCGTCCCGACGGACGTCTTGTCCTTGTGACCGCCATCACGCCGACGCCCGCGGGCGAAGGCAAGACCACCACGACCATCGGCCTCACGGACGCGCTCCGGCGTCGCGGCAGAAAGTCAGTTGCGGCCATCCGCGAACCTTCGCTCGGTCCGGTGTTCGGGCGCAAGGGCGGCGCGGCCGGCGGCGGCTGGGCGCAGGTCATCCCGATGGAGGACATCAACCTGCATTTCACGGGCGATTTCCACGCGGTCTGCGCGGCGAACAACCTGCTCGTCGCCATGACCGACAACCACATCTTCCACGGCAACGCGCTCCGCATCGACCCGGACCACGTGGTCCTGAAACGCTGCCTGGACATGAACGACCGCGCCCTGCGGCACGTCGAGCTCAGGACGAAAGGGAAGGGCGGCTACACGCGGCAGGCCGGTTTCGAGATCACCGCGGCCTCCGAGCTGACGGCCGTGCTCTGCCTGTCGTCCGGCATCGCCGACCTCAAACGCCGCATCGCCGACGTGATCGTGGCGTACAATGTCGACGGCGAACCCGTCACCGCGGGCGACCTTCACGCCGCGGAAGCCGCGACGGTCCTGCTGAAGGAAGCGATCAAGCCGAACCTGGTGCAGACGCTGGAGGGAACGCCCGTCCTGATCCACGGCGGCCCGTTCGCGAACATCGCCCACGGCTGCAACTCCCTGCTTGCCACGCGCCTTGGCCTCAAGCTCGCCGACTACACGGTCACGGAGGCCGGATTCGGCGCCGACCTGGGCGCGGAAAAGTTCCTCGACATCAAGTGCCGTCTCGGCGGCCTCAAACCCGATGCTGCCGTACTCGTCGTGACCATCCGTGCGCTCAAAATGCACGGCGGACTCGCGAAAAATGAGCTCGACCACGAAGATCTCGCCGCGCTTGAACGCGGCCTCCCGAACCTCATGCGCCACCTCGACAACCTCGTGAACGTCTTCCGTCTGCCGACCGTGGTCGCCGTGAACCGGTTCCCGACCGATACGCAGGCGGAGCTCGACCTCATCATGAAGTCCTGCGCGGCCCTTGGCGTCCGGACCATCCTGTCCGAAGTCTGGGCGAAGGGCGGCGAGGGCGGCCTCGAGCTCGCCGACGCCGTCGCGGAACTCTGCGAGAAGAACAGCGGCGCGGCTCCCGTTTTCGCCTATCCGCTCGAGGGGATGTCCCTGCGGGAAAAGCTCGACACGATCGTCCGGCGCGTCTACCGCGGCCGCGGCGCGACCTTCACCGAGGAGGCGGAACGCCAGCTGACGCTTCTGGCGAAGTTCGGCGGCGACTCCATGCCCGTCTGCATTGCCAAGACGCCGTACAGCTTCACGGGCGACCAGACGCTCATCGGCGCGCCGGAAGGCTTCGATCTCCTGATCCGCGACCTGAAGATCTCCGCCGGAGCCGGATTCGTCGTGGCGCTCGCCGGCGACATCATGACGATGCCCGGTCTGCCCTCCTCGCCCGCTGCCGAACGCATCCATATTGCAGACGACGGTACGGTGGACGGCCTCTTCTGACCTTCCTGGCGCCCTTGTAGTTCGTCATGCTCTGGGCTTCGATGTTCAATCAAACTGTCCAAAATACCCCTCCCATACCACCTCACAGCAGGGATTTGATGAGCGATTCGAGCTCGTCCATGCTTCCCGCGGGCTCGAAGCGTTTTACGACGTCGCCCTTGCGGTCGATCACGAATTTCGTGAAGTTCCAGCGGATGTCACCTTCCGTGCCCTTCTGCGCCTTCAGGAACTTGTACAGCGGGATCTGCTTGTCGCCGTTCACGTCGCTTTTCGTCATCTGCGGGAACGTGGTGCTGTAGCTGGAGGTGCAGAACGTGTGGATTTCCTCGTCGCTGCCGGGAGCCTGCGAGCCGAACTGATTGCACGGGATGTCGATGATCTCAAGCCCCTTATCATGGTAATCCTTGTAGAGCTTTTCGAGGCGGGCGTACTGCGGCGTGAAGCCGCAGCGTGTGGCGGTGTTCACCACGAGCACGACTTTACCCTTGAAATCGGCTGTCTTCACTTCCTTGCCCTCCCACGAGGCGAGCGTGAAGCCGTAGAATCCGGCATCGGCCTCTTCTTTGGAAATGTCAAGCGAGGAACCGATCCAGTCGGCGATCTCCTTGTCCGCCTCGCGGACGGATGCGCCGCGGATCGCCTTGGCGGGGAGCACGGCGGCGGCTTTTTCCGCCAGCTTCTTCGCGTCGCGTTCGCAGTTCTGCATGCCGCCGCTGCCGTAGGTGAAGAACGGGATCACGGTCTTGCCTGTCAGGTCGGCGGACGCCAGGAAACTCGCGGCCGGAGGCGCGATCGTGCCGAACCAGTTCGGGGAGCCGATGAAGATGACATCGTACTGTTTGAAGTCGACGGGTTCGTTCGCGAGCTCGGGACGGATACCGCCCTGAATCTCCTTCTGCGCCTGCGCGAGGCAAGCGTTGTAGTCCTTCGGATACGCTGTCTTCGGCTTGACCTCGACAAGCTTGCCGCCTGTGGCCTTCTGAATCTGCTCGGCAAAATACTTGGTGTTGCCGGATTCGCTCCAGGAATAGTACGCGACGAGGATGCGGGCGGACTTGACCTGGACCGTTATCGTGGCGTCGGCGGCGGATGCGCTGACGACCGCAAAGGCGGACAGCGCGAAGACGAGCATGGCACGGAACAACATGAAAACCTCCTGTTTTTGAATGAGAAATTTGATAGTTTGTTTTGTCGACCACTTTAATATAGTTCCCCTGCGCGATCGTTTCAAGCCGGAAACACGAAAAAATGTAGGAGAAACGAGCTGTTTTTCAGAAAAATTCAAAAAATTAGTTGAAACTAACTTGCAATCTCCAAAAAGCGTGGTATAGTATTATCATGACGCAAAAGTCCCGGAACCATTCCGCGGCGTATCGGTGCAGGTGTGCCGCTGTCCAAAATGGGAGAATGTGAAAAAAGGTCCGGCATCCCGTCCGAGTATGGGTTTCAGCTCGGATTGAACGGGATCGCTGGTTAGGGTATGCAGGTGCGGATCCGGTTTCCCAACCGGATTTGCAGGATGGTTCCGGGACTTGTCTTTTTCACCCGTATCATGCGCCGACCGGATGGATTCGGCGTTTTTCAAAAGTTAGGCAAAACAAAGTTATGACACCGGCAACCTGTTTCTTTCATCGGAAAAGCCTCCTGCGTTTTCTTCTGCTGAAGACCGCGGCGGTCCGACGCGGCGTGAAGCCCGGCGAACTGCTCCGCGTCAGGCGGTGTTTTACGGCGGAAACCGACAACGGTGATCCGGTCTGTCTGCACAGGCGCGATATCCTGAACATCCTGGAGCTGGACTATCTGGAACTGCTTGTCGAACGCGACAGCTCGCTGGTGCTTTTCTTCCACCCCGAAACGATGGCGCGCACGCTTTCCGAACCGGAGAACCGCGCTCTGCTCGAACACTGCGGTTACCGGACCGAGGGGGGATGCGATGCCATGCTCCGGGAACTGCAACGACGTTTCCGTCCGGGGAACGGTCTGCCTCACGAAGTCGGCATCTTCCTCGGCTATCCGGCGAAGGACGTGGCGGGATTCATGGCGAATCTGCCCCGGACTCCGGTGGAACACGGACGCTGGGCGGTTTACGGCGATGCCGGAGAATCCATCGCACGGATGTCGCTGTACAACAAAGTCGAGGCAGCGGCGGAACGCATTTTGAACGTCTGCGGGGACCCGCAGGCATTTCTGGAACACATATCCACCATCAACCCAATAACTTAATAAAGGGAGTCATGCAACATGGCAAACGTAAAAGTCATTTTCGGAAGTACGACGGGCGCAACAGAGAGCGCGGCTGCGGAAATCGCGGCGGCGTTCGGCGTCCAGGCAATCAACGTGGCGAACGCGACGGCGGACGATTTCAAAGCCGATCTGCTGATCCTCGGCAGTTCCACATGGGGAGTCGGCGAGCTTCAGGACGATTGGGCCGTGAAGATCGGCCTGCTGGAAAACGCCGACCTCAACGGGAAACTCGTCGCGGTCTTCGGACTCGGCGACCAGAGCGGATTCGCCGACACCTACTGCGACGCGATGGGCATCCTCGCCAAGACGGCGAAGAGCCGTGGCGCGAACCTGATCGGCCAGACCTCCGCCGAAGGCTACGGGCACAGTTCGTCTGCGGCAGCCGAAGACGGCATTTTCTGCGGGCTCGCACTGGACGACAACAACGAATCGGAGAAGACCTCGTCCCGCATCGGGGCATGGGTCGAAAAGCTGAAAGCTCACCTCAGCTGATTCTCCAGCCTCACATTTCGGGCGGGAAGCTCCGCATGGTTATGCAGTGGACCATTGCGACGGCTTCCCGCTCTTTTTTTGTGGGCACCTCTATGAATCTATTTTCGGCGGCTTTTCGCGTCCGGGCAAAGTCCAACTGGTAAGATTTTCGGTGGGGAGGCGAACGCCTCCACTGTCGTAGTGCCGGGCATGCGCTCCGGCACGGGCAGCGTTTCCTTGGGGCAGACGTCCGATAGCCACGCTCAAATCTTCCTGCATTGGCCTTTTTTGCCCGTACGCTGAAAATCCATCCGCGCCGATTCATAGAGATACCCCTTGTGTTTCAGCAGACGATGAGCTGGGGTTATCCTGATATTCGGATGAATGTTTCCAGCTGTTTGCAGAACTCTTCCGGGTGGAGCGTGAAGGATTCCGCATGGTCCTGCCCCTTGTTCTCCACGAAGACCGTATCGGGGAAAACCTTTTTCATGTACGCGATGTCCCGCTTGCGGGCAGAGCGTTCCGCCTCGCCGTACCAGTATTGGACGGGGCATGGCGGACGGGAAACGGATTCAGGCATGGAATAGTTGTTCGTGGAATAGAACGCCCGCCAGATCGTCTTCGAACTCATGCCGGACAGGACTTTCTTCACATACAGCAGATCGTCCCGCGTGAACTTCGACGTATCCGTGAAGGAATTCAGCATCCGCACGCCGACGTGTTTCGCGAACTCGACGGCGCACCAGTCGCGCGCCCCGATCAGGTAGGTGAACGCCTTCGGTATCCGATACGGCGTGATCCCGGCGTCAATGACGGCGCACTTGGGGATGATGACGCCTCGCGCGAGCATACGGATCGCCAGCGCTCCGCCCATGGAGCATCCGTACAGGCAGGCAACACATGGGTGTCCATGCCCGATGAGCCAGGTCTCGATCTGCTCTTCGATCTTCTCTATGCTCGTGAACGCCTGTCCCGGCCGATCGGGGTCAAGCCCCGGAACAGCGGGGATCACGAGGTGGAAACGGCGTTCCAGAATCGGGATCACGCGGTCGAAGACATCCCACCACACGCCGAGCGGATGAAACATGACAACGACGTCGGGATTCTGCTCCCCGAACTCGTGAACTGTGATCTCGTACTGCTTCATCGAGTGTTTTCGACCTCATTTCTTCCGAGGGAACCAGGGCCAGCAGCGGTTGACCCGGCTGCAATAGTCGTCGTACGGCTTCCCGTACAGGTCCCGCAGCCATTTCTCCTCGGTGTGCTTCATCAGCACGGTCATGAAGCCCCAGAAAACGAACGGCAGGCCGAAAAACCAGAGATTTCCCGCCATGAGGATCATCCCGGTACAGACGATCATGAACGCCGTGTAGAGGGGATTGCGGACCCACGCATAGATCCCCGTGGTTACGAGGCGGTTCTTCACGATGCCGTCGAGCAGTCTCGACACGACGGCGGCCTGAAACCAGATGAACACGCCCAGCACGATCAGGATGACGCCCAGGATGAACAGCGGCTTCTGGAACATGTCGATCCGCCCGGACGACAACGCGGGCAGATTCCGCATGAGGTAAGCAACGAAGGTCAGGACGGCGATGGTGAAGACATAGATCGGCCCCACACCGAAAATGGGGAGGTGTTTTTGTGTTTTCATGGTCGATTCTCAAACTGTCCGCAGGGAAAAAACATCCATAGCCCCGGAGTGCGCTCCCTGCATAGAGGAGAAAGCGCCTCCGGGACCGGATGTGCGGACAAAAGAAACGATTGGAACGGTATTACGCCTGAGCAGGCGCGGGCTCCGCGGCCGGGGCTGCTGCGGCTTCCTTCGCGGCGAGTTCGCGCTCTGCGATCAGGTCCTCGATGCGTTCCTTGAGCGTGGCAAGGTCTTCGATGTTCATGGACTCGAGCGGCTGGTTTTCGCTGACCGGGATGTCGAGGCCGTGCGTCCGCAGGAATTCGTTGATCTTGTCCTGATTTTTCTGGTAGAGATAGAACCCGACTGCCGCGGCTCCGATGCCGACGGCGGCCCCGACCAGATGTTCCGTTGTGATAGCCATTGTTTTCAAGCTCCTTTTTGAGGGTTGATGGGGGGATTATGGGAGGAAACCGCATCCGGTGATGGACGCGGTCCCGAAACGAACGGTTATGTATGCTTCATGGGCTCGTGCATGTCGTAGAAGAAAATGCGGAGGGAATTGCCGACGACGAGAATTGTGCTGGCGTTGTGCATGACCGCGCCCGCGATGACCGGCAGGATGCCGAGGCCGCCGAAGAGCAGTCCGACGGTGTTGATGCCGATGGAGACGAAGAAATTCTGCTTGATGACGTCCATGGTGTGGTGCGCCAGCCCGTACACGCCGGACAGCATGAGGGCATTGTCGCCCGCGATGGTGATGTCCGCGGCTTCCATCGCCACGTCGGTGCGGGTCTTGCCAAGTGCGACGCCAACGTCCGCATAGGCCAGTCCGGGGGCGTCGTTGATGCCGTCGCCGACCATCACGACCTTGCTGCCGCGGGATTGCAGACGAAGCACTGCGCGCGCCTTGTCCTCCGGCAGGAGTTCGGATTCGAACCCGTCCAGACCGAGGCGACGCGCCACAACGTCCGCCTGCTGTTCCAGGTCTCCGGTCAGCAGGACGATGTCATCGACTCCGGTGAGGCGAAGCCGGTTCAGCGCTTTCTTCATGTTTTCGCGCAGGGGATCGCGGATGCCGATGAGGCCGATGATTTCGTCATCGCGCGCCACGAAGATCACGCTTTCGCCATTCGCAAAGAGTTTCGACGCCTGATCGCGCATCGGATGTGTGTGGATGCCGCATTCGTTGAGGAACCGTTTGCTGCCGACGCGGATGCAATGACCGTCCACATCCGTGTACACGCCGCGCCCGACGATGGTCTGGATCTCCGTGTGGAGCGGAATGCTCCCGCCGGACCTCTGAAGATGGGCGAGAATGGCGGCGGCCATCGGGTGTTTCGAGGTCTCCTCGGCTGCGGCCGCGAGCTGGATCACGTCCATGCGCGAATAGTGGTCGGAAATGGTCATGACGCTTTCGACGCGGGGCTTTCCCTCGGTCAGCGTGCCGGTCTTGTCCAGGATCAGCGTGTCTGCTTCGGTCAGCGCCTCGATGGAGCCGCCGCCCTTGATGAGGACGCCTTCGCGGGCGGCGGTGCTGATCGCCGCCGAAAGCGCGGCAGCAGTGGAAAGCCGGATCCCGCACGAATAATCGATGATGAGCATGTTCAGGGCGCGTCCGATGTCGCGCGTGGCCAGATAGACGACGCCGGCGAGCAGGATGTTCACCGGGACCAGCGCGGAGGAGAAACGGTCCGCATAGGTCTGGATCGCGGCCTTCTTGCCCTCGGCGTCCTCGACCATATGGATGATGCGGGAAACGGCGGTCTGGTCGCCGACCGATTCCACCCGGACCGTGATCGTGCCCTCGACGATCACCGTGCCTGCGAAGATCTTGCCGCCTTTCTCCCGCAGGACGGACTCGAATTCGCCCGTGATGGGGGCCTGGTTGATGGTGGCGCGACCGGAAACGACCGTGCCGTCTGCACAGATCTTTTCGCCCGTGTGGATCACGATCAGGTCGTTCCGTTTCAGCTCGGAGACGCAGATGCGCTCCAGCGGGGAATCCGGCTCGTCCGACTTCAGCCGCCAGACTTCCTCGCGGTTGTCCACGGACAGCATGTCGCGGATGGCATTCCGTGTGCGGTCCATCGTGTACACGGTCATGGCTTCGGCGGCGTCGTGCAGGAGCAGCACGGTCAGGGCTGATGCGCTCTTGCCCGCCAGTACGCTGGAAAGCACCGCCATCGCGCTCAACGTGTCGGCATTCGGGAGAAGGTTTTTCCTCAATGCGCCCAGCCCGCTGCGGAACAGCGGCGCGGCCAGCATCAATGCGCCGAATCCGGTGAAACCGAAGATGCGTCCGGTGAGCGTAGCGGGAACGGCCGCCCGTGTGATCCACGAGGTCAGCAGAAGTCCGCCCGCCGAGATGCTTCGCAGGAGCATGGTCGAAAGGCCTTCTTCATGCAGGTCGCGTTCCTGCACGGCCAGCATGTTGCGTTCCTCGCGCTCCTTCTGCAGGGCGTTCAGCGAATGCATCCCGATGATGTGCTCGACAGACTCCAGCAATTCCTCATCGTTGGTGCGTCCGGGGTCGTACTGGAGGATGACGGACGATGCCGCGCAGTTCATCCGCAGGGACAGAACCCCGCGCAGTTCGGAAAAATGCGCCTCCAGGTCGTCCTGTTCCTGCCTCAGATAACGGACCGCACGGCAGGTGATCCGTACACGTCCGCGCATTCTGTGGGCAAATCCGCATTTCAGGAGCGGGCGTTTCCGATTGTTCGTAAAAACCATGATCTCTCCTTTTTTTGAACTGCAAAAGATGTTATTGTCTGCTTGTGTGAGGCGGATTCCAAACTCGGTCCAGCACACGGGCGATCGCTTCCGGCACGATCATTTCCGGCTGGTCGACATCGCGGAAATACTGCATCAGCGCCGTCCAGGCCGTGTTCAGTCGTTCGAGCAGTTCGTGCTCCGTTGTCTTTCGCACGTCGTAGGTCAGCAGGATATTCCCGGTCAGCACGCTCAGTTCGGCGGACTGCACGCCGGGCAGATGACGGGTCTTGTCAAGCAGGACGGAGGCATATTCCTGCGCCAGTTCCGGGTATTGCCGGACACCGTAGATGTTCACGCGCAGTCTGCCGGGGATGCTGTGGACGGGCTTGATCTTCCTGACGCAGGACAGCCACACTTGAAGCAGGGGATTGTTCAGCATGGGCGCGCTCCTTTCTGCCTCAATGATCGACGGCCTGGAAAAGCCACCAGATCACGCTCAGCGGATTGAACGCCGCGCGACCGCGCCCGACGAGGCCGCGGATCAGCACGATGAGCAGGACCAGCGTCATGGCCGAACGGACGTCCACAAATCCTCGTGTGTTGCGGAGAAGCGCCTGGTCCAGGGCGAACCGCACGTTCTTTACGCCGCGACCGAGCACGGACTGATGCGATTTCCGCAGATGTTCGAACTCGAAGCAGTGCGTCGCAGCCGAAACAATCACCATCGGCGTCAGGACAGCCGGATCATAAACGATCAGGACAGTTCCTAGAAACACGTTCACGGAGACCTGTTTGATCCCCTTCAACCCGGACAGCCGACGACGGAACAGTTCCGCATCGGGCACGTTTCTGCGGAGGCATGGGATTCTGAGGCGGATTCGTCCGGGCATGGCGTGAACCAGCTCCAGAACACCGGTGAACGACGGAATGCTCATCTGCTCCCGGTATGCGGACAGCAGATCTTTCAACGGAGCGACCCCGTTTGCACAATGACATGATTTCATGTTCTACCCTTTTTGTTTTGTTCCCTGAACGGCCGGAATCCTCCTCCTCATGCCGTAGCACATCCGGCTGTCCCTTTTGTTTTGAATAATATAGCATATTTTTCCTATAAAACAAGCGGAATGCAATCGTTTTTCAGGAAAAACACGAGTGTTTCAGTTCACGGCTGATTTTGGAATTTTGGAAATGAACAGTTTCTCCTGTCTCAATTTGTTCCTTTCCGGCAGGAGAAGATGCCCTCGGCGCGAACGGCGGATACGTTCACTTCGGCATACATGCCACGCAGTCTGGCGGTCAGGCTTTCCCGCGTCTCGAACGGCGGCGTGAAGAACCCCTTCGGCTCGTAGACTCTCCGCACAAATCGGTCCGTGCGCCGGAATTCGCCCTCGATGTAGAAGCATCCGCAGAAGATCCCGCCCGGCTTCAGCACACGGAACGTCTCGCGGAACGCCGCGTCCTTGTCGGGGAACGCGTGAAAACCGTTCAGTGACAGGACGAGATCGAAGCTTTCATCCGCGAATGGCAGCGCGCCCACGTCTCCCTGCACGAATGACACGTTGTTCAACTTCATTTCCTCCGCCCGTTTCCGGGCGCTCTCCATCATGTCCGCGGAATAGTCGAGGCAGGTAACGGACGCATCCGGCAGGCTCCGGTACAACGGCATCGTCAGGACGCCTGTTCCGACCGGGACTTCCAGCAGTTTGCCCGCGAAATCTTCCGGCACGGACGACAACGCGTCGTTTACCCACTTCGCCGCGAGTTCCCTGTTTAGACCCCAGACAATGGAATCCACCAGTTTCCCGGTCAGCGTCGAGCGCGTGATGATGCCGTCGTAGAAATCGGCGCTGTTTCCGAGTTTCCGGTAGGACGCCCTGATCTCATCATGTCGTGTCATAAGTTCATTTCCTCCTCAGGAAAACAGCGTGCATATCCATGCGATCCCGGCGGAAACGGGCGGGAATGCCAGAAGATGCAGCAGATGGGATCGCCGGTTGAAACCGAACTGGTGCGGTCCGACCAGCTCCGAGACTTCCGGGTAGTAGTGCGGAAAGAACCGCGAGTGGCAGAGCAGGAACCAGTCGAAAACCAGCACGTCGAACGATTTCAGCGAGACCAGCATGAACAGGAACCGGAAGAAAAACTGCCGGAAGGAAAAGCCGTTCCGCACACCGTCCCATCCGCCGCAGACAATCGTGCCGACAAAAAGGAATACGGCGAATACCAGCAGGCACCAGCCCAGAACGTGTGCTCCGGGGAAACGTTCCGCCTTCGGCTGAACGGCCGCCTGAATGTCCTTCGGGGCCGAGGTGAACAGCCGTTTGTCCTGGACCAGCGCTACGGCGGCATAGAGCATCAGGAAGAGCGATGCCATCATGACGAGGGAAAGCACAATGGTCAGAAGCATGATTTTGAACTCCTGAACTAAGGCCGTCTGCTTATGATCGTGGCGTAGGAAGGTTTCTTGCGATGTATCTCCACATCGCAAAGGCCCGCTTGCTCCAGAAACGCCTTCAGCTGCTCCGGTGAATACGTTGTCATGCCGTCGACGACTCGCGTCCATGCACAATCCGCGGATGCGACCTCAAGAAGGATGGCGAACAGTCCGCCCGGTTTCAGCACCCGTTTCACCTCTTCGAAGCAACGAGGCAGCTCCGGCCAGAAATAGACGGTCTCCACTGCCGTCACCAGGTCAAACGTATTGTCAGCATAGGGTAATTCAGCCGCAGACCCTTTCTGGACGAAGACGCGAGTGTCGAGCAGCCCGGCATTCACCTTGCGCGCCTTCGCCACGCTCTCGTCGGAGATATCGACGCCATGCACGATCGCGCCTTTGCTTCGTCCGAGCAGACGCCGAAGCGTCTGGCCGCCGCCACAGCCCACGTCGAGGATCGTCCATCCGTCCTGGAACGGCACATAGCCGAGCCCCCAGTTCGTCAGCGGGCCATGACAGCAGTTCATCATCGAAAGCATCATGCGTCCCATCGCACCACGCGGATGAGCACAGTTCGAGAAGAGTCTGCTCAGCAGACCGTTTTTGCGCCGGTTTCCCGGCTTGTCCGCGGCATGATCTACACCGCAACCACACTCCAAATCAGAGTTTTCATTGTATTGTTCTCCCATTTTTAGCCGACCTCTGGTGCATTCATGCACCCGGCGGCATCATTTTTTTGTCGTAAATAATATAGCATCAAATCGTCAAAAAACAATCGGACATATTTTCTTTATCAAAATCAATAAATTCACAGGGATGAAATGTGAGAAAAAATAGATGCGTAGCGATTCTCTGTTCTCTGAAGGGCCCGAAAAAAGCGGAGAAAGATTTGGGAAGACAATACCAGTGGTGTGTGTTTTTTGTCATTTTTCTCCACATTTTTGCGTTGAAAGGGAGCAAAATGGTGGAGAAGAGTTGCGTTTTGTCCAAAAACATCCTGCGTTTGGCGGGGTGGAGGGAGTCGATGCCCTGTCCAGAGATCATGCCCTAAATCTAACTCTTTTATTACGAAAAAGCTACAAAAAGCCTGGTGCTTGGACGGGGTTTCCCCGACCTCCCGGAAACGAGAAAGGGCCGAATTTTAAGGAAAGCTTTTGGGGTTCCGGAAGATTTTCAAAGTGTCACAACCTGCCGACTTTGTAAGAGAAACAAAAGCAGAAAAGAATCCTGATTGCCAGATTGTTAGTTGATAATATAAGCAAATTAGTGGAGGTGGGAGCGTTTGAATTTAAAGATTCTTTAAATGGTTTTTGATTGCAAATGCTGTGCTATCAATGTGTTGCATCAATATCCAGCAATGATAGCTACTAATCAGGGCGTCTGGACTTGGGTTGTTCCTCGACGCATGGAATGATGTATTTTATGCTATTCTTCCTCGCTCGAAGCGGCGGAGAGGTCGGCGTTGTCGGTCCACATCTCACACTGGCTCATCACGGTTTTGAGGGCTTCCTCCTGTCCATCCGGCGGATATTTGTACTTCTTCAGCAGGCGTTTGACCATCATGCGCATTTTCGCACGGGCGGAAGAGCGTTTCTGCCAGTCCACAGTCTTGCTGCGGCGGAGCATGTCGGTCAGTTCGCGTGTAATGGCGACGAGCTGGTCGTTGCTGTAGAAATCCTTCACGGCTTCCGGTTTCGTCAGCGCGTCGTAGAACGCGACTTCCTCCGTCGTCAGCCCGAGCTTCTTGCATTCCTCGCTGTCCGCGCGGAGTTCGTGCGCGAGGTTGGTCAGCTCCTGAATGACCTCCTCGTTGGTCAGCTGGCCGTTCAGGTACAGGTTCATGATCCGCTGGAATTTCTCGGAGAAGAGCTCTGACTTCACGACGTTGGTGCGGCGGTACACGGCGATTTGGTCGGCGATCAGGCGGCGCAGGATCTCCACGGCGATGTTCTTCTGCTTCATGGCCGCGACCTGCTTCAGGAATTCCGGGTCGAACAGCGAGAATTTCTGCCTCACATCGGCGAACAGGTTGATGACGCCTTCGCTCCGCACGCTTTCCTGTAGCAGTTCATTAATGCGCGCATTGATGTCCTTCAGCGAGAATCGTCCAGTCTTGCCGGACACGCGCGTCAGCATGGTCCGCACCGCCTCGAGATACGCCGCCTCGAATCGTTCGGCCTGCGGGACAATGCTCCGGCAGAGGGACAGCGCCTGCCTCATCGCCATGACTTCTTTGATGAAGCTGTCCTTTGTCGTGGCCTTATCCGGGGTAAAAAGATAGTTCGCGCCGCCGGCGATCAGCTCCGAACGCGCAAGGTCGTCCCCGTCCATGAATCCGGCGTAATCGAACCCGTGCAGCAGGGCGCGGCAGACTTCGAGCTTCTCCTGGAATTTCGGCAGCGCTGCCCGGGACACGTCCATTTCGCCGTAATTCTTCCGGTCGCGCACGGTGTAATCGTTCATGGCGAGCTTCAGCGCGCGGGCGATCCCGACGTAATCCACCACGAGCCCGCCCTCCTTGTCGCGGAACACGCGGTTCACGCGGGCGATGGCCTGCATCAGGTTGTGCCCGGCCATGGGCTTGTAGACGTACATGGTGGCCAGCGACGGCATGTCGAATCCGGTCAGCCACATGTCGACCACAATCGCAATCTTCAGCGGGCTGTCGTTGTCCTTGAAGCGCGCGGCGAGCTCCTTCCGGCGGGTCTTGTTGCCGACGATTTCCGCCCACTCCTTCGGGTCGTTGTTGCTGCCGGTCATGACCACGGCGATCTTCTCGCCCCAGCCCGGGCGCAGTTCCAGTATTTTCTTATAGATGCTCATGGCGATCGGGCGCGAATACGCCACGATCATCGCCTTGCCGGTGAGCTCCTGCGCCCGCGTCTCCTCGTAATGCTTCACAATATCGCCGCACAGCGCCTCGATCGTCTCCGGTGCGCCGAGAAGGCTTTCCATCCGGCTGAGGTCGTTTTTGCTCTTCTCGATCACATACGAATCGGTTTCGAGCTCCATCCGGTCGTATTCCTCGTCGATCCGGCGCAGCAGCTCCTGGTCCAGCCGCAGATGGATCACGCGGCTTTCGTAGTACACGGGACGCGTCGCGCCGTCCGCCACGGCCTGCGTCATGTCGTACACGTCGATGTAGTCGCCGAACACCTCCCGCGTGTTGTGGTCGCGCGAGGAGACGGGCGTGCCGGTGAATCCGATGAACGTCGCGTTCGGCAAGTTGTCGCGGATGATCTGCGCAATGCCCTTGTGGATGGTCCCGTCGCGGCGCATCGTTTCGAATCCGTAATGTCCGCGGTGCGCCTCGTCCGCGATGACAACGATGTTGCGCCGGTCGGACAACGGTTTCCCGTCGCCCGGCTCCACGAAATTCTGCATCGTCGTGAAGATGATCCCGTTCGCCTCGCGGTCTTTGAGCAGCCCGCGGAGCTTCTCCCGGCTGCTGAAATACTTTCCGCCTGTAGTACTGCCGTCCGCGTCGGACGTCTCCGCGCTGACGGTCCAGTTCGCGCTGTTTCCCGCCTGGTCCGGCGTCTGCCGCAGAAATTCCTGACACTTCACGAACTGCCCGTACAGCTGGTCGTCCAGGTCGTTCCGGTCCGTGATCACGACCACCGTCGGGCTTTTCAGCTCGCGCTGCAGCAGTTTCGTGTAGAACACCATGGAGAGCGACTTCCCGCTGCCCTGCGTGTGCCAGAAGACGCCTCCGCGTCCGTCGCCGCCCTCGCTTGCCGCGTTTCGCGTGGACACCAGCGCCTTCCGCACCGCGAAATACTGGTGGTAGCACGCCAGAATTTTCTTCGGCCCCTTCTCCTGAATAGCAGATGAAGTTTTCCAGCAGGTCCAGCAGACGCCGCGGCTCCAGCATCCCGCGGAACGGCGTCTGGAAATCCACCTGCGCCGTGCTTTCATTGATCCCGTCCACGGTTTTCCACTCCATGAACCGGGCCTCGCTCGCCGTGATCGTCCCCGCGCGCGTCTCCGACAGGTCGCTGATGATGCAGAATGCGTTATAGACGAAGAACTCGGGAATCTCTTTCATGTAGTTTTGAATCTGACGATACGCAGCAGAGATACCCGTTCCCTCCCGGACGGGCGACTTCAGTTCCATGATGACCAGCGGCATCCCGTTGATGAAAAGCACGATGTCCGCGCGTTTCTCCGCGTGTCCGATGATCGTCCATTCGTCCGCGACAATAAAGCTGTTCCGCTCCGCGTGCTCCGTGTCGATCAGCCGCACATGGTCCGACTTCTCCTCGCCGTCGCGGTAATACGATACGTCGATCCCGTTCTGAAGGTAATCCGTGAAGATGATGTTCCGTTCCACGAGCGAACCGTTCTCGATATGCCGCAGCTTGCGGATCGCCTCCTCGATCGCCGCCTCCGGCACGCCCGGATTGATGGCGGACAAAGACCCCTCCAGCACCCCCGGGAAAAACGGCTCCCGGTAATCCCGCTCGACGTCCGGCCCGTAATAACGCGTATACCCGAGCTGCTCCAGCAGATAGATCACCGCGTTCTCGTAATTCGCCTCGGTGTAGGTCATAGTCTGCATCCTCATGTTGTTCGGTTATGGGGTTCGGGAGAGGCCGGCCGGTTCCATGGCGGCATCGTCGCTTTCGTAGTAGTACGAATAGTCGATCCCCTTCATGAACATTTCCCGGTCGTCGATCCGGTCCGTCAGGGCCGACCCCAACAGGGCTTTCAGGCGGGCGCTGTCCGACACGCTTTCCCGCATGGCGGCGAGGTAATCGTTTTTGTTCACCCGGCTCCAGTCCACGCATTGTTTCAGGTTTTTCTTCAACATCAGATCCAGCCAGATGCGCGTGCTGCGGCCGTTCCCCTCCAGGAACGGGTGCGCCACGTTCATTTCCACATATTTGTCCATGATCTCGTCAAACGTGTTTTCCGGCATCCGTTCGATCTGCGCCAGCGACGGCTTCAGATGCTGCGCCAGCGCAAACATGAATCCGCCCTTGCTGATGTTCTTCGTGCGGATTTGTCCGGCGAATTCGTACAGCCCGCCGAAGAGATACGCATGGATCTGCCGCAGACACTCCACCGTGCCCGGCTTCATGGACTCCATCAGCCCGCTTTCGAAGAGCGCATAGGCTTTCGTCTGACTTTTCCCGTCAATGGTGTCTTCGCTGTAGGTCAGCCATTTGATGAACGCTACCGCATGGCGGCTTGGAACCGCCTCGATGAGCGCGAGGATGTCCTTTTGACTCATGCAGTCGGTGAGATAACGCTTTCCGTCAGATGCCGTCATTTTCAGTTGACTACAGGCTGTAGTCAACTCCGGACGCGTCTGCTTCAGGCGGGTTTTGAGCACGCTCCAATACTTGCGGGGATTCACGCTTTCCGTCAGGACGCCGACGATATCCGCAACGGAGAAAAGCCACTGCCCGGAAGAATCATCCCAGACCGCCCGGACTTCCCGGTCATTGAAAAAACGAATGGAAATCTTGTTGCTCATGGTTTTTCCTCACAACTGTACGGCCCGTAGTAACGCAAATTATTTGTTCCTAACCTGCATTTTGGGTGCAGGAGAAAGTCCAATTGAATTAATCGAGTTACAACTACCAATAAAAGAGAATTTATACTTTGTCCCGCAAGTAGCTAAGACTGAAGACAACAGGGAATATACACCATCAGAAAAGAGATATTCTGGAGTATCTATTTGAATCATACCTTTTCCGAAACAATCCATGGCCTCACCCTTGTCTATTACAAATCCATGATCTTTATACTCGTAAACCAACCGGTCCGCAATCCTTTTTGTTTCTTCCGAGGTTATTCTTTTACAGTGTTTTTCTAATAATCTTTGAGCGTATTGCGAGGCAGATTCAACTATCCGATCAAAGACCCCCAAATGAATAGGATTAACTGTTTTTGCCAGATACTCAGAAAAAAGGAAGCTGGAATTAGGAAAATGCGAAGTCGTTTCAGCAATTTGTTCTATCGTGTTCTTTAATCCCAGTGCCGGAAGCCCACCAATTTGAGGGTCAATTGGGCCTAATTCACTTAAACTTCCCATATGAATTTCATCTGCTCCACAACATATAAGCGTAGCCGCAGATTTAGCCAAACGAGGAACTGCAATTACAACTTTCTCCTTTGTAAACTCTCGACACAACTTAGCAATTAAATATGCAGAAGCTACATCGCCACCAAATGAATACAGAACCAATAAAATATCTTTGGGGTCGTCTTTTGGAATTTGTTTTAGGGATGCATAAATTTTGTCCGCATCTACGCGTTCCAAAGAGGTGTCATGAAATTGAATTAGAACATGATACTTTTCAAAAAAAGATTTATGACATTCTAATCCGGAATTAATATAATCTAGAATTGACTTTTTAGCCATTTCTATATTGTTTTCATCAAGAAATGATCGTATTGTTTGGATGTAATCTTGCGGTGAGAGCTTTTCTTCTGCTGTTGTTTTTTTGATGTTTTTGTCTGGAGCTTTAATTGAGACAGGTGTTTGTTTTTCACTGGAAGCGTTTTTTTTGTTTTCAGCCATGATGATGTTTCCTCCTGGTTGTTATTTGTTTCGCAGTTAATTGCGATATAAGTTGCGATCAATTTCCCCGGACATCAGTTTCGGGAGAAGGGTGTCGCGGGTTTCTTGAAGTTTTACGCTTTCGATCTGATTATGCTTGATTACTGCAAGAAATGGTTCATATACTTTATTGAACTGTTCAATAACTTCATGGGGCGGATACACTGTCTTAATCAGACCGAAATCCCTATAATTCAGGGATTGTCTGACAGAACCGGAACATCTTGTCTTTATTTCTTCCCGGAAAGATGGACGTTTTATCAGAAAGTTCATAAAATGATGATACCCTTCTTCTGTGGAAAAAACGACATATACAGGGCTTACACATCCTGAATACCCCATTTCATTCATCCCTATAGAGCCGATATTGACACGTGCCGGATTATATGCAAAGTCCAAAGGTTTTACAATAATATAGTTGCCAGTATCTTTGCTGAAAACCTGTTTTGAGAAATAATCTTCAGAAAGCATAAGTTTTCCAGTATTAACTGCAGAAAGAACCTTTAAATTATGAATCCCAACTTTGTTCCTTTGCTCTTTTGTTATTTCATTCATAGCAACGATACGCCATCCAACTGGAATGGGGCCTAATTCAGACTCGATGAATTCACCGTTTTGAAACGGGTCGAAATCGACGAACCAGGATTTGAAGATCGCTTTTGCCTGTTCTTCCAGATCCCGGTTGATTTGATTGTTAAGTTCAATCTTATCATCAAGAGAAGAAAGAATCCGCGCAATCCGCTTTTGTGTTTGTAATGGAGGAATTGTAATGCAATAATCGCTGATCATAGGGACAGTCAGCTGTGCCTGAACACTTCCGTCTCCTTCTATTCGAGTGTTGCAAAGCGCGTAATACAAAAAGTCGGAATCAACAACAGATTCATCTCCAATCACAGAAATCAGACGGACGATAGGCAGATAAGGTTCTGTCCGCTTGAAAACAGCACCGATTGTTCCTCTTGCTGAAATCGTTGTGGCAGGCTTGGTTATAGTAGCTTTGTTTGTATATCCATACAGGCCCTTGTCTGAAATGCCATTGGAGTATATAGGGACAGCATAAACGTCAGTCTTTGTTTTTGAGAAAGCTTTTTTTGGGAGATCGCCCCCCGCAAGGATTGTTGCAATATCCCCCAGCTTAACACTAGACCATGTTTTCATCCTACATACCTCCAAGGGCATTTTAACATTATCAGAACCCACAAATTGAAAATAACCTCGTTCACTCCTATTATAAAAACTTTGTCAGTACAGAAATGAACGGAGTTAATATAGTTACATGATCACCTAAGCTTTGGACGAAGTTCTTGTATTTGTTTTTAAAGGATTCTTTATCGTTGATAGAATTTTTCATCTGAACAATAAGATCAACTATCTCGCCATTGTTGCGGAGCTCTTTTTTTACTGCATCAATCAGTTCATCAAACACCTTTAAGTCCTGAGAACTGATATTTACAGAATTATCTACTGAGGAGACCAATACTTTTGCATTTCCAGACGCGTTGATTTGAATAGATGATGACACCTTAGGCTGTGTAGTCGTTTTTCTAACCTCCAATTTATAAAAACCTGATATGCCGCCAAAACCGTTATCATAAACAGGATTGAGAATTATGTAGCATTCTATTTTCCCGCTTGGAAGCTTTCTTTCAATGACATCGTTCTCGTCAAAAGGAATCGATGAATCATAAACATATATATAATCTTCCGAAACCTGTGCCTGAATGTTGTCTATTATTCTTCCATCTTGCTTGATTAACTTTATGATATCGTTAGCAAAAGTTGCAAATGGATTCATAGATTGTTTCATAGTGTTTTCTCCTAATCGTTTTGTTATCGGTGTATTATGTTTGTATTTGCGGTTTGTATATCGTTTCTCATTTTACCTCGTTTTAGAGTTTTTTCATGCCTGTTGTTCTCTCTCATTCTCGCGAAGCATTCTTTTCAGAACGGCAAGAGAAGTGTATTCGAATCCATTAAGCTGTTCCAGTTGATGTTCCGTCCATTGATTGCGATTATGATTATAGTCGAATTTAAAAAGGGAACGTGCTTGTCCCATCCAATAACATACCACAAGGAAATAGTCTTTATCTAAAATGAGATGACAGCCAAGAATATACCCAAATCGTCCTGGAATTTTAGTAAATTCTTTGAGTTTAAAAATATCATTGCCAAAGCCTGATCCTGAAGTATATCCTGTCGACTTTTTTACTTCAATTACCAACTTGTCTGCCAACGCGGCATCTCTATCCTTTATAAAAATGGCCAAATCGGGGATAATTAGTTTTTCCGAAGGTTCATCGTTACCTTCATGATCTACACCTTCTTCTATACTGTTGTTTTCAGATCCAGCGATGTCCTCTGCATCGTCAAAACGAATGTTTCGTGATTCGTCTTCATTGGTAACTGGCACTGTTTTTGCTGAAACGCTCCCGTCAGGATGATGCATTCTGTTGTATTCAGCATAAACCTCCGCAGGTAAGAAATCATTCAGCAAGTATGTTCCCAAACGAAATACAAGTGCCCGTTCACTTGCTTTGTCTATCAAAAGCTGTCGTTCATTCTCATAGAACTCTTTAATTCTAAGCTTCATTCTATTTAAAAGACCTTCTCTCGATAATCTTGTAAAGCTCATTGTATACTTCCTTATTTCTTTTGATTGTCGACTGCAGACAGTTCGTAGCCGATGGATTTGAGGTTGGCGCGGATTTCGGATTCGAGTTCGCGGGACTTGGCGAAGAGGTCGGATAGTTCGGCGGTCAGGCGTTTCATCTTGGCGTCGAAGGGCTCGCCGTCGTCCGCCTGTTCCTCGATCCCGACATAACGGCCGGGCGTAAGGATGAAGTCCTGTTTCGCGATCTCGGACGTGGGGACGACCGCGCAGAAGCCCTTCTTGTCCTCCAGCGTGCCGGCTTCGTAGTCGGAGAAGGTCTGCGCGAGCTTCGCGATGTCGTCGGGGGAGAGCTCGCGGAGCCTGCGGGAGACCATCGTACCCATTTTGCGCGCGTCGATGAAACACGTTTTGCCCTTCTGCTTCTTCGCCCGGTCGAGGAACCAGAGGCACGCGGGGATCTGCGTGGTGTAGAAGAGCTGCGAGGGGAGCGCGACGATCGCCGCCACGAGGTCGTCCTCCACGATCCGCCTGCGGATGTCGCCTTCGCCGCCGGACTGCGAGGAGAGGGAACCATTTGCGAGCACGAGTCCGATCTTGCCGCGCGGGGCCAGGTGGTGGATCATGTGCTGGATCCATGCGAAGTTGGCGTTGCCGGACGGCGGGACGCCGTATTTCCAGAGGGGATCGTCCATGAGCTTGTCGCCGCCCCAGTCGGAGAGGTTGAACGGGGGATTTGCGAGGATGAAGTCGGCGCGCATATTAGGGTGACAGTCATAGAAGAATGTGTCAGCGCTGTACTGGCCGAGGTCAGCCTCGATGCCGCGGATAGCGAGGTTCATCTGCGCCATCTTCCACGTGGTGGGGTTGGAGTCCTGACCGTAGACGGAGATGTCGTTGATTCGCCCGGAATGGCTCTCGACGAACTTGGCGGACTGCACGAACATGCCGCCTGAGCCGCAGCAGGGGTCGTAGACGCGCCCGTGATACGGCTTCAGGATCTCCACGAGCGTTTTCACGACGCAGGCCGGGGTGAAGAACTCGCCGCCCTTCTTGCCCTCCTGCTCGGCGAACATGGAGAGGCAGTATTCGTAGGTGCGGCCGAGGATGTCGCGGGTGTCGCCGTGCTCCTTCATGCGGATGTTCGTGAAGAGGTCGACCACGTCGCCGAGGCGGCGTTTGTCGAGCTCGGGGCGGGCGAACGTTTTCGGGAGGATGCCCTTCAGGCGCGGGTTCTCCTTTTCGATCGCGAGCATGGCACCGTCGATGACCTTGCCGATCTCGGGCGTGTGGGCGGCGTCCGCGACGCGTTCCCAGCGGGCTGCCGGCGGCACGAAAAAAACGTTCTCCTCCGTGTAGGCATCCGGATCCTCCTCGAATTTCTCGCCCTCCGCCACGAGCTCGTCCCGCCGCGCGTCGAACCGGTCGGAGAGGTATTTCAGGAAGATGAGGCCGAGGACGACGTGTTTGTACTCGGATGCGTCCAGATTGCCGCGGAGAATGCAGGCGGCGTCCCATATTTGTTTCTCAAAACCGATCGTGGCTGTGTTTTCCGGCATGTTCCGCTCCAAAATAAGGTGTATCGCTGTCCGTCGTTTCGTGCTTGCTGTGAGGTGAAGAAGGGCAGTCGCATATTATATTGGAATAACAATAACACATCCTGCCGCATTTTCAAGCGGGAAACGGCTATTTTCGTTGAAAAGTAACGGATACGCAGAAAACAATCGGTTTTGTGGAAAACAAAAAAAGACGGAAAAAACAGAAAAGCTTCACCCATTTTGATGTCGTTTCGGAAAGATACTATATGAAAGCCCGGAAAAGAGGGCATCATCCAAAACGAATAATTCCCTCACGTGAGGGAATATTTGAACGAACAGTACTACAGGAGTAAACATGATGGAACATGACAAGATGAACGAGGAAACAGTCCTTGCCGGTCCAAGCGTAACGTCTGCACGAGTTGCCACCAGTCAAAAAAACGGAAAAAAGATGAACGGGGCAATTCTCTGTTCTCTGAAAGGTCGGGAAAAAATGGCGATAAAGCCGGGAAAAGATCGGGAAAAGTCAGAACGACAGAAAAACGGAGAAAAGTTGGATGGAGCACATTCCATGATGAAAACGAACTTTTCTCAAAAACGAGTTGAAAAAAACGGCAAATCGGCGGAGAAAAGTTTGTTTTTGAGGCGGAAACCCTCGCTTTTGGTCGGTCAGAAGGGGTCGAACCCCCGTCCAAGCCCAAAAGATCCAAAACACGTGGTTTTCTCGCAAAAAGTCCGAAATCAGGGGCAAAAAGCCCCCATATGTGGACGAGCCTACCTCGACCTCACAGAGAAACAGAGAAGAAACCCCCGCCGGAAACGGAAGAAAAGGGCGTTTCAAAACTTTCTATTCGGTTTTTCTTGCTTTCTTCGAACGTCGCAACCTGCTGAAGTTGTAAGAGGTTTGGAGGCAATGCGCGGACCCGGAAATCCGTGCATCTCTAAATTGTTTAGGCAAGTTGGTGGAGGTGAGAGCGTTTGAATTTAAAGATTCTTTAAATGGTTTTTGAGTATAAGTATCACACTTTCAGTTCATTGTGTTTGTATCGGAAATAGTAGCTACAAATTTGGATATCCGAATTTCTTGTTTTATGCGACGTATGTGGGTAGGACACACGAAACCCTGCCTCATTCATTGACGTGTTGTTATCTTATCTTTTAGGTTGACAGATACCTTTTTCATGTTACAAAATCATCCCACCACGATTTCGACCGCCTTGCCGCAGAAAGCGACCCCATATTTAAGGACGGAGGACTTTTTCCGGGAGCGCAACAGAGTATCATAGCGTTTTTCATTGATTTGCTTCAAGGCTTCTCCGGCAAGTTTTTTCAGCTGGGGCTGGGTACATTTCTGGGCAGCCTTGAGCTCAATTAGGATTCCGGGCAATTGTTCGTTTCCGGGCTTCGGCGATAGACAGATGTCGTACCGTCCTTCTCCTGCCTCGCGGTTGGAGGAAACCTCATACCGGTTATCCATGACCGCGCATAGACCGAGGACAAGCCCGTGGTAGAAGTTTTCATGCGCCGTATCAAACGAGCTTACGGAGACCAGAAGAAGATTTCGCAACGCCCCCTCAAGCATGAGCTTGTCGCCGGAGTAAAGCGCCTCCTGAATCGCGATTGCCGTGGACTGAGGGAAGACGACGTTCATCTTCTGCAGGATTTCCTTGTTGTAGACGAACGTGATTTCCTTGTTCGGCAGTGCCAGTTCACAGATGAAGTCGCCACTGAACGACTGTTCGGACTTGACGATCCGCAAATAGCCCGCCACGAGCAGGAAACTGTAAATCGAGGAGGGATTGTCGCGGATTTGAGGATAAATCACGCTGGTGTCGATGTAGGAAGTGATGGTTTTCCCCTGAATCAACAGGTTCAGCTTGTCGTACACGCCATTGTCCGCGGTCGCCAGAATCTCGCCGACCACAGAATTGCTGCCGGTCGACTGCCAGTAAGCGCGAGGTTGGCACTCGTTGCCGAAGTAGTTGATGACCGACCACGGGTTAAAGATGTCGGTATTACCGAAGCGGTAGCCGTCGTACCATTCGCAAATTTCCTGGTACTTGTCATCGGCGCGGTAGTAATGCGCCATGTCTTTGACCTCCTCGTGCGTGAAGCCGAAGTATTCGCTGTAACGGTTGTCGAGGATGGTGTTGATTTTCGGGTTGTTCAGACCGCTGAATATGCTTTCCTTGGCGACTTTGAGAATCCCGGTCAGAAATCCGAACGACAGATGGCTGTTGTCCTTGAAGCCGCCCGAAAAGAGGTTTCGCATGAAGTGGATGATGGAATCGTAGAATCCCCTTACATGGCCTTGATGGATGGGCGTGTCGTATTCGTCCACGATGATGATCGGTGCGATCCCGTAATGCTTATGGAGCAGCTCGGAAAGCGTCGAGAACGATGCCTCGATCTCCGCTGAGTTCGCGTTCCCGTCCAGAATCGCCTTCATTTTCTTTTTCTCGTAGCTGTTCAGCTTGGAACTCTCCAGCAGCTCCAGATGCCGCTCGAACTCGCGCTGAAGGAGATTGCAGATGTTGGTGTAGGTGTCTTCCCAGGTCAGGCACTTCACATCCTTGAACGAGACGAAGATCACAGGGTACTTCCCCTGATAATCACGGTATTTCTGACCGCATTTCCAAATGTTGCGGTCCCGGAAATAAATGGAGGTGTCCACCTCACTGCGCTCGAAAAACGTGCGGAGCATGTCCATGTTGAGCGTCTTGCCGAATCTGCGAGGTCGCGTAAAGAGCGAGACAAGCGGGCGTTCGTCCAGAATATCGCGGATCAGCAGGGTCTTATCCACATAATAGTATTCTGTGGATGCAAGGCGATAATCCGAGACACCGATAGGAAGCGGGAGGTTGCCTTGAGCTTGAATTGCTTGTTTCCTGTATGCACCGTTCCGGATACGACGGTCGACGGGTTTTTCCGCGTCGGCAGGGATCTGCCATGAGCGTCCTATTTTCATTGCGCCCTGAATCATTCCGTTGTTGCACAGTTCGCGCACACGGCGTTCCGTCAGGTTCCAATGTTCCGCCATCGTCCGGGTCGTTTCGGTTTTCTTCATGGTTGTCTCCAATCGTTATTGCACAGCGTGTATAACTATACACTCATTTCGGAGTATTGTCAAGCGATTTTTCGACATTATTCCGTAGAAAAAAACGGAATTGTTCCGTCTTGTTGTTGTCAGGCAACAAAAAAAGTAGCAAAATTGTGAGCACTTGCTATTTCCAGAAGAATAGATATTTAGATGTAAGTCTAAATGAATATAATACTTTCTTGTTTTGACCATTCACATTCCGTTTCTTGTTTGCGATTAATCGATCCAGTCATTCAAAATCATAGAGAGGTAGTGTCGCGACAACATACTGTACCTCGAACAGAAAGGATGATTTTCTTTTTAGATTATGGATGTATTCGGCACTCGGATATTTTTACAAATAAATTTCATGTTCTCTTCTCTAACTTGCTTGAAATATTGAAAAAACGTGGTATATTTTTTGTCGCATTTCTCAAAACAAACAACACAAAAGGAGACTTTCATGTCAAAACAATCGCTTGACCGCTTTTTGCGAGACCTTATCGAACGAAGGATTAAGAAGGCCTTAAAAGAATTCAAGAAAATTACAGAGATTCTGGTTGCCATAAGCAAAATCTCAGATGAGATTACAGAAATGAAAAAGTCCATCAAGGTGCTTAAAGACGTTGTCAACATTCTGATGGAACGTACCAATGTCAATGATATCAGGATCGATAAGATTGAAAAGTATGGAGCGACACCAGATACTCACGACAAGAAAGGAATCCCTCATGTAACGGGAAAAGACATTTTCGAGTTTCGGAAAAAGAATCATCTTAGTCTAAAGAATTTTGCCGCTTTGTTTGGTGGGCAGCAAGCTTGCGTGTCCAAATGGGAGCGTGGACTGGCATCAATACATCCAAACGCGGAAAAGGAAATCAAAAGAATCTTAGAAATGGATCAAGACGATTTGGTCAAGGAGTTTCAAAAAAAAGATATTTTCATTCCTTATGGCCACGCGCCCAAAAAGAAATCTTCATCAAGGGAAAAACGTCCAAAGATAATAACATCTTCACAAATCCGTGCTCTTCGTTTGACTCTTGGCTTGTCACAAAAACGAATAGCCGCCATGTATAAAACCAATGAAAGCACATGGTGCAACTGGGAATATGGGAGAACTCCACCGCCTCCCGATATCGCAAAATCACTTCTTGAAAAGCATAAGGAGACTTTCGGCGTTGTCATGAACAAACATGGCGAAACAATCGATTCATCCTCAGGCTTTTCGTTCTTGGAAATGCTTTCCGAAAGGATGAAATCCGTGGGGATGTCTCGCAGAGCTCTTGCACAAATGATGGGGGTTTGCACGTCAACCATTGACAACTGGGTAAACCAAAAAACAACGCCTTCCGACGAGAACATAGAAAAACTAATTGGAATACTTGGCGCTGTTCACACTAAATCGGCAAAAGATGCTGCTCGAAAACGAAAAGAATCAAAACAGAAAAGAAAAATGCTGTCATCTGATTATCAACATCCTGCTCAACAACTTCGCGATTTTAGAAAAGAACACAATCTTTCTCGAAAGGAAATGTGTATTATTATGCGGGTTCCATATTATCGTTACTGCAACTGGGAAAAAAAGAACCGGGGATTGCCCCCGGAGTATAATAGTTCTTTCAGGGCACTTTTAATGGTTGATCATGAAGATATCGTTCGTCAATTGAAATACTGGTCAAACAGATCCAAACAACAATGAGCAAAAGCTCGGAAAGGAAGTTCTTTATGAAACAAGTTTTTGATCTATTCAAAAAACTCCCCGCAAGTGTACGGCGTAGACTTCGGGAAGATCGCCAGTTTCGGATGTATGAAGAATTCACAAAAGAACTGTGTGCACACAGCATTGCAGAGCAAATCGAGGCGGACTGCGAATACACTCATTTAGAAAATGACGTGTTATCCAAGAAGTTATCCAAAAACAACACACAAATGATTCTTCTTTCTCGCGAGAATTTCAGGTTGTTGGGAGAAGCTCTCGAAAAAGTCCCTAAACAGTATTGGGGAATGACGACTGTTCTTCCTGCAGAAGAGATTATAAATGGATATGAAGATTATAAAAAGAATCCACCGTTAATAAGAAAGAAACAATTGTCGTTGGATGTCCAGCAACGCATTATCAGTTTTGCTCTTGATAATATGTTGTGGGGAATTAACACAATCGTTTATGCGTTGAACAACATTGGTGTTTCCGCGACATATTGCCAAGTAAGAACTGTACTCAAGAGAAACCATATCCCCATGTCTCATGAACGGATGAAACTCGGTGTATCATGGAGTCATTTTCTTGAATCGCTTAAAATCAACTTAGAAATTGGAGTTATTATAAAATGATCAATCTGTCAAAATACATTGAGAAAGCATATGCTTCCATGCATAATAAACTTCTTCTATATTTTAGCGAACCCGAAGTTGATTCTGGTCTTGTAGCGTTGAACGAGTATCTCCGTTTGGAAAACCTGATTTTAAGAGGATGCTTACTTGAACAGACGAAAAAGATACGTTTTAATTCCGAGGAAAAGTGGATTCTTGCTAATGGTGCGTCAAAAATACTGGGGCGTTCAAAAGGAAGGATTAGCTTGCTGACCCCGGATCAAATCATCAAATATGCAAAACAGAAAGCAGCGGTGAAACACTGTGCTCTTGGTATTCCCCAAGCTACTACTTCCGAGAGTGGGAAGAAGACTCGTATTAGTCAAAAAACAAAAAATGCAATTATGAACGAAATAATAACTACGCATCCGAAGTGGGACAAAATGCAGATTTGTGAAGAAATGAGGAAATATATTCCCGGAATTTCCAGGTTGAATATCTTCGATATGATATACGATACAGGAATATGGGTAAAACCGTCCAAGAAAATGGGACAGCAATGGTATGATTTTATGAATGAAAATGGCAAAGTGACATGGGCGGGCGATTTTTTTACAACGGAAGTGTGGACAGATCATGGGCAAAGAACGTTCCATACCCTCTTTTTTGTAAATTTGACAACACAGGAGGTTTTTATCGCTGGAACTACAGAATACTGCTCATCTCAGTGGATTGTAAGAACGCTGAACTGGTATGTTGAAACCGGAGAGATTCCATTTGACAAGGGGGCATGTTGTCTAATCCGCGATAGAGACAAACGATATTCGGAGGATGTCGACTGGTTATTTGTTAAACTTGGTCTTCAACCTAAGAAAATATCACCGCGTGCTCCGATCATGAACTTTCCCGCAGAGTCGTTTGTCAGAAAGATTAAGCAGGAATGTTTATCGCATTGCATTTTTCTCTCCGGGGAAGGTTTGCGAAGGGTGATTGACATTTATACAAAGTATTATAACAATTGGCGTCCGAACAGTTGTCGAGATGGAGGCTACCTAAATGAAGACAATACCCACTGGCATTGTGAAGGCGAAATAATAAAGATTTCATTTCTACCCGGAATCCTTACATATTATTTTCGTCGTCCCTAATCAACAGCACACTGCATTTTTCGTTCAAACTTCACGAAAAATGCTTTTTTAACTCTCACCCCTAAACAGGAGAACGAAAGATGTTTAGAATTGATGAAAAAACCGCCAATGAAATTGTAACACGCTATCAGAAAGGAGAAAAACCGAGTGATCTTGCAAGAGAATTCCATATCGCACGCAGCTCGGTGTATCGGCTGATAGAATCGAGAAAGAAAACCGAAGCGCAATCTGTCACAAAAATGTCACAGAAAGATTTTAACAATATGAAGAAGAAACTGGAACGCCTTCAAAGGGAAAATGAGGTCTTTTATGCCTGCCAATCTGGCCGGAATTCTCCGCTCGAAATGAAGTATGATGATATTACCCGTTTGAAAGATAAATATGGAATTCATACTTTGTGCCGCGTCCTGAATGTTAATCGTTCCGCTTATTATCATCATTTGTTGCGCAGTCCGGAAAAGACGATGATTGAACTGGAGGATGAAAAACTCCGCCCGATGATTAAAAAGATTTTCGAAGACAGTAAAGAGAGGTTCGGGTCAAGAAAAATTAAAGTTGTACTCGGCAGGAAAGGTGTTCAAGTTAGCGAGGTAAGAATCCGGAGACTCATGAAAGAAATGGATTTCGTCTGCAAACAATCACGCCTGCGTGTCTGGTCGTCAACAGCCCGGAGATACAAATATTATAGGAATAAAGTCAAACAGCAGTTTGTTCAGCCGGAACCAAATCTCGTCTGGGTGAGCGACATCACTTATGTTCGAGTTAAAGACAAATTCTGCTATGTATGCATTGTCATTGATCTGTTTTCCAGACGGGTTCTTTCGCACAGGACCTCAACGGAAATCACTTCAAAGATGGTATGGGAGACATTTGAGGAAGCCTTTGAACGTCGGAAAAGACCAGCTGGATTGACATTTCACAGTGACCAAGGAAGCCAATATACAGATTTCTATTTTAGAAAACGTCTTAGACAGCTGGGTGTCAAACAGTCTTTTTCCAATCCTGGTACACCTTTGGACAATGCCGTGGCAGAATCTTTTTTTGCCTGCATGAAACGGGAGGAACTTTCGCATCACTACTACGATTCGATAGAGGCTCTCGAACAGGCTGTCTCTGAATATATCGACTTCTATAATACCGCTCGTGTTCATGAAAGACTGGGAAATCGCACTCCTGTTGAGGTAGAGGAAGCGTTTTTCGCTCGAAGTTGAAAAAAATGGGTATTTTGGATGTGTCTCAATCAGACTGTCCAAAATACCCTACGCGTATCAATTGGTGGTGGTGGAAGCGGTTGAATTTAAAAATTCTTTAAACGTATCCTATATAATATATCGCCTCATAATCAATAAGTCAAGCGAATTTATGAAGAAAAATCAAATTTTTTATGGTTTGAGCTCAAAAAAAGTCTGTTTCGGGCATATAGTATAGTTCCAAAAAGCACCCGAATGGGTGAATCGCCACTTTAAAATTTTTACCGATGATCCGCAAGTCCGACCCCTGTCCGATTAAAGCGGGCAGTTGTTTCCATTTTGGAAACATCTATGCTGCCATCTAATGTCAGTCTAATTTAAAGAGCAGAAATAGGTTGCCAACGTATCCAATCGCCCCAAAGGCTTCCGTCATCACTCTGCGAATGGATTCGTGCTTTCCCTTTGGAAGAACGGGTCATTGGGATCAATTGCGTCTTGCCCCGCCAATCCCTCTCATCTGCTCCGGAGTCATTGGCGGCAGGACAGCCTCGCCCCAAGGATCATCATCTACCGAAGGAGACATATGCCCGCGATCCAGATCATCCGGTGCCCCGACACGTTGAGGCACTATGCCGGAGTCTCCGGGAACGGTACCGGGTTCGTAAGGAGTTGCCTGCTTCGTCTTCCTCGTCGGGTCCGTGCTGATCGCACCAACTTCCCACACGGGCGCCGGTTCCGGTTCGATGACCGTCGTTTCCTGTTTGGTTGCGCGGTTTTCCCGCCTTGCCTGTAGAGTTTTGACCGCAGCACTCTTGTCTTCGGTGCTGTCGGCTATGCCTGCCTCATCTTGTGCTGGGGCTTCCTGCGGAGGTGCGAACTGCACTAAAAGCAAAAGTGCCAGCGGCAGAAGAATGAGTAGCAGAACGATGATGAAGACGACCTTCATCCCTGTCTTTGATATGTTCATGGAATGGACTCCTATGTTGTTGTTTTGGCCCTCGCGGCTGTTTCTCTACGGGAGCATTCATATAATTAGACGGTTGTCCCCCTTAAAATCTTAGCGTAAAACATCGGAAATCTGCATGGAAACAGCCATGCTGTCATCTAATGTCAGTTGCAAACGGTCAAATGCGTTTCTTTCTCGCCCTCTTCTTCGATTCCCATAACTTCTTTTCCGGTTTATAAAGAGAAGTCGGGACATCCGGGAGTTTGAGCATATCCGCGAACTCATCGAGCCGTCCCAATACCAACGCAATTGAAAGCAATGATCGAAGCTGAATATCACCCGTTCGCTCAAAACGTTTAATCGTACCCTCGGCCACGCCGACCCTTTGTGCGAGTTCTTTCTGCGTGATTTCGAATTGAATCCGTAAGGCACGTACTCGCTTGGCATAAGCGAGCATAATGTCCTGTGGAACGAGAAGCGATAACGGTTGATTATAAGGCAACATTTTATCTCTTATGTTGAATATTTCATATTATAAGATAGCATAATATCTTTTAATATCAAGCCGATATACTTCGTTTTTTCCTGAAATTCTCCCAACTTGCCGAATGAAAACTTGTCAACTTGCCGAATGAAATTCTGCCAACTTGCCGATTTTGGTATCCAGCCGGGCAATCGAAGTACCGAGAAATCCTCGGTAGTTGCCCCGCGAGGGAGAACAGCAAATGCCATTTATCCCACATAGAATTCCATGATATCCTCAATTCTGCACGACAATGCCTGGGCGAGCGCACGAAGGGTTGCCCCGGCAGCATTGTTTATATCCCTGGAACGGTTCTCGTATTGCTGGATCATACGGATATTCACTCCTGATTGTTCGCACAGCTGCCGTTGCGTCAGCATACAGTTCTTTCTTCGGGCTTGCAGGCGAGTGGGCAATGCCTTTTTGAGGATGATGCTGTTCAGCGTGTCAACGGCCCTGTCCTCGGAAACTTCATGCAAGGTCGGGTAAAGGCGAAGGATTTCCTGCATTGAAAGGACCTCGCGGATACTTTGGAACGACCTTCCGGTATGCCACTGGAAATACGCCACGATCCAGCCCGTCCAGTATTCCGGCGAACAGTCGTATTCCACCTGAGCAGAGACGTTCTCCATGATGATACCTTTTTTCCGCAGGACATTCAGGACCAGTTCTGTGCCAGACATCCCGGAAACATATTTCGGCGTACCGCTTTCAAACAGGGTGGCGATCCCGGACGACACCATCATTCCGAGGAAATCGTCAAGCCCGATTTGACAGACGTTTCGGGCGAAATCGAATGCTTCCCCCAGATTGCTCATGGCATCGTTCAGATACTGTTCGTTGTAGGCGTGGATCATCGGATAGGCTTCCTTCTTATTGGATTGCAATTTAAGTATAGCGCAATAAAATCATATTGTCAAGCGAATAAGCTCATTTTTGCAAAAAACAACCATTTGGGGAATTGCAAGTCCGACCGTGAATCACAAAAACAGAGGATGATTTCCGTCAAAAATCACAAAAACAGAGCATCGGACCCTCTCCGTTTGAAATTAGGTCGACATGTCGACTTACTTTCAAAGTGCAAATTTTGCACTTTGGATGGCACTTTGGATGGCACTTTGGATGGCACTTTGGAGCAAAAGCAACGTTTTGCCTGTGCCGATGAAGATTGTGAACGCGCGCGTTCACAATCTCAAAACTCCCTCGATTTTTGTGCCAGTTGTCGCAAAAACTCCTTCGATTTTTGTGGCTGGCATAGCGAAAGCTCCTTCGTCTTTTGCGTTTTGCGCTTAGATTGCTTTGCGCGGATTAATTCAATGCTGCCGTGACCACGAAGCCACGGCAACATTGTGAACGAAGGGTATTATTTCTTCGGAACACGGAAATAATAGTTCAGCAATCCCGGAACTTTGATGTCCTGCTGGATTTCCCCTTCGGTTTGCCAGTGGGTGTGATCTTCAATGATGCATCCCCCGTTGAACTTCGTATTTGGCCGCTGCGTGTTATAGTAGTCAACGTAAGCGTCAATGACCTTCCGCAACGCTGTCCCGCTGAGGAACAGGCAATGGGAAAGGCATTCGTGCTTGATTTTGCGGACAAATTGCTCCGCATGGTAATTCATGACAGGTGCACCGGGAGAGATGACTCTCGGCATCATGCCCATTTCCATGAAATACCAGTCGACTTCGGCGGTATAGCGGCGGTCGCGGTCGCGAATCAGGAACCGCGCGTCCGGCCCGAACGGACTTTCACCGGCTCCTGTCCACCATTTCAGGGTGTTGACGAGCCATTGCGAAGTGCAGTGATTAGTCGTTCCGGCAATAATCACCTTCTGCGTTTCCAGATGAACGAAGAACAGGGTAAAGAAAGTCCATTGGCCGTGATCCGTCCACACTTCGGTGGAGAAGAAGTCCCCAGCCCATGTCACTTTCTCGAATTTCTTTATGAAGTCGTTCCACTGTATCCCCTTAACGGGCTTTTCACCATCCCAGAAGCCCATGTCGTAAAGCATGTTGTAAACCTGAAACGGCGGGATGTTGTCGAAGTATTTTAACATTTCCTGCCAGACCTGCCATTTGTTCCATTGGGGATGATCGACCACGATGGAGCGCAGGATGTCCTCTTTATACGCCTTCGACAGACGTACCGGGTTCTGTTTCCGGGGAAAAACGCTGACGTACTTTTTCCCGCCTTCGCGTTTGGAGTAATTTACCACCTGCCACGGCGACAGCATGGTCGCGGAGAATTTCGAACGGCCCTTGACCTTGGCGGCGGCGCGGGCCAATGATTTCTTTTCCTCCTCGGTGAAACGCAAACGTTTTTTGTCTTCAAAAAACATTCCGCGAAGAATCATGTTTTCGAGGCGAAGATATTCGTTCCTGGCAGCAAGTTCAGGGTCAAGTTCCGATGATGCGGCGAAATTGACCAGCTTTTCGTGCAGCGGCTTATAAGGATTACGACGAGGTTTTTTATTGCGACGATTGGTATTTTTCATAAGAAGATAACTCCTCCGTTTTGCGTGGATTTCAGACCGGCCACAAAGGCTTTCCATGACAGTCCCTTTTTGGACCGTTCTTCGGACATCGGGATATGGTTTTTCAGCAAAGCACACCGAACGTGGTGCGGTTTCAGTTGGAAATTGCCGATGTTCCGCATGGCATGCATGATGTGCGGCGTTCCCCATGTGATATTATCAATTGCGATGTCGACGATCTGCTGCTCGACCTCCAACGGGATTTGGTTGGATTTCACGCTGGGCTGATTCTTTTTGTAATGCTCATACCCGCGCATGAGGTCTTCATAGGACATGACCGAAACATCTTTCTGGTATTGCCTCGGCAGCGCCTTCGCCAGCCTTCCCAACACACGGAAGTTGTCAGCCGTAATGTCGAGGAACTGTGTATCGCCGTTTGTGATTCGACTGAAGAGAATCTGGTTTTCCCGTTTCAAATACTCCGACTCGGCATCCATTTGCCGATTCACATCGAGACTGGTAAGGTTTTTGGTGTATTCACGATAGGTTTGGAGCTTCTGGCGTTCCCGGAGTTTTTCACGCTCAGTCGAGGGAAGAGCCATATAAAAGGTGGGTTCTTTTTTCATTTTTTACCTCTGCGATGTTTTTTGGGAACAATTCCCATTTTTGCCATGAGTTTTCTTCTGGCCGGTTCGTCCATCTCCATGATTTTCCTTACGGAGGCTTCATCGGTCGGGGGCACACCGCGATTGGGAGCTTCCCAATTATGGGACCGACTCACAGGAACACCGATCATTTTTGCGAACTGGATGCGGGACACCCCAAGTTGATGTCGAAAAGCTATGAGGGCCTCGGCGGTGATGGAATAATGCACAAGCTTCTTGTCTCCCGGAATGATTCCGAGTTCAGCAATTCTCTTTCTTTTTGCCGCGTCATCCATTTCCAGGAATTCCTTTACCTGTGCTTCATGGAACGGCGGAACCCCACGGCTGGGAATCAGCCAGCTGCGGTATTGAGCTGTGGTTACACCGAGCACTTTTGCCATCTCTGTATACCGCAGCTTCAATTTCTTTCGCATGTTATCAAGGAAAGCAGAAGAGAAAGTATATGCCTCTCCTTTGCGATGTAAAAGATTCTTTGGCTCTACCGCCGGAGACGATTCCAACCGTTTCGTAATATTGTCGCTGGAGAGCTTCGAAAGGACGTGGAAGGTCGAGGTATAGTCGGGCGGCACCCCTCTTCCGTGAGATTCCCAATTGCGGTATTGCGAGAGCGGGACACGCATAAGCCTCGCCATCTGCGGTGCCGTAAGGCTGTGCTTTTTTCGGAATTTGCGCAATGTTTCGGCGGGATATTCATATCCGACAGCAGGATCGGTTTTGCGCTGAATCGCAAGCGCATGAGTCCGCACCGAATCTGTCACAGATTTTGTGGGGGGAGCTCCGAAAACCTCCAGAAGTTTTTCGACATTTTCTGTCGATGGTTTCGCATTTCCGGCCTCCCAGTTTTTGTACGTTGTGTATGGAACGCCGACGCGTTTAGCAATCTCCACCATCGTTAATCCGCTTTCTTTTCGGTATTCCCGAATCTTGGCAATCGGGAGAAGATCGGATTCATATACCACCCGTTTGCTTTTCGGGCGTATGTGGTGGGGAACGGCTTCCGGCTTCTGTTCAACACCAGGCGAAGTCGAGCCGAAGAGCTCCTTGTACTGGAAAAGGAGCTTTTTGGCAATATCCTCCGGAGGAAGGCAGTATCCGTATTCCCAATTCGACCACGTTTTGGGCTTCACCCCGTAACGAGCGCCCATTTCCGGGTGAGTACACCCCAATTTCAACCGCAATTCGCGCAATTGCGTTTTGGTGATTATGTTCAACGGCACGACTTTTTGACCTGCCGATTCACTGGTGGACACTGGCGCAGGGGCTTTGTCATCGTCCTGACCTTGAAGCAATCTGGTCTTCTTCCCGTTCGCCTGATAAAATCCAAGTTCCTGAAGCTGGGTCCGCAGTTGAGACCCTTTCATTTTCTGGATTTTCCGGAACTTTTCTTCAACGGCAGGGAGCATGCCTGTTTTTCCGCTCTCCCATCGAATATACTTTTTGTCGGTAACGCCAAGCAGTGCCCCCATCGCAGCCTGGCTGAGTTGGCGGCTCATCCGGAAACGTTTAAGCTGACCGGGGGTAATTGGGGCCTCTTTTTTCAATGGAGCGGCTTTCTCTGCCTCTTTGGGGGTGAGTGGAGTTGCGCCATAATTGTTGAGTTTCTGAACCCGAATTTCGAGTTCCTCGATACGCTGTTTCAACTGTCGGTTTTCATCCTCAAGGGTTTTTAACCACGTTCCCAACTGGATAATTGCCCGACAGTTCTTCAGATTTCGTTTTGAAACCCTGTCTGCGATTAATTCGACGCTTTGCGTCAGGTTTGCCTTCGGCATCCTTTTTCCTTTCTTGTTGTGTTTGGGTACCTGTTTGTGGGCAACACAAATGACAGATAATCCCATCAGCTTCAACAGCGGAGCCGATGGGATAAAAAAAAAGACGGCCTATGACCGCCTTTCGCGAAAAGCATTACTGTATTACAGATGAAAGCTTCTTAACGGAGCGCAACAATCGTTTAATCTATTTCCATGTTACTTACAAACTCGCAGAGAGGGTATTATTACTCTGGCGCGGGGCAGCGACAAAAAAAGCCGGACGCCTCCCCGTGCGCGCATATATAGGTCCAGCCAAGAACCCGTTCCTGAACGACAGAGAAACGCCCAGCAAGACGCGAAGACACAATACGTCCTTGCTGATGTATTTCATTTCAGGAACAAAAGGAATAAGGGAGGAACTTGGCTGGTTCATATATGCTTTTGCTGAAATAACCGATACAAAGAACAAGAACAGGAATTCCGGTGTGAGCGGATTCCTGCCCCATTTCTAATATATCCCAACTCAAGCAAAAAGTCAAGCTGGTTCGGGATTTGTTACTTCATATTTTTAAGGATGACATCTGTTCGCCTCTGTGCGTTTTATCGACACGATGTGATGTCAAACAGAAAAGATTCCGTCATTCCCAGCAGGAGCGATTCTCTTTTTCTTTCGTGCTCTTCGAGACCAAGGCGATCCCCTCTATATCCCCGATGGGATTCCCAGTCGGATTTCAGGAAATCCCAGTCCTTATCCGCAAACATGGTAATGGAAAAGACCAGTTCATCGTATTCTCGCCCCTGATCGGAAAGAAGAGACTGCCTTTCGAGATTCCATTCGATTCCGGAATATCCCTTGCCGCGTTCACGGGATATAATCAGTTCCTCATACAGACGCTTTTCGACAAAGGTGTATTCCATCGACACGTAATTGAAAAGCGGATAATACTGTGCGGCCGGATCATTGCGGTCTATTATAACGGCGTCCTCCATACTGTAGCCCCATCCGCCGCGAATAGGAAGGTCATGTCCCAGAGAAGGAAAGTCGGTCAGCAGTATTTCTCTGGCTTTGGGATAATTCGGCGGGAGCATGAATTGACGGGAATCGATTGTGTTCATGTTTGAACCTCCTGATTGATGATGATTTCCGGCAAATGCGGACAATCGCTGAAAATATGGTCGCCCAATTCGTCGACAGTGTTGGGAACAGTTACTTTTTTCAATTTCGGGCAGGAACGGAACGCCATGCGACCAATCTTTTTTACGCTGGACGGGATAACCACGGAAGTCAGATTTGGGCAAAACGCAAATGCCCATGCTCCGATTTCCGTAACTCCCTCTGGTATTACGACAGACCTTAAGACGTCATTCTCCCGAAATGCATCACCGGCGATCTTCCTGACCTTTTGGGGAATGGTAATGTCGCCATAAGATTTCTTCAAGTGATGCAGGGTTCCGTCGATGATGACGTCTGGCAGGCGATTGCAGTTTGCGAAAGCGCCATCCCCGATTTCAGTGACGCCTGTGGGGATATTGATGGAAACCAATCTGCTGCATTTCTGAAAAGCAGATCCTTTGATTCTCTTTACGCTTTCGGGGAGAACAATCGATGTCAAACTCCCGCAGCAGCGGAATGCCTCATAGCCTATCTCCGTTATGCCATCCGGGATGACGATAGATTCCAACTTGGGACAGTAGGAGAAAGCTCCACCGATTGTTGTCACACTGTCCGGGATCTTTATGGAAACGAGTTCTTTGCAATATTCAAAGGCCGCGCCTTCAATCGTTGTCAGCCCTTCTGGAAGGACAACAGATTTCAAGCCGTAACACATTGAAAATGCCTGTGTTCCTATTGTCTTCAAGCCATTCTGAAAGACAACAGAATTCAGTTTCATACATTGTCCGAAGGCCGCCCAGTCTATCTTTGTAACCCCGCTGGGAATCGTTACGTTTTGTAGACTTGTACAGCCGTAAAAAGCACAAGCGTTTATTGTTGTTAGACTTTCCGGCAGTTTTATCTCAGATAGACTTGTGCAATATTCAAACGACCTCCATCCAATCGCCCTTGTCCCGTCTGGAATAACAGCCGATTTCAGGCTGGAGCATTCCATAAATGCTGTTCCCCCGATTTCCAAAAGACTTTTTGGCAAAATGACAGACTCCAGCTTCCGGCATTTCATAAAAGCTTCATCCTCGATTTTTGCCACACCATCGGGAATTTCAATGGAAACCAAACGTTTGCATCCCCAGAAAGCCCCGTGGCCGATTTTGGTCAGGCTCTTCGGCAACACGATGGCCTTCAAGAATCGGCATTGTCTGAAAGCCTCGTTCCCGATTCCGGTGATGCCTTCATCAATAACGACTTCTTCAATATCGCTCTTCAGGAAGGCTCGATCAATAATCTCGAATCCGGATTGCGCAGACCTCTGTACACAATTGGAGTCAATGCCGATTCTGAGGGCTTTTTCAGGCGATGTGTTCATGACATTCCTCCTCATTTGTGCTTGTCTACACAAACAACACGCGCCCCATTTTCAATTTCGATTTCACCGCCCCAATCGTCAATCTTCAGAACAGTTCCTCCGCTTGAGACAGTGATTTTTCCACCAAAAAGAGTCGCTTCGTTTACTGTGCCGCCATTCCTGACAACCAAAGTTCCGTCACTGATTCTGTTCCGTATAATTACGCCTCCGGAATGAACAGTCATTTTGCCAAAGCTTTCAGCAGAGATGACGGTCCCATTATTGAAAACCTCAAGAGTGCCGCTGCCTCCAATATCAATGGAATTAACTGCTCCTCCAACAACGACCTTTCCATAGTGTAGAGCCGCCTTATTTACGGCACCGCCGTCCACATCGACATAACCGCCGGAAACATCCAGATTGTTGACAAGGCCATCGTATTCAACTTGAAGAAAACCTTCCCTGTTCCCAGCTTTTGTTTCAATGCTTTCTTTTTCCGGCCCAATCATTCGGATGTCGTTTATTACTCCGCCATCGAACACTTTAACCATTCCGCCATTGAGGATTGTATGTGAGGACAGGAAGGTGTCTTTGATGTCAAACGAACAGCCATTGGATGTGCCTTGCAAACAAGTATTGGGAGCAACATCGAAGGAAATAACGCTCTTTTCTTCTGCCACGATGTTTGTAGCCGTTCCCCCACTTTCGACATAAAAATCCCCATGTCTTTTTATGCTGTTCCTGTCTGCAATGCACTTGTCAGAAACAGTCAGTCCGTTGCTGGGTTCACCAGTAT
>JAEEGG010002595.1_pt1 | contig 46374 bp, 33 predicted proteins | sample 9134161 | NCBI WGS metagenome assembly JAEEGG01 (sample SAMN16246543, study PRJNA631951) | gut metagenome | biome: gut microbiome; feature: rumen; material: CR-attached | host: Bos | place: Iran: Karaj | collected 2018-10 | reverse complement strand
TGATTCGTCAGGGACACGGTTACCCCTCTATCTTCAACCCCGATACGTATGTACAGGAGATGGTTCGTGCCGGCAAGACAATAGAAGATGCTCGCGAAGGCGGTTGCTCAGGATGTATCGAAGTGGGCGCTTTTGGCAAGGAGGCCTATCTATTAACGGGTTATCTGAACACCCCGAAGATTCTGGAGATCACACTCAACAATGGTATTGATCCGCAAACAGGAAAGAAACTGGGATTGGATACTGGTGATCCACGCACTTTCAAGACCTTTGAAGAACTCTATGAGGCATGGCACAAGCAGATGGTTTACTTCGTGAATCTGAAACTAAGCGTCAACAACTATATCGAACGCATGTTCTCACTCTATGCGCCAGCCACCTTCCTCAGTCTGTATATAGACGACTGCATAGAAAAAGGTAAGGACTACTATAGCGGTGGTGCACGTTACAACACAACGTACATCCAATGCACGGGTCTGGGTACCATCACCGACTGTTTCACCACTCTGAAGAAACATGTATTCGAGGACAAGCGCTACAAGATGGAAGAGATGCTGGATGCCTGTGCTTCCAATTGGGAGGATGGGGAAAAGATGCGTCAATACATCCGCAACCACACACCTTTCTTCGGCAATGATGATGCGTATGCCGATACGATAGCCGTACGTGTGTATGACGATTTGGTAAAAGCCATCGAAGGACGTCCCAACACCCGTGGCGGAAAGACGCAACTGAATATGCTTTCAACAACCTGTCATAACTACTTTGGTAGTGTATGCGGGGCAACGCCCAATGGACGTTTCGCCCATTTCGCCATCAGCGACGGTACTTCACCTGCTCATGGTTCTGACAGTCATGGTCCTACAGCTGTGATTAAGTCACTTGGAAAACTTGACCAGACAAAGAGTGGCGGTACCCTGCTGAACGTACGTTTTGTACCTCAACTACTGAAACGCGAGGAGGATCAGAAGAAGCTGGCCAGCCTGATTCGAACCTACTTTAAGTTTGGTGGTCATCATATCCAGTTCAATATCGTTGACACGGCCACTCTTCATGATGCCCAAAAGCACCCGGAGGAATATCGCGACCTATTGGTACGCGTGGCAGGCTATAGCGACTATTTCAATGATATGACGGAGCAGTTGCAGAACGAGATTATAGCACGAACGGAAAACGATGACCTCTAATCTGATTTTTGATATCAAGCGCTATGCCATCAATGATGGTCCTGGCATACGAACAACCATTTTCCTGAAGGGCTGTCCGCTACGCTGCGTGTGGTGTCACAACCCCGAGTCATGGTCACCAGAGCCACAGGAGCTCTTCAAACAATCAAAATGTATCCGCTGTGGTACCTGCCTGGAACCAGGATTCAAGGTGGATGACTGTCCTACAATGGCCCGTGAGATTTGCGGACGGGCCTACACAATGGAGGAGCTGATGACCGAGATTGAGAAAGAGCGTGACATCATGGAGGATAGCGGTGGCGGGGTCACCCTCTGTGGCGGTGAACCCCTGATGCATGCCGAATATTCGCTTGAGATTCTCAAGGAACTGGGGCGACGCGGTTTCCACCGTACTGTTGACACCTCGCTTTATGCGCCACAAGAGGTCGTAGAAACCTTCGCCAACGAATGTGAGTTATTCCTCGTAGACTTGAAAATGATGGATAGCGACAAACATCGGCTTTATACAGGTGTTGGCAATGAACTGATTCTGCAGAACATCCGTTACCTGGCAGAGCGACAGGCCCAATTCTCTATCCGCATACCTCTGATAGAGGGTATTAATGCGGATGAGGAAAACATCGGGGCAACAGCGCAATTCCTCTCATCCATTCCCCATCCCATCCACCTCTTGCCTTATCATGATGTAGGAAAAGACAAGCATCGCAGGATGGGAAGCATTTTTAATCCGAAAGGATATCCCATGGCAGCTCCTTCTGAAGAAACCCTAGAACGCTGTAAGCAGCAATTGGAGGCACAAGGGCTGCAGGTCATCATCGGAGGCTGAAGCCCTGGATTTTCCGAGGTAACGAGATAACGTAATAACGAAATAACAAGAAAAAACAATGACAATATCACAACGACTAGCAGCCCTTCGCGAGATTATGAGCCGCGAGCATCTGGCTGCATTCATATTTCCCAGTACCGACCCACACCAGGGTGAGTATATCCCCGACCATTGGAAAGGTCGTGAATTTATCAGTGGATTCAACGGTTCGGCAGGTACCGCAGTAGTCACCATGAAGAGTGCCGCCCTTTGGACTGACTCCCGCTATTTCATTGCAGCAGAGGAACAACTGAAAGGCTCAGAGTTTCAACTGATGAAGTTGAAGATAGAAGGGACACCGACTATTGCCGAATGGCTGGGCAAAGAATGTGAAGCAGGCGCAGAAGTAGGACTAGACGGCACGTGTTCTTCTGCCAATGCCGTCAAGGAACTGATTGCCGAGCTGCGTCATCAGGGAGGCATCACCCTTCGTACGAATCTGGATCCACTGAAACAGATATGGACAGACCGTCCTGTTATTCCTCAGAATCCCGTGGAGATATTCCCCATGGAATATGCAGGAGAGACCACGCACGACAAACTCGCCCGTATCCGAAGAGCCTTGCGCCAGCAACATGCTGACGGCATGCTGATGTCGGCCCTCGATGATATTGCCTGGACGCTCAACCTTCGTGGTACGGATGTTCATTGCAACCCCGTCTTTGTAAGTTACCTGCTCATCTCATCCAACACAACAACACTCTTTGTCAACAAGGAAAAACTGACAGCTGAGGTTTCGGCCTATCTGCAAGCTGAGGGCATCGGCGTTGATGATTACGAGAACGTGGGTAAAGGTCTAAAGGACTACTTTGAGTACAATATCCTGCTCGATCCCGATGAGGTGAACTATACGTTATACCAAGTGGTAAATCTTAAACCTCAAACCTCAAATCCCAGACCTCAAATCATTGAAGCCGAATCGCCTGTAAAGCGGATGAAGACAGTAAAGAATGAGACTGAGATTGCAGGATTCCGTCGGGCGATGCTGAAGGATGGTATTGCTCTGGTAAAATTCCTGAAATGGCTTAAACCTGCAGTTGAGGCTGGTGGACAGACTGAGATAAGTATCGACCAAAAGTTGACTGCCCTCAGAGCCGAACAGCCACTGTATCGTGACATTTCCTTCGATACCATAGCCGGTTACCAGGCACATGGTGCCATCGTCCATTATGAAGCCACACCTGAGACAGATATTCCATTGAAACCAGAAGGACTACTGCTACTTGATAGTGGAGCACAGTATCTGGACGGCACAACAGACATCACCCGTACCATCGCCCTTGGTCCAGTGACCGACGAGCAGAAGAAAATCTACACGTTGGTGCTGAAAGGTCATATCCAGATAGAGCTATGCAAATTTCCCAGTGGCAGCAGTGGTACGCAGATAGATATCCTGGCCCGCAAGGATATGTGGCGCGAGGGATTGAACTACCTGCATGGCACAGGCCATGGTGTGGGCACTTACCTGAATGTACACGAAGGCCCTCATCAGTTCCGCATGGAATGGAAGCCTGCTCCACTTGTTGCGGGCATGACCATTACCGACGAGCCCGGCATCTACCTGCCTGGAAAGTTTGGCGCACGTACGGAGAATACACTTCTCATCGTGCCTTACATGGAAACTGAGTTCGGAAAATTCTTACAATTCGAGTCACTTACGCTCTGTCCTATTGACAAGGCTCCTATCAACATTGAGATGCTGACATCAGAAGAAATACAATGGCTGAACGACTATCACCAGATGGTTTTCGACCGTTTATCTCCTCATTTATCGGCCGAAGAAGTTGCATGGCTGAAAGAGGCTACGGAACCACTCAAAAAATAACGGAAAACTACGCAACGCTTTGCGTTTAGAATTTATTCTATACGTATTGGTTATCAATGCAAAAACCATATCTTTGCATTGTCAAAACCAACGCAAAAGACAACATAGCTTAGTTATTTTAAGTAAGAAGCCATCAGCCATTGAGGCAGGTGGCTTCTATTTTGGGACATTACGCAATGCGTTGCGCAACATTTAATCAGTTTGTTGCGCATCAATTATTCCGAAAAACTATAACTTTGTACGGCAATATGAACTAACATGAAACGTATTTCACAGCGAGACATCGCACGACAACTGGGCGTCAACGTCTCTACCGTTTCCCGAGCTCTCAGAGGACTCAATGGCGTCAGTCCGGAACTAAAGAAAAAGATTGAACAAATGGCAGAGGAAGGTGGCTACCGTCCCAACCCCTTTGCTGTGAGTCTGCGTTACGACACAACACATACGATAGGTATTGTCGTACCAGACATATCGTTCAACCACTATGCACAGATAGTGAAGCGTATTGAAGCCGAGGCACGAAAATATGGCTACATGAGCATCATTACCGATACAGAGGACTCTTACGAGAACGAATTAAGCTGTATAGAGTTGCTGACAGATATGCATGTTGAAGGCATCATTATCTGTGTGTCGCAGGATACAACAGATTTCTCACATTTGCAACGACTGCGCCAGTCGAATATCCCTGTCGTACTTTTCGACCGTGTGGCAGATATAGACATTTCATCTGTCATGATTAACGATGTAACGTCTGCCTGCTACGCAACAAATTGCTTAATAGAAAGCGGTGCACGAAATATTGCTTTCTTAGGTGGACTAAACCAGCTGAAACAAACTGCCGACCGTAAACACGGTTACCTAAAAGCACTACGTGAGCACAATATCCCCATACGTCCAGAACTGGTAAAGTGTCATCATATCAGTTTCAACTCAGGTCTTACAGACACCATGGAATTATTGAGTCTGCCAGAGCCACCTGATGCAATACTGGCCTCACACGGATTACTGGCTATCTCAGCACTACAAGCCATCACCAGTCGTGGCCTGAAGATTCCAAAAGAAATTGCCCTTATCGGCTATTTAAGCGACTGGGTGTCAGAGATGTCACACCCACGTATTTCTTTCGTTAAGCAAAACCTCCGGGAGATAGGCAATAAAGCATTTCGCCTACTCCTTGACCAGATTAATGGCGACGACAGTGTACAACATATCGTTGTTAATGCCCGCTTAGAATTAAAAGACAGCACAAAACAACACAAGACTAAACAATGAGATACTATTTAATTTTACTGACACTTTGGGCTTTTTTCGCCCTCAACGCTTTTTCACAATCGCCAGAAGACAGAGGTCTGACTATCAGTGGTACTATTCAGGATGCCGAATTAAAAGAACCGATGATGCAAGCCACTGTGCAGCTTTTCCGACAACGAGACTCTACCTTTGTTGGCGGCACCGTATCCGACATTCGAGGTCATTTCTCTATCCAGGCGCCGACAAACGGTATCTATAGACTGAAGATTTCATCGATAGGCTACCAACCCATACAACGCGAGGTGACACTACGACGTAATCAAAGCATCGAGTTAGGCGACCTCCTTTTATCCTCAGATGCCGTATTACTGAAAGAGGCCGTTGTCACAGGTCGTGCAGCACAGGTCGTGGTAAGGAAAGACACACTGGTATATAACCCCGATGCCTACCGAACGCCGGAAGGTTCCCCCATTGAGGAACTCATTAAGCGCATGCCCGGTGCAGAGGTTGACGAAGACGGAAACATCACCGTCAACGGCAAAAAGATTGAGAAAATCCTGGTCGATGGCAAGGAGTTTATGCTCGGCGATGTAGAGACGGCACTGAAGAACCTGCCAGTCTCAATTATCCAGAGTGTGAAGTTCTATGATCAGCAAAGCGACCAGGCACGCATCACTGGCATTGAGGATGGCAATAAAGAGACCGTGCTCGACTTCACTATCAAGAAAGGCATGAACCGTGGTTATATGACCAACCTCGACCTGGCAGGCGGAACGCACCATCGCTATGCCTCACGCGGTATGGGAAGCAGTTTTACGGATAAGACCCGAATCATGGTGATGGGCAATTTCAACAACAAGGAAGAGAATGCCGGATGGTGGAACCGTCGCGGACTGAATGCCCGTAAGACACTAGGTGCCAACTTCAATTATGACGACGGAGAGAAGCTGAAGATGGATGGCTCCGTACGCTGGAACCATCGTGACGGCGATAATATGAACGAGAATGCCAGTGAGAATTTCTATAGCGACTCCTATCGTACATTCAGCAACAGCTACTCGAAGCAATTGTCACGTAGCGACAACTGGAACGGAAATTTCCGCGTGGAGTGGAAGCCCGACTCGCTGACCAACCTGCTGCTGCGCGCCAACGGCAGCATGGGAACCAGTGATGGTACTTCAACCTCATCCAATGCCACTTTCAGCGACGATCCTTACCTATATGCTAACGATCCATTAGATGATATCCATGACCCGACGTCCCCACTCTATCCTTATCTTGTGAACCATAATCATGGTGCCAGCCTCAGCTATGGGGAGAACAAGAATGCCTGGGCAATGTTACAGTTTTACAGACGTCTGAACCCACGCGGCCGTAATATCACATTACGTGTAGAAGGCTCTATAGGCGATAACGAGAATCGCAACGCATCCAATAATGAGGTTTTCCTGCATCGTGTCAAGAATCAAGCCGGACAGGACTCGACATATTTCACAGCCCGCTATAACACCACACCCAGCGACAACAAGGGTTACGTGCTCAGCGCCCTCTATAGTGAGCCACTCTGGGAGGGTGCTCATCTGCAGGCCAACTATGAACTGCGCTATAGTCAGAATAAGAGCGATCGTCAGACATACGATTTCTCACACTTAGCCATGAACCCATTCACTGGTATCGTGCCGGAGTATCGCGACTGGAATCCATGGATTGGCAGTTTTGACCAAGAGATGATGGATGCTCAGCTCGACAAGAACCTCAGTCGCTACTCTGAATACAAGAACTACACGCACAATATCCGTCTGACCCTGCGTCACTGGCAGAAGGAGTACGACTACAACATCGGTTTCCTGATACAGCCTCAGCACTCAAATTTCGTGCAGGACTATCGTGGCATCTATGTGGATACCATCCGCAATGTCATCAATTTCACGCCGACACTGGATTTCCATTATAACTTCAGCGACCAAGAGTCTATCCGTCTGACCTATCGCGGCGATACCCGACAGCCAGATATCACACAACTGCTCGACATCACCGATGACTCCAACCCACTTTACATCACGCAAGGTAATCCTGGATTGAAACCACAATTCACGAACTCGCTGAATGCCTATTATAGCAATTATATCCAGAAATACAAACGCAGTTTCGTACTCTTCGGCAACTACCGCCATATCCGCAACTCCATCTCAAACCTTGTACGCTATAATGCAGAGACAGGTGGTAGCACCTCACGTCCAGAGAATATCAATGGTAACTGGAACGCTGACGGTGGTTTCAACTTCAGCACAGCTATCGACAGCGCTGCCCATTGGAATATGGGTAGTGACACGCGTCTGAGATATAACAACTACGTGAGCTATGTGGCACAGAACAAAGCCGACGCAGCAAAGAACACCACAAAGACCACCAATGTGAACCAACGTCTGAATGTCAGTTTCCGCAATGACTGGTTAGAGGTAACACTCGATGGTAACGTGAACTATCAGCACTCCCGCAACGAGCTGCAGCCCTCGGCCAATCTCGACACCTGGCGTTTCAGTTACGGAGGACAGATGATGGTACGCCTGCCCAGTGGTTTTGAGATCTCCACCAATCTCCACGAGAATAGTCGCAGAGGTTTTAACGACCCGTCATCAAATACGAACGAACTGATCTGGAACGGTCAGGTATCAAAGTCCTTCCTCAAGACTAAGACACTTGTGGTAGCCCTCAACTTCTACGACCTGTTAGGACAGCAGTCCAACTATGAGCGCTGGGTTAATGCCAATGGACGTAGTGACACTCGCTATAACAGCATCAACTCGTATGCAATGCTCCACGTGCGCTACCGTCTGAACATGTTTGGAGGCAAGGTTGATACAGAAGGCCGTTATGACAAGAAATGGGGCAACAACGACCGTCGTGGCAGATAAACACCACTCACACAAAAATAAAACCAGATTATTAACGTTATTACATTGAAAGAAACCAAGAACAATGAAAAGATTACTGACTCTACTCATCGCTACATCTGCCTGCACAATGATGTCGGCAGAAGTGGCAGACTCATTATCATTAAAAGAAGTTGTCGTCACTGGCACAAGGAGTGCCACAGATATCCGTCATCTGCCTATGACGGTGACTGTTATCGGGCGTGACCAACTGACGGAAGAGCACCAGCCGAGCATCCTGCCAACGGTGATGCGCGAGGTGCCAGGACTATTCGTGACTAGTCGGGGTATGATGGGCTATGGTGTAAGTGGTGGCAGCTCTGGAGCTATCAATGTACGCGGCATCAGCAGTGGTACGGCAGAGAGTGGTGCTGGACAGATGATGGTACTTATCGACGGACACCCTCACTATCAGGGACTCTTTGGCCATACAATTGCCGACAGTTATCAAGCCCTGATGGCAGAACGCATAGAAGTGCTGCGCGGACCAGCATCCGTACTATATGGCTCGAATGCCATGGGTGGCGTTATCAATATCGTGACCCGTCAGGCAAAGAAAGACGGTATTAATACCAACGTCACCTTAGGTGCAGGCAGCTATGGTACCATCCAGACTGAAGCATCCAACCATATACGCTTAGGACGTTTCTCGTCAACCGTTGCCGCACAGTATAACCGTACAGACAACCACCGTCCCGACATGGGGTTTGAGCAGTTTGGCGGAATGGCAAAGCTTGGCTACGACCTTCATACAAACTGGAACGTATCTGCCGATATAGAACTGACACGTTTTATTGCCTCCTATCCAGGTTCAACCACATCTCCACTAGTAGATGCCGATCAATGGATTACACGTGGCATTGCCTCTGTTGGCGTAACGAATAACTATGGGAAGACAAATGGCGGACTAAGTCTATACTATACCTTTGGCAATCACAAAATCAATGATGGACACGCGCCAACGGCTCCCGCAAAGACCAACTATTTCCGCTCAGAGGATGCACTGATGGGCATAACCTGGTATCAGAACGCACACCTCTTCAAGGGTAATCGTCTAACTATTGGCCTTGACTATCAGCATATCTACGGCAAGGCCTGGAACCAGGTGATGGCCACAGGCGAAGATATGGCTGCTATGGTCAACAAGCGTGAGAACGAGATTGCCGGTTACATAGATGTCTGCCAAGACCTCACCGACTGGCTGACTCTTGATGCCGGGGTGCGTCTGGACAACCATTCCCAAGCTGGTACAGAATGGATTCCACAGGGAGGTCTTGTTGTAAGACCGATGGATAACGGAGAGCTGAAAGCTACGGTAAGCAAAGGTTTCCGTAATCCTACCATTCGAGAGATGTACCTTTTTGGTACGAAGAATGCCGACCTGAATGCTGAGCGTCTGATGAACTATGAGATAGGCTGGCGTCATCGCATGGACGACGGCTATACCTACGGCATCAATGCCTTCTACATCAAGGGCAGCAACATCATTCAGCAAATGCCTGTCAGCGGAGGTAAGCGCTTCATGAACACAGGAGAGATAGAAAACTGGGGCGTCGAAGCGGAAGCCAGTTGTCCTATCAACCCATACCTCAATATCCATGCCAACTCCTCATACCTGCACATGAAGAATAAGGTTATCGCAGCTCCTGAAGCAACTTTCTATGTAGGTATCGACTTCCACAAAGACAAGTGGGCTGTCACCCTTGGATTACAGCATATAGAAGACCTCTATACAGAAGTAGGCGCAAAAGAAACTAAGGAAGATTTCAGGCTCCTGAATGCCAGCATCAGCTATGCTGCCTTGAAGAATGTAAGCCTCTGGGCACGCGGCGAGAACCTGCTGGCACAGAAGTATGAAATCAACGCAGGCTATCCCATGCCTCGCGCCACTTTCATGGGAGGCGTCAGCGTGAACTTTTAATATTTAATGTTTAATCTTTAATGTTAGAAATATGGAAGCTACAACAGTAAGACTTTACACACTAAATTATGACGAGGCAAAGACCTATCTGTGGGCAGCAGTCTTCATCGTCTGCAACCTGGCATTGCCTCAGTTGTTCCATCTCATTCCGCAGGGTGGCATCATCTTCTCGCCCCTCTCGCTGGTAATTCTGGCAGGGGCGTATAAATTCGGATGGAAAACGGGGCTCCTGGCTGCTCTGCTTTCGCCGACAGTCAACCACCTCATCACCGGTATGCCCGCTATGGAGATCCTGCCTGTGATGACCATGAAACTTGCGGTCCTCGCTCTCGTAGCAGGATTGGCCGCACAGCGTTTTAAGACCGTCAACCTGCCTCTGCTCATTGGCGTAGTACTTGTAACAAAAGCCATTGAGTGCGTAGGTGAACTTGCTCTCACTGGTGGCATCACAGCCACCATTGCCGATTTCACTATCGGATGGCCAGGACTACTTCTTCAAGTTTTTGGCACCTGGCTTATCTTGAAGTATATCCGCAAATAGAACGAGTCCGAATGCGTCGGACTGCCAGTACGTCGGCGTCGGACTGTGAATACGACAACGTCGGACTGCATGAAACTCGTATCGTACACTTTTCAAAAAGTCTCATAAAAGAGTTTGCAAACACTTTGCAAACTCTTTTCTTTTGCGTAATCACGGTTTTTTCTTTATCTTTGTACGCAAAATACTAAAACGTTTCAGCCCTAAACATGAAGCAATTATTTTTGATGATGATAACAGTGCTGTTGATATCAGGTTGCAGTTCACGCTGTGACGAGCAACAGGCATTCTCTCTCCAAGGCGCTTGGATGCTGCAACAGGTTTGTACGCCCGAAGGACACATCATTCATTACATGCCAAACGACCAGACACGACTGCGAATATACCAAGGCGACAGCGCAATGTTTGAATGCAAGCTGATACAGACCGAACAGGCACTGGTAGTAGAACCACAAAACAAAAGCAGCGTGACACTTTTTGACAAAGGCAGCGACGAATATCTCTATATGGAAGGCGATGACCAGAGACCCATAACAGTGGTCAACGACTCCGTTATCACTATCCAACAAATAGGCAGGATATTCACCTGGCAACGTGCCGATAGCATTGGTGAGGAATGGGGCGAAGAGATACGTGCCATCATCGACCGGCATATGGAATACGAAAGACCCTTCGATGCTCCCCACAGTTATGTGCTATCCGCCAAAGAGCGAGAACAGGCAAATGTTATCCATCTATTAGAATACGCTACAATAGGTTGTCTCATCGTGCTATTATCTATAGCCCATATCGCACAAGTAAACCGTAAGGCAAAGAAACGGCTGCAACAGCAACTCCAACAGATTCAGGAGATACATGAAGAACTGCCACAGCCCGTCAAGCAGGCTATCGAGAATATTGAATCTGCATATTTCTCTTCAGACGAATACTATACGCTGCAACATCGTATCACTTCTGGTCAGCGACTGAAAGAAGAGGAATGGTATGAGATAGAGGCTCAACTCAAAAAAATCTACCCAGGCTTCAGCAGTCAGCTGAGAAACCTCCACGTCATGTCTGAACTGGAGTATCAGACATGTCTGCTTATTAAACTGCGTATTGCCCCAACAGATATCGCAACGATATTAAGTCGTGACACAAGTACCATCAGTACCGTGCGCAGCCGACTCTACAAAAAGGTGTTTGACAAGAAAGGCGGAGCCCGCGAATGGGATGAATTCATCATGAGTATCGGTGCATAAGGAGTTTGCAAACTGTTTGCATGTGAAATGCAAAACAGATGCAAACTCAAAAACTTGGAACGACAAGAAAAAGGACTTACCTTTGCAGCGTGGATTCACATAAGTCTAACCAATAGAACAAAACGTATGAAGAAAATTATCTTTTTGATGGCAGTGGTACTCATGAGTACGCTGCAAGCCAATGCCCAAAAACCTAAAATCGCCGACAAGGAACTCCTTGGCACATGGACACTGGAATGGATGCAGTATGATGGCGAGAAGAAAATAACGTGCGGAAAAGGCACCAGTTACACCTCCTTTAAATATTATGGAGCCAACGGGGAATATGCCTGCGCTGAGATTGCGCTGTCAAATGACGGTAAGATCAAGGTCTTACCCCATGAGTACGGAACCTATTCCTATAAGGACGGCTGGTATATTGAGATGGGGCGTAAGCCTGCCCGCAATGATATTCTCGTGATGAAGGACAACACCCACTTTCACGGTCGTTGGATGAACCGTACAGAGGCTTGGAAGAAAACACCCCTGTCACAAAAAGTAGTGAAGTATATCCTAGACTGCTGCAAAAGTCTGAACACCCCCACTGATGTCCAGCAGGAAATCAAGAAACAACTATTTTAATCATCATCATAAGTAAGGAGAGTTATTATTAACTCACAAACCAAGTAGTATTTTCATCTGGGTTCGCAGCGATGCGAGCCCAGATGTTTTTTCTGCTTATTTCCATGGAAACATGTTGGTGGTTTGCAAATAATATTGTATCTTTGCAAACGATTATTCTCAACCCAATTTACTAACACAAAAAAGCTATGAATAGGAAGCAACTACTTAGCACTCTGCTAACAATCTTTCTGACACTACCGCTATCGGCTCAGTCCCAGTCACTCCCCTATCAGAACCCACAACTGAAGGCAGAACAGCGTGCCGATGACCTGCTAAAACGACTCTCATTAGAAGAGAAAGTACAACTGATGATGGATGTATCACCAGCCATCGACCGTCTGCAGATTCCGCAGTTTCAATGGTGGAACGAGGCATTGCATGGCGTAGGACGCAATGGTTACGCCACCGTCTTTCCCATTACAATGGCGATGGCTGCTTCATGGGACGATGCCTTGCTTCATCGTGTATTCACAGCCGTAAGCGACGAGGCTCGCGTCAAAGCGCGCCAGGCTAAGGAGTCAGGACGTATCCGTCGCTATCAGAGTCTGTCTTTCTGGACGCCCAACATCAATATCTTCCGCGATCCACGTTGGGGCCGTGGCCAGGAGACCTATGGCGAAGATCCTTTCCTTACATCAAAGATGGGATTGGCCGTGGTACGTGGCCTACAGGGCATGACCTATGATGGAAAATGGATTGGGGATTATAAGAAACTGTTGGCCTGCGCCAAACACTTCGCCGTGCATAGCGGTCCGGAGTGGAACCGTCATACCTTCAATATAGAAGACCTACCCGAGCGTGACCTTTGGGAGACTTATCTGCCAGCCTTTAAGGCATTGGTTCAGGAAGGTGAGGTAGCAGAGGTGATGTGTGCCTACCAACGTATCGACGGCCAACCCTGTTGCAGTCAGACACGCTATGAACAACAAATCCTGCGCGACGAATGGGGTTTCAAAGGACTGATTACCAGCGATTGTGGGGCCATACGCGACTTCCTGCCCCGCTGGCATAATACAGCCAAGGATAGCGAGGAAGCCTCAGCCCAGGCCGTACTTGCCGGTACGGATGTTGAGTGCGGCTCAGAATACAAGAACCTACCAGAGGCTGTACGCCGTGGTGACATCAAGGAGTCCGACCTTGACCGCTCATTGCGCCGTCTGCTCATCGCCCGTTTTGAGGTAGGCGATTTCGATGATGACAAACTGGTAGAGTGGACAAAGATACCATCTTCCTCGGTTGCATCTAAAGAGCACAAGCAACTCGCCCTTGACATGGCCAGGAAAAGTATCGTACTGCTGAAGAACAATGGCGTCTTACCATTATCCAAGACATCCGGCATCCTAGTCATGGGACCTAATGCCAACGACTCCGTGATGCAATGGGGCAACTATTCCGGATACCCCACCAAGACCATCACCGCCCTTGAAGGTATTCGTCAGCAGCTTGGCAGCATACCCTATATCCCAGGCTGTGACCTGACACGCAACGAGAGCGTTGAAAGTCGCTTTGCAGAAATCAAAGCCCCCTTAGGTAATCAGGGTATGCAGGTGACATATTATAATAATACCGACATGAGCGGTAGGCCCGTCACCACCGTCACCCTGACAGAACCCATCAAACTAAGCAATGGTGGTAACACCGTCTTTGCGCCCGGTGTCAACCTGGAGAATTTCTCTGCACGCCTTGACGGTACTTTTATTCCTACTCGCGACGAGACTCTTATCTTCAATATCAGCGGCGACGACAAGATTCGCCTACTGGTCAACGGTGACACCATTGTCGATATATGGAAGGTTCGTCACCGAATTCAGAACGGACAGAAAGAGTTGACAGTAAAAGCAGGACAGCACTACCGCATACAGATAGACTACGTACAGGAATCAGGCTATGGCGCACTAAACTTCGACATACAACACAAATCCACACCAACAACTCAAGAGCTATTGGCACAAGTTGGCGATGCCGAAACCATTATCTTCATTGGTGGCATTTCACCCCGTTTGGAAGGCGAGGAGATGCGTGTCAGCGAACCAGGTTTCCGTGGTGGCGACCGTACCAGTATCGAACTGCCACAGGCACAGCGTGACGTGCTTCGCTGGCTACACGAGGCAGGAAAGAAAGTTATCTTCGTGAACTGCTCTGGCGGTGCTGTTGCGATGGTGCCCGAATTAGAAACCTGTGATGCCATCCTGCAGTGGTGGTATGCCGGCGAACAAGGAGGAACGGCACTGGCTGATGTCCTGACTGGACGCTACAACCCAAGCGGAAAACTGCCTGTCACATTCTATAAGAGCACTGACGACCTGCCCGACTTCCTCGACTACACAATGAAGAATCGCACTTACCGTTACTTCACCGGTGAACCTTTGTTCCCCTTTGGTCATGGACTGAGCTATACCACATTTGCTTTTTCAAAGCCCGGCGTCAAGGTGAACGACAAATCTGTGACTGTCACCACCAAAGTGAAGAACACAGGCAAACTAGATGGTACAGAGACAGTACAAATCTATTTCCGTCGTACTGCCGATACCGAAGGACCACAGAAGACTCTCTGCGGCTATCAGCAAGTAAACCTGAAGGCTGGTGAAACCCGTACTGTCACCATCACCCTACCCCGTAAAAACCTTGAATCATGGGATGCGAAGAGCAATACCATGCACTTCATACCCGGTCAGTATCAGCTGATGATAGGTTCATCAAGTGCCGACACCAACTTATTAAAGATTAACACAAAACTATAAAAACAAAACATCATGAAAGATTTCAACTATTACGCACCAACAGAAGTGGTGTTTGGAGAGAATAGTGAAGAGCAGGTTGCAGCTCTGGTAAAGAAATATGGTGGCACGAAAGTGCTGGTACACTATGGTGGAAAGAGTGCGGAACGCTCCGGACTGCTGGATAAAATCTGCGGACTGCTTACGGAGGGTGGTATTGCATTCAAGAAGCTCGGTGGCGTTGTCCCCAATCCACGTCTATCGCTTGTTCATGAAGGTATCAAACTTTGCAGGGAAGAAGGAATCGACTTTATCCTTGCTGTAGGCGGCGGCAGTGTGATAGACTCGTCCAAAGCTATTGCATATGGTGTTCCTTACGAGGGTGAGGTATGGGACTTTTACCTGGGCAAGGACAAGGCCACAGAGATGCTGCCCGTGGCTTGCGTACTGACCATCCCTGCTGCCGGTAGTGAGATGAGTGAGGCCAGTGTTATTACCAATGAAGATGGTGACGTAAAGTTAGGCTATTCCAACAATCTCTCACGTCCTAAGTTCGCCATCATGAATCCTAAGCGCACCTTCACCTTGCCGCCATATCAGACAGCAGCAGGTGTCACCGACATGATGATGCACACCATGGAACGCTATTTCACAAAGGACGATGACATGGATTTCACAACAGATATAGCAGAGGCCATGTTACGCAGCATCAAGAACGCAATCTTCGCCGTACTCAAGAATCCGGAGGATTACCGTTATCGCGCCCAGATTATGTGGGGTGGCAGTTTGATGCACAACGGTCTGACAGGCTGTGGCGTTACCGATGACTGGGCAACACACCAGTTGGAACACGAATTAAGTGGAATGTTCGACGTCACTCACGGTGCCGGTCTTGCAGCTATCTGGCCCAGTTGGGCACGCTATGTGATGCATGAAAACCTAAGTCGCTTTGTACGCTTCGCTGTCAATGTGATGGACGTTCCCAACGACTTCACCGATCCCGAAGGTACAGCGCTCAAAGGTATTGAGGCCATGGAGCGTTTCTATCATGCCATCGGTATGCCTATCAACATTAAAGAACTCATTGGCAAGGACATCACCGACGAGGAAATCAAGGAGATGACTCGCAAGTGCAGCCGTAATTATCAGCACACTTGCGGTCAATTAAAGGTGCTCAAGGCCGAAGATATGGAAAATATCTATAAGATGGCAAGAGGATAAAAAGTAAAACTAACGCACGAGAATAGACTCGGCATGTTTTACCTGTTCAGCAGAAGGGGCAGAAACTTCGGTAAGCGTATATGGAATACCAAGTTTCTGCCATTTAAATATACCTAAGGTATGATATGGCAGAACCTCGACACGCTGAACATTCTGAAGGGTGTCGATAAACTGGCGTAGCCGTTTCAATTGTTCATCATCATCAGTAACACCAGGCACGAGGACATGGCGGATCCATACGGGCTTACGAATATCTGACAGATAGCGGGCACAGTCAAGAATAGCGGCATTATCATGTCCTGTCAACCAATGATGTCGCTCGTTATCAATATGCTTGATATCAAGGAGAACTGTATCGGTAACTTGCATTAAGCGCTGGAACTTCGTAAAGAAAAGTTCCTCTCGGGAAAATGGTTGAGCTGACGTATCAAGACAGGTATTGATATTACGACGATGGGCTTCCTCAAACAATTCTATCAGGAAATCTATCTGTAATAGGGCCTCACCACCGCTTACAGTAATACCGCCATCAGCCCCCCAGTATGAACGATAACGCTCAGCCTTATCCAAGAGTTCATTGACGGTTACAGAAATACCGCACTCCGTTCCCCCCATTTTCCATGTATCCGGATTATGGCAGTAGCGGCAACGCATGTGACAGCCCTGCATGAAAATCAAAAAACGAATCCCCGGCCCGTCAACGGAGCCGAAGGATTCGGTAGAATGTATGTAGCCTTTCCTAGTCATACTAGATATACTAGTTTTTCTAGTTAAAGACTTTCATGAGCCTGACGAGCGATCACATCTTCCTGCTGCTCACGAGTCAGATCGATGAACTTCACAGCATAGCCAGATACACGGATGGTGAAGTTGGCGTACTCGGGCTTCTCGGGATGCTCCATAGCATCACGCAACTTGTCAACACCAAATACGTTCACATTCAGGTGGTGGGCACCACGGCTGAAGTAACCATCCATCACACGAACCAGAGTGGTGGCACGCTCATCATCATTGTGACCCAGAGTATTAGGACTGATGGTCTGAGTGTTAGAGATACCATCGAGGGCATACTCGTAAGGCAGTTTGGCAACTGAATTCAGAGAAGCCAGCAGGCCATTCTTCTCAGCACCATAGCTGGGGTTAGCACCAGGAGACAGAGGAGTACCGGCACGACGACCATCGGGCAGGTTGCCTGTGTACTTACCGTAGACGACGTTTGAAGTGATAGTCAGGATAGAGCAGGTAGGTGTTGCGTTACGATAGGTAGCATGCTTACGAATCTTCTTAACGAAGGTCTTCAGCAACCATACTGCGATCTCATCGGCACGGTCGTCATCGTTACCATAGCGTGGGAAGTCGCCCTCAGCGACATAGTCTACATTGAAGCCCTCTTCATCGCGGATCATCTTTACCTTAGCATATTTTACAGCCGAGATAGAGTCAACCACATGTGAGAAACCGGCAATACCAGTAGCAAATGTACGACGTACGTTGGTATCAATGAGAGCCATCTCAGCTGCCTCATAGAAGTACTTATCGTGCATATAGTGAATCAGGTTCAGAGTATTCACATAAACACCTGCCAACCAGTCCATGGCCTGGTCGAAACGAGGAGCGAGCTCTTCCCATGTGAGGTACTCATCCTTGATAGGACGGAAACCGGGAGCTACCTGTTCACGGGTCTTGGCGTCAACACCACCGTTACATGCATAAAGGAAACACTTAGCCAGGTTGGCACGTGCACCGAAGAACTGCATCTCCTTACCAGTCTGTGTAGCACTTACACAGCAGCAGATGCTATAGTCGTCACCCCATACAGGACGCATCACCTCATCGTTCTCATACTGAATAGAGCTGGTCTTCACCGAAATCATAGCAGCATACTTCTTGAACTGCTCAGTCAGACGGGGAGAGTAAAGTACGGTCAGGTTTGGTTCAGGTGAGGGACCCATGTTCTCCAATGTATGGAGGAAACGATAGTCGTTCTTGGTAACCATGTGACGTCCGTCCATGCCCATACCACCTACTTCGAGGGTAGCCCATACGGGGTCGCCAGAGAAAAGTTCGTTATAAGAAGGGATACGAGCGAACTTCACCATACGGAATTTCATTACCAAATGGTCAATCAATTCCTGAGCCTCGCTCTCGGTCAGTGTGCCCTCTTCCATATCACGCTGGATATAGATATCAAGGAAAGTAGATACACGACCTACTGACATTGCAGCACCATTCTGTGTCTTGATGGCAGCCAGATAGCCGAAATACAGCCACTGAACAGCCTCACGGGCATTATTTGCAGGCTGAGAGATATCGAAACCGTAAATCTGAGCCATAGCCTTCATCTCTTTCAGAGCCTTAATCTGCATAGAGATTTCCTCGCGCTGACGGATGACATCATCGCTCATCACGCCACAACCACAGTTGCGCTTATCAGCTTCTTTCTCAGCAATAATAAAGTCAATACCATAAAGAGCCACACGGCGATAGTCACCCACGATACGGCCACGGCCATAAGTATCGGGCAGACCAGTAAGGATGTGGTTATGACGCACGTGCTTCATCTCCTCGGTATAAGCATCAAAAACACCCTCATTGTGAGTCTTGCAATATTTTGTGAAGATCTCATGCAATTTCTCTGAGGGCTGATAGCCATAGTTTGTACAAGCCTGCTCAGCCATCTTAATGCCACCAAAAGGCATGAAAGCACGCTTCAAAGGCTTATCGGTCTGCAGACCAACAACCTTTTCCAAGTTCTTCATGCTCTCATCGATGTAAGCAGGTCCATAAGCTGTCATACTTGAAACAATCTCCGTCTCCATATCGAGCACGCCTCCCTTGGCACGCTCCTCTTTCTGCAGTTCCTGCAGTTTTCCCCACAAGCTATTCGTTGCATCTGTAGGGTCTGCCAAGAACGATTCGTCACCGTCGTAAGCAGTGTAGTTGTTTTGAATAAAATCTCTAAGATTAACTTCTTCTGTCCATTTGGTTCCTTTAAAACCACGCCATTCGTTACGCATATAAAAAGGGATATAAATATATAAAAATTAAAAATTGGGTGCAAAGGTAACACTTTTTATTGGATTACCATGGTAAAATATCAGAAAAAGTGACGTACCATCTGTTTGATTGATTTATTTAAAGAGCAGACAGGAGCACTGAGTGTTAAAAAACGCTATTGTCAACATAAATCGTTATTACATATAATAAGATGTAATAGAATATTTGTAAATTTGCAAACAAAACTATAAATAATTGACTTAACAACAATGAGAAAACATGTTTTTCTAACTGCCGTCGTAGTCCTCATGTCACTCCCCGAAATAGCACTTGGGCAAATACGTCGTAATCAAGTGGGCTGCTATCCGCAGCAAGAGAAGGTCATTGTTGTTGAAGGGACTGACCCTACAAGTAAGATAAAAATTAAAACGCCCAAAGGAAAGACGATAAAACCTGTGAACATTCGTCAAGCGGTGTCGCCCCTTTCAGGCAAGACACGCTATATAGTTAACCTGGGAGAATTGTCATCCACGGGCAACTACAGAATCAGCATCGGCAAAGAGACGTGCAACCTTCATGTGGCAGAGCATCCTTATCACGACATTGCAAAAGCATCATTACGTCTTTTCTACCTGATCCGTTCGGGCATACCCATTGAGTTGGGAGATGTTTACAACCGCCCTTTAGGTCATCCCGACACTCAGGTGCTCATACACCCTTCAGCCGCCACGACACAACGTCCCGCCGGCACCATTATCAGTTCTCCCTACGGTTGGTACGATGCAGGTGACTACAACAAATATGTTGTCAACTCCGCTTTCAGCATCGGACTGATGTTTGCTGCTTACGAACAGCAACCAGCCTACTTCGCAAATTTGAATACAGAGATTCCTGAGAGTCACAACCTGTCCCCCGACCTGCTTGACGAGATGATGTTCAACCTACGCTGGTTGCAGACCATGCAGGACCCTGACGATGGAGGTGTTTATCACAAGTTGACAACTCCCAATTTCGAAGGTTTCATCATGCCTACAGCATGCAGGCAACCACGTTACGTGGTGGCTAAGAGCGTAACAGCTACGCTCGATTTTGCCGCAGTCATGGCAGATGCCGCACGACTCTTTGCCCCTTACCGGCATGATTACCCAAATTTCACGGAACAAGCCACCATCATGGCAGAACGAGCCTACCAATGGGCAAAGGAACACCCCACTGCATTGTATCGCCAAGACCAATTACACAATCCGGAAGTCACCACGGGGACCTATGCTGACTTCAACTCACGCGACGAATTATTCTGGGCAGCAACGGCCCTCTACCGATTGACCCACAAGCACCAATATCTGGATGACGCGCTGAAGAACCAGCCTCAGCGGTTTGCCACACCTTCATGGGGAAATGTATCTGCTCTCGGTGCCTTTGAATGGCTTTCAGCAAAACAGTCACCACTATACGACGAAATGCTTCATCAACTCATTGACTATTGCGAGAATGCTATCAAAGATGTTGAGACATCCTCATTCCAGTCGCCTTATGGAAACAACGCCCGCGACTTTGGATGGGGCTGTCTGGCAGAACGCTGTTGTTGTCAGGCAATGGCTCTGCTCTACGCCGACAAGTTAAGAGGTACCACGAAATATCGCACCCATGCACTCCAGAATGCCGACTATCTTTTGGGGCGCAATGCGACCGGCTATTGCTACGTCACCGGTTTCGGTGATAGAAAACCCATGCATCCCCATCACCGAATCAGTTCTGCTGACGGTATCGAAGCGCCTTTCCCTGGTATGCTGGTTGGCGGTCCGAACCCAGGACAACAAGACAAAAAAGACATGCATAATACTGTCTATCCATCGAATGTTCCTGATGAATCGTACATTGATGACGAGGAATCATATGCTTCCAACGAGATTGCCATCAACTGGAATGCTTCCCTTGTCGCTTTCCTCTGTTGGCTCGATGCCTTAGCCGACATGTCAACTCCGTCGCAGAATACAGACATACAACTGGATCACAATCACTTGCTGCTTGACGCCTCACTCAGTGATGCCGAGACAGCCAACAACCCATTTTTATTCAATAACTTTCACGAGGCATTGAAATGTTTTTCGGACACCACCACTTTATATATAAAGCCAGGTGTCTACTGGGTAGACAATCCCGACAGTCCCGGAATAGTGCGTGGTGAAAACGGACGCGAGCCATTTGGATGTGTTATCCATGGAAAAATACTACATTTTATAGGGCTTGATAACGATGCAAGGAATGTGGTGCTTGCTTCTGCTCGCGGACAGATGCAGGGAGCCATTGGCAATTTCACTATGTTTGATATTCACTGCGACTCGCTATTGGTAGAAAACGTCACAATGGGCAACTTCTGCAATGTTGACCTTAACTACCCTTTGAATCCAGCCCTTTCCCGCAAGAAGCGCAGCGATGCTATAACGCAAGCCCATGTAGGCTATGTACACGGCAATAGTCTGCGGGCAAAGAACGTGCGTTTTATCAGTCGTCTCAACCTTAATCCGCTGAACGGTGCAAAGAAATCCTATTACGAGGACTGTCATTTTGAATGTACCGACGATGCCCTTAACGGTAATGCCATATACCGTCATTGCGACTTCGACCTCTACGGGCAGAAACCTTTCTGGAGCACATCTGGCGCTGGCGCAATGTTCATAGACTGCGACTTCTACGTTAAGGGGGCCAATCGCGAGATGTATTTCTGCAAGCAGGGAGGACCTGTCACAGTGATTGACAGTCGATACCATGCTCCCAGTGATAGTATCTATATCGGTTGGACAGCCTATCCTCAGCCTTGGCTCCGCTGCTACCAACACAACTTCTCGCTCAACGGCAAGTACTACGTCATCGGCAACCGCCAAAGAGAAAACACGCTATCACCATCTTTCCTTAATGCCTCTTTGCATGAAACACCCTTTTTGGCAATCAGCAAACATGAGGAATCACTCCAAACCGGTCGTGACACACTACGGTTATCATGCAAAGAAGAGATTTCCTGGCACATAGAAAAAGGGTATGAGCAATATGTTGCAATTAGAAACATAGATACAGGAACAATCGAGTTGACTCCCACCAATAACTCCGACGAGACAGTCAGGTGCTGTATTATCGCCACGACAACAGACGGTCGGGAGGCTGCATGTTATCTGAATATCAAACCCTCACAACTACAACCGCCTGCAGTAAGCAACCCACGCATCACACTGATGCAGGACAAGGCCGTACTAACCTATCGCCTGAATACGAAAGAAACTGACGACGACTCACGTATCACCTGGTATCGAGATAATATTCCTGTGGCAACAACCAATACTCATCCGACAGGTGTCTACATTCTTCAAGAGGCTGATAAAGGACATACACTAAAGGCCATACTGTATCCGAAACAGAAACGTAGCGACTATGGTGCGCCTATAGAGTGTCAAACTAAAGTGATACGCACACCAAAGCAGAACAGTCTTGACACAGACTTCAGTCAACTTTATTGCGACTGGCAGCCAGTCATATCCGAAGGAATATGGACGATTGACGGCAACAAGCCTTCCGACACATCAGACTATGACTGGTCTTTCAATCCCCAAAAGCCCATGTGGGAATATGGTGAGGGGTTCAACGGTGCTGTTGGCAAGGGACTCCTGCAAGCACAACGAGGTGCACGTCTGATGTACACAGCATCCAAAGACCGCTATGGTGATATGTCATTAACACTGGCCGTTGACCCCACCAAGACAGCCGGACAAGGCTTCGGTTCGGCTACAGGCCAGTATATGGACGTCTGTCTGAAGTTTGACACGAAGACACTGACTGGCTATGGTCTGCGTATCATCCGCACCGTGAAACATGCCAAGGCAGTGGACTTCCTATTAGTGGAATACAAAGATGGGCAAGTCACTCCCCTCACAGAAGCAATCTCCTCTACTTGTTACCGCACTGGATGTACCATCAGCCTCAACTATACTGCCGGACTACTAAGTGCACATGTAGAAACAAAGACGCCAAAGCCCACCGGCTCCACCCTCCCCCATCAGGTGGACCTGCAGACACAAGTGACAGGCAATCCCTTTGGAGGCATTCACATCCAACATACCGGCTCTTGCGGCGAGAGTACCACCATGCTTCACCACCTCCACACCACTTGGAATCATTAATAACTAAAAAAACATATATGAAACGAACATCAGTTTTTCTATTATGCTGCCTCATGACAATGAGTAGCATGGCTCAACAACAACTGGGACGCCGTCCCAATGTAAAATCCCCCATTGTAAATACAGATGGTACGGTAACCTTCAACTTCTTTGACCCTACAGCCACAAAGGTCAGCGTCACGGGCGATTTCGATGAGCTCACCAGCAAGCGTCTCGACATGACCAAGCAGGACAATGGCGTATGGACTGTAACAACGGCTCCGCTAACACCAGAACTTTATTCCTATAGTTTTACTGTAGATGGTCAACGCATCGTAGATCCAGCCAACAGCTACGTAAACCGCGATATCAACACGCTGAGCAATATCTTTATTGTATCCAAGAGTGACAACGACAAAGGACATACCTATGCCGTGAACAATGTGCCCCATGGAACCCTCTCTCACGTATGGTATGACAGTCCCACTCTTGGGCAGCAGCGACGCATGACAGTCTACCTGCCAGCCGCCTACGACGGAAAGAAACGTTTCCCCGTGATGTACCTGCTTCACGGATGGGGCGGAGATGAGACGGCATGGGGCGATCTGGGTCGCGCTTCGCAGATTATGGATAATCTCATTGCTGAAGGCAAATGTGTGCCTATGATTGTTGTGATGCCTAATGGCAACCCCACGTGTGACGCGGCTCCAGGCTGGTGGCACGAGGGGATGTACGTACCCGATGGCAATGCCTTCCGTGACCGTCCTGCCAAAGCATCAATGGAAGAGAGTTTTAAGGATATCGTCCGTGCTATCGACAGTCGCTATATGACCATTGCAAAGCGCTCGGGTCGAGCCGTTACTGGTTTGTCTATGGGTGGCGGTCATACCTTTGGCATCTCGCGCCTCTATCCCGAGATGTTCGACTACTATGGTCTGCAGTCGGCTGCTACGATGATGGCTCTTGGTGGTTGGCTGAACAGTCAGGCACCCAAGCCCAATGCAGAATATGATGCCCAGATGGCTCGCCTTTTCAACTCAAAGCCAAAACTATTCTGGATTGGAATTGGCAAGGACGACTTCCTGATGCAGCAAAACACCGACCTGCGTAAATACCTTGATTCAAAAGGCTATCCATACGAATACTATGAGAACGACGGAGGGCATATCTGGCGCAATTGGCGCATCTACCTTACTATATTCGCACAGAAAATTTTCAAATAAATATAATCATGAGAAGAAAACTATTCCTGACCGCCCTTGCAATGATGATGTTGCTGCCGGTCGTTGCACAAGAGAAGCAATCACCATCGTTTGACGAAGTATTAACAACCCGCCGCAGCATCCGCAGCTACGATGCCACGAAGACAATCTCCGAACAGGAAGTGCGCACGCTGATGGAGGCTGTACAAGAGGCTCCTTCGTGGGCCAACCAGCAGCCCTCGAAGTACTACGTGGCCATAACACCCGAGAAACTCGCTGCAGTGAAAGAACTCATCGGTGGCAACAAGCGCAATGTACAGGATGCTCCCGTACTCATCGTTTCAACCTTCGAACGGGGCAAGAGCGGCTTTTTCCAAGGGAATCCTGCCAATGAGGTCGGTGACGGCTGGGGGGCCTACGACAACGGACTCTCAAACTGTTACCTTATCCTGCAAGCCCGCGCCATGGGTTTCGATACACTGATTATGGGTATGCGTGATGCCGACAAGCTCCGCTCTCTTTTTAACATCCCCGAAAACGAAGCTGTAATGGCAGTCATCGCCCTCGGCTATCGCAAAAACCAGCCCGTTCAGCCCCGTCACAAACAGTTGGACGACGTCGTAAAATTCTATTAAAAAGAATATGAAGCAGGATGGTATCATGCGTGTCGGTATTATCGGCACTGGATGGATAGCTGAGAAAGCTGCCATCACACTAAATGGTCTGCAAACATGCATGGCCTATGCTGTAGGCTCCCGTTCACTGGCAACAGCAGACACATTCGCCAAGAAATGGAACATCACAAAGGCTTACGGTTCATACTCCGAACTGATTGCCGACCCCGACGTTGATCTCGTCTATATTGGAACACCCCACTCACATCACTATGATGTAACAAAAGAGGCGCTCTTAGCGGGAAAGCCCTGTCTTGTAGAGAAAGCATTCATGGCAAATGCCCGGCAGACAGAGGATATTCTTGCTATTGCCCATGAAAAGAAAGTGTTTCTTGCCGAAGCCATTTGGACACGTTACCAGCCTGCAGTCAACATCGTTCGCAATCTTATAAACGCTGGACGTATTGGTAACCCTCGCCTTATCACTGCCACTCTCGGCTATTCTATGGGTGAGAAACCACGTATCATGCAGCCAGACCTCTGTGGTGGTGCCCTACTCGACCTCGGTGTTTATGCCCTGAATTTCGTGCGTATGTTTACTGATTCCGACATTGAGACTATCGATGGTCATTGTGTCAAGAGTGTAACAGGTATGGATCTCACCAATGCGATGACCATCATACTCAAAAACGGTATTCTCGCCAATGTGCAGTCGAGTGCCGCTTGTGTTGGCGACAACATCGGTGTTATTGCTGGTACCGATGGTAACCTCATCATTGATAACATCAACAATCCACAAACCATCACAGTAAATGGCCCTGACCGTACATATATAGAAACTATTCGCGTACCTCAGCAGATTACTGGCTATGAATACCAGTTCCTCGCCTGTCGCCAAGCACTCATCGATGGGCTTCTTGAACCGTGTGAGATGCCCCATACAGAGACGCTTTATATCATGCAACTCATGGACGGTCTGCGCCACAAGTGGGATGTGCGATACCCTATGGATAAACAATCTTAATTGCGAAAAACTCTTTTTTACTTAACATTTACTTCAGTCATACGTAATATAGATGTATGACACGTTTAGATTTTGAACATATCGCCCAGCAGCTACGCACACAAATGCTGAAAGTCGCCATGGATTTCTTCGGCTCCAAAGATGATGCCGAGGATGTAACCCAGGATGCGATGATACTGCTATGGCGCTACTGCGAAAATATAGATGTAAGCAGAAACGTGTCTGGTCTGGCTATACGTGTGGCCAAGAACTGCTGCGTGAATCACTATCGTCGACAACGACAGGAGACGAACTACAAAGTTCAAACCACAAAACTCAAAACGGAAATCACAGGGGATTCACCGCAGGAACGACTCGAGGCCGAGGACACACGTCAGATGATGACAGAAGTAATGGCCCGACTGAAACCTCGAGAACGTGAACTCTTTGAGTTGAGGCGGTTGGATGGTCTCTCCTCCAAACAGATATCCGAGCAAACGGGCATCCCCGTCAAATCCGTTTCAGCGATGGTATCAGCAGCGAGAACAAAAGTGTTTTTAGAACTGAAAAAGAGAATGAAGCAATGACAAACAAAAAGATACAGAAACTGATTGACCGTTACCTCGAAGGAAACACAACACCCGAGGAGGAACGCCAGTTAGCCCGCGAGCTGTTGCGGCCAGGTATTCCCGTAGAATGGCAGGCTATCCGCCTGATGCTAGGCGAACTGTCAATGGGCGAAGCGGAATATGACGAACTAATGGCCCATCGCACAGAGAAAACTGCCATCGTCAAGATACACTATCGCTGGATAGCCGTTGCCGCCAGTATCGCGTTGCTATTCTCCATTGGTCTGCTTTTCAACAACTTGCACTACGAAGCAACTAACCTCGTGGCACAGGCAGATAGTGTAAAGACACCACAGCAGACCGTCACAAAGGGAGTAAAGACAGTACCTCTAGAAGAAAAGAATGCTGAGACAATAGACTCAGTGAAGATTATCAAGGAGAGGTATAGGATGCCCCGCCCACCCAAACACTACATGGCGAAAGCGCAGGCAACAGAAATTACGTCAGAGCCTGAGCCCATGGAAGCTGTAGAACTTGCCGAAAGAGCCTTTGCCGAGGAGAGGCAGCAGATGGAGATGGAGATCATGTCACAGATGAAGGGCAGTCTGCAAGCCGACTTCAAGGCTATGACTGACGAGATACGCCAACGGGGCGAACGCATAACGCATCATGTAGAGATAGCAATGAGCGAAGATGAATAATCATAACATCAAAAACTTACCAGATATGAAAAGAATTGCATTTGCACTTTGTGCCACTATCGTATCCCTCAGCACAATGGCTCAGGGAACCCTTCTCAAGCGATTGCAGAGCAATCCGAAGGTCGACAGTCTTGTGAATGAAGTGTCTGCATTAGGCGGCAATCCTGATGTTTCCTATTACTTCGACGGAAAGTTCCATAAGACAGTTGGAATCTTCTGTAATCTGATGAATGACTTCCAGCCTACGCTTCCTACGGGAGACTCCAAAAAGGATGCCCAGAACCATGTAATGGACAGCATCCGCCAGGATAGAATCGACCAGGGGCGCAAGGTGTATGAGGCCATTCGCAATACCTGCAAGGCGCTCACTGATAAGGCTACTGAGAGTTATAGCTGGGAATACCATCGGGATGGAGTTGACAGCGTCCGCTATACCATCGCCATCGGTGAATATCAGAATGGCGACGCCATGAGAATCTATCAAGACCAAAGGGATGTGCAGGTTTACAATGCCCCCGAGTTGCTCTCGTTCTATTACAACACAGATCCTCACAATGACGGAAACCCATGGAGGGCAAAAGGGTACGGATACTTCAGATATGAATACACCCCCGACAGCGTGTTCACGCCGAACAAGGATATCGTGCCTTTCGACAAGGAGGCCTACACCAAAGCAATTCTGTCCATTCTGAAACAGGAAGGCATCACCAGCCGCCAGTTCTACGTCTATCACGACAGCACCTTCACCATCGTGAGGAAAGACCGCAAAAAGGACGACTTCGTGCTGAGGGTACAAACGAACGAGCCGGTGCAGACGAAGAGCGAGACCAGAGGAACCGTCTATACCCTGCACTCAAGAGCACAGGCCGATGCGGTGCTGGAGCAAATCGTTAAGGCCACATGGGATTACCTGGATAACGCCCACAATGCCTGGTTCTCTTTCCATCCCTATAATGACTTTGGAAACAGGAGACTGAATGAACTGTTTCAAGGTAACTACCTGTCGAGAGTTCCCGATTTCTATCACATTTACCTTCACTGTTTTGACGAGGAATACAACATCATGATTGTGGAAGGCAAAGGCGACATGATGGTTCCTGCAGAGTGGGCCGTTGTGAAGAGCTGGAAGAACGGCAAGGTGACCTACGACAAGAAAAAATTGAAGAGCTTGACGCCTGAGAAGGCCCGTGAAAAGACCTCTGGCTTCACCTCTGTCACCACCCGACAATTCGAGCCTTTCAATTAAATGACAGATTGATAGGTTCAAGTGGAAGTCTTTTCCTAAACAAAGGCACAATTACACAGTTTCTACGGCGGAAACTCACATCAACTTCCAAGTTAAGAATCAAATAATCGTTAATTATCAGCTGTATATGCCGATAATTAACGATTATTTCGTATATTTGCAAACAAATACCCAACTGACTTAACAAACCTATAATATATGAGAAGAATTCTCTTTGTCAGCCTGCTTGCCGCCGTTAGCCTTTTTACGGTAGCGGCACCGTTCGGCCTCTGGTCGCTTGCAAGGCAAGAACGCGGCATGCGAATCCGAAAAAACATTCCACTGGATTCCATACGTCTGAGCGACCCAGCAATTCTGGCCGACCAGAAAACAAACATGTACTATATGACTGGAACAGGCGGTATGATGTGGCGCTCCAGCGATTTGAAGCTATGGGAAGGTCCGATACGCGTAACGGAGTTTGCCTCCGACTCATGGATGGGACCGCGCCCAATGATATGGGCAGCCGAGCTGCACCAAACAGGCGACGGTTGGTATTACTATTTTGCCACGTTTACCAATCAGTCAGTAATTATTGATACCGTGCGCGGTAATGCCATTGAACGTCGCGCCTCACAGGTACTACGTGCTGATAATCCAATGGGGCCCTATCGTGCATTCGGCGATGCGACTTACCTACCTGCCAACCGTCCAACACTCGATGGCACCTACTGGAAGGATAGCGATGGTAAGCCCTATATGGTATTCTGCGGCGAGTGGCTACAGAACTGGAACGGTACGATTGAGAAAATTGAACTGAAACCCGATCTCAGCGGTACAGTAGGCGAACCGGTGGTGCTCTTCCGTGCCAGCGACTCTCCATGGAGCCGCGAGAAGGACGACAAGGGAGAAACAACTTGGAACAAAGTGACCGACGGGCCCTACCTCTTCCGAACAGGTACTGGACGATTGGGGATGGTCTGGACCTCATGGGTCTACAATGTCTATACACAAGGTGTAGCTTATAGCGAAAGTGGTACGCTAGATGGTCCCTGGATACAGGAGAAGGAGCCCATCACGCCACCCGGCTTCGGCCACTCCATGCTCTTCCAGCGCTTCGACGGTCAGTGGATGATGTCAGTACATCATCACTCGAAAGACGCCCAAGGACGCACCGTGCGTATTCCCCATATCTTCGAGGTAGACCTAAGCGGTGACAAACTCATAGTAAAGCCATAAAACTTAAAAAATGAAACGAATACTCTTTTTAGCTCTTGCATCAGTACTCCTTGCAGGACACACATCAGTAGCAAAGTCAGGAAAAGTGCTCACAGAAAAAGATATGGGTGCATATCTATTTACGTATTTCAGTGACCCTACCCACTCGCTCTTCATGGCTATCAGCTACGACGGCTACAACTTCAAGCCAGTGAACAATGGTGAACCGATTATCTCGGGTGACTCGATAGCCGAGCAACACGGCATTCGCGACCCGCATATCTATCGCGCACCAAATGGTAAATTCTATATCGCCATGACCGATCTGCACATTTTCGGCAAGCAGAAAGGTATCCGCACCACGCAATGGGAGCGTCCTGAGGCGTACGGCTGGGGTAACAATCGCGGACTGGTACTGATGGCGAGCGATGATTTGATTCACTGGACCCATCACGTAGCACGTATTGACAAACTTTTCCCAAAGAAATACGGTGAGGTGGCATGTGCTTGGGCTCCACAGACCATCTGGGATCCGCAGGTTGGAAAACCTATGGTCTATTTCACCATTCGCCAACAAGCAGGAGGTCGTACGAAACTCTACTACAGCTATGCCGACGAAGCCTTCACCACACTCGAGACTGAACCTCAGCTGCTATTTGAATATCCCGACACCACCATTCAGGTGCTTGATGCCGATATATGTCCGATGCCCGACGGTCGATATTTCATGACATACGTGTCGCAGGAAAATCCTGGTGGCATCAAGTATATGATATCTGACAAGATTAATCATTTCGACGAATACCATGCCGAACAGATTGACACGGAACGTACAGGCTGCGAAGCACCCAACGTATGGAAACGTATCGGTGAAAACAAATGGGTCATTATGTATGACATCTACACCATCCATCCCAATAATTTCGGTTTCGTGGAGACAAGTGATTTCAAGACTTTCAAACCGCTTGGACGCTTCGGTGAGGGTAAGATGAACATCGAGAATTTTATATCGCCCAAGCACGGCAGCGTCATTCATATCACAAAGGCAGAGGCCAAGCGTCTGGAGCAATATTGGAACAACCATCAGAAACAAAAACAACTCATCCGTAGCGGAGAATTATGGTTTGATGATGGTGGAAGACATATCAATGCCCATGGTGGCGGCATCATGAAGTTTAACGACACCTATTATTGGTTTGGTGAACACAAGGATGATCACACCAGCAATGCGATGGTAGGGGTAATGTGCTATGCCTCAAAGGACCTTGTAAACTGGCGCAACTGTGGTGTAGCACTAAGTGTCACAGACCCTGCAGCAGGACAGGCTGATCGTCAGAGCGCAAGACGACGCGGTGGTGCTACGACCAATTCAGATATTGAACAGGGTTGCATTCTGGAACGTCCGAAAGTAATCTACAATCCCGTGACAAAGAAATTCTGCATGTGGTTCCACCTCGAACTGAAAGGCCAGGGATATAGTGCAGCCCGCTATGGTGTGGCTGTAGCCGACCGTCCAGAAGGTCCCTATAAGTTCCTCTACTCATCAAGAGCGAATGCTGGCACTTGGCCAATAGAAGGATCTCCAATGAACTTTGACGAATACCTGAAACGCGACTTCAGTACTGGACAGATGGCACGTGACATGACACTCTTCGTGGATGATGACGGTAAGGCATATCATATCTTCTCGTCAGAAGAGAATTATACGTTGCATATCGCTGAACTCACTGCAGATTACCTGCACCATACCGGTCGCTATACCCGTATGGCACCTGGAGGACAGAACGAGGCACCTGCCATCTTCAAGCACAATGGCACCTACTGGATGATCACCTCAGGTTGCACCGGTTGGGCACCCAACGAGGCCCGCATGTTCTCAGCCCCCAGCATCTGGGGACCTTGGACACAGCATCCGAACCCCTGTCGCGGACCACTGGCCAATAAAACTTTCAACGGGCAGAGCACGTTCGTGCTACCAGTCAATGGCCAGAATATCTTTATGGCAGACATATGGCGCCCGCAGCATCCACGTGATGCTCGCTACATCTGGCTTCCTATTGAATTCGAAGACGGCAAACCCGTCATCAATTGGCAAGATGAGTGGCAGTTGAAATAAGATAAAAAAAAGAATCCCGAGTAATGTCGGGATTCTTTTTTATCTTGCTTCCAACCATTTTCCCAATGTTGCCAACATTGCCTCACGGTATTTAAACCAAGGGCCAAAACCATAACCGTGACCACCATCAGGATAAATCATCATGGCACACTCATTGCCAACCTCACGCATGGCCTTATAATATTCCAAACCATTGGTCAGAGGTGGCACCAAGGCATCATCACTCGACATGATAATAATAGCAGGGGGCGTTTCACCCTTCTTTACAGCATTCTGTGTAGAGAAGTCATGCACGAGTGTCGCATCTTTCTGCCCCTCTTCACCCAGGAAATTACGGCACGACCACTTATGACTCACGTTCTCATCCATCGAGATAACTGGGTAAAAGAGAATGGTGAAATTAGGACGGACAGCAGGTGCTGAATGAGTAGAAATAACAGATGACAGATGACCACCTGCAGAAAAACCCATGATACCCACTTTCTCTGGATTGATATTCCAAACCTGTGCCGAGTCTCTCACAATACGGAAGCCCTTTTCCACATCCCCGACAGGAATGGTTCGGTCACCATTAGGCAGTCGATAATTCACTACGAAATAGGCTATACCCTGCTCGTTGAGCCATTCATGAGCCAACGTACCCTCGTGGGTATTCGACAACATGGAGTAGCCACCACCCGGAATACCTACGATGGCCTTCCCATTAGGCGTCTCTGGCAGGAAGCACACCATCTGTGCCTTACCGTCGTCCGTCAAATTAAGCGTAAACTGACGAGCCGTCTTGCCATGTGCTGTTGCAGCGGCAAGGAGTGTCAACGTCAAAAGAAAGAATGCTTTTTTCATCATAACATGTAATTTAATTTAATAGTTTATGGTTCTCGGCTGCAAAAATAGAAAATAATTTTCAATTATCAATTGTAAATTGTCAATTATTTCATACCTTTGCGGCGTATAACTAAAAAAGACCATTAAAGATGAAACAAATTCTATTAACAATCTTATGCGTATGCACCGTCCTCACAGCCTCGGCTCAGGAGAACAATGACAAAGTATTCACCCTAAAGAATGGTGATGTCACAATGCTGGTCAACATCACGAAGGGCGGTAAGATTCTCTCATTGAAGTATCAGGATAAAGAGGTTATCTCACAGTCACGCTTTCCCGAATCTTTCGGTAGCACATTCTGGACTTCACCACAGAAAGAGTGGAACTGGCCCCCTGTGCAGGAGTTCGACAAACAGGCCTACACTATACAAAAGAAAGAGAACGACCGATTAGTGATAACCAGTCCCGTCTCTCAGCGTTTGGGTCTCAGCGTAGGAAAAGACTTCCAGATAGACACCAAGGATGGTGCCTTCGTCATCACCTATTCTATCAAAAACGAAGGTAAGGAACCACGTCGTGTGGCGCCTTGGGAGATTTCCCGTGTGCCCAATGCCGACGGACAGATTTTCTTTGAAGCCGTAGATAGTATCTGGCCTGCTAGCCTCATGACATTCGAGAAAGCCAATGGCGCTTCCTGGTATAAGACGGATGAGGCTCCAAAGAATCGTAAGGTCAATGCAGATGCTCGCGGTTGGTTGGCCTATGCCGCTGACGGTCTGCTATTGGTAAAGCGTTTTCAGGACCTGAAGAGCAATGAACCAGCACCTGGCGAGGCCGAAGTGCAAGTCTATGTCAATCGTGGCAAATCATATATCGAGCTGGAAAGTCAGGGAGCCTATACCCTTCTGCAGCCTGGCGATAGTCTTCAATGGACCGTACGTTGGTATCTGATGCCTACCGATACAACCAACAGGAAGGAAATGCTCAAGAAGATCAACAGATAAATCCACTAAACAATTATCTTTATCCTAATTAAATATAAAACAACATGAAAAAACAAATCGTATTAATGGCAGGGCTGTTAGTCTTTGCGATGACAGCCGCTGCACAGTGGAGAGCCGGTGTCACGATGGGTGGCGCATGGAATCACTACTCAATTGACAAGCACTACATGACCGATTGGCACTATGAAGGCCAATGGGGTATGACTGCGGGGGTGACAGGACAGTATGATTTCAACGATTGGCTGGCCGTTCGTGCCGACCTGAACTGGACACAGAAGAACCACCGTCAATACCGAACGGGGTTATTAGCCTCTACAGACTATAACACCCGCAATGCCTACCTGCAGCTTCCTGTAATGGCATCGTTCAGATTCGGTGCAGAGAAAGTGAGGGGATTCCTCAACCTTGGCGTTTACGGGGGCTACTGGACGAGTAGTTCAATCAAGGGAAGCTTTATCAACATGTTCTCCGAAATGACCACCGACATCAAAGAAGATGTTAGTTTCAACAGCGACCGCGACCAACGCTGGGATTGCGGCATGGTGGGAGGCATTGGCGTGGAATACCGCTTTGCCCAGCACTGGGCAGCCCAGGTAGAGACACGCTGCTACTACAGCACAACTAGTACTCAGAAAGATTATATGGTGATGAAGGATCCAAGATACAATACCACAATAGCCAGTCAGGCTGGAGTCGTTTATATATTCTAACAAACAAAATGATTACAACAATGAAGAAGATATATATCCTTATGGCAGCAGCCGCAATGATGTTGACCATGAATTCCTGCCGCGAGACGAGCGACGACGTCGCTTCATACGGACAGTATGATGTCCTGACCTTTGAGGCAGCCAATACCAGTTTTACAGGTCAATTCAAGGGCGTATGGACAGCACTCAACTGTAACTACGGCATCTGGGACTATGAGGCCGAATATGGTCTGAACTGGGACGATGTTTACTCACATTACATGCCTAAGATGGAAGAGCTCGACAAACGTGATAAATCAACGAACCCAGTAACAGACGCTGAACTGGAGGCTCTGTACAAAGAGATTGCCAAGCCCCTGCACGATGGTCACTTCGCCCTGCAAGTGAAGAACCTGCACACAGGGAGTTTCATCATGATAAGCCCATCAACTCTGCGCAATGCCGACCGCCCTGATGCCAACCTCGAAAAGGCTCCCTCATTCGACTATTACAAAACTGCAGCCGCTGGTGAGAATCAAGTAAGCGACTACAAAGACGGCACGGCCTACCCCACAGCATTCATCAATGAACAAATCGAAAATGCCAAGACACAGCTTAATGCCATCATTGCCACGCAGCAAGCCAAGGTAGCACCCACCGACCTGGACGATTATCTGTTGCAGAAGAACCTGGATCTGAAAACGGACCTTGACAATTATACCTTGCAGACTCCCTCCGACATAGAGGACTACAATACCGAACTGGTTCCAAGATGTGTGGAAGCTGGCATCCCCATCCAAACATTCGATATTGACCAGGGCAACTGGATCAAACTAGAATATGCCATGTTTAAAGATAATATTGCATATTTGAAATTCAACGCATTCGCTATTTCGGGATACGTTAAAGGTGCAATAGGCGGCACCCCCAATCAAGACTATCTTGCCGACCGCCTGCGTAAGGCATTGGCTCAGTGGACAGATACCATCCAGTCGCTCCACAAGACAGGACAGCTGAAGGGGGTCATCATTGACGTACGTAACAACGGAGGCGGAAATACCGGTGACTATCAGTACGTGCTAGGCTCCATGCTGCCTTCTGGTGGCCATACGTTTGCCTCTGCTCGTTTCAAGACAGGCATCGGCCGCTTCGACTACTCACCGCTTACACCCGAGGTGTTCAAGACCCGCGAAGATGCCCACGAAACTATCACCGAGCCTATCGTAGTACTGGCCAACGGCAACTCTGTCAGCATGGCTGAGATCACTAGCTTAGGAGCAAAGGCAATACCCAACGCACGTCTTATCGGTACCCGTACCCACGGTGGTCTGTGTCTGCTCATGTCAGACCCTTCTGCCTATTCTGTAAACTATGCCAGTTCGGTAGGCATTCAAAATCAGACCCCATTCTGGGCCTATATCCCCGCCAATACCACCATCTCTAACGATTACGGCATCTTGGAGGGCATAGGCGTAACTCCCGACTTTGAGGTTCAACTCGACCAAAATCTGCTACAGACTACCGGTCGCGACAACCAACTGGAACGCGCCCTGCTATATATCCGTACAGGCAACTAATTGATTTCTCAGCGTGCTTCCTACCAATTAGTCCTTGGCAGGAAGCACACTATCTTTACCTTCCCATCTGGTTTTAATTATTCAACCGTACAGGCCGAAATAATTCTAAATGAAAGGAATTTGTATGGAGAACACACTGAGCGTGTCAATGGCCTTTCCTATGAGTCCAATCGCAACCATTCAGGGATATAATCGTAACTATCCCCTTTATGACCTCTAAACGAGCAAAGGTGTTTTTTACTCTTTGCCTTAGAAATGACAGAAATGACCTCTTCATAATGATGATTATGCAGTAAAACCATAATATAGTCTAATCTGTCATTATCGCAACTCCTCACTTTGTTTTCATCAGGAAAAAACGTGTTGGCATCAGGATGAATCTCGAGAAACTGATGAATGCCTGATGAAACTTATTCAAATACTCTATTCCATGTTTCCTCACAATTATCGATGGTATAGTCATCGAGACAATTATCTATGACATCATATCTCGCAATTTCTTGAGAACAAATAGCTGCTGCACCCAAGCCCCTTAGACTCATGGGTGGTTTATTAGTATGTTCAAACATGCCAGATATTTCCCACCACAAAGCATCAAAGTAAAGGGGCTTTACTTCTAAAGATGCATCTTTGAGCTGTAGGTGGAGTAAACTAAAATAAAAATCTTTTTCAACTTTCCAATCAAGATAGCCACTCTGCCGCCATCCGTATTTCTTCGCAACACTTTTACGTGCTGCGTCTCAATTTTCTTAATGGTTTTCTTGTCCATATCTGTATCTGCTTGAAGGCATGTTAAGCTCTTTTTTAGTTATTCCGATGCAAAGATAATTTTTTCTTTCGAGACCTCAAAATTTTACAGGTATTTGCATTTATTTCTCTAGATTTTTTTGGCACCCAAATGAAAGAGATTAACGGGATTAATCCACTAAAACAGGAAAACTTTAATTAAGGAAGGCTCCAACAGGTCTTCCTCGCTTTTGATATTTATTTTCATTCAAGCCGCACCCTTTTATGAGACGGGCCTAGCCTATCTATCTTTTGTTCCCACGTTGGGAATGATTCAGTCCCACGCTGGGAGCAAAAATATCCCAACGTGGGAATAAAACTATACGCCAGCAACGATAATCCTTTTTAAAGAAATTTCTGATTTTATGAAAGACTTAACACGATAAAATCATAAACTTCTCATTTACATAGCTTTAGATATTTTTTTAGGGGGGCAACACTTAACATAGAGTTAACATAGATGCCACAAATTTGCCTTGTCCTGTATATTTCCTAACGAATGAATGTTAAGTCTATGTTAACTCTATGTTAAGTGTTACGCTAAGTCTTTTCTCGCGTTTTTAAACGACAAGTTACTCAATATAAACCAGTTACACTTTTCTAATGTTAAACGTTGACAAAAAAGCGAAGGTTTATAATTTTACAGCGGATCTACATCATAATAGACCTGGAGGGAGGCATAACGCTTATCTTGTAACATCTGTTGCTGGGCAAGCGTTAGGTATTGGCGCACACGAGGCATATCAATAGCTGTTTCAAGCTTCAAGACCAGTTTGCGGATGCTCAGAGTTTTTACTCGAGATACGGCTGGTTTATCAGGGCCTAAGACACGATCGCCAAACCACTGGCGCAGGCGCGAACCAAGTTCGATGCCCGCAGTATTCACCACATCATCCTTACTATGCTTCAGATAAACATAGATAAGACGATAATACGGGGGATAATGAAACAGTTGTCGTTCTTCCAACAGCTCGCGCGAGAACTGCTCGAAATCATTACGTACAACCTGTTGGATGACAGGCAATTCGGGATTCTTTGTCTGCAGGATAACAAGTCCCTGCCGCCCCTTACGACCTGCACGTCCACTGACCTGAGCCATCATCATAAAAGCATGTTCAAAGGCACGGAAATCGGGCTGATTGAGCATTCTGTCGGCATCCAATATACCAACAACACTGACCTTATCAAAATCCAGTCCTTTACTAATCATCTGGGTGCCAATAAGCAAATTGGTACGACCTGCGGAGAAGTCTGTAATCAGACGTTCGTAGGCATTACGGGTACGAGTAGTATCAAGGTCCATACGGGCCACACGCGCCTCAGGGAAGATGTCACGAATCTGATCCTCTATCTTCTCCGTACCATAACCCCGTCCCTGTAAGTCCTTACCGCCACAAGCAGGGCACTCCGTAGGCACCTGATAGGTAAAACCACAGTAGTGGCATGAGAGTTGGTTCATGTTACGGTGGAGCGTCAGACTAACATCACAATGCTGGCAGCGAGGCACCCAGCCGCACTGTTTACATTCAATCATCGGAGCCCAGCCACGACGGTTTTGAAAAAGGATGACCTGTTCACCACGTTCCAAAGCTTGTCGCACACTGCTCAGCAAGACTGGTGAGAATGGTCCACGCATCATTTTCCTTCGCTGCAAATCACGCGTATCCACCACCTGGATTTCCGGCAACTGAATACCCTGATAGCGTTCCGTCAACGACACATAACCATATTTTCCCGTCTGTGAGTTAAAATATGACTCCATTGATGGTGTAGCCGTACCAAGCAGAGTTTTTGCTCCCAACATAATCGCCGCACTGCGTGCATGATAACGAGGCATAGGATCCTGCTGTTTATAAGAGGTCTCATGTTCTTCATCTACAATGACAAGACCCAATCGTTGGAAAGGAAGGAATACGGCACTGCGGGCACCCAGGATTACATCATAAGGATTCTGCGAAAGTTGCTTCTGCCATATCTCCACACGTTCGGCATCACTGTACTTAGAATGATAGATACCCAAGCGATTACCGAACACACGCTGCAGGCGCTGCATCATCTGCACTGTGAGGGCAATCTCAGGCATAAGGAAAAGCACCTGACGATGTTGATCCAGCTCACGCTGTATAAGATGGATGTAAATCTCTGTCTTACCACTGGAGGTGACGCCATGCAACAAAGTGACCTGCTTTTTCATAAACGACAACAGAATCTGATTATAGGCATCCTGTTGGGCATGACTCAAAGGCTTAATATGTTCTGGATGAGGAGTTCCTCCCTGATTCAATCGTCCCACCTCAACCTCATAGGTCTCCAGCATACCACGCTTCACCAACTGGTTTATCGTAGGAAGCGTGGACTCTGAAGCATTCATCAGTTCCTCACGGGTAATCTCCACCACCGGCTCACGACACACATTACCCTCGATACTATCCCAATGCGACAAGGAAAGATAGGCAATAAAAGCATCACGTTGCTTAGCAGCACGTGCCAACATATTCAGTGCGGCATGCAACGTAGGTTCATTCTGATAGTTAGCGGTGAGTCGGATAAAAGTCTCCGTACGTGGTTTATAACCTTCTTCTGCCTTCAAGCCTGCAGGGAGAGCAGCCTTATAGACCTCACCTATAGGTGACATATAATAAGAGGATATCCACTGCCAGAAATCCAGCTGACCGGTCAGGAGAATAGGAAGAGTGTCAATGACAACAGAAATGGGCTTCACCTCATAGCCCTGCGGTTTATCATCATGCAGACGAGCTATGACGCCCACATAGTTCTTACTACGTCCAAAAGGCACGATAACGCGTATCCCCGTGGCTACGCGTCCTTGTGCCTCCTGCGGGACGGCATAAGTAAAATAGCCATCGATCGGCACAGGCAATATGATATCCGCATACTGATTCATCAGAATATATAGGTGGCCGACAACATCCATGAGTTGGCGGTCGTATTCGTATTATTCAAAGCAGAGGAAGCCTCATTGGCAGCCTTACTGACTTTGTTCCATGTAAAATCTCCAGTCTTACCTATCGGGATACTATAATAGACAATAGCCTCCAGATGCTGCCCTATTGAAAGACCAACGCCAAAGTCTATTGCCAGTTTGGTGTCTTGCAAGAGGAACTGCTTTGCATTCTTATTCACATCCTCCCAATAGAACTTTGAAGGACCTACATTAAATGACAATTGAGGACCTGCCGTAAGGAACACACCACCAAAATCCATAATACTGGCACCATAACGGACATGGGCAGGAATCAGTATAGACTTCTGTTGAACGGACTCCCCCTCAACCTTCAGCGTACGCTCATTATAAAGACCAGAGATATCAATTGCCAGTCCAGGCAAGGCAGTAGATATCACAAAGGTAGGCCCAACAAAGAAACCAGCACGATTGGATTTGTCAAACACATCATCATTAAACTCCATACTGACCACCTCAAGACCACCTTTCACGCCAAACGCTACGCCTTGAGCCGACAAAGGCATGACCATCAGCCATGCCATAACTATCGGGAGTGCTATCTGGAATAACCTCTTTATCATATAGACAGACCTTAATGACGCTGTCGCCGCACAGAGACGCGGGGAGCAGAAGAGCTACTACTCGATGAAGCGGATGACGTATTCTTGCTCTTCGTCGTTCTCGTACGCTCACGCTTTTGTTGCTTAGCCTTTTCCTTCAGCGCCTTAGGGTCGTTGACTGCTATACTATCCAAAGAATCGCGCTTGGCCTTGTCGCCAAAGATATTATTGCGGAAAGCCTCCAATTCGGCCTCAATGCGCTTCTGCTCAGCCGAATACTTAGTAGAGTCCTCACCGGCAATCTGGGCCAGCGTCTTACCCAACATATTTGTCGTCTTATAGATCTTTCCCTTGTAACGGTTCAAAGTAAAGTAATCGTCCAAGTTCATCGTGGCCGCATTATTCTTGTCACTAATCATCACTGACTGACGACTCAAATATGGCTCCACTTCTGAATACTTCACCCAGAACAAAGGCAACTTCATAGCGTCACCACCAAAGTCATCCTCACGCATCATGACAGGACAAAGAGCAAGGGGTTTGATGTGGAAAGAAGAATTAGCCTGGTCGTAATAGGCACTCTCCTTCAAATAATAAGCCTTTACTTCTGAAGAGGGGATATCACTGTTTTCCACCTGGAGCTTACCATTCTTCTCCTCATAGAAAATATGATAGTTGTCCAGGATAGTCTTGATGTCAACCTTGGCTGAAGCCTCCAATACCTCATTGCCATCCAGGTTGTACTCATAGACAGGGATATATCCGTTCAGCGCCAACTTGAAAATATAGGTGAAGAGATTCATCTGCTTCCCGACAGGCTCCACAGGATAGTAGAGACCCGAGTTCATCTCATCCTCAAGATTAATCTCCCGATAGATGTCACGACGCCATACTACATCCTCTGGCATATCAAACGCCGTGGGATACTGAATCTGCATACGGCGGGTCATACCCTGCGTATTATTCTGCTGCTTTTGTTGGGTAGCATTAGCATTCTGCTGAGTGCGACTCTTTTTTGGCTGGGCAGTCACTGTACCTGCTGCCAGCATTATCATCAAAAAGAACAATAGTCTCTTCATAATTATCTGTTTTCAATTATTTCACAATGATTTCTATCGGGGTCTTCAGCGTACGCTGGATACCGTCAGGGCCAATCGCCACGACATTCGTGATGTAGAAACGGCGATTACGTGCCAACTTACGGAACGTATCCTTCTGACGAGCTGAGAATCTGTCACCATCACCTGCCATCAAGACAGACTCACCCATATTGCCTGAGAATACTGTCTCAAACGAGAGTACACGGAAACCTATATCCAAGATACCGTCATCGATAGCAGCACCAATACCTTCTACGCCTAACAAGCTACCCTTTGCTAATCCACCGCCTCTGAAACGCAAAGGATTACCCTTCTCATCCTTCATATCTATATAAGGTGTTGGATCCGGCAGACGACGAACACGGAACGAGAACTGTCCCATTTGCTGAGGATGTCCAGTATTTGTCGATATAACCGTTATCGTAGCATTCTCGCCTATCTTTGACGGACGGGCGATATACTTACCAGGCCCTGTAGGTGTCAGAGCACCGTTGGTCATCGTTGCAGAAATCTTATTCAGAGGCACACCCGGTACAGAGATGCTGATGGGATTAGAATAGCCGGCATACAACATATTCATCAGGTCTGCCGAAACCGTTGCACTGGGATCGACCACAGTATATTTCTGGGAGAAGTCCCGACGGATGGCATCACCATTACCATTTGTTGTCTGGATATAGCCCGACAGGGTAAAGTCGCCAGTACGTCCGCAAACGGTCTCATAAAGTCCGTCTTTCAAGTCTACTTTCTGGTTACCGATGAATATCTCCGGTACCTGCGTGGTATCCACGGCAGCCATGACGATGTGAGCAGAGAACCTATCACCACGAACGATGGTCTGGGAGTTGGGAATCACAAACGCATTCAGCGCATTCACACGGATATCTTTCACGTCAATGTTCTGAACCAGTTTATGTAACACTTCCTTCTCTGCATTGCGCACATCGCTCTGCAGTTTAGACAGCAGAGTAACAGCAGCTGCTGCTGGCATGGACTCAAACATATACTCCTGCCAGTTCTTACCCAATCCTGTGGACGGAACTTCCGTAGTCAGGTCACTGGCAATACGGCGCTGCTGGTCCTTATCATCCACCATTTTGAGGATACCTTCACGATAACGCTCAATCGCTTTCTTCAACTCATCGCCACGTCCGCGTCCTGGAGCCAGCATCACCTGGTTCGCGGCCTCAAGGTCCTCCTTGTTTACGATATTAGCAGGATTACCATCAGCACCATCTGCCTCCTGCGCAATAGCCAATTTCAAATCAGCAGCCAAATTATAGAGAGAGTCGCTCGACAGTTTTACAAGCTGTGCCTTCTCATACCATTCCTTCACCTTCTGAGGGTTGGCTTTCATCTGCTGGTCAAAATCCTCGTATATAGCCAGGTTCTCCTTTGCTGCATTCTCAGTGGTACGCTTCAAGCTCTCCTCCACGATAGAGAAACCGTTGAGCACCTCATTCGAGACATTCAGCGCAAGCATTGCCATCAAGACGACGTACATCAAGTTAATCATCTTCTGGCGCGGAGATACAGGTCTTTTCTTTATTGCCATAGTTTCTTATTGTTTCTGCCGCCATCTGGCAGTAGCAAATTCTTCACTTTTCACTCTTCACTTTTCACTACCTTCGGCATATTCACCGTCATAGCCTCAATCATGCGGGTATAGATCTGGTTAAGTTCCGCAATCTGTTCTGCCATACGTTTGCTCTGCTCGTTAATCTGATCGATAGTGCCAATCTGCTGAGAAGCACCCTTCAACTGCATCTCGTAAACCTTACAGATGCCTGTGAGGGTACGGTTGAGATTCTCCATCTCCTCACTGTCGCGTGTCAGACGCTCACTCTGCTCAGACACCTTCTGCAGGGTTTCTGTGAGTTTCTTCAACTGCTCCACATAACCAGCCGTAGCCTCTTCCATTTCCTCTGCATCAATCTCGGGCAACTCTGGCTGCTCAACAACGCCACCAATGACACCGCCGCCGATGATACCACCGCCAACGACGCCACCAGCAGTCGCAACACCACCGGTTGCCACATTCTCTCCAGCAGTTCCGTCTGCGGCAATGGTACCACCACCAACATTTCCGCCACCGATAATCACGGTTCCGCCACCTACGCCAGAGATTCCTGATACACCAGAAACACCAGAGGCCATCTCAACATTCTCTCCATCAACATGCGTAGGCAGGTCCATACCATCTGCAGTCTTGTCAAATGGACGGTCAAAGGCTGCGATAAAGAACACAAACACCTCTGTACCCATACCGATAAACAGCATCAAGTTTGCTCCTGGCAGGTGGGTCAATTTGAAAAGTGTACCCAGAATAACGATTGATGCACCCCAACTATAGGCATAGTTCATGAATGTCTGCCCTGGTACACTATCCAACCACTTCTGTAAGCGGTAGATGATATTGAATTTACTATACTTTGTCATTGTGATATTTCGTTATGGCGTTATTCCGTTATTACGATATAACGACTTATTTTACTTTCTTGATTTCTTTGCAGACGCCTTAGCGGGCTTCACTTTCTCACTTGTCGTATTTGCCAACGAACGTACGCAACGGAAGCCGATGTACGAGCGAGGCTGGTTCTGATATTCACTGCTACGCCATGCAGAACGGATATAGTTCTCGGGATCTTTCCAAGAACCACCACGTACACTCTTCTTCTTCAAACGATAAGGATCCTCAAGGGCCGCATTATACTTCAGTTGCGGGTTGATATCATTCATAGCATCCACACCAGCCTCTGTGTAAATGGTAGAAGTCCACTCAGCCACATTACCCGCCATATCAAAAAGGCCGTTGCTATTTGCACTATAAATTCCCACCTTCGACGTAATCAGGTTACCATCCTTGGTGTAGTTACCATTCTCAGGTTTGAAGTTAGCATAGAAACAACCCTTGCCACTTGCCACATCCTCGTTAGCCCAAGGGAACTCATTCTGTTCCTTGCCACGAGCGGCATATTCCCATTCTGCCTCCGTTGGCAGACGATAGCGCTGAACTTGACGGGCAGCAGGGCCAAGTCCCTTCAGCAGGAACTCCGTGCGCCATGCGCAGAAAGCATTAGCCTGTTCCCAAGTAACGCCCACCACGGGATAGTCATTATAGGCCGCACTTGAGAAATAATTGCGCATATACACCTCGTTATCAGCATTGGGGAAGTCGTTCACCCAACAGGTAGTGTCAGGATAGATATTAATAATATAAGTATTAAGGAAGTCCCATGGACCACTCAACTGGCGATTGATGGTCTGACGAATAATCTTACCCTCCTCATCAATATAAGCAGTATCCTTGGAAATCCACACTTCTTCCTGAGGATTCACAACCACATCCGTATTCAGGTTGCGTTCATGAGGATTCAGACGGTTATGACGTTTGGCTGCCTCAACATAGTCGTAAACCTCATAGCGATAGTTCATCTGACTGGCATCCAACATTTTCTCGCCCGTTACAGGGTTCGTCACATATACGCTCTCTATGGCACGACGTTCATCCTCATTAGGTTTACGGGGCAGAGCTTTCTTCCAGTTCAGGTGTGGCTTCACAAGATTTCCATCCTTGTCTTCCTCCTCCTCAATCTTATAACTTTCGTCACCACCATAGTTAGGATCAGCCAGACGCTCGCGAATGATTGAGTCGCGTACATAATTCACAAACTGACGATACTCAGAATTTGTAATCTCCGTATCATCCATCCAGAAGCCCTCTACTGAGATATCCTTTACAGGTGTTTGTTTTCCCCATAGCGAATCAGCGGCTTCCAGTCCCATACGCAGATGACCACGCTTCACAAGCACCATTCCATAAGGAGCGGGTTCTGTAAAAGCATGTCCGTTGGATCCTGTCAGTTCACCTCCTGCAGATGTTGTCTCCTTTCCACCGAAACAACTTGCGAGAACAAGTGCTACGACTAGAAGGCAAAAAACATTTTGTTTCATATTTCGACTTTTTTCTTTATTCATTATTTATAATAGTCTCACACTCTGATGACGGTTCCGGCCTTTCTTCGAGAAATTGATATCTGTCTGATAGCCCACAAACAGTTCGTGTCCGCCATTGCCGATGCTCAGGGCCGTTGTGTAGTATTCATAACTATAGCCCAACATCACACCGTGGAACTTGCCGCCAACATAAGCCGTAATCGATGTTCCCGGACTATAGCCCAGTCCTGCATACATCACTTTCTGCTCATGAACGTAGGTCAGACGTGTTGTAAAATCAGTGCGATATCCCACCCCGTCTGAACGTCCCATAACAGATGGCTGTATTGATAAGAACGGATTTCTAAGGCGAATATTGCATCCAGCCATAAAATAATATGACATAGCAATGTCCAATTGATTGGTTTCGCCTATTTCTACCTCGGGTGCAAGCAGATGTTGAACCGATGCACCTGCATACCACGACTTCTGCTGATAATAGACTCCTGCATTAAGATCAAAGGCCGTTCCGTCAACATTTGACGTGGGCAGTGCTTCATCACCAGAGTCAATGAAATCCAGTTCAGAGCCTTTCAAAGTCTCGCTGAGCATCGCCGGTTGTATACCCAGACTCAACACGCCACCGAGAAGTTTTATTTTCGGTGCATACATCACCGAGAATTTCTTATGCGAGAACACACCGATATCATCGTTCACGATCTGCGCGCCTACGCCATGATAAGTACCCAGGAACTGAAAGGGCAGATCCGC
>JAEEGG010002594.1_pt1 | contig 46374 bp, 33 predicted proteins | sample 9134161 | NCBI WGS metagenome assembly JAEEGG01 (sample SAMN16246543, study PRJNA631951) | gut metagenome | biome: gut microbiome; feature: rumen; material: CR-attached | host: Bos | place: Iran: Karaj | collected 2018-10 | reverse complement strand
CCATTCCCTTCTTAACCCCTCCCCGTAAGAGGGGAGTGCCTCACGGGGGTCCCTGCGGCGGTCAAGGAACGGCAAATAGCCCTGAAGGGGCGGCAGAACTCGGGTAACGAACTGACCTGTTTCGCGCCATAACTATGTCACTCCATCCGTACAGCATGTGTCTTTTTGCCATCTGGGGCTTTTATGCAATAAGTTTCCTGCCGAGAAACCTTTGGTTTCCTGCCGAGAAACCGATGGTTTCTCGGCAGGAAACTTTTAAAACCCATGATGCCTTGAAACTGCAGGATTCTCACATGGCCGTCAGGCTCCACCAGTGTTGACGCCAGCGAGAACATCCAGTTCCACGGCGACATTCCCATGACCTCTACGACAGGCATCGATGAGCTCAAAGGATACTCCATCCACACCATCGACGCTGACGGCACCCATCGGTACTTCGACCTGCAGGGCCGACCCCTCAACGAGCGTCCTGCCAACGGTGTCTATATCGACAATGGCAAGAAGTATAACAAGTGATTCGAGTTACGTAAGACTGAAGCGAAAGGGGAGTGAAAGGGCATTTCACTCCCCTTTCACTCTCTCTGCCTATAACTTTCATAAAGTATCATAATAATTGGTGCAAAAGCACGAATAATCACTCGGAAAACGTTACCTTTGCGAAAAGATTTAAGATGAATTCTTCAGAAGAAGACAGAAGGGCATGATTCGTGACTTCATCGCCATCGACTTTGAAACGGCCAATCAGGAGCCGTCGAGCGTCTGCTCCGTTGGAGTGGTCATGGTGCGCCGTGGGCAGGTGGCCGATACGTTCTACAGCCTCATCCAGCCAGAGCCCAACTACTATTCTTACTGGTGCCAGCGGGTGCATGGGCTGAGCCAGCTAGATACCGACGATGCTCCCGTGTTTCCGAAAGTGTGGCAACAGCTGGAGGAGCGCATTGCCGGTGTGTTCTTCGCTGAACGTCAGTTGCCGCTTGTCGACCGCCGTGACCTGATAGCCTCCATCCCCTTCGTGGCCCACAACGCCCGCTTCGACGAAGGATGCCTGAAGGCAGTGTTCAAGGTGTACCAGATGGACTATCCCGACTACCGCTTCTATGACACCCTCGTTGCCTCACGCCGGCAATTCGGCCATTCGCTGCCCAACCACCAGCTTCACACCGTAGCAGCAGCATGTGGCTACGACCTTCGCAACCATCATCATGCCTTGGCCGATGCCGAGGCCTGTGCCGCCATTGCCCTCTATATCTTATAGCCTTAATGATTATCTGCATGTAGCAGAAGGACGCCTTTGCTATCATGTTCTGTCTCATTCATTATCAGACAAACACATGCTGCCGCAAAAGTAACTACTCCCCTCCCTCACAGGCGATGTTGTCCTTAAGCGGACAACATCTTCAAGCCGGGGGTGGGTTTCCTCTGCGCAGATGAATCCCCCTCTAACTCCCCCTTTGCAAGGGGGAGAATAGGGCTACCTCAAGCCTTGCTTGTAGCTGTCATGATACATTCTCATGAGGAGTCGGTTTGATTCTATAGTGGCGTGCACACCATCGGGTAATTGCGGATAATCATTCTATTTTTCTTCTGGCGCAGCCCATTCCCCTCCTTTTCCAAAGGAGGGGTGAGGGGTGGTATGTCAACAATGACATCACCTATTTTTCTTCTGCACAGCCCAAATCCCTCATTTGAAAAGCGGACCGACCTATTAGCAGGGATTGGGTTGAACAGTCCCGAAGGGACGACAGAACTCGGTTAACGAACCGACCTAATTAGCGACGCAACTATGTCACTCCATCCGCACAGGTCGAAAAAGTTTCAGCACTAAATGTGACGAAACTCAGGGTAAGCGATGTGCTGGAGGAACAGGGCTTTGGCAGGCATCGACTCGCCGGCCTCAGTGCGGCGCTTGCCCTCAATGACACGGCGGAAATCGTCGAGCGTCAGGCGGTGGCGACCCACCTCGACAAGCGTACCCACCACGGCACGCACCATGTTGCGAAGGAAACGGTTGGCCTGGATTTCAAAACACCACTGGCCAGGCTCCACCTCACGCCACTCAGCTTTCATCATGTGGCAGAGTGTGGTCTTCACATCGGCATGGCTCTTGCAGAAGGCGCCGAAGTCATCATACTCCAAGAGAATGGCCGCTGCCTGGTTCATCAGCGGGAAGTCAAGGTCGTAGTGCAGTTCACAGGAGTAATGACGCAGAAAGGGCGACTTGAACGTGTGTATATAATAATAATATGTACGCGCGAGCGCCGAGAAGCGTGCGTGCATGTCGTCGGGCACCTGCTCCACGCGCTGCACAGCGATGTCCTGCGGCAGAATCCTATTCAGTTTGTAGGCCAGCTGCCGGCCATCCATACGCTCACCGCTCCCTGCGCCCCACTCACCGTTAAAATCAAAATGCGCCACCATCATGCGGGCATGGACCCCTGTGTCGGTACGTCCCGCTCCGGTGACAGCAACATCCTGGCGCAGCAAAAGTGACAGCGCCCGCTGCAGCTCTCCCTGCACCGATATGCCGTTGGGCTGCACCTGCCATCCATGGAAGCGCGTGCCGTCATAACTCAACGTAATGAAGTATCTCATGGCCAAAAACGTCGGCAAAGATACAAAAAACAGCTGGTTTTTCAGACAATTGGTAATTGAAAAACGGAAAAAGCGACTATTTTTTGAAAAAAGTCAAAGTTTTTCTTTGCTGAGTGACAAAAAGTTTGTAATTTTGGGCGTTTAATAACCTAAAAAACAATTGAACAAACAAATAAAAAACCACAAAAAGCAACCATGAGTTATTTGCGTTTTGAGAAAGCCGTGATGACGAATCTTGAAGAGAGCCTTCGCCGCGAGCTGCTCCGTACTAACCGCAGTGGTGCCTACAGTTCGTCAACCATTGTCGACTGTAACACGCGTAAGTACCACGGATTGTTGGTTGTACCTGTACCCGAGATTGACGACGAGAACCACGTTCTGCTGTCGTCGCTCGACTGCACGGTCATCCAGCACGGGGCAGAGTTTAACCTGGGCCTCCACAAGTATCAGGGCAACAATTACAGTCCCAAGGGACACAAGTACATCCGTGAATTCGACGCTTCGAAGGTACCCACGACCATCTATCGTGTGGGCGGCGTGGTGTTGAAGAAAGAAGTAGTGTTCCAGCACTACGAAGACCGCATCCTCATCCGCTACACGCTGGAGGACGCCCACTCAGCCACAACGCTGCGTTTCCGCCCGTTCCTGGCCTTCCGCTCCGTGCGACAGTTCACACATGAGAACATGGTGGCAAGCCGCGAGTACACCCCCATCGACGGCGGCATCAAGACCTGCATGTACCAAGGCTATCCTGAGCTGTTCATGCAGTTCTCGAAGAAGAACGATTTCATCTTCCAGCCCGACTGGTATCGCGGCATTGAGTATCCGAAGGAGCAAGAGCGCGGCTACGCCAGCAACGAGGATCTCTACGTGCCCGGCTATTTCGAGATGACCATCAAGAAGGGTGAGAGCATCGTGTTCAGCGGCTCCACGTCGCAAATCAAGACAAGCACGCTGAAGAAACTCTTCCAGGACGAGGTGGACGAGCGTGTGCCGCGCGACAACTTCTACCACTGCCTCGTCACCGCTGCCCACCAGTTCCACAAGCGCATGCCCAACGACGACCGCTATCTGCTGGCCGGCTATCCCTGGTTCAAATGCCGCGCACGCGACACGTTTATCGCACTGCCCGGACTGACACTGGCCATCGAAGAGCAGGACTACTTCGAGCTGGTGATGAAAACCGCTGAGCGCGGCCTGCGCGAGTTTATGAACGGCGAACCGCTGACGGTGCAGATTTACGAGATGGAACAGCCCGACGTGATGCTGTGGGCCGTATGGGCCATCCAGCAGTATGCCAAACACGCAGGGCGCGAGAAGTGCTTCGAACTGTATGGCGACCTACTCACCGAGATGATGAATTACATCACCACCGGAAAACACCCCAACCTGCGACTCGACGACAACGGACTGCTCTACTCCAACGGACGCGACCACGCCGTGACGTGGATGAACTCAACAGCCAACGGGCGCCCCGTGGTGCCACGCTCGGGATACATCGTCGAGTTCAACGCACTGTGGTACAACGCACTGAAGTTCTGTTCATCAATGGCAGCCGAAAGAAACGACCAGGAGGCCGTGGACGAGCTGGAGCAGCGCGCAGCCTTGGCCAAGCAGTCGTTTATCGACACCTTCGTCAACGAATACGGCTACCTGCTCGACTATGTCGACGGCAACATGATGGACTGGAGTGTACGCCCCAACATGATTTTCGCCGTGGCACTCGACTATTCGCCCCTGTCGCAGCAGCAGATGAAGAGCGTAGTAGATATATGTACGCGCGAGCTGCTCACTCCGAAGGGTCTGCGCTCGCTGTCGCCTAAGAGTGGCGGCTACAACCCGATGTACGTGGGCCCGCAGACACAGCGCGACTACGCCTATCACCAGGGCACAGCCTGGCCATGGCTCGGCGGCTTCTACATGGAAGCCTGCCTGAAACTCTACAAGCGCTCGCGTCTGTCGTTCATCGAGCGGCAGATGGTGGGCTACGAGGACGAGATCGACTATCATGCCCTGGGCACCATCTCGGAGCTCTTCGACGGCAACCCGCCCTTCCACGGACGCGGAGCCATGTCGTTTGCCATGAACGTGGCCGAGATTCTGCGCACCATGCGTCTGCTGGAGAAATATTCATACCAAAAATAGATCAGTGTTAAGCGTTGAGTGCTGAGTGACATTAGTTCCACGCTACCTAAAGAAGTAAAGTCACTCAACACTAAACTCTAAACAGAAAAAGATATGAAAGTATATCAGTGTTAAGCGTTGAGTGCTGAGTGTCATTAGTTCCACGCTACCTAAAGAAGTAAAGTCACTCAACACTCAACACTAAACTCTAAACAGAAAGAGATATGAAAGTATTAATGTTTGGATGGGAGTATCCGCCTCATGTGTTCGGCGGACTCGCCACTGCAAATTACGGAATATCGGAGGGCTTGAAGGCACAGGGCGACATTGAGACGGTGCTCTGCCTGCCCCACCCCTTCGGCGACGAAAGCCAGCACGCCTGCCGCATCGTGGCCATGAACGCCGTGCCCATAGCCTGGCGCGATGTCAGCTACGACTACGTGAAGCAGCGCGTGGGCAACATCATGGACCCGGAGTATTACTACAAGTTGCGCGAACATATCTACGCCGACTTCAACTACATGAACGTCAACGACCTGGGCGCCATGGAGTTTGCTGGAGGCTATCCGAGCAACCTGCATGAGGAAATCAACAACTACTCGATCATTGCCGGGCAGGTGGCCCGCACCGAAGAGTTTGACATCATTCACGCTCACGACTGGCTGACCTTCCCTGCCGGCATACACGCCAAGCAGGTGAGCGGCAAACCGCTGTGCATCCATGTGCACGCCACCGACTTCGACCGCTCGCGCGGCAAGGTGAACCCCACCGTCTACTCCATCGAGAAGAACGGCATGGACTGGGCCGACTGCATCATGTGCGTGTCGGAGCTGACACGCCAGACGGTCATCAACCAGTATCATCAGGATCCGCGCAAGTGCTTCACCGTGCACAACGCCGTCTATCCACTGCCGCAGGAGTATCAGGACATTCCACGTCCCGACCACACAGGCAAGGACAAGATCGTCACGTTCCTCGGACGTATCACCATGCAGAAAGGCCCTGAGTACTTCGTCGAGGCTGCCAACATGGTGCTGCACCGCACCCGCAACGTGCGTTTCTGCATGGCAGGCTCCGGCGACATGATGGACGCCATGATCTACCTGGCAGCCGAGCGCGGCATCGCCGACCGCTTCCACTTCCCGGGCTTCATGCGCGGCAAGCAAGTGTATGAATGCCTAAAGGACAGCGACGTCTATGTCATGCCGTCTGTCTCGGAACCCTTCGGTATTTCGCCCTTGGAGGCCATGCAGTGCGGCACTCCCTCCATTATCTCCAAACAGTCAGGCTGCGCCGAGATTCTGAACAACTGCATCAAGGTGGACTACTGGGACATCCACGCACTGGCCGACGCCATCTACAGCATCTGCACCAACGAATCGCTCTTCCAGTACCTCAAGGAAGAAGGCAAGAAGGAGGTGGACCAGATTACTTGGGAGAAGGTGGGCACATGGATCCGCACACTCTATCGCCGCACGCTCGGCTGGGAAACAGCTTAACAGGAGTTGAGGAGTAAGGAGTTGTGGAGGTAAAGTAGATTACCTCTGCTGCCCGGCTCCTCTGACAGAATAACAACAAATCATTTCTAAAACGGAGATAGGACGTGACGGATGTAATCTACTATACCTCCACTACTCCTTACTCCACAACTATTCAATAAAAAATGAAAACAATTTGCTTATATTTTGAGATACATCAGATTATCCATCTGAAGCGCTACCGTTTCTTCGACATCGGTACCGACCATTACTATTACGATGACTACGAGAACGAGCGCAGCATCAACGACATCGCCGAGCGTTCCTACATGCCCGCCCTGAACACGCTGGAGCAGATGATCAAGGACAACGGCGACTACTTCAAGGTGGCCTTCTCCCTCTCGGGCACCGGCATCGAGCAGCTGGAGATGCACGCCCCGCAGGTGTTAGAGAAACTGCAGGATCTGAACAAGACGGGACAGGTGGAGTTCCTGGCCGAGCCCTACAGCCACGGTCTCTCCTCACTGGCCAACCCAGACAGCTTTGCACGCGACATGAAGAAGCAGGTGCAGAAGATTAAGGAGTACTTCGGACAAGAGCCGAAGGTGGCCCGCAACTCGTCGCTCATCTACAGCGACGACATCGGCGCACAGATTGCCGCCCTGGGCTTCAAGGGCATGCTGACTGAAGGCGCCAAGCACGTGCTCGGATGGAAGTCGCCCCACTATGTCTACCACTGCAACCAGGCTCCCAACCTGAAGCTGCTGCTGCGCGACGTGGAGCTGAGCGACGACATCTCACTGCGCTTCAACAATGCTGAGTGGGAGGGCTATCCCCTCTTTGCCGATGCTTATATCGACCGCATCTCACGTTTGCCCGAGGAAGAGCAGATCATCAACATCTTCATGGAGCTTTCCGCTCTCGGCATCGCACAGCCGCTGTCATCGAACATTCTGGAATTCATCAAGGCTCTGCCCATCTGCGCCAAGGAGAAGGGCATCACCTTCAGCACGCCGACAGACATCTGCATGAAGGTGAAGAGCGTCAGCCAGCTCGACGTGCCCGACACACTCTCGTGGGTTGACGAGGAGCGCGACGTCAGCTGCTGGCTCGGCAACGCCATGCAGCGCGAGGCTTTCCAGAAGCTCTACAGCGTGGCCGACCGTCTGCTCATAGCCGACGACCCACGCATCATGCAGGACTGGGACTATCTGCAGGCTTCCAACAACTTCCGCTTCATGACCACCAAGCCCAGCAACGTGGGACTCGACCGTGGCATCTACAGCGGTCCCTTCGATGCCTTCACCAACTACATGAACATCCTGGGCGACTTCATCAATCGTGTCAACCAGCTTTACCCGTTGGAAATTGAGAACGAGGAGCTGAACTCGCTTCTCACCACCATCCGCAACCAGGGCGACGAGATTGAGATGAAGGACAAGGAGATTACCCGCCTGAAGGCTAAGCTGGAGAAACTGGAGGCACTGGAGGCCAAGAAAGACGCCCCGAAGAAGGCTGCGCCCAAGAAGAAGGCCGCAAAGAAAGAAGAATAAGCGCCTTTGCAGAGCCTTTGTCAACAATCTTTAACAGACGATGCCGCCGATATGCACAAAAAGTGCACATCGGCGGCATTTTTTTTAAACTAAACTACAAATAAATTTGGTGCTTTGAACTCTTATTTGTAATTTTGCATCGAAAACAATGACAAAAACAATAAAAAGATGGAAATAAAGACCATTGGGCTGGCCAGCGACCACGCAGGCTTTGCCCTAAAGCAGTTTGTAAAGAAGTATCTCGATGAGAAAGGCTGGGCCTATAAGGACTACGGCACTTACACTGAGGACTCGTGTGACTACAGTGACTTCGGTCACGCTTTGGCTCGCGGCATTGAGGCTGGTGAGGTATTCCCCGGCATCGCCATCTGCGGTAGCGGCGAGGGCATCAACATGACGCTGAACAAGCACCAGAGCATCCGCGCCGGCCTGTGCTGGATTCCCGAGATTGCCCACCTCATCCGTCAGCACAACAACGCCAATGTGCTGGTGATGCCCGGCCGCTTCATCGACGAAGACATGGCCCGCAAGATCATGGACGAATTCTTCGCCACCGAGTTCGAGGGCGGCCGTCACCAGAAGAGAATTGACAAAATACCCGTATAACCCCTTAGCCGGCCCATAGGTCTTATAGGTCTCATAAGACCCATAAGACCCATAAGTCCCATAAGACCCATAAGTCCCATAAGACTCAGAAAAAAACAATGACCCAAGCTATTCAAAAGACTTTACGTGATTCCGCCGCCATGCGGTGGACAGCCCTGTTGCTGCTGGCCTTAGCCATGTTCTGCAGCTATATCTTCATGGACATCCTCTCGCCCATCAAAGACCTGATGCTCTCAGAGCGCGGTTGGGACAGCACCGCCTTTGGCACGATGCAAGGCTCAGAGGTGTTCCTCAATGTCTTCGCATTCTTCCTTATCTTCGCCGGCATCATCCTCGACAAGATGGGTGTGCGCTTCACTATGGTGCTTTCCACGATAGTGATGCTTGTAGGCGCCGTCATCAAATGGTATGCTGTGAGCGACGGTTTCCAAGGCAGCGGTCTGGAAGCATGGTTCACCAACAACCTCAACTACATTCCCTTGTTCGACGAGCTGGGCGTTTCGCCCTTCTATGAAGGCATGCCTGCCTCGGCTAAGTTTGCTGCCTGCGGCTTCATGATCTTCGGCTGTGGCTGCGAGATGGCCGGCATCACCGTCTCACGAGGCATAGTGAAGTGGTTCAAAGGGCGCGAGATGGCCCTGGCAATGGGTTCTGAGATGGCACTGGCCCGTCTGGGGGTGGCCACCTGCATGATCTTCTCGCCTTACTTTGCCCGCTTGGGCGAACATGTCAGCGTGAGCCGCTCGGTGGCCTTTGGCGTGGTGCTGATGTGCATCGCCCTGATTATGGCTATCGTCTATTTCTTTATGGACCGCAAGCTCGACGGTCAGACAGGCGAGGCCGAGGAGAAGGACGATCCCTTCCGCATCAAGGACCTGGGACAAATCCTCACCTCGATGGGCTTCTGGCTCGTGGCCCTGCTCTGCGTGCTCTACTATAGCGCCATCTTCCCCTTCCAGAAATATGCCGTGAACATGCTGCAGTGCAACCTCACGCTGGAGAAGCCGGCCGAAGGCTCGTTCTGGGCCAGCGAGTCGGTCACCATTGTCCAGTATGTCATCATGCTCGTCGTGGCTGCTACAGCATTCGCCAGCAACTTCCAGAAAAAGAAGGAGTTGAAATACGGTCTGCTGGTCACCTCCATCGTTGCACTGATCATCTATTGCTACATGGGCTACATGCGCCAATCGGCCGAAGCCATCTTCGCCGTGTTCCCCTTGCTGGCCGTGGGCATCACTCCTATTCTGGGCAGCTATGTTGACCACAAGGGCAAGGCCGCCACGATGCTGGTACTCGGCTCACTGCTGCTCATCGGTTGCCACCTCACGTTTGCCTTCATTCTGCCCATATTCAAGGGGTCTGCAGTAGGCGGCATCATCATTGCTTACCTCACCATTCTGGTGCTTGGCGCATCGTTCTCGCTTGTTCCTGCCTCACTTTGGCCAAGCGTACCTAAGCTAGTGGAACAGAAGATTATAGGTTCAGCCTATGCGCTCATTTTCTGGATTCAGAACATCGGCCTTTGGCTGTTCCCGCTACTCATCGGTAAAGTGCTCGACGCCACCAATCCTGGTGTCACCGATCCCACGCAGTATAACTACACTGCACCATTGGTGATGCTAGCTTGCCTGGGCATAGCCGCCCTGTTGTTAGGCCTCGCCCTGAAAGTAGTTGACCGCAAGAAGCACCTCGGTTTGGAAATGCCGAACATCACAGAATAGTCATTCAACAATAAACACTAAACTCTAAACATTTACCGCTATGAAAAAACTGTTAGTTATCGCAGCTATGGCTGCACTCTCTCTGGGTGCACAGGCACAGGAGAAGCTCTATCTGAGCACGTACAATGGCACTAATCTGGCCAAGTATGACGGTAAAGTGTGCAACGTCAATGTCAACCGTTACGTCTTTACCGGCTGGAACACCGTCGCCCTGCCCTTCTCGCTGAGCGAGCAGGAGCTGAACGACATCTTTGGCAGCGACTGCCGCCTGGAGCGCCTTTCCAGCGCTGAAGACAACGGCACCAACCGCATCATGCTGAACTTCATCGACTGCAAGAAGGATGGCCTGGAGGCCAACACCCCCTACATGCTCTACTACACAGGCGAGGCTGGCACAAAGAAAATTGTGAAAGAGGCTGAGATCACCAAGAATCAGGCCGTGCTGACCTTCACCACGCAGAGTGGCGAAGAAGTGACGATGGAAGGCGCTGAGAAGCAGACCGACGCTCAGGGACTCTATGGTGTGCTGGCACGCGACAACAGCGAGGTGCGCTTCGTTTCTGTCGGCGAAGAGAACACCACAGGTTTCTATGCCACACGCTGCTACATCCGTCTGTCATCGGGAACAGCCAAGATTCTTACCGCCAATCACTTAGGATACGGTGAAGCATCCAGCATCAACGCCATCGCCCGTCAGGACGAGCTGGTTGACGTCTACAACACCGCCGGCACGAAGGTGGCTTCGCAGATTCGTCCTGCCGACGTGAACAACCTGCGTCCCGCCATCTACATCGTCAAGGGACAGAAGATTCTGGTGAAGTAAGCGGACTTCGCCCTCAATGACAAATGATAAATGATAAACACAGTGGCATGAGCTCCAAGAGATTCACATTTCATGGTATTGGTAAGCTGCTGAGTTTATCATTTATCATTTGTCATTTCTCATTTAGCCCCGTCGGGGCGCAGAAAATAGGCCTTGTCCTGGGTGGCGGCGGCGCCAAGGGCGGTGCCGAGGTGGGCGTGCTGAAGGTCTTGGAAGAGGCGGGCATACGGCCCGACTACATCGTGGGCACCAGTATCGGATCCATCGTCGGCGGTCTCTATGCCGCCGGATACTCTGCCACCGAGCTGGAGAATATGTTCACCCAGCAGGAATGGCTCTCCTTGCTCACCGACCGCCGCGCCGACCTCAGCGGTGAGCCTTATAAAGTGAAGGACGGCGTCACCTACATCTTTGGATTTCCCGTTATCGACAACAGCAACTCAGCCTTTGGAGTGTTGCGAGGCGGACGCGTAGAACAGGTGCTCGACTCGATGCTGGCCGCAAAAGGCTGTGTGGAGTTCGACTGCCTGCCCATCCCTTTCCGTTGCGTGGCCGCCTCGATGATGGAGGCTGAAGAAGTGGTGCTCAGCAAAGGCACACTGCCCAGGGCCATCCGTGCGTCGATGGCCATTCCCGGCATCTTTAAACCCGTGGAGATTGACGGCGAAAAGCTCGTCGACGGTGGCATGATGAACAACCTGCCCGTCGATGTGTGCCGCGATATGGGAGCCGACATCATCATCGCCATCGACCTACAGCAAGAGAAACCCAAGAACCGTGAGTCAAAGGACAACCTCATCACCTCGCTGGCTGACATGGTGGGCTTGGGGCCTATCGCCAACTGGGTCATGTCGCGGCCTGACATTACCAAATACAACAAGAACCGTAAGAGCTGCGACATCTACATCAATCCTCCCCTACCCGACTACGATGCCTCCAGCTTTGGCAACGAGAGCATGATGCGCATGATAGCCGTAGGCCAACAGAGCGCCCGCCAACAGCTGACAGCGCTGAAGAATTTGAAGAATGAAAACTCACTTAACACTCAACAATAAAACGCTAAACACTTAACATTGAAAAAGATTATCACTTTCGGCGAGCTGCTGCTCCGCCTCTCCAAGAACGATCACCAGCGTCTGTCGCAGGGCGATTACTTCACCTGCAAATACGGTGGCAGCGAGGCCAACGTCGCTGTGTCGCTTGCCACACTTGGCAACCAAGTGGAATACGTCACCCGCCTGCCGTCCACGCCTGTAGGCCGTGCCGGCCTGATGCGTCTGCAGGAATTAGGTGTTGACTGCCGCCATGTGCTGTTTGGCGGACAGCGCATCGGCACCTATTACTTCGAGCCTGCCGCCGGTATGCGCTCCGCCAAGGTGGTCTACGACCGCGACCACTCCGCCAGCTCCGAGCTGCAGCCCGGCATGATGCCCTGGGAAGAAATACTCAAGGACGCCGCCGTGCTGCACATCACAGGCATCACCGCTGCCATCTCGCGCAGCTCGCTCGACGCCACCCTCGAGGCCCTTGACGTGGCCGACCGCTTGGGCGTCAAGGTGTCCTTCGACATCAATTACCGCAAGAATCTATGGCGCTACGACGGCGCCGACCCGCGTGCCACCATCAGCCTGCTGCTCTCGCGCTGCGACCTGATGTTCGGCGATGCCATCGAGTTCGAATGGCTCTGCCAGCGCCAGCAGCCACCCTTCACCGCCACCGACACCCGTTTTGAGATGCAGATGGACGAGTACCGCGAATGGTTCGAAGACCTCCACCGCCAGTATCCCCGCTGCCGCAAGTGGCTCATGGGCATGCGCAACATGGTGGCCAGCAGCCGCCATCTGCTCACCGCACTCCTTTATACCAGCGACGACGGCAACAGATACGAGCTGCTGAAGGCCCCCATCCACGACATCAACGGCGTGGTAGACCCCTCCGGCGTCGGCGATGCCTTCATGGCCGGACTGCTGCACAGCGTCCGCGCCTTCCCCGACGCCCCGCAGCAACAGCTGAACTACTCGCTCGCTGCCTCAGCACTGAAAAACACCATCCCCGGCGACTTCAACCTCGCCACCGATGACGAGATACGCGAATTACTGGAAGAAACGCCCTCGCCTACGGCGTAACGTGAACTGACATGAAGTGTTTTTGCCTACGGCGTAACGCGAATATACGTAAATAACTCGCGAATATACGTAAATAACTCGCGTAATATCATTCACGTGTCATTCACGATGATTCACGTGGCGCCGCAGACAATAAAAACAAAACATATACGTTAGAAAAACACATTTACGTTAAAAACTAAAATCAAGTAAAACAATGAAAGCTTTCAACGACAAGAACTTCGTCTTAGAGACCGAGGTCGCACAGGATCTCTACCACAACCATGCGGCCAAGATGCCCATCATCGACTACCACTGTCACCTCATCCCCGAGATGGTGGCCAACGACCACCGCTTCAAGAGCATCACTGAGCTGTGGCTCGGCGGCGACCACTACAAGTGGCGTGCCATGCGCACCAACGGCATCGACGAGCGCTACTGCACCGGCAAGGACACCACCGACTGGGAGAAGTTTGAGAAATGGGCCGAGACAGTGCCTTATACCCTGCGCAACCCACTGTACCACTGGACACACCTTGAGCTGAAGACCGCCTTCGGCATCGAGAAGCTCCTCTCGCCAAAGACCGCCCGCGAAATCTTCGACGAGTGCAATGAGAAACTGAAGCAGCCCGAGTTCTCAGCCCGCGGCCTGATGAAGCACTACCACGTGGAGTGCGTCTGCACCACCGACGACCCCGTCGACGACCTGCACAACCACATCGAGTATGCGAAGCACAAGGCCGACGACGACCCCATGATGATTCCCGCTTGGCGTCCCGACAAGGCCATGAATATCGAGAAACCCGACTTCGCCGCCTACGTCGAGCAGCTGGCCAAGGTCAGCGGCGTCAACATCGTGAAGTTCGCCGATATGGTCGACGCCCTGCAGAAGCGGCACGACTTCTTCGCCGCCAACGGCTGCAAGCTCAGCGACCACGGCATCGAGGAGTTCTACGACGAGGAGTACACCGACTCGCAGATTGAGGTCATCTTCGAGAAGGCCATGCGTGGACAGCGTCTCTCTAACCAGGAGATACGCCAGTACAAGAACTGCTTCCTCACCGTCATGGCCGAGATGGATGCCGACAGCGACTGGACACAGCAGTTCCACTATGGTGCCATACGCGACAACAACACTGCCATGTTCAACCAGCTCGGTCCCGACACCGGTTTCGACAGCATCGGCGAGTTCAACACCGCCAAGGCGATGTCGAAGTTCCTCAACAAGCTGAACATGAAGGGCAAGCTCACGCGCACCATATTATACACCCTCAATCCCTGCGCCAACGAAGTCATCGCCACCATGCTTGGCAACTTCCAAGGCGGCGAGCCCGGCAAGATACAGTTCGGCTCCGGCTGGTGGTTCAACGACCAAATGGACGGTATGATCAAGCAGATGAACGCCCTCTCCGTCCTCGGCCTGCTGAGCCGCTTCGTGGGTATGCTCACCGACAGCCGCTCGTTCCTCAGCTATCCGCGTCACGAGTATTTCCGCCGCATCCTCTGCAATCTCCTCGGCAACGACGTGGAGAAAGGCCTCCTGCCCGACGACCGCGAGCTGCTCGGACGCATGGTCGAGGACATCAGCTACAACAATGCCCGCCGCTACTTCAAGTTCTATTGATAGCTTTCACCGTCAAATAGGTTCATCAGTAGGAGATAAACACCTTCGCTTGGTGTTTATCTCCTACTTTTTTCGACCTGCGCGCCGCCCCTTCCCCTCCTTTTCCAAAGGAGGGGTCAGGGGTGGTTTGTCAGAGATGTCCCAACCTATTTTCCAAAGGAGGGGTCAGGGGTGGTTTGTCAGAGATGTCCCAACCTATTTTCCAAAAGAGGAGGCCCCCCCCTCTAACTCCCCCTTTGTAAGGGGGAGAATAGGGCTACCTCAATCCTGCGGGATTCATCCCGGATAGCCAAAACCAATGTTTTGACGCTGTAAAGATAAGTACTTTTTCTGATATTTCAACTCTTCTCATAACTTTTTTAATTACAACGCATCGTTTATCACAAAATTTTCGTACCTTTGCATCGTGTTTCTTATGAGCCACGAACTTTTGGTAGGCTCAAACATTACCGAATTCCACCTCGCAGATAATCGAGCCTCACACATCCATAAATAGAGCGTGTGCGCTTTATGCGCAGACGTTTCTGCGATGGATGTAGGTTGTGGTAAACCTCGGTGATGCGTGGATAATGTCTGCGCATTTACTTTGGAATAAATTAAGAAACAGGAATAGCGTATGAAAGCAAAAACGATTATCGGACAGCTATTTATTTCGGCTCTTACATGTGCGTCATCGTACATTTTATAACGCCCAAATATGTGAGAGACACCGTAAATGATATGGAATGTGAAAAGGAGGACAGGCAAATCATTCAACGCCTTGACCCATCTGTGGAATGGGCTGGCTTGTCACATTATGATTTGCATCAGAAGCGCGAGGAAGTCGTGAAGCGCTACTATCAGCAGATTAAGGATAAAGAGGAGCAAGAACGTATCATAAGAAATCATTCAAGAGATCTTCAGATTGTCAAAAGAGTATTAGATTTGTAAAGTTCATATGCAAAGATACGGGAGGCCGCCACTGTATCGCCAACGACGGTCTCCCGAATCTTTTACCTCACGATATTCGCTGGTTTCCACTTCTCTGGAACCTCGTAACGCTTGGTACCGTCGGTCACAATATCTGGCATGATGGCATCACGAAAACGGCGCTCGTTTTTATACATGAGGACGGGCTTGCTGCTGTGGTGCATGAGATTGTCCTTCAGGTCGCAACTGAAGTTTGAGGGCGGGAAGTAAACCTTGATGCGCTTCTCAGGATATTGCTTCTGAATGAACTCCAGAGGCGGCACAAGGTCGCTGTCGGCACTGACGAGGACGATGGTATCAGTGGCATTGAGCACGCAATCGGCTATCATGCGGACGGAGATGTTTACGTCTGTCTTTTTCTCCTCGGGACGTGAGATGGCGTAATGACAGTTGGGACACTGAATTTGCTTGTCGAGATATTTGCCGCGCACAACCTCGAAGCGGTCGCCGTTGATGAGTTTGTTGGCGTTGAGGAAAGCACTTTGGCGGCTGCTTTTCTCGGGGTTGAGGGGCGAGGCAGTGAAATAGATAACCTTCTCCACCTCCTGACCATCACCAAGAAAGCCCTGGCAGAGTTTCACCATGTCAATCCAGTAGTAGTCGCCCCATTGCGGCTCGTTGCGCTTAGTGCGGCGCAGGCCGTAATAGAAATTGAATCCGTCGATGTAGAACGTTACACGCTGTGCCATAATCGTGATGTCGCTAAATTAAAAAAAGCCGTCCTCAGACGGCCATATCCATTCAAGAAAGAATGGCGGAGCTTAATAATTTGCTGCAAAGATAGTCATTTCCTATGATACTTGCAAATTATTCGAGAGAAAAGTTGCAGAAAGAATGAAATTATGCTCCGCTATCCCCCCGATAGTACGCCCGCCCATACTGGAGCAAGCCAATTCCTCCAACGAATGTATCATGACAGATGCAGACAAAGGATTGATGTAGTCCAATTCTCCTCCATTGGCCTTTTAAGCCAAGCAAATGGAGCAATATCTTATCAAAAAGACAACAATATCTGTTCAAACGTCATCACGGGCGAAAGATTGTCGGGTGAAGGAGCATCACTTGACAAAAGTTTTTGTATTTTTGTGGCCGTCATTGCGACGCAACATAAATGATTTGTCATTGACCCCAACACATTACACACCATGAAGAAAAGATTCGCTTCTTTCCTGACCGCCGTCATCCTGGCGATGACAGCAAGTGCACAGATTCAGCTGAGCACTGAAAACAGCAGCGGCGCCCTGCCCATCGTGACGAGCAGCGAGGTGGCCGTGATAGTGACCGACAAGGCTGACGCCGAGGTGGTGGCTACTGCCGCCGACTGCGTGGCACACGACCTGCAGGCCGTCACAGGCAAGGCCCTGACCGTCAGCCACAGCCTGCCGAAAGGACAGCCGGTCATCATTGCCGGCACCGTGGGGCAGTCGCCGCTGGTGGATGCCCTCATCGCCAAGGGCAAAGTCGACGCATCGAAGGTCAGCGGCAAGTGGGAAGCCTACTCGCTGCAGATGGTGGAGAAGCCGCAGAAAGGCATCCGCCGCGCACTCGTCATCATCGGCAGCACGCCGCGAGGCACGGCCTACGGTCTGTTCGATCTGTCACGCTTAGCCGGAGTGTCACCCTGGATATGGTGGGCCGACGTGACGCCGAAGAAGAAGGCAACGCTCTATGCCACAGGCACACAACTGACAGTGGGCGAGCCGTCGGTGAAATACCGGGGCATCTTCATCAACGACGAGGACTTTGCGCTCTTCCCCTGGGCCAGCAAGGGCATCGACAAGCAGTACAACAACATCGGCCCGAACACCTACGCCCGAGTGATGGAGCTGCTGCTGCGACTGCGCGCCAACACGCTGTGGCCCGCCATGCACCTCTGCTCCGAAGCCTTCTGGGCCAACAAGGACAACCTGCCGGTGGCAAAGAGATACGACATCATGCTCGGATCCAGTCACTGCGAGCAGATGCTGCGCGACAATGAGTGGGAGTGGCGCCACGCCCCCTGGAACGGCGTCAATGAGGACTGGAACTATGTGACAAACAAGAAGAAGATACAGACTTACTGGGAAGAGCGTGTCAAAGAGAGCGTGGGCTACGACGGCATGTACACCTTAGGTATGCGCGGCGTGCATGACTGGGGCATCTCGGGCTACCCCACAACGGAGGACAAGGTGCGCGGACTGACGGAAATCATCGGCTACCAGCGCGACCTGCTGGGCAAGTATTTCGATGACGTGACGAAGGTGCCACAGCTCTTCATCCCCTACAAGGAGGTGCTCGATGCCTACAACGCCGGGCTGCAGGTGCCGGAGGACGTGACGCTCTGCTGGGTAGACGACAACCACGGCTATATACGCCAGCTGCCCAAGCCCGCAGAGCAGGCCCGCTCAGGCGGAAACGGGGTCTATTACCACGTGTCTTACTGGGGCACACCCGCCGACTACCTCTGGATAGCCTCCCACTCGCCCTCGCTGATGAGCTACGAGCTGTCGCGGGCCTACGACCAGGGCATCCGCACGCTGTGGGTCATCAACGTAGGCGACATCAAGCCCGCCGAGATGGAGCTGGAGTTCTGCATGGACTTAGCATGGAATGTGAACCAGTGGACGCCGGAGAATGCCATCGGCTACAGCCGCGCCTGGGCTGCAAAGACTTTCGGAGAGGCATACGCCGACGAGATAGCCGCCATCAAGCGTGACTATTACCGATTGGCAGCTGGCGGCAAGCCCGAACATCTGCACATCATCAGCTACAGCAACGACGACAAAGACCGGCGCATCAGCGAATACGAGTCACTGGTCGAGCGCGTAGATGCCCTGAAGAGAAACATACCCGCCGACCTGCAGGATGCCTTCTTCCAACTCATAGAATATCCCGTGAAAGGGGCTTACTACATGAACGTGAAAACCTTCCGTGCGGCACAGAGCATAGAGCTGGGCAACTTGGGACACCGCGACATGGCCTTGCAGTATGCCGCCGACGCCCGCAAGGCATACAGCATGATAGAGCAGCTGACCAACCAGTATAACAACGACATAGCCGGGGGCAAGTGGAACGGTATGATGAACTTCAAGCCCCGAGGACTGGAGCATTTCAACATGCCCGCCACGGTCACGCCGACAAGCATCCGCAACGGAGCGATACCCTTGAGCAAAGAAGATGTGACAGTGATTCCCGCCGCTGACTACAAGAAGGCGAGCCCGTCGGTAAAGACCATTGAGGGATTAGGCATCAACAAGTCAAGCCTCACCGTCTGGCCATTGGACATGACGGCCTACAACACCTCATCTGCTTCCGCACGAGATGAGGCGCCTTTTGTGGAGTATGAGGTGCCCGTGAAGAAAGGCAAAAACCACATAGAGGTGCGCTGCCTGTCAAACTTCCCCATCAACACCGACTACGACCTGCGTGTCGCCCTCACGGTGCTCGATGGCTCTGCGGCCCAGTCGCCTGTCATCACCTCGCTGAAGACAATGGCCATGGAGGGAAAGTGGCACACCACCGTGGCTCAGGGCTACAATGACGCCGCCATCGATTATGTCAGTGGCCAGGAGAAGACCGTCACCCTGCGCATCGCCCTGCTCGACCCCGGCGTGGTGGTCAGCGAGATACGCAACACGGTGAAGCAGGAGGACGACCTGTCGCTGACGAAGCAACTCATTAAGAACTACGACTTTGAGTACGGCCATAACGGAGAGTTGAATGTAGCAGGACAGATAAGCCGGGGCATCCCATACGGATGGCAGTCGAAAGGCGAGCTGAAACAGGGAGCCAACGGATTGCAGTCGTATGGTGTGAACCAGGATGCCACCAACCTTCACGGCGTCAACGTCTGCTGGGTGAACAGCGTGCCCATGCCCGACGACTTCTGGCTCTACCAAACCATCCCCGCCAGCAAGCTGGAGCCAGGGCTCTACAGGGTGAGTTGCCGGCTGTGGGTGGAGGGCGACAGAAAGACCAACTGCCGCCTCTTCGCCAATAACGAAGTGCAGTATTACGGCCACGAAAACGACTACACCCATTTGCTCAGCCCTGGCGAGAACGCCACCTATGCAGGCCATGTCGGGGGCAACGCATCGAACATCGTGCTGCGCGACATGGAGGTCTATGTCAACGTGACAGCAGGCGAAGACCTCTGCCTCGGCATCAAAACCAGCAACAAGCGCAACAGCGGCGAGCGCTCCACCAACGACAACGCGGGATGGTTCAAGGTAGACTTCTTCCGCATTGACCGCATCGGCCATGCTGCCAGCCATCATTAGCAGCACAAATCAATAAAACCATGATACAAACATCTTTCATAGCGTTTACTAAGTAATTGCATTTCAAAAGGAAACGTCTTTGAAGAATCACTTTTTAATGATACAATTGTCAGGCTGTGACTTGAAACAAGAAAAAAATCCTTATATTTGCATTCGATAACAACATGAATATGAGCAGAAAAATCATCATGACCATGTTTCTCATGGCCACCGTTTTGAAAGTGAGCGGGCAGACCAGCGGCAACCCCATCGTCGACGGGTGGTATGCCGACCCGGAAGGCGCCGTGTTCGGAAAACAATGCTGGGTGTTCCCCACCTATTCGGCACCCTACGACGAGCAGCTGCATTTCGATGCCTTCTCGTCCAAGGACCTCGTGCACTGGACGAAACATCCCAATGTACTCACCAGCAAGGAGGTGAGCTGGGCGCGACGTGCCATGTGGGCGCCAGCCATTGTGAAGAAAGACAAGAAATACTATCTGTTCTTCGCTGCTAACGACGTGCATGAAGGCGAAGTGGGCGGCATTGGCGTGGCCGTGAGCCGCAAGCCGCAGGGCCCCTACAAGGACGCGTTAGGCAAGCCGCTGATACAGCACATCGTCAACGGTGCACAGCCCATCGACCAGTTCGTCTTCCGCGACGATGATGGCCAGTATTATATGTACTATGGTGGTTGGGGACATTGCAATGTTGTACGGCTGGCCGATGATCTGATGAGCATCGTGCCCTTTGCCGACGGCGACACCTACAAGGAAGTCACACCCGAGCGATACGTCGAGGGACCGTTCATGCTGAAGCGCGGAGGCAAATACTACTTCATGTGGAGCGAAGGCGGATGGGGAGGCCCCGACTACTGTGTGAGCTACGCTATCAGCGACTCGCCGCTGGGACCGTTCCATCGCATAGGAAAGATTCTGGAGCAAGACCCCGAGGTAGCGACAGGCGCAGGCCACCATTCTGTCATACGTGCCGACGACGATGAGTGGTACATCATCTACCATCGCCGTCCCTTGGGCGAGACCGATGCCAACCACCGCGTCACTTGCATCGACCGCATGGAGTTCGACGAGCAGGGATTCATCAAGAAGGTGGTCATCACCAAAGAGGGAGTAAAAGCTACAAAGATTAAAAAATAAATAATCGACATGAAAAAGAAACACACATTCCTCATGGCCATGTTGCTGGCAGCTGTCTGCCAGATGGCAACGGCCGTCAACGTGAACTATCAACTCAGTCTGAAACAACCTGGCAACGATGCCCGTACATGGAACTTGAAGGCTGCTGCTGACGGACGGCTAATAGCCGACACTCCGTTGCCGCTTAACATCCGTCAGCAGCAGGTGGCCGATGGCGATGAGGTGCGCCTCACCGTCACGCTGACGGCAGAAAAAGACGTCTACTTCAACCTCGGCGCCGCCATTCCCACCTCTTTCGCCACCGACGACTGCGACTTCTTCCTGCCTGGTTTCTGGTATCACAAGAACCTGCGCTCACCACGCGAGGCTCCATCATTCCACACGTCGAAGAGCTGGAACGTGCGGGAAGACCGACTCTCGTCGCCACTGACAGGCGTCTACGATGCCGCCTCGGGGAGCTCGCTCAGCGTGCTGCGCAACTACTCGTTCATCTCTTCTCAATCATCACCGCTACAGGATGCCTTGACTACGCATCAGGAAGGTGAAGTCATCACGAGCGGAACAACGTCGCTGGGCTATGTGGGCTTCGACAACGAGAAAGGGAAGGCAGCGCTCACTTTCGGCTATCCCTACGTGGAGACACCGCGCCGCTATATCCGAAAACTGACGCTCATCAATCCCATCACAGCTTTCGCAAAACTGAAAAAGGGCGAAAAAATGGAGCTGTCGTGGATCATCCGTGAAGACAAGGTACAGGACTACGGTGACTTTGTGGCTCACACATGGCTGCACTGCATGAACAGGCTCAACCCACAGCCGCTGCAGCCGCTCTTCACGCCCGACGAGACAAAGGCACAGCTGGCCAACTACTTCCGTAAGGCATACGTAGACGAGTTCGCACTGAAGTTCCACTCCGGCCATGGGCTTCGCATCGACGACTGCAAGCCTGTAGACCATGTGCAGCTGGGGTTCTGCGGACGCGTTCTCCTCAACGGCTTCAACGCCCTGGAATATGGCGAGTTGACCGGCGATGCCGAACTGGTGCGCATGGGCAACGCCATCTTCGACAGCTGGCTGGAGCACGGCTTCACAGCGCGTGGCTATTTCAAGGAGGACATGCACATACGCAATGGCATTCCCGCCGACAAGGACTGCGTGCACAGCATACGCCAGCAGTCGGAGGCCGTTTATGCTGTGCTCCACTTTCTGCGCTATGAGAAGCAGCACGGACGCAAGCACAAAGAATGGGAGCAGAAGATGCGCACCTTGCTCGACAACATGGTGACGCTGCTGAAGGACGACGGCCACTACCCGCGCAAATACCGTGACGACGACAGCGACGTCGATGCCTCGGGAGGTTCCACACCGTCAGCCACCTCCACGCTCGTCATGGGCTACAAATATTTCGGCGACAAGCGCTACTTAGAAGCCGCCAAGCGCACGGTGGACTATCTGGAACGTGAGATTATCTCGAAGAGCGACTATTTCTCCTCTACGCTCGACGCCAACTGCGAAGACAAGGAGGCCGCCATCAGCGCCGTCACAGCTACTTACTATCTGGCTATGGTCACCAAGAAACAAGAGCGCCAGCACTACATCGACCTCTGCAAGAAAGCGGCCTTCTTCGCCCTCTCATGGTATTACTTGTGGGACGTGCCCTTCGCACAGGGACAGATGCTGGGCGACCTCGGCTTCAAGAGCCGCGGATGGAGCAACGTGTCAGTAGAGAACAACCATGTCGACGTCTTCGTCTTCGAACTGCCTCACATCGTGAAATGGCTCGCACAAGAGACTGGCGAGCAACAGTTTGCGCAGATTTACGATGTTATCCGCTCATCCCTCACACAGTTGCTGCCTACTACGGAGAGACTCTGTGGCATCGGCGTGCCGGGCTTCAACCCAGAAGTGGTGCAGCACACGCAGTGGGACTACGGCCGCAACGGCAAAGGATTTTACAATGACATCTTCGCTCCAGGCTGGACCGTAGCCTCGCTATGGGAACTGTTCTCGCCTGAACGTACCACCGGCTTCCTCACAGGGAAGTAATCATCCAGATACATAACTCACAAGCTGTTGTACACTTTCCTGCCAACAACATCTTGTGATATCAACATTCGCCTCTATACAATCTTACTTGGTTTAACCCGGCTTTGACTCAAAGCCGGGTTAACTTCTCTGTTCGTAATGGTAAGAGGTCGCCCCCGCCACATTCTCTCACTCTCTGAAGGGGGAACATCCCTATGTTTAACGCCATTCTGACAACCTATTATCCGAGAAGCGGAAGAACCGTAAAAGTCTGTACCTTGCATAGTGCCTTCCCAACATCATCAACGAGTTTAGCATGGCCCGACCAACTAAAAAAGCAGAATAACCAAAAAATCCGTCAAAATGTTTGGTGGTTTTAAATTTTTCTCCTACCTTTGCAGCATCGCTTGTTAGCCCTAAGTGGGTAAGCGGGCGGTCTTATATATTAAGAAGGACGTTTTCGAACGTCTGTCGTTGTGGACTACGAACTTCGCAACCTCGATTCCCACAGCAGGCAGAAGACAACCGAAACGTCTGCGTGGTACGTTTATATATACATTATTATATATTCTACGTACTGGCGTGGGCTAACTGCGTTGTCTATCCTGTGTGGGAAAGGCATTGCGAAGGCCCGTAGTTCCAGGATGGACAGAAGAACAGGCACCTACGCCTTTTTAGTATCATAAGTAAACTTGAAAACATAGACCAACTGACTTGGGGTGCTTGCCAGCTAAAACAGTTTTGCAATGTCACAAAACAAAACAGTTATTCCTGGTTTGGAACAGCCATCAGGACCTTATCAGGGAAGTGGCATGCCTTATGGTATGCAGATGCCACCACAGCCGAATGTTTATCAACGTAGTTCAAGTCCTTCACAACGAGCTACGCGTATCCCTGGTATTAACGCTGCCTATGAAAGCCAACAGACAGGGGCACCTGATGCTGCAATAACACAGCCACAGCAGAAGAGGGTGTTCACATCCGACAAGCCCGTCTATGGCTTCCTGTACTCAGTCTCTCGGACAGCAGCGGGAGAATTTTGGCCTTTGCATCAAGGCCCTAATACCATTGGGCAGTCGTCAGAATGTGATATACAGTTATTAGAAGGCACCGTCTCTTATGCCCATGCCGTTCTTAATGTACGTATTATGAAGAATCCTGAGAAGATGATAGCTTTTATCACTGATACGACATCTACGAACGGAACAATGGTGAATGGCGAAAGTTTAGGTTCGGCACCGCGTGACTGCGCTAATGGCGACCTCATCACTGTGGGCGACAACTATGAACTTTATCTGGTTCTTCTTGATCCTGCCACACTCGGTTTGAGGGTAAAGGAGCACTTCCTGCCCGTTGAAGCAGACGAGAACGCATCTGACTATGGCCCTATGCCATTTGTCCAAAATGGACAGCAGACGCGCGATAATAGTTATGACGACCCCTATGCACGCAGCGGATATGTGCCTAGCAATGTCACCGTAGGACTGGATGGCAGCAGTGCAGCAGGGAACCGAGGCGGCACCGTGGGTTATTGACCTTTTGAGCTATGCGGCATGTGCACCAAAGGCCAGAAGCGCTTAGGGGAAATCAATATATGATTCCCCCAAGGACGGTGTTACAGTATCCCAATGATCCAAAGATATACCTGTATGTCCAGGGAGAGTGGTTTTGCTATAATCCATACAGCCATCCTATTGGCTCTGGTGCCATGGGTACAGTGTTCATGGGTTACTGTTGTGCAGACGGCCACCCTGTTGCGGTAAAAAGAGTCATCGACAGCTATGCAAATAATCCGCAAGTCAGAGAACGTGCAAAACTGGAGGCTTCACTGGCATTCCGCCATCCCAACCTCATTGAGATGCTGGGGTGTTGTGAATACGCTCCTGACCATGGGCCAATCTTTTTGGTCAGCAATTTCGTGCAAGGGCAGAATATAGATTCATATATTATCAGTTTGGCAAACTCTAACGAAAGGGTTCAGAAAATCAGTATGGCTATCTGCTCGGTGCTTGATGCGCTTAGCTTTGTGCACGCACATGGAATGGTGCATAGAGATGTGAAACCATCAAACATCATGGTGGAAAACAACTCTAACGTCAGACTGATGGATTTAGGCATTGCAAAGACCAATGAGGGTAATGCATACTCCCAGTTTGGATTTATCGGAACTCCTGAGTATTCTGCTCCCGAACAGATACGAGGTGAGAGAGACAAAATCAACAAGACCACTGATCTTTATGAACTGGGAATCACCTTCTATGAGTTGCTGGCAGGAACGAATCCGATGGCATGCGCCAGCGAAGCAGAGACGTTAACCAAACAAATCACTGAATCACTGCCGCCGAGTGAAAAGATTCCCAAGAAGCTGTTGAAGGTGCTTCTGAAAGCTACGGAAAAGGAACAGCAAAACCGCTATCAGACTGCTGATGAATTTAAATCTGCCATTACAGCTGCTCTTTTGCCAGAGCCTTCCAAGCTATCGCGAATAAGTTCTTGGATTAACAGTCATTTGTTGGTCTTTATGGGAATACTCATCCTTTTAGGTGTTATCTTCATGGCCATCATCTTTATTCTTAGCACTCACCAATGGACTTGATAAACATCCACATAAGCGACAAAGAACCTTTCATTGGCTATGCGGAGTCAAGGATTGGCGGAAGAATGGAAAACCAGGACTCTTTTTCCTTCGCCCTTACGAAGTACGGGCTTTTGATTACCGTCTGTGATGGTATGGGTGGTGGACCGGCTGGAAAGAAAGCATCAAGCATTGCCGTGACAGAAATTGTCAAGGCCGTGCAGGAAGCAGATGAAGAGCAATGGGGTTCACTCACTGCCATGGTGACGGCTGCTGTGAAGCAGGCAAATGAGGCCGTCTTTAACGCAGCGGAAGAAGTCCCTGAACTTAAAGGCATGGGCTCAACAGCCACTGTCCTCTTGCTCAATGAGAAGTCGGCCATCGTAGCGCATGTGGGCGACAGCAGGGTATATCAATTGAGAGGACATCAGAAGATTTTCCGTACTTTCGACCATTCCGTTGTGTTTGACTTGGTTCGCCAAGGCATCATAACAGAAGAGCAGGCACGCCTGTCGGTGCAGTCCAATGTCATTACCAGGGCTCTTGGAGTCTACGAAGAAGTAGAAGTAGAGGTGAATGAGCTAACCTACGAGCGGGGTGACCGGTTTATGCTTTGTTCAGATGGCGTTCATGGCTGCATGCCCGAAAACGAGCTGCTTGAGATGGCTACCAGCAACAACCAGGCACTAGGCCCCGTTGTTGACAATATCGCTACCGCTGCCGACGACATCGGACGAAAAGGAGGTGGCGAGCACGACAACCTCACCGTCGCTGTCATACAAACCAAAAACGACTCTAAACTAAAGGAACCCATGTCGAGACAAACAAAAAAAATACTAATCACTTTGGCTGCCTGCTGCTTTTTAAGCCTGATTCTCAATATTGTGCAATGTGCTGGCGGAAAACAAACAGAAAGCGACGAGGCTTTTGCTGCATTGAAAGCTGAGAATGCTTTGCTGAAGGACTCCGTAGCAAATTTGACCAGGCAGGTGAAGGAAAACGACAGAACCCAGAAGCAAATGAAACCACAACAATCATTAACTGAGAAAACCAATCAAAACAACGAATAAATATGAAAGTCTATTCTATCGGAAGAGGCATCGAATGTAGCATTGTCATTGACGACAACACCGATGTCATCAGCAGGCAGCACGCCGTCCTCAACGTATCACCGTGGGGAAAAATGACGATTGTGGACAACAGCCACAATGGTACCTATGTAAACGGAATCAGAATCAACTCTAATGTTCCCGTACCCGTTACGCGTAAAGATAATATCTCCTTTGCACACATAGCCAGGCTTGACTGGAACAGAATACCCAAAACTTATAATCCGTTGCTTATTGCCGGCATCGTTTTGGCTGCCTTAGGGGTATTAGTGGGACTCTTCTTCGGTATCAAAGCACTCACCTCGTCTGGCAGTCCGGAAATGCCGAAGCCGCAAGAGACGATGACTTTTACCCCAGATCAGCTCAAGCAAAGGGAAGACAGCTTGATGGAGCTGAAGTTGAAAGACATCCAAGACGAACAGGAGAGACAGCGGGTGAAGGACTCTATTGAAGCCGAGACTGCAAAAAAAGTTCGAAAGCAGAGAGAAGATTCTATCAGAGATGCGAAAAGAGATTCACTTAACCGTGTTAGGATGCAGGTGAAATGTAAGACTTGTGGTAAGGCTATATCCGTTTGTCCACATCGTGGCAAGCATCCGGTAGTCACAGACTCCGTGGGTCAGAGACGTCTGAGATAAAACAACTAAACAACCAAAATATAATTATGAGACTACTAAAGATTGGTCGCGATGCTACTTGTGACATCACGATAAATAGCAAAAGAATCAGCGGTCTGCATGCAGAGATGACGCTGCTCAACAGTGGCGACATACTCTTGGAAGACAAGGGGAGTATGAATGGCACCTTCGTACAGAACCAACGCCTGCAGCCTGGCAAGAGTGTGAATATCCGACGGGGCGATGCCATTCGCTTTGCCGACGTAGAATTGCAATGGTCGCAGGTACCCATTGAAGACAACAGCGGCTATCGGGCCGTGTGGGGCATCGGTACCGACTTCCATAATGACTTCCAGCTGTCGGGAGCCACTGTGAGCCGATTCCACGCCACGGTAAAGCAGGCCAATGACGGAAAGTTCTATCTCGTTGACCACAGCAAGAACGGTACTACTGTCGACGGAAGGAAAATCGTTCCCAACAGTCCCCAGCGCATCAAGAAGAACAGCGTTATCTCCTGCGGCGGAGTGCCCGTTGACCTGAAGCAGGGAGAGAAGATAGACTGGCCCTCTGACATTTGGAAAATTCTGCTGGCTACCGCAGCATCACTTCTCGTACTTGTCGGCATCGGATTCGGGATGTATAAGCTCATCAACACAAGCAAATCAGAACCGCAGGTTGCAAAGGATTTCTATGACATAGAACATACGGATACAGAATTGTTCAATAAGTACAACCATGCGGTAGTAATGCTGTTAGGCATTTATCATTATGAAGTGAACATTGAAGGCTTAAACATGGAAGCCGTCAATAGGATTTTAGGCATTCCCAATAGGTTTTTATTTAATGAGAAGCCCATTCCTGTTCCAAGTGGAATGTCTCAAGCAGAATTAGTGAAAATGATCAGGGAATCTCCTAGTGGTTACTTGAGTAGTGCAACAGGCTTTTTTGTTTCAAATGATGGACAGATAATTACCAACTTGCATGTTGTAAAGCCATGGGTGTTTGATGGTGCTATAGAGAACATCACCACTTATGTCAAGAGAGAATTGGCGGAAAAAGCTAACGAGCTCAAAGATTATCCATTGTATTCAACGCTAATGGCTGGCATGACGGAGGTTAAGGTTACCGGTGTCCTTGATTATATTGCATTAGTACCTCAAGGGGAGACTTTTGACGAGAACAACATCCTCAGATGTAGAGTCGTTTCTGCCGGTGATGACAAAGATAAAGATGTGGCTTTGATACAGACCGTAAGCAAAAGATTACCCCCTGACTGCAGTATAGTCGACCTTCCTAAAGCTTTTGAATTGTCAGAAGATTCTATACCTCAAGGAAGCCATATTTACACTATTGGTTTCCCGATGGGTAAGACTTTGCAGAAAGAAGCCGATGGCCCAGGAATTCAGGTGGTTGCGCAAAATGGTATTGTTACGCAGATGTTTGAGTTCGACTTTGGACATAATGCTGCGAGCTATGGTGGTGCTAGCGGTTCTCCAATATTTAACAAATATGGAAAATTGATAGGAGTGCATCACGCAGGCTATAGTCAGCAGGTTACTCAAGGGTTTAACTATGGAGTGAAAGCAAAATATATTAAAGAGTTGATGGATGGACCTCATAAAAAATAGTATCTTATAAAGAAGACAATTATGAAAAGACTATATTACTGCCTCCTATTTGCTGCTGTCACCATTGCAAAAGGAGCTTCGGCCAGCAGTGACAATCTGGTTTACCAGACAGCGGAGTTGAAGAACGGTTCTGTTCTCTATGGTTACATTCAGGAGAATGACGGTTATGGCAATTTGACTTTCCATTCTGACAGTGCTGTCGTGTTGCTCGAGAATGTGGTGGCCGACGTCGTTGACCGCACAGTGGGGCTTAACCAACTCTCCGCACAGTGGCAAAAATGGGCCGCCGAGAACGATGCCTTGAGCGGCACACCCGGCAATCAGTACATGTTGATCAGTGATGTCAGTGTTCGTTCTGTATCGGTAACTAACAACAATTTCCTTAACAAAATGAAGTCGAGGCATATTGCCAATGTGCGACTGCTGGAGCGTGGCGTGAGATACAAATATGTGGAGATGAATGCCAACTCCTACAAACTGAACTGGAGCGACATTGCCAGTATTACTTCAGAACGCAGGCCAAAGACGGCACTGTCAGGTGTCAACTGGATTTGCCAGCTGAAGAACGGTCTTACCTATGAGGGCCAGTACGCTGGCGAGACGGAGAAAACCACCAGCCTCTATCTGGCCGACGGTGTGAAACAGACAATGAACAAGGATGATGTGGTGAAATATACCTTCCGAACCATCAACCCCAACCAGACCATATTTGAGCAAAGCCAGTTGCTTGACCGCGTGAACACTAAAAATGCAGGCTTTATTACAGGCATCATTATCGAGCAGAACTATACCAGCAAGAAGGACGAGGAAAACTACATCCTTGTGCAGCAAGAGTCGGGGGCTATCCAGAGCTTCAAATTGTCTGACGTCTTGTCGGTATCCAACGAGGGAAATCCCCGTTATGCACCAGAGTATGACATCATCCTGCAGACAGGTGAGGTGTATATCAACGGCCAGGAGGCAAAATCAGAGCTTGTGACAGTGAAGAAGGGGGTGTATACTCTGAATAATACGAATCCGTTTGTGGTGAAGCGTGGCACGGATAATCTGACTACCGTCACCGTTCAATACAACGCTTCAGCCTTTGGCACTAACGTAGAGGCTTTCAGGGTTATTCCAATCAGCCATGAACGCAAAGGAAAGAAGGACACCTATACGTTTGACGACGAGACTCTGGCCAATACCGTTTATCGTCCAGTAAGCATCGGTACAACAGTCAACCAGACAACCAAGGCTGTCTACCAACTGAATGGAGCTGGCTATTTTGGTCTATATGACGGCAGAACGAAACAGATTTATGTTGTCTACGTGCAATAATTATTAGTAAAGGAAACGATGAGGAGAATAACCATTGGTCGTTCAGCAATGTGTGACATTGTACTTGACAGCCGGTATATCTATGCCAGCAACTTTCATGGTGAAATCTTCTCCGACGGCAGCAGGATGGTCTATCACGACAGCAGCAGCAATGGCACGATTGTTAACCGCAGCATGGTGCGGCGGCGCGTCGTGCCGCTGAAACGCGGTGATGTCATCCTTGTTGCCGCACGTTACCTGCTTGACTGGAATGAGCTGGACCGTTATCTTCGACAGCCCCCCACTATGTTTGCCAGACGAATGGATGCAACAGTGTTGCAGCCAGCGTTACAGCAGGACACTGGCACTGCCAAAGGATGGAACTGGGGAGCTATGGGCTTGTACCCCTTCTGGGGACTGACGAATGGTTGCCCGTGGGCTGTCGCCGTGGCCTTGTTGGCTGGCGTATTATTCCCCCTGCCGAATCTGGTGTTCGGTTTCTTTGGTTCGCGGTGGGCCTTTCGAGGCCGTTATTGGTCATCACTTCAGGACTTCTACTATGAGCAGAGACAATGGAAAACGGCGGGTATGATGGCAATGGCCGTATTGAGCCTGTTGTATGTAGCGTGGGTGGCCATTTTGTTTACTGTCAGTTAAAAAAAACGATAGGACATGGAGCAAATAGTTTCTCAAAAATACGGGGTTGAAGGTGCTGGTATCTCCATGCAAGGAGGGCGTCCGGAAAATCAGGATGACTTCGGATGTATGGAAACGCCCTTGGGGTTCCTCGTGATGGTCTGCGACGGCATGGGTGGCGGACCGGGAGGAAAGACAGCGTCGTATATAGCGAAAACCACCATCATGGAAACGCTCATGCAGAGTTCTTCGACTGCTGCTCCTGCTGATGCCATCAAAATGGCTGTTGGCAAAGCCAATGATGCACTGGAACAGAAAATGCAGGAGGTGCCGCTACTCGATGGCATGGGATCCACGGCGGTGATGCTTCTCTTTAGCGAACACTCGGCTTTTGTTGCCCATCTAGGAGATAGCAGGTGCTATCAGATAAGAGGAGAAAAGGTAAAATTCCGGACTAGCGACCACTCGGTGGTGGCAGAGCTGGTAAGGAATAAAGCGATGACAGAAGAACAGGCGCGCACCTCGCCTCAGTCGAATATTATCACGCGCGGACTGGGCAGCTGTACCGACCATGTGGCAGTGATAAAAGAGATGCCTTACAGACAGGGCGACCGTTTTGTGTTGTGCACGGATGGTGTGTGGGGCATTATGCCTCATGAAGACCTACTATTGCGATTTACCGTAAAAAAAGATATAGGTTCGTTAGTAAAGGATTTAAGTACAGAGATTGACCAGATTGGCTTTTCGCAAGGAAACCACCACGACAACCACACAATGGTTGTCGTGGAAATGAAAAGAGATTCCATCTTAGAAGAACCCATGAATAAGAAAACAAAAATTCTCATCGCCGCCGGAGGTGTCGCTTTGGCTGTTAGCATGGTCTTTAACTTAGCCAGTGCCTTACAGTTGAGTTCCGACTCACAACCGAACACACTAGAGCAAGAGCGCGACTCGCTGGCCATAGAGACTTACCTCTTTGAAACGGCACTGAATGAAAGGGATGCACAGATTATCAGGCTCATGCATAAGAACGAGGAGTTGGAGCTGATGGTGAAAAACGAAAATGACTCTAAACTCAATGAGATCGCAAGGCTGGTACATACCATTGACTCGCTGAATGCAAAGATAGATGCGCTCTCGGCTTCCCTTGAAAGAAACAAAAAGCAGGATCAGGAACGGGGACGACAACAGTTCAGACAACCCACTCCCAACATACCCAGGCAAAAGCCAGAACAGCTTATAGATGCATGTGTTTCGAAACTTACTGCAACGGCAAATATCAAAGAGATGATAATGGGGAATGCAACGCATAAAGTAAAAGTTAATGTGGATGCCTGCATTGCTCTTTTGGAGACATTCAATGCCAAGACAGACTATAAATATAACGACGATGTTACACCTGTCTTGACAGAATTAAAAACAGATTCTCGATTTAGCGAGTACACTAATGTTCGGAGTAACAGAAATGGGCAGCATACTTTCTTTGAGGTGAAGGAAGAAACCAAAAAAGAGATCAAAGTAGTGAAAGGAAAGCTGGCAGAACTGAAAAAAAGTGTGACAGAAGAATAGATAAAAACTTGTAATTATGTCAATAATTAAACTACAAGGGAAAGAAGGAAAGGAAGACGGAATCTTCTACGAGGTTGACCTAGAGCAGGAACCTTTGGGTATCGGTGGCATGGGCAAAGTTTTCAGGGGGACACAAGTCAATGAGAATACTAAAGGCAGGCGAGAGGTCGCCATCAAGTTTATGTATGAAGACCTGCTGCCACAGGCCATTGATCGTGCTCGCCGTGAAGCAGACATCAGGCTTCATAACGACAACCTGGTAGAGATGATCGACTTTATTGAAACTGAGGACGAAAGCAGCATCGGAGGTCCCAGAAAGCATTACCATGTAGTAAGTGAACTTTTAGACGGCATTACCTTGCAGGAGGTGATTGAAGGTAATGTTCCCGACACAGATGAAGACGGGGGTTTTGGCATGAGGCTGTATGACGAATATCGCAACCAGCGTGACGAATTTGCCGTGAAGGTGATCAAAGCCGTTCTTTTTGGAATGATGGCCATGCACGATGCTGGATACATACATCGCGACATCGACCCGTCGAACATCATGCTTACTATCGATGGCCGCATCAAGCTCATCGACTTTGGAATAGCTAAAAAAATGACCACACTTACCAATAGCGACAGGTCATATACTGTTGCAGGAAAATTCATCGGAAAAGCCAAATATGCCGCACCGGAACAAGTGATGGGCGACATAGCGCACCAAGATCATACCACCGACATCTATTCGCTGGGGATCATGCTCTTTCAGCTGCTCACTGGACATTTGCCCTTTGAAGGTCCCGCACACGAGGTGTTAGAGATGCAGTTGAAAAAAAAGATGCCTGTAGATGAAATAAAGAACAAGTGGCTAAGAAACATAGTTAAGAAGGCAACGGAGAAGAATCAGATGAGACGTTTCCAGTCCTCTTATGAGTTCCGTGCAGCACTTGACAAACCTGCCGTCAACATCGTTATTAACTGGACATACGTAGGCTATGTCGTCTTGGCTGTGGCTGGTCTGGGAGTGGGTGTACTTATAAATAATGTACTGTAAATAATTAACAACTGAATACAATGAAGAAACTATTACTTTTATGTGTTCTTCTGACATCAGCCTCTCTTTCTGCTCAAAACAGATTAAAAATTGAATATGAAATGGGAAGCCAGAAGAACCTGGAGGCTGGGGGCGTGATTTACGTGCAACGTAGCACCAACGTGAATTTCAAGTTAGATTTCACATGTGATGTCAATAAGGGGAAGAATGTGGAGAAGTCAAAAATAACCCTGCATGTGGGGGACGAAGAGTATGACGTTGCCTCGACGTTGAAAATGGAGGGCGACTCTGCCCATTGGACATTCTCTAAGGACTACACCATGAACGAAGTAAGGCAATATGCCGTTTCGGCAGAATTGCTTTTTTATAACATTGAGAATGAAAACGATACAATCAACATCGATACCATTTCTAGCAACACACTTAAGTTCGAGACACTTAGACCCGTGGTTGCTGCTCCTGCATTTGACGATTACTATCTTTTCGTAGGCAAAGATAGTAAAAACCTGAATCCTGTCATTGCTGGAGGCTATGGCTCAGAAGCAGACTGGGATTACGCCTGGAATAACGGTGAAAAGGGAAAGACTATGAAAGTGGAGCCAGGTGACAATTCGACGTATATTCTAACAGCAATTAATCTAATTGATGGTAAAGAATGGGAGAAGAAAGAAATAGCGTTTAAAGTGCATACGTTTGAAATGCCAACTCTTGAAATCAGTTATGATAATAGTGCTCGCCTACAAGTAGAAGAATTTGGAGGCACCCACTATGTAGAGGCCGGTGCTTATGACCTTATACTCACATTAGAAGTGCAGGATGAGTTGGTTCCTGCCATTACTGGCAGTATGACCTTTAAGAGCGAAAACACTTCGTGGGATTCCCATGACTTTTTGAAAGGGCTGAGAATCACACAGAAGTACAACCTTGAAAGAGGTACAAGCAGCTTCTATGGAACTGCCAAGTGGCTTTTGAAGCAACAAAAGCGTACACATGTAAAAGACGATATGAGCTTTGAAATAGAAGAGGAAACCGTGGCTTCGGAGGAAATCTTCTCTCCTACACTAAGCTTCAATGTCGCATCGGCTGAATTGAAAAAAATGGATTATCGGATTCTTGTTGATGATCCTTTTACAATTATCGCTGACTATGGTGGCGGTAGTGGGGATTGGAGATTCACGCTGGATGGCAAAGAGGAAAGAAAGGATTTGGATTTTTCCATAGAAAGGGCTGGGGCGGAATTGCATACTCTCACTGTCACTAATTATATTAACGATGTCCCTTGGTTCACAAAGCCAATGGTACTGACCATTAATGCCTACGCTGAACCAAAAGTTACCATTGAAGGATCTGTAGATACGGTAATATGCTACCCCCATAAGCCTCAATTTATAGTTATTCCAGAAGGTGGCTATGCTGACGGGTGGACATACGAATGGTACAGAGACGACAAACTGATAAATGGCCATTCTAATGTTCAAAGTATCGAACATGTGTATAATGAAAGAGACGAGGAGGTAACGGTGCTTTATAAAGCCATTGCCAAAATACAATTTGATGGAAAAACAAAAGAATGGAAGAGTAGCAAATCAATAAATGTCCATCAATATGCAACACCTTTTGTTGATGATAATAAGTTACCACAAAAAACGAATCGCCTTTTCATTGGCGATGAATACAATTTCAAAGATAGTATACAATACGGTATACAGTTGCATGGAGGCTATAAAGAAGGATGGGATTTACAAGTACGCAACGAAACGGATGGCATAGATGTGGAATCTCTGATTGCAACAGCGCAAGAAGAGCCTAAAACATATACTATCAAGATTCGCAATGTTTTTACACATCCCAGCGGTTTTAAGGAATGTTGGCTTGTCAAAGAATATCAGTTTAGTATAGAGGGTCTTCAGAAAGCTGAGTTGCTGGAAATACGTACTGACTCTTTGGATATCTATGCCAATAATCCCTTCCTGCTTAGTGTGGAGCATAAAGGAGGGATAAAGGACAGATGGTCTTTTGTATGGCAAGATATGAGTGGCTCTGTACCCAGAATTCTTGGGAGCAATTTCTGGGAAGACAACACCGTTGTAACTTGTAAATCCACTTTCTATGAACAATATAATCTTTCCGGGAACGATCCCATTGAAAAGGCAATTAGAGTAACAGGCATTAGTTGGACAGACGGAAGAAGAGACAGTTTATACAAATGGATAAACTTAAGGGTATGGCCTATAATACAATACGGAAATATTGGTGACCATATCAATGTCGCTCGTGAGGGGAATGAAATAAGCATTAACGTTGGACGTCCACTGGGTGGTTATGACTCAGGCTGGAAGTATGGCTGGCATAAATCTGGGAGTGACATCATTGTTTCAAAAGAACAGACATTAGTAACAATTCCGGAAGTTCCTTTCAGTAGTACGAGCCCTCAAAAGAGCAATATAACGTATGTTGTGGATGTAACCAATTACGGTCCGACTGGCAATATATGGGATAGAAAAGTCTATGACGGGCAAGTTTTCACAATCTACCATAGGCCGGAAACACCAGTAAAGATTCGAAGAAAAGGGAATGGTGCTTCCAAAACAATAATTGTGGACAATTCAGAATGGATGAGCGAATCAGAACTGAAAAGTAACCAATATAAGTTCTGGTATGGCTATACCGATAGCCAAGGTAACGACATTGCCATAGGTGAGCCTACCAGCGATTTGTTCTTCAAATATGAAAGCGATGATCAGTATTGGAGTCAACAGCAGTACTGGGTGTGTGCTGTGTGGGAGTATGAAGACGGTGTCAGGATAACAAGTGGTAAGTGCTACATGCAAGGAGGGAAATCAGTTTTTGAAGGAACGGAAATTGACGAGTCTTTTGATAAGTCAAATTTCGACAAGGTAACACGCTCTGGCAGTGAAGCATCAGCCGTCAAACCTGTAGTTGCCGCAATCACAGCCACTGAGGCATTAGTTTACCAGGCCGATGGCAAACTGGTGAGGAGATACATGGTGGGCAGTGACAATGAAATTGACACTAGTGGACTGAAAGAGGGCATGTATGTGGTGCGCTTCAGGAGGGGAGCCGACTTAATCGTAAAGAAAATATTCGTAAAGTAGCAAGATATGAAATACTTCTATAAGACTATTGTGCTGACTGCCTCCCTTGCTTTTTCTGACGGGGCTGCTGCCCAGGTAAGCGAAAATACCATTGAGCGACAGTGCATAGACCAAGCCATCACTACTATTGAAGATTATGAGTTGATGGCTACCATTGGTGACGATGAGACACGCTACGCTTTTCTTACGCTGTTCACCGACAGTGCTGTGGTATATAATGACCTGTTAGGCGTGGCAAAAGGTGACTGGATAAAAGTAGATGAGTATTGTAAGTTGCTCACCAACGGTTTGCGTAACAGAAGAACCACCATCAAGAATATTAGAACCGAAGGAATAGAAAAGGTGGGCAACATATGGGAAGCAAGAGTGTCCTTCGACAAATCACTTTCCTATGTCAATGGCTGCGGTATATATTTCTCCAGTGAGGAAGTGTACGGAAGAGACTATCGCCTGACAGCCCATATGCAATACAATCCGCAAATGCGAACTTGCAAGATTTACAAAATCACTGGAACAACCGTCGACAGTATAAAGAAATTGCCCGACAATTTTGCCGTTTTCGACAAGAAAGACGCTCGTGACGACCAGCTCCTTTATCTGGGTAAAAACATGTTGTTCAACAAGTACGGCCAAACCTTCATTAAGCAGCCTGTTGAAAAGGCGGACTTCGAGTACAAAGACCCTGACGTAACTGTCACGCTACTTTACGATGCAGATTGTAACAAAGCGTCAATGGCTTACAAGGCACGGCCTTGGAGACTTCGGTTGCATTATGATATGGGATTAGGAAGTGCTTTTAAAGTTAATGCAGACAATCATCTGACTGAGAAGACATCGTCAAACTCCTTCGGGTTGGAACTGGGCTATATCTTTCCCTCAAAAGGCAAGCTTAAGACGGGTATCTTCATAGGAGCAGGTATGACTGATGCCAAGATTGAACTTGGCATGAATCAATCTGACTACTACTATGACACCAATGCCGATGTAGATGGTGACAGCTATACGCGCCACTACCATAATTTATTATTGTCACAGACAGCCAAACTCTCTGAGGTGAATATTCCGCTTTACTTCAATTTCGACTATCGCTTTAGCAAAGTGGTGTCGCTATATGCCGATTTAGGTGCCAAGGCAAACATTACGCTCAGCAGCAAGGTTGATGCCGCAGAAGGCAGCGCATACATTGATGGTGTCTACCAGCTATACAACGGAATGGTGCTGAATGAAGAGTGGGGGTACAACGGCTTTGGCCAGCAGACATTCACCAAGGCCAACAATGTCAGTGATGAGCTTGACGGCATCACCAAAACTTCCTTCGATGCCTTACTGGGAGCAGGACTAAGGTTCAACATCCCCACCACACCGTTGGCTGTCGAGCTTGGCCTCAATTATAGGATGGGCCTTACAGAAATGACAACATCTGAAAGGACAGAGCTGAGACTTAACAACAATTCCAGCCAACCAGTCGTGTTCAACACCATTTCAGGGCTGAACAGTACGGAAAAAGTTAGAAACATGACAGATGCCTTGGAAAGCATCAAACGGGCGGCACTGAAACTAACAATTGGAGTTACCTACAAATTTTAACCATGAAACGTAAATTTGAATGTAAAAACTGCGGTAAGCTTTTTGAGGCTGACGATAGCACCATGGTGGTATGCCCACATTGCCAGTCGGATAATGTTGATATAGCAAGAGCCAGAATACCGGTTAAAGTGTGGATAGCCGTGGCTGGCGTGATAGCTGTTGTGTTTTTGACTTATCTCCTCTTCAAGAACGGTGGAGAAGAGCAAGAAAATGTTAATGAAGTATTGATAATTGATGAACCTATTATAGGTGGAGGTGATACCATTAAAGTCAATGCAGAATTAGTCATTCCGCCAACGATAGAAGTAGGAGATTTGAGCTTAGATGGAAATGGCTACACATTCAAAGTGGGAGTAAAGAATCCACCGGCCCAAAAGGTGTTTATCGCCATCTTTCACCCATACGACAGTCTTAAGCAAATTGCGAGAAGTGAAGACGGGCAGTTCAAGGGCGTTCCTTACAGCGATGCCGATGGAGCCTTCTACAACATAGCTCTTGTCGATGCCGCCACAGACACTGTTATTTGCAGTATTCCAAAGACGGGATTCATCAAGCAGGTTGCCGTCGCAACAAAGATGACCGCAGCAGAGTTGCAGCAGAAAATTGAGAGCCGCGATGAGTCGCTGATGGGGATAGGCGAAAACGACTATCTGGCACCTGACTATAAACTGACGTTTACGGGGCTGCCATCTGATGCCGTCAACATCCCCACTATCCTTAGTGATGTGTTTGAGAAACTTGATATGGAGACTTGGGCTACAGTCACCGTCACCAACTTATGGTATGATGACAAGAATCGCATATCTTCCATCACCCTCGATGTAAAACTCCCATAAAACAATATAAACAGTTACATTATGAATAAGAACAAACGTATCGTCATTGGCGCGGGATTATTTGTCCTAAGCCTAGGTGTCGGTTTCTTCGTTGCAAACCTCTTCTCTGGAAAGAAAGAATTGGTAGTTATGCCTTCCCCCCCCAAAAAAATAGAATACGGTACTACTGGCGGCGGAGGCGGAGAAAGTGGTGGTTCAGAACCTACGCCTATACCACCTGACCCCCCTGAGCCTGCTCCAAAGCAGGATGAAACAGAAATTATTGTACAGTCTCTTGAAAGGAGCGGGAATACTTACTCCTTAGTGGTCAAGTGTGAGCACGTGCCTGATGGAGTATCTGTCAAGTACAAAATCAATAACCTTGACAAGGAGTCAGAAACTGGTGAATTTGACAAGATCCCAGGCATTGCGTCGGGGAAATACACTGTAGTGGCATTGAACAAAGAAGACGAGACGACTTTAGCACGAAAGGTAGTCTCAGGTTTCGATATAGTTGAAATTCCACAAGTGGTAAAGATGTCAGCAGGAGAGTTTCAGGCGCTTCTTAACCAAGGCGACGAATCGATCTTAGGTGGTGGAAATCTTAGAGTAGCCAAATATGTAGCTCTAAGTTTTATCGATCTCAACGATGGCGACTTCACCCCAGATGACATCCTAAGTGTTCAAGTCAAGATTGCCAATCGCATTTGGCGATCGGTAACAGTCGTCTCTGTGAGATATAATGAACGTGGACAGATTAATGCTGCCACCATTCGACCCATTTATTAATATAAATAGATAATGAGGAAACAAATAACTTTAATAATGTTGGCACTCTGCTTGTTTGCAACTGCAACACGAGCCCAGTCCGCCAACTATTCGTCAATGAACCTTCATTTTGTGTACATTGACCATGAACCTTCCACACCTGTCAATAAACTCTGTGAGCGCCTTAGGATGCTTCGTGATGATGCGGTAGAAATTGGAGACGCTCTCATCATCTATCTCGCCGACGGGCAGTCTCCTATCGTTTCGCTAACTGGTCTTAAAGACAAAAAGGGATTAGGACGCGATGACAATCAGACATATACACGTATAGTTGCTGCTTTACAGAATGCTAATTACCATGATGTAATGGCAAGAATTGATAGAGAGAAAATCATTCAGCTCTTCGATGAGTATGATTTCGTTGATGAGTCTGGAAACTTTTTGTTCAACTCTGTCATTATGGATTTTTATGTGGGGCCAGAGTTTTGGTCTTTAAAGGATAATGAGAGAGTTATAGCCCACCTTTTCACCGCTTTTAAAGCAGCCTCTTATACTAAGGGGAAATTCTCATTTAATGTATTTAAGGCTAAAGAACAAGAATTGGATTATCCAAAGGGTATGCCATTTGGAGACAATAATATTGACGGGATTAATGAAAAACTATCTATTTTTGATTACTAAAACGAAATAACTATGAGACATTTATTTTATGCTTTGGTGGCATGTTTTTCAATGATAAACTATGGTGTGGCAGCTCCTCAATTACCAGGAAAATGCACTGCTGCACAGCCTCAAGTTTTAACAAAAAGAACCTTAAAGGAAAGCGAAATCCGTTCTTTTCTTAGTTCTGGTACTTGGGGCCAGGGAGCAAAAAGTGATAAATATTGGACTGTCTATAGTGACCGTAGTCATAATGTTACATACAATACGCCATCAACAAGCGGGGGAAAATGCGATGAATTGGGATTCAACGAGAAAGTGCGAATCGCAAAAATTGAAGGAGATTTCGCTTTGGTATACAAAGAACCACGCGAAGGAGTGCAGAACTTTGTCATCTCCACAGAAGCTGTCAGCAAAGGATGGATTCCAATGAAAAATTTATTACTTTGGGAATCTTGTCCCACGGATGAAGCTGGTATTTACAACAAAGCACTTATTGTTTTAAATATTGATGACAATAATAATGCAGATTTGGGTATGCGTTACAAAAATCCTGAGACTCGAGATGAGCCTACAAAACCTGAAGCAGGTATGGACTTTTATTTCGTGATGAAGAAAGGTGAAAATGGTTTAGTCCTTTTGTCTAAAGAATGTAGCATGAAAGGCTATTCTGATAATGTTTTATATGGATGGGTAAGTACAAATACATTTGTTCCATGGAGTCAACGCACCTGTTTAGAACCCAACTGGAAGCCTTATGTAGCTGAAGAGCTAAAAGGAGAGTATGTCAATGTATATAAAGACGGCGTCGTTGCAACAAAATTAATGTTGGGGCGTGAAAATGGAATTACTTCAAATTCTACAACCAAATACAGATTAGAACCAGAACTATTACGCTATCCCCTATTGGAGAATAAAACAGGGAACCAAGACCAATACTGTATTACTGCGTTTGCACGCACACTTGGAGGAGAATCAAATATTCCACGAGTGCCTATAGGGAGAAGCAACTCCACCACAAGTGCCAGAGAAAAAGTGCTTGAGGGGCTAAGTGTTATTAATTTGATTGTAGTTATAGACGGAACTAAAAGTATGGAGAAATATTACCAGCCAACACAACAAATCATTCAAAAAGCTTATGAGTTTTTTGGAAAAGAAGACAAAACCGTGAAAGTAGGAGTGGTTATCTATCGTGATTATACTGATGGCGAATATGTTACAGAGCATCTCTCAATGCGGTCTCCCACAGATCCCTCAGTGGGTGAGTTTCTCCGCAAAGGAGGTATATATGGTGTAAAGAGTTCGCCTGCTGACCGAACTTTGGCTGAAGCATTGTACAAAGGGCTAGAGGTAGCTCTTGACAAGCAGAAAATGGGTTATAGTTCTACGAATAGTAATCTAATGTTTGTAATCGGTGATTGTGGAAACGACCTAAACGATAATAAATGTCTTTCAAAAGAAGAAATTGTTAGGAAGTGCATCGAAAACAAAGTGCAGATTTCAGCTTTTCAGGTCCGTAACGAAAATGAGCTTTCTTTTCTACTGTTCCGTAAGCAAATGGGCGAAATAGTTCGTGAGAACACGAGAGCACAATATGCTGCTTTGGGTAATGAAGCGAAAGGAAAAGGTGGTTTCAAAGAGCTAGCTGACGGATATGACTTTCAATCTGGTTTGGATGCGGATCAAAATTTTTTTATAGGGGCGACAAGAAACGCACCACTCGGAAAGGAGATGGATATAAACAAACTTTATAATCTTGTAAAAGACAGCTATCTACAGTTTAATGCAGCCATTAAGGCTCAAGGAACCGTGGTTTTTAATGCTGCTGATTCTTTCAGAGAAGCAGAAGGCGGAAACATTAATACAAAGCTGGCTATCAACTTGGGGCTGTTGAAACAGAAATTTACTCAAGAACAAATAAATGCTTTTAAGGCAAATAACACCATGATGGCTCTTCAGGGATATACTGATAAGGTGGACAGTAAACGCAATCTCGAATATTGGCAGCCTATCATCTATATTTCGAGTGATGAATTCACGCAACTGATAGAAAAGCTAAAGCCTGTAATGACTGCAGCAGGAACTAACAATAGAAAGCCCTTTGTTGATGCTATGAAAGAACTCACCCGTTCAATGATTCCAGATATTACACAGACTGAGATGGACAGCAAGGATGTAAAGGAAATTATGGCTTTGGTTGCAGGCTTGAATGTAAAGACAGGTACTCTTGGTGGACGTACTCTTGCTGAAATTCAGTCAGAAGAAAAGGTTAGTCAAGATGAGTTTGAAAGCATGATAGCAAATTTCCAAACAAAATACAACAAACTTGACAGAATACATCAGATGAAATATGAATTCTCGTATAAGAGTAATAATAAAACTTGGTACTGGATTCCCGTGGAAGATTTACCCTAACCTGTATTATTCACGAAATCGCAATAGCAAAGAAAAGCAAAGGTCTGTTAAAAGTGTACAGAGCCTATGTACACTCTGTACAAAGGCTCTGTACACAGTGTACAAAGGCTTTGTACAACATTCGCCAGTGTTCTGCGTAAACGATGCAGTGATGCCGTCAATACAGAGACTTAAGAAAAAAGCATGAATAACCCAAGCTAAGAAATGAACAAATTATTTGAACTTGAAAACCTACGCTGCTCCTATGATAGGAAATACCAAGAGGGGCATTCGCGAGTGGTGCTTGAGATAAAGCGTCTGGACATACCACGAGGAAAGAAGATTTTTATCGTGGGAGAGTCGGGAATAGGAAAGAGTACGATTCTGGAAACGCTTGGCATGATGAACAATACCATCGTGCCGGGTGATTCCACTCGTTTCTTGTTCTTTAACAGTGACAACCGCGAACTGAATCTGAAGGAGATGTGGAGAAAAGGCGACCATGTATTGTCAGACTTTCGTCTGAAGAACTATTCCTTCATATTCCAAAGCACGAATCTGATGAAAAACTTCACCGCATTCGAGAACATTGCTTTTACGCGTATGCTACAAGGCTTCTCAAGATTCTCCAGTTTCCAGCGTGCTAAACAAACACTGGTGGACTTGGGGCTTGACCATGTGGAACAGGACCGTATGGCGCAGGAGTTGAGCGGCGGACAGCAGCAGCGCTTGGCTTTCGCTCGTGCCATCCTGCCTGATTTTACAGTGTTGTTTGGGGACGAGCCAACGGGTAACCTAGATGCAGAGAATGCTGTGCGCGTGATGGAGATTCTCAATCGAAAGTTGGGAGAGCATGAAGGCGCTAGTGCTATCATCGTGAGCCACGACATGCATCTGGCTGTCACTTTTGCCGATGTCGTCATCAAAATCCGCAAGTGCATACGCCCCAAACTTCATGAGACTGATGAGGAAATAAGCTACGGAGAGATAGACGGACAGTGCGTCTACACCTGTTGTGACGGGGAATGGACGAATGGCACAGACCGATATTCCACTGCAACATTTGAAAACTTTCTTCGCAAGAAATAATTGAGATGAAACAATATCTGAAACTACTCATGGCCCGCGAGGCCAAAGAGGTGCTTGGCAAAAAAGGCTCAAACCTGTGGATACTGACACTGGTTCTGCTGGCCACTTTCGCCAGCATTGCCTTCAGCGAGGGCAGTATGATTTACCTCAAGGATAAGATGGAAGATCCATTCACCAATTGGGTAAGCATTGCCAAAGCTATTGACGACAACTCGTTCAACAACTTCCGCGACTTATTGGAACAGGACGCGAATAAGCGCAAATATGACTACAGCAATGTGCTGATGGACCAGTTCACCAACTATCAGATGATGGGTAATGGAAGGGTGCAGTACCCAAGTGTGAGATTTTTTGGCAACATCAACTCACAATTGGTGAAAGCTGTTCTTGCTGATGACAACATTGCCGAAGGTTGTACGGTGAACCGCGACTTGCTCTTCAACAAAACAATGGGCTTCATCATCACCTCAAACGCTGCCAAAAACTTGGGCTATGAAGAAGGTCATCTGCCAACTTATATCAGCTATATGGCTGGACTGAAAGAAGGTGCTGATACGCTTGGCATTAAACTGGAACTGGGTGGCTTTTATGCTGTGCCCTTCCCTGTCCTGGCAGTTGTCAGACGCCTGCCTAACAATGTAGACATGATGTCGGCCAACTTCTTCTATGAGCAGCAGCATGTCAATGCTGCTAACACGCACCCCTTCGATTTTATCGCCCATGAGGCAGATTATCTTCACACACTGCATTTCTATGTTGCTAACGACATTGGCGAGGAATCCTTTGACAACTATGTGAAGAGTGTTATTCCCGATTCTCTGAAAGCCAGAGTGCAGATTTACGATGACAGCGAGCGGTGCAAAGACCTGATGACGTGGAAGCCTGGAACTATTCGCAAGATTGACCTCGGCGACGAACGCTTGCCTCGCAAAGCATTCCAGGATGTAGCTGATGCTGTTGAGGCGCATTACGATGCCTACTTGGTGCGACGGGTACACAGACTGGTCTATGGCACCGAGCAAGCGGAGCGCGGCTCTTTCATCTCCGTAGAGTTCAATTCCTTGAAGCATATCAGAGAGTTTGAGACTTTTGCTAAAAGTAATGGTATACAGCTTGAAATGGAGCAGGTGAACTCAAAGGAGAATTTCAACGCAGTCACTGTCATGGCGGGCATCCTCTCTGCTGCCATGGTCATTTTCAGTATCGTATGCATCATCATGTTCATGGTAAACATGCTTCAGAGTTATTTCCAGAAGGTAAAGCGAAACATTGGGACCTTCAAAGCCTTTGGCATGAACGGGCAAGAATTGATTCAGGTTTATATCATCATACTCATTTCTATAGTCCTAACAGCTGTTGTAATAGCACTTTTGGCCACATGGGGGATACAAGGGCTATTGCCATTACTTGGAATAGAAAAGGACGGATTTAACTATCTTTCATTGTGGAACACTACCACTTATATTGCAACTGCGGTCATTTTTGTAAGTACGATTATAACAGTTATACTTGTTATGACTCGTTTACTTAGTCAAACGCCTGGCGATCTTATATATGACAGAAATTAATTCGAAACATGAACATAGGCATTTGCACTTGTATTTGGCTTAAACAGCCTTGTAGGACACAGGGAATTGGTTATTATGCCGTACCTTTGCGACATGCGATTTACGTCACAGATACGCTATAACGCTAAGACTGGTATCGACAATAAGAACTCTAATAAGTATACTTGAGCCTTGAACAGCTGTAGTTTGAATGTAATATTGCGGGGCAAAGTTACAACCAAACTACAACTGTTACAAGGCGTACTATTAGAGTGCTTATTCTGATTCAAGCTTTTCGAGATTATAACCCATGCGAGAAAAAATGTGAACAAATAGCCCCGAAAAATGAGATAGCTTGGCCTCCATACGTTCTGGTACTGTACTTTTATATACCAGCTCGGTAGACCTCATGGCGAAGGAACACGGCATATACGAAAAGGGCCCTGAGGAATCGTCCTCAGGGCCCGGCTTGATAAAGAAGGCGGCCTCCTACTCTCCCGCATTGCATTGCAGTACCATCGGCGCAGGCGGGCTTAACTTCTCTGTTCGGAATGGGAAGAGGTGGGACCCCGCCGCAATAACCACCTGAATAAATCCAGCGGCAAAAGCCGCGTATAAGGTGACATATCAACACAAGAACTGTATGCTCGGACAACAAAGCCATAACCGTTACAGTTGAAAGCATGCGCCGCAGCGAAAGCTTTCGGGCAATTAGTAGTGCTCGGCTTTGACGTCGCCGTCTTTACACCTGCACCCTATCAACGTCGTAGTCTCCGACGACCCTCATGGAGCCCTCATCTTGTGGCCGGCTTCGCACTTAGATGCTTTCAGCGCTTATCCGATCCCGACGCGGATACCCGGCGGTGCACCTGGCGGTACAACCGGCAAACCGGAGGTCGGTCAACCACGGTCCT
>JAEEGG010002591.1_pt1 | contig 46399 bp, 37 predicted proteins | sample 9134161 | NCBI WGS metagenome assembly JAEEGG01 (sample SAMN16246543, study PRJNA631951) | gut metagenome | biome: gut microbiome; feature: rumen; material: CR-attached | host: Bos | place: Iran: Karaj | collected 2018-10 | reverse complement strand
TGATTTCAAAAATGTCCTTACGAAAAACCCTTGAAAAACCTAAGTTTTTCTTCCTTGTTTTTCTCGAAATTATGAGTTTTTAGAGGTCCCCTATTGCCTGTTGCCTATTGCCTGATCGCCAAATCCCAATTTCCTCCGTGGGCTGAACTGTTGCTTCCTTCTTTCCGTTTTTTTCGATTTTCCGAAAAAAAGGATTGACAAGAACGGAATCTTATGATACTATATAGGGGCAGTCGAGAGACCGCCATCTGCGCGAGTGGTGGAATTGGTAGACTCGCTAGATTCAGGTTCTAGTGCTCATTCCGGGCATGCGGGTTCAAGTCCCGCCTCGCGCACCATCAAAGAAACCTCTTTTGTCTACCGGGGCAAGAGAGGTTTTCTTGTTGTTTTATGAGGTTGACTATGGTATAATTACCGCAACAAATCGGAGTTTGAAGAGAAACAGTTATGATTATTCGTGAGTTTGAATTTACGTTAAAGGATAGAAGAAAAGCCCTGATCAGGAGTCCGAAAGAAGAAGACATTCAAGGGATGCTTGATTATCTGTATCAATCAGCGGAAGAGACCGATTTTGTTCTCCGTTATCCTGAGGAATGCAGCAGATACACCGCGGAAGGTGAAAGAGAGCTGTTTGATAGAATCAACCGTTCCGATACCGAAGCGATGCTCGTTTGCATTGTGGAAGGAATAGTTGCCGGTAACTGTCAGATTACCTGGAACAACAGAATAAAGACCAGGCATCGTGCCAGCGTTGCGATCGCATTGCTGAGGGATTACTGGAATCAGGGGATCGGGACAAGACTTTTTCAGGAGCTTATCAAGATTGCGGAGGATCATGAAAATATTCTGCAAATGGAACTGGAGTTTATCGAGGGGAACAGCCGGGCAAGAGCTTTATATGAAAAAATGGGTTTCAGGATAACCGGTGTCGGTGTGAATGCTGTACGTCTGAAAGACGGAACCTTATTGAACGAATATCACATGATTCGAGAGATAAAAAGGTAAATTCTGATTTGTCGAGATCTCTGCCGGTGTACTTTTACGCGTTCTTTCTATGGTTTGGTGTACTTTTACGCGGTCTTTGACATAAAAGAAACCTCTTTTGTCTACCAGGAAAAGAGAGGTTTTTTGTTGTCTGATATGCTTGGGAGTGGTATAATCAAATTGATAAATCTGGATTTGTGGAGGTAAAAATGAGAATAACGGTTGTAAACGGTACCGAAAAACGAGGCGTTACATATCACCTGAAAGAGATATTCCTCGATCAGTTCAGAGAGGACGCCGAGATAACGGAGTTTTATCTTCCGCGCGACTGCCCCAACTTCTGCGCGGGCTGCACCGTTTGTTTTCTGAAAGACGAGCATTTGTGCAAGGACGCGGGGTACGTTCAGAAGATCGAAAAAGCAATGCTCGATGCCGACCTTCTTGTTTTTACTTCGCCCGCGTACGTTTTCCATGCTACAGGCGCGATGAAAACGATGCTCGATCATTTCGGATACAGATGGATGCCACACCGTCCCGCAAAGGAGATGTTTTCTAAGCGCGCCATGATCATCACGCAATGCCTCGGCGCCGGCGGAAAGTCGGCAGCAAAGGATATCAGGGACAGCCTTTCATGGTGGGGGATCAGCAAGATCAAGGCGTGTAGCTTCAAGCTGATGAGCGAAGTCGTATGGGATAAGATTCCCGAAAAGAAAAAAACGGAGATGTCGGAGAGACTCGTTCGGATCGCAAAGCAAACGCGCAAAATCGATTTCACAAGACCCGCTCGCACGGGCTTTATCACAAAAATGAAATTCTACATGGTGAGAATGCTGCAGAAGAACCTCGGTAAGCAGGATCCCGAATATACAGACTATCGGTATTGGAATCACAACGGATGGACCGACGCGCAAAGACCGTGGAAGCAATAAGCAAAGGAAAGAAAGATAAATAGAATCCCGTTTGTCGAGGCGGCAGACGTTACGTTTGTTCTTTCTTCCATCGGAAAGTGTACGTTTGTTCCTTCTTACACACGAAAGGCATCTTTTGTCATTTAACAAAAGATGCCTTTCGTTTTTCTTTCCTGAATTTCAAATTTTTTTCAAAACCTTGTCGCTTTTTCGTCAGAAAATGACTTTATTATTATAGTCGGTCTTCTTCGCCGACAGATTCACGGACAAGGCGGTCCGGGAAATCCTGACGATCGCCGCGCCCGTCGCAGAGCTATGAAAGCATTTCGTTTGAAAGGTGCGAATGGAACAATGAAATGATTTCTTTTTTCACGGAAGCGTGAAATTTCAGGTCTTCCGAGATCTGAACTTTGAAACATTCAAAAGCTACAGCTTGCCTGCAAGCTGCTGAAAACCGACGAGGTATGAAAATGACAGAGAAAAGTCAAGAAATCCAAGCACTCCTGCAGCGGCGCAATGAGCTGGAGGAAAGTCTGAAGGCCCTGCCCTACACCGGCACGACCGAGATCAAGACGACCGGAAAGCGGCGGTATATCTACGTTCGCAAGCTGACCGACGGGAAGCTGACGACGACCTATATCGGGCGTTACTCCGACGAGCTTTTGAAGGAAGTCCGGGGAATCACCGCAGAGGGAAAAGCCATTCGGAAGGAGCTTCGGCACATTGCGCTTCTGCTGAACCGACTTGACGGCTCCGGGGAACCGGATTCTACCGCCGTCCTCTGATTCTATCATGCAACAGGAACCGTTCAGCCCGCAGCTCTGTGGGACGGCGGCCAGAAGTCTGGCCGCCCTGCGCAGGGGAGCGGGCCGGACGGTTTTATTCGATGGTACCGTTCAGCCCTGCGGAATGCGGGAGGACAGCAGCACGGATCCGCAGGAGGCAGGAACGAAGCGACACGCGAAAGGTCCCTCCCCTCGAGGGGGGTGGCATCCGGCGTCTCCCGCAAGCCGGATGACGGAAGAGGTGATCCTCGTTCCGCTTTTGCATCCGTCGAAAGAAGCTGCTGCTCGGTACGTCACCTCTTCCGTCGCCTGCGGCGACACCTTCCCCTCAAGGGGAAGGACTTGGGAGCGGACGGTTACATTCAACAAAAGGATTCCTTGATTTTTAGACTCAGGCGCTTGTATTTTCCTCCGATCTGTGATAGGATAAGGACAGTGAACAGACCGACAGCAATTTGCCCGGTTCCGGGCGGATCGGAGGACTTATGCCGAACACCGAAATTCTCGAATACAAATGCCCATGCTGCGGCGGCGTCGTGGAATTCGACTCCTCCACGCAGCTGATGAAGTGTCCGTACTGCGACACGACCTTTGACCCCGCTGCGCTGATGGAGAAGGACGAGGCTCTGAACAAGCCCCCCGCCGACGAAATGCAATGGGAATTCGTCTCCGAGGAATGGCCCGAGGACGAGACTTCGGAGATGAACGTCTATACCTGCAAATCCTGCGGCGGCGAGATCATTGCCGACGCCAACACCGGCGCGACCCACTGCCCCTTCTGCGGGAACCCCGTCGTGCTGACGAGCCGCTTCACCGGCGCGCTCAAGCCCGACTACGTTCTCCCCTTCCAGCTCAGCAAGGAGGACGCCAAGCTGAAGCTCAAGGCCTTTATGAAGCAGAAAAAGCTGCTGCCCAAGCTCTTCTCCGAGGAAAACCACCTCGATGAGATCAAGGGCGTCTACGTTCCCTTCTGGCTGTACAACGCCGATGCAGACGCCGATCTCAACTATCACGCCACCCGCACCCGGATGTGGCGCTCCGGCGACACGGAGTATACCGAGACCTCCCATTTCCGACTGGTGCGTCAGGGCACGCTGGGCTTCGCCAACGTCCCGGTGGACGGTTCCTCCGTGATGGACGACACGCTGATGGAATCCATCGAGCCCTTTGACGTGAGCCAGGCCAAGCCCTTCCAGACGGCCTACCTCTCCGGATACTACGCGGACAAGTACGACATCGACGCCAAGCAGAGCGAGGAGCGGGCCAACCAGCGCATTCGGACCACCACGGAGGACGCCTTTCGTTCCACGGTCTCCGGCTTTGCGACCGTTGCGCCGGAGCGATCCACGATCCGCCTTACCAACACGAGCACCCACTACGCGCTCTACCCGGTCTGGCTGCTGAACACCACCTACAACGGTCAGAAATACCAGTTCGCAATGAACGGACAGACCGGAAAATTCGTCGGCGATATGCCCATCGACAAGAAAGCCTATTGGAAGTGGCGTCTGATTTATACCCTGCCCATCGCCGGGGTGATCTGGCTGCTGCTGTACCTGTTCCTGCGTTGAGGAGGTGGAAGCAATGAAACGACTCCTGTCTCTGCTCTTTGCGGCGGCCCTGCTGCTGCTTCTGGCGACGCCCGTTCTGGCTGACGGACTTCCGACCACCATCTCCGGCACCGATCCCGTTGTGGACCGGGCGGACCTGCTGACGGATTCCGAGGAAGCTGCTCTGCGCACCAACGCCAACGACATTGAATTGGCGCACGGCTGCCAGGTGATCATCGTGACGGTCAACGGTCTGGGCGGTTCCTCCGCCCAGGATTACGCCGACTGGTTCTTCCTGAACAACGGCTACGGGACCGGTGCGGATCGCGACGGCATCCTGCTTCTGGTCTCAATGGAGGACCGGGATTACCATATCAGCACCCACGGCTTTGCCATCGACGCCTTCACCAACAACGGCCTGCTCTATCTGGAGGACGGCTTCCTCTCGGACCTCTCCGACGGAAACTACTACGACGCCTTCCGCGCCTACCAGGACAGAGCCGAAGATATGCTCTCCTACTACGACGGCTCCGCGACCCCGGAGGAACGCGAGGAGATGGAGGAAGCCTACGGATCCTTCGCCCATAAGACGCCCTTCGCCGGGATCAGCATCGGTGCGGCGGTGCTCGGCTTCCTGGGCTCCCTCCTGCCGATGTCCCGTCTCAAAAACCAGGTTAAAACCGTCCACAAGCAGTCGAACGCAGGAAACTACGTTCGGGATAACAGTCTGAACGTGGGCGTATCGCGGGATATTTACCTGTACGCCAACGTGACCTCCCACGTCATCCAGCGCAGCACCGGCTCTGGCGGCGGAGGCGGCCTGGGCGGCGGCGGAAGCTCGACCCACTCGACCGGCGGCTCCACCTTCGGCGGCCACGGCGGAAAATTCTGATCCGGGCTGTTCCAGCCGGTCTCACAGGCAGAAAGCGTCCCCGGCAGGACCGCGTCAGCGATCCTGCCGGGGGCTTGTCTGCGCAACGGCTGCTGCATCGGGCTTTGCGCGCAGGCCGGGGCGTCCGCGGATTAAAGGTATCGGCGCAGATCCGCAGACAGGTTTTCCTCAATGGCGATCAGCTTTTTGGCGGCGTCCTTGGCCCGTTCGTCGGCAGCCTCGTATTCGTTGAGATAGCGGCTGAGCGATTTGACGCCCATATTGCAGCCGTCGGTCATCAAATCGGCTACGGTGCTGTCGCCCGGGCGGAGGGTCAGCTTCACGTTCGTTTTCAGCGAAGACATTGCGCTTGCCATTGCGCTGGGACGCTTGCCGCCGTCGCCAAAGCGATCAAGCTGCGTTTGCAGCTCGGAGCTGAGCTGCCGGTGCTCGTTTTTGCAGACGATCAGTCGGCGGCTGAGCCGATCATCGGTCACACGGCCAATGACGTCTTCGATGGCGGAGACGCCCATCCGAATGCCCGCGTCACATTCGCGGAGCAGGCGGATCGTATCGGGTTCAATCAAAGCGATCACTCCTTTCCGGGTTAGGATGCCCGAAAAGGAGTGATCGCATTCGTTTACTTTTCGTTTACCAGCTTGCCGGTGATCTGCTCCGGCACGAGGGCAAAGCAGAGGGTCCCAGGGCCGGACGTCCGGATCTCGTCGTCGATATAGGCTTCGTCAGAGGTGTATTTCCGGCTGAGCCGGCGGCTGATCTCCATGGCGCGGTCATGGTCGGTCACGAGCTCCACGCGGCCGAAGACGATCACGCTCTTGATCCGCAGCCACCACTCCCCTTCCCGCCGCTCGCCGGCGGTATAGACGCAGAAGGAAGCCTTATTGCAGGCGGCAAGGGCGTCGAGCTTATGGCCCTTTCTGCCGCCGTGGAAGTAGAGCCTGCCGTCCTCCGGGTCGTACCAGAAGTTCATCGGCATACCGTAGGGATAGCCGTCGTCTCCCAGGACGCTCAGGACGCCGCGGGGCTCGCTTCGGAGGATCCGGGTGCATTCCTCATCGGAAAGCTGCTGGCGAATTCGAAGCATGGGGCGAAACATCGGTTTCCGCCTCCCTTCGATCAATTATTCTGATCGTTCCGCCAGAGGAAGGTCACAACCTCGCCGCGGGTGCAGGTCTTTGCAGGGGAGAACTTGGTCTTCGAGGTTCCGTTGGTGATGCCCTTCTCCACGGCCCAGAGGATGGCGTCGTAGCTGTACGCCGTCTCGCTGACGTCGGTGAAGGGATTGTCGACGGTCTCATGCTCCGGCTCGCCCTCTGCGCGCCAGAGGAAGGTCACAACCTGCTCACGGGTGCAGGGATCCCCAACGCCGAATCTCGTCTTGCTCTTGCCGTTCGTAATGCCGTTTTCCACGGCCCAGAGGACGGCCTTGGTGTAGTAGGCGTCAGCCGGAACGTCCTTGAAGGGGTTCTCGGTATTCGTCGGCTCCTGGCAGCCCTTGGCCCGCCAGAGGAAGGTCACGACCTGCTCGCGCGTGCAGGTGTTGCTCGGGCTGAACTTGGTCTTGCTCGTGCCGGACGTGACCTGGGGATTGTGGTAATAGGCCCAGAGGATGGCCGTGTAATAGTAGTCTGCTTCGGTCACGTCGGCAAAGGGGTTTGGAAGCGCATAGGCCTCGGTCTTGGTCTCGCCGCAGCGGGTACAGGTATATTTCCTCACGCCGTCCTCCGTCAGGGTCGCGGGGGTAACGACCACGCCGTCGTCCCAGGCGTGACCCAGGGCGGGAACCACGGTGCGGATTCGCTCCATCTCCGCTCCGCAGAGGGAACAGTAGATAGCCGCATGATAGCCGCCGTCCACCGTACAGGTGGGGGCGGTCTCGTTTTCCCGCTGCTCGGGCCCCGGAAGGTGGGCCAGGGCTTTTAGGGTTTTGGTGCTGCTTTCGTCGCAGTCCACACAGGAAAGGTTCAGGCTCCCGGTATCCGAGCAGGAAGGAGGCGTCAAGGACGCGGTATACCGGTGCGTGCCGCTGTCGAGCTCGCCGAACAGGTAGCTCAGGTTGACGGCTTCGGTGACGCCCGGCATGCTGCGCCGTCCAAACTGCCAGAGGTTCGAGCCGACGCCGACGTTCAGGGTGATCTGCGTATTCGGAGAAAGGCTGCCGTCGGCGTCCGCCCATTTGACGGCCCAGCCGACCTTGTACTTGTAGAATTCATCGGTCAGCTTATCATTCCAGACGGATTCGTCGGCGCGCAGGCCGGTCGGGAAGCCGCAATTCTCCAGATATTCGCAGAAGCCGTTGACGACCGCGATCACCTGGTCGCCCGGAAGCGCGGTCAGGACGCTTGCCTGCGGGACCATGAAAATGGGAAGCTGGGGATAGTACTCCACGTCGATCAGCTTGGAAAGGACGCTGCTGGCCTCGTTCATGGCGTCCTCCCCGGTTTCCGCATTGGACTCATAATACAGGCCGTAGGGAACGTCGTTCGCCTCGCAGCCCTTCACGTTTTCCAAATACCGGGAATCGACGCAGAACGCGCCGTTCGCATCGCTATAGCCGATGCGGAGGACGGCAAAGTCGATGGCGGGGGCCAGAGCCTGCCAGTCGATCTTGCCCTGCGCCGAACTGACGTCCACGCCCGGCTTTTTCTGCACGCCGGCCCCGCAGATCGGGCATTCATCGCCCGGAAGGGGCACGGCGCAGCTATGCGTATAGGTAATATCCCGGTCGCAGTTGCGGCTGTAAAGGAGATAGCCGCCGCCGAAATACTTCGACTGGAGCTTTGCCAGACCGCTGCTGCCGGTATACCAGGTGCTGCGGCAGACGCCCTGCTTCGAATCCGTCGTCCAGATCGTCGCCTCGGAGATCTCTACGCCCGCCATCGAGCCGTCGGGGTTGTAGGCAACGTCCGTGACCAGAACCGCGTGTGAGCTGCTGTTCAGGAAGTCGCCGACCTGGATCGCGGAATAAGTGCTTGCTTTTTGGGTCCCGTATTTGGTAATGTTCGAGGTGTTGCAGCGAGAGGGCAGGTCCAGCGCCCAGGAGACGAAGGCGGAGCAGTCCGTGCCGTAGGCGGGACCGCCCCGGCCATAGGTGCAGCGGCTGTTGTAAAAGGCGCTCTCTTCGCTGTTGACAACCGCGAGGAATTCATCCAGGGATGCGTACCAGGGGACATAGTGCCCGCCGTAGCTGCCGCCGACCGCCTGACAGTAAGGCAGGCCCTTGTAGGTCTTGCCGGCCTCATAGGTGAAATAGCTGCCCCAGCTCTGCACGTTTTCGAGCGGGGTCCAGCGGATCTCCGTCATCTGGCTGGCGCGCTTGACGGCGTTCCCGATATTCACCGAGGTCAGGGGGCGGGGAAAGCCCTCCATTTTTTTCGCCAGCTCCGCCTCTGCGGCTTCGTCCAAGTCCTCCAGACCGTCGTGCGAATGCTCGGCTCCATCGGCCTCAAGGGCGAGGATCGCGTCCTCGGAAAGTCCAGCGGTTCGGCGTTCTGCTTCCGCCTGCGGCGCGGCAGCGCCGGCGTATTTCACGGGACGGACTGCGCCGCCGAAGGCGTCTCGGAGCGGGAGCTGATAATCCTCGCCGCCCTGGGTATAGACCAGCATTCCCCCGTCTGCGGACGGTTCCACGTAGTAGCGCTCCACGCACTCGGCAAGCAGGCGATCCTCGGCGTAGAGGCTGTAATCAAAGAGGCCGCCCGCGGCCCAGATCAGCCCGCAGCCCGTGGGCACGAAGCTCCAAAGGTGCTCGTCCGTGCGGAGCGTCCGAAGCGCGCGGGTGGAAAGCGTAAGCTCCTGCACCGCGCCGTCGGACAGGAAGACCAGACGGCTGCCATCGACCAGATAGAGCTGGCGGAGCGGTCCAGCGCAGTCTTCCAGATAGACGGTCTCGGTCCCGGATGCAAGCTCATAGCCGACGAGGTCAAAGCGCTCGCCGTGCATCCGGGCAAAGTAAAGCACGCCGTCCTGATAGTTCAGCCGCGCGGCCTGCCCGGTATAAACGGGCGTATCGCCCCGGTCGGAATCGTAGATCAGACCGTCGTCGCCGACGTAGAACAGGCCGTCTTCCGTCCGGACCATCGTGCCGCCGGCAAGCATGTCGGCGGAAAAGGTACCAAGCGTGCAGGACGGATCGGGCTGTTCCGCCGCGCCGAAGACGGGAGCTGCCCCCAGCAGCATCAGGCTCGCCAGGATCAGGGCGGTCAGTTTGTGCAGGAGATGCTTCATGGTCAGTCCTCCCAACGTTGGTATTTGAGTCTACATTACTGCTATTAAATTATACCGCAAACCGGAACCCGCGTCAAGCTTTCGCAATACGTATTTGCAGCCGCAGATATTGAAATCGAACGAAAAATGCTTTATAATGGGGCGAGAAAAAACGAAAGAAACGGCAGGGATGAATGGATGCTGGCAGTATTTGTGAACACGTTGACCGTACTGATCGGCGGGTGCTTCGGCCTGGCCGCCCGGAAGCTGATCTCCAGGAAGCTCTCCGAGGCGATCATGCTCGGGATCGGAGCCTGCACGGTCTACATCGGAATATCCGGCGCTCTGGCGGGAAGAAATACGCTGGTGCTCGTGCTCTCCGTCGTGATCGGCGGGGCGCTTGGGACCGCGCTGGATCTCGACGGACGGCTTGGAACGATCGGCGGCGTGCTGCAGCGCGCGGCGGACAGGCTGCGCAGGCGAAGGACGGACGGCGCAGAGAAAAAGTCCGACCCGATCCAGGCCTTCGTGACGGCGAGCCTCCTGTTCTGCGTTGGCTCCATGACGATCGTCGGCTCCCTCAACGCAGGGCTGACGCAGGATTACGAGCTGCTCTACACCAAGAGCATCATGGATCTGATCTCCTCGGCCATGCTGGCTGCAAGTCTCGGCCCCGGCGTGCTGCTGGCAGCGCCCTTCGTGCTGGTGTTCCAGGGCGCGATCTGCCTGCTGGCCGGGGTGCTGGCCCCCTATCTGGGCGAATACGCCCGGGGCGAGCTGATCTGCGCTGGCTCGGTATTGATCCTTTTGCTGGGCTTCAACCTGCTGGGCATCAAAAAATTCAAGGTCGCGGACTATCTGCCCGCTCTGCTGATCGCGCCCCTGCTCTGCCTGGTTTTGAAATAGACCGTGCCGGGCGGCTGCTTTTCGGACGATTCAACCAATTATCCGATTTCAAATACTCCACACTTTGTGATTTCAAATACTCCACACTTTGTGAAATCTTGACATCGACTTTCGGATATGCTATAATTCATCAATAGAGGCTTTTCAGTCTTTTGAAAAATCTAACGATCACAGCCCCGACTCGTTTCGCAAGGGTCAAAGATGAAAGGAGGATTTATGTCAAACGCTTATTTCACCATCACTCGTCCCGAAAACGATGCTTTCCGCGGTTATCTGCCCGGATCCAAGGAACGCGCGGAGTTGAAGGAAGAGCTCGCGCGCCAGTCTGCCGAGGTCGTCAAGATCCCGCTGATCATTGGCGGTAAGGAGATCTTCACCGAGAAGACCTTCAAGGTCACGATGCCGCACGATCATAACCACGTGATCGCTGAGTGCTGTCTCGCCGGCGAAAAGGAACTGACCATGGCCGTTGACGCCGCTCTGGCTGCCAAGCGCGCCTGGGAGGACATGCCCTGGGAGCACCGTTCCGCGATCTTCCTGAAGGCTGCCGATCTGATCACCGGCCCCTACCGCAAGGTCCTGAACGCCTCCACCATGCTCGGTCAGTCCAAGACCGTGTTCCAGGCGGAGATCGACATTGCGGAGCTGGCTGACTTCTGCCGCTTCGGCGTCTGGTCCGCGCAGGAGATCTTCAAGGATCAGCCTGCCTCCATCCCCGGCATCTGGGACCGTCAGGACTACCGCGCGCTGGACGGCTTCATCTGCGCCATCACGCCGTTCAACTTCACCTCCATCGGCGGCAACCTCCCCATGGCTCCGGCCATCGTGGGCAACGTGGCGGTCTGGAAGCCCTCCCGGACGGCTGTGCTCTCCAACTACTACTTCATGAAGCTCCTGATGCACTGCGGTCTGCCCGCCGGCGTCATCAACTTCATCCCCTCCAAGGGCTCCGACGTGGCGAAGTACGTCCTCTCCCGCAAGGAGCTGGCCGGCTTCCACTTCACCGGCTCCACGGAGGTCTTCCAGGGCGTTTGGAAGCAGATCGGTGAAAACATTGCCTCCTACCGCAACTACCCGCGCATCGTGGGCGAGACCGGCGGCAAGGACTTCATCTTCGCGCACAAGACCGCGCTCGTCCGCCCGCTCGCTGCCGCCCTCATCCGCGGCTCCTTCGAGTATCAGGGCCAGAAGTGCTCCGCCTGCTCCCGTGCCTTCGTGCCGGAGAGCATTTGGCCCGACGTTCTGGCTGCAATGAAAGAAAAGATGCAGGAAGTCAAGATGGGCGACGTTCAGGACTTCGATACCTTCCTCGCCGCTGTGATCGACAAGGACTCCTACGACCGCTGCAAGGGCTATATTGACCGCGCCAAGCAGAGCCCCGACTGCGAGATCGTCATTGGCGGCAACTGCGACGATTCCAAGGGCTGGTTCGTCGAGCCGACCGTCATCGTCTGCAAGAAGCCGGATTACGAATCCATGGTCAAGGAAATCTTCGGGCCGATCCTGTCCGTCTACGTCTACCCCGACGACAAGCTGGATGAGACGATGAAGATCTGCGACGAGGCTTCTCCCTATGCCCTGACCGGTGCGATCTTCGCCCAGGACCGCGAAGCCATCGTGAAGATGGAGAAGGCCCTGATCCACTCCGAAGGCAACTTCTACATCAACGACAAGTGCACCGGCGCAGTCGTCGGTCAGCAGCCCTTCGGCGGCGGCCGCGCCTCCGGCACGAACGACAAGGCCGGCACGGCGCTCAACATGATCCGCTGGATGAGCCCGCACGCCGTGAAGGAGACCTTCAACCCCTCTGAGGCGATCGTTTACCCCTATATGTCTGAGCGTTAACGGAACCCAACCAATTTATATATCATCAGGAGGAAGTCATGTATTCTTCGGAACAAATCATTGAGAAAACCAACAAATACGGCGCACACAACTACGCGCCCAAGCCCGTCGTCATCGTGAAGGCCGAAGGCGCCGTCGTCACCGACCCCGAGGGCCGCAAGTATTACGACATGCTCTCCGCCTACTCGGCTCACAACTTCGGCCACCGTCATCCGGAGATCGTTGCCGCTGCCAAGGCTCAGCTCGACAAGGTCACTCTGACCAGCCGCGCCTTCCACTGCGAGAACCTGGGCGAGTTCTATGAGGCTCTGTCCAAGCTCACCGGCAAGGACATGGTCCTGCCGATGAACACCGGCGCCGAAGCCGTTGAGACCGCGCTCAAGACCGCCCGCCTCTGGGGCACCCGCGTCAAGGGCGTTGAAAACGGCAAGCAGGAGATCATCACCTGTGAAAACAACTTCCACGGCCGCACGATCTCCATCATCAGCTTCTCCACCGACCCCCTGGCCAAGGACGGCTACGGCCCCTATACCCCGGGCTTCAAGACCATCCCCTACGGCGACGCTCAGGCGCTGCGCGACGCCATCACCCCGAACACCGTCGCCTTCCTTGCCGAGCCCATCCAGGGCGAGGCCGGCATCATCATGCCGCCCGAGGGCTGGCTGACCGAGGTCCGCAAGATCTGCACCGAGAACAACATCCTCTTCCTGGCCGACGAGGTCCAGACCGGCTTCGCCCGCACCGGCGATATGTTCGCCTGCTGGCATGAGAACGTGGAGCCCGATATCTACATCATGGGCAAGGCTCTGGGCGGCGGCGTGATGCCCCTGTCCGGCATCGCTGCCAACGAGGATATCCTTGGCCTCTACACTCCCGGCTCCCACGGCTCCACCTTCGGCGGCAACCCCCTGGCCTGCGCCTGCGGCGTCAAGGCTCTGGAAATCCTGCAGCGCGACGACTATCCCAAGATGGCCCGCGAGAAGGGCAAGTACTTCATGGACGGCCTGAAGAAGATCCACAACCCCGAGATCAAGGAAGTCCGCGGCCGCGGCCTGCTGATCGGCGTGGAGTTCTACGGCGACGCCTTCGACTACGTCAAGGCCTGCATCCACGAGGGCGTTCTCTGCAAGGAGACCCACGATCACACCATCCGCTTCGCGCCTCCCATCCCCGTCTCCTACGAGGAGCTGGACGACGCACTGGCCCGCATCACCAAGGCTATCGGCAGATAAGCGCAGTCAATCTGAACCATTCGCTTATAATCGCGGACGGCTGTGTACCGGACAGGTATGCAGCCGTCCCTTTTTGCTTTTATGGCTCGGAAAATGCGCGGCAAGCGTCGGAAAACAGTTGAACAATTTCAAACGATATGCTATAATAATCAGACGAAATAATCAGACGAACAGAATGATTCATGCGGAAACGGAGAGATTGACAATGCCAAGAGACGTTAACCCGAAGATCCACGTCAACGAGCGGGATTTCCCGCTTGAGGACTATCATTGCATCGATCCCGAAAAGGAAAAGCTGGTCAAAAAGCTGGCGGTGCTGATCACCGACAACATTCCCCGCAAGGCGCCCGGCGGAATGAAAACCAACCACATGGACTTCTGGATCCTGGACCGGATGCTGACCAAGGATGAGGTCAAATTCATGCTCAGCTTCAAAAAGCGCCGCTTCCCGCTGACGACGAAGGAGCTGGCCCAGCGCAACGGCATGACCGAGGAAGCGACCCAGAAGGTCATCGACCATCTGCTCTGGATCGGCATTCTGGAGCAGAACCGGGACAACGCGGATCACCACATCCAATATCTGATCCCGAAGTGGGTCGTGGGCTCGGGCGAGTACATGGTGGAGCACCCCACCCTGCCCGACGAGCATCCCGAGGTCGCCACGATGTTCAACCTGGCCCCCCAGGAGCCCCTGGAGCTGGCCGCCAAGCTGATCCCGCCCGGCGGCGCGGGAATCGGTATGCACGTGATCCCCGTGGAGAAGGCGATCGACGCCTGCTCCACCTCCGTCAGTGTGGAGCACCTGTCCCACTGGCTGCAGAAGTACGACACCTTCTGCACCATGGTCTGCGCCTGCCGCAAGGCCCAGCGAATCCGCGGCGAGGGCGTGGGCGATATTGAGGGCCAGATGTGCATCGGCGTGGGCGACATCGCCGAGTTCCTGGTCACCTCCGGCAAGGACGCCCACTACATCACGCGCGAGCAGGCGATGGAGATCATCGAGCGGGCCGAGCGCAAGGGCTACGTCCACCAGATCACAAATCTGGACGGCCCGAACCGCATCGTCGGCATCTGCAACTGCTCGCCCGGCTCCTGCTACGGTCTGCGCACCTCTCAGCTTTTCAACACGCCGAACATGTCCCGCTCGGCCTACCGCGCCCACGTGGACAAGGACAAGTGCGTGGCCTGCGGCAAGTGCGTGGAGGTCTGCCCCGCCGGGGCCGCAAAGCTCGGTCAAAAGCTCTGCAAGGCAGACGGCACGAAGATGAAATACAAGCTCCACGACCTCCCGGACGATCTGCCCTGGGGCGAGGACCGCTGGGATCCCGACTACCGGGACCACAACAAGATCAACTGCTGGGAGACCGGTACCTCTCCCTGCAAGACCGCCTGCCCGGCCCATCTGGCCGTACAGGGCTATATTCAGATGGCAGCCGACGGACGGTATGCCGAAGCGCTGGATCTGATCCGTCAGGACAACCCCTTCCCTGCCGTCTGCGGCGCGGTGTGCAACCGCCGCTGCGAGGACCGCTGCACCCGCGGCACCATCGACAAGCCCGTCGCCATCGACGAGATCAAGAAGTTCCTTGCCCAGCAGGAGCTCAAGGTCGACCCGAAGCTGCCCGTCTGCGAAAACGGAGAGGGCAATCAGTGGGATGAGTTCCCGATCGCCGTGATCGGCGCGGGTCCCGCCGGTCTGTCCGCGGCCTACTACCTCCGGTCTGAGGGCTATCCCGTGACCGTCTTCGAGCGTGAGTCCCGTCCCGGCGGCATGCTGATGAACGGCATTCCCTCCTTCCGGCTGGAAAAGGACGTACTCGCCCGCGAGATCGAGCTGATCGAGAAGATGGGCGCCGAGATCCGCTGCGGCGTCGAGGTCGGCAAGGACGTGACGCTGGACGAGCTGCGCAGGCAGGGCTTTAAGGCCTTCTACGTTGCCATCGGTCTGCAGGGCGGGCGTCTGGCCGGCGTGCCCGGCGAGGACGCCGCCGGCGTTGAGTCCGGCGTCAGCTTCCTGCGCCGCGTCAATCAGGATGATTCCATCCGGCTGCAGGGCGACGTGGTCGTGGTCGGAGGCGGCAACGTGGCCGCTGACGTAGCCCGGACCGCCGTCCGTACGACGGACGGGACCGTTACGATGCTCTGTCTGGAGCAGCGGGACGAGATGCCCGCGGCAAAGGACGAGGTCGCGGAGGTCGAGGAGGAAGGAATCGTTATCCGCAACGGCTGGGGTCCGAAGGAGATCCTGACCGAAAACGGGGCTGTGACCGGGATTGAATTCAAAAAGTGTACCCGCGTCTATGACGCCGAGCATCGCTTCTCCCCCGTCTATGACGAGAACGAGACGATCACCGTCCCCTGCTCCAACGTGCTGATGGCCATCGGTCAGAGCGCAGAATGGGGCAAGCTGCTGGAGGGCTCCAAGGTCGAGCTCAACCGCAACGGCACCGCAAAGGCCGACCCCGTGACCCGGCAGACCGCCGAGCCCGATATCTTCGTGGGCGGCGACGTGCGCCACGGCGCAAGATTCGCCATCGACGCGATCGCAGACGGCCGCGAGGGCATGGTCTCCATCAACCGCTTCGTCCACCCCGGTCAGAGCCTGACGATCGGACGCGACCTGCGCGAGTTCATTGAGCTGGACCGCGACGATATCCGCGTAGAGGGCTACGACAACGCCGAACGCCAGACCCCCGGCTTCAAATCCGGCAAGCGCACCGCGACCTTTGCGGATCTGCGGCTGCCGCTGACCGAGGAGCAGGTCCGGGCCGAGGCAGGCCGCTGTCTGCACTGCGGCGCGACCACGGTGGACGTCAACCAGTGCGTCGGCTGCGGTCTTTGCACCACCCGCTGCGAATTTGACGCGATCCATCTGACCCGCGACATTCCGCAGGCGAGCGAGATGCACACCGCCGAGGAAATGATGAAGGTCGTCGGCCCCTACGCTGCCAAGCGCGCCGCCAGGATCATCAAGCGCAAGACCACCGGCAAGGCCTGCTACCCCACTGAAACCGAATAACCCCCCAACCCATTCGACTGCCCCCGCCCGCGACGCGTGGGGGCAGTTTTACAGGAGAACGAAATGTCTTTTGAAGTGATCGAGACCAAGGAACAGGTCCTGGCCGACAACGACGCAGCAGCGGCGGAAAACCGCGCGGCGCTGCGGCGGAGCGGCGCGTTCCTGGTCAATCTGATGGCCTCCCCCGGCGCGGGGAAGACCACGACCCTGCTGCGGACCATCGAGGCCCTGCGCGGGCAGTACCGGATCGCTGTCATGGAGGCGGACGCCGACGGAGACGTGGACGCAAGGGCCGTCGCGGCAGCCGGGATCCCGGTTTTGCAGGTTCACACCGGCGGAAGCTGCCACATGGACGCCGATATGACCCGCCGCGGCCTGGAGCGGCTTGGAACGAACTACGATCTGATCTTTTTGGAAAACGTCGGAAATCTGGTATGTCCGGCGGAATTTGACGTCGGCGCGGATCTTCGCGTCATGATCCTCTCTACGCCGGAGGGCCACGACAAGCCGCTCAAGTATCCGCTGATGTTCCAGGTCAGCGACGTCCTGCTGGTGAACAAGACAGACGTCGCCTCGGTCTTCGGCTTCGAGCTGGAGACCCTGCGGCGCAACGCGGCGCTCCGCCATCCGGGGATGCCCATTCTGCCGATCTCCGCCCGGAGCGGCGAGGGCTTCGGGGCCTGGACGGACTATCTGACCGCAGAGATCGAGAAACGGAGGGCGAACGGATGAAGGTCATTGAATTGAAAGAGACCGTGACCGCCTCCAATGACCGTGACGCTGAGGCTCTGCGCGAGGAGCTGACCATGCGGGGCGTGCTGCTGGTCAATCTGATGAGCGCTCCCGGCTCCGGCAAGACGAGCCTGCTGACCAAAACCGTGCAGGATCTGTCGGAGCTGAAAATCGCCGTCCTGGAGGCCGATCTGGACGCCCAGGTGGATGCCGAGACCATGGAGGCGGCAGGCGCGCGCTCCATCCAGGCGCATACCGACGGCATGTGCCACATGGACGCCGGGATGACGCGGCTCGGATTGGAGGCCCTCGGTACCGAGCAGACCGACCTGGTCTTTCTGGAAAACGTGGGCAATCTGATTTGCCCGGCTGAATACGACACCGGCGCACAGCTCCGGGTGATGATCCTCTCCGTCCCCGAGGGCGACGACAAGCCCCTCAAATACCCGCTGATGTTCCGAAACAGCGACGCACTCATCATCTCAAAAACCGACGCCCTTCCCTGGTTCGACTTTGACGTGGAACGATGCACGGAACGGGCACGCAAGCTGAATCCCGAAATAGCCGTCTTCCCGCTCTCCGCCAAAACCGGAGAAGGCATGGATGCCTGGGAAGCGTGGCTCCGCCGACAGAGAAAGGAGATTCTCCATGCCTGAAATTTTTGACAAGAATCCGGCGACCAAATCGAAATACGACGGAGAAGCGGAAAAACAGAAAAAGTACGCGAAGCTCGGCGCAAGGATCACCGACAACGTCCCGCATAAGCTCTTCGGTCTGAAGACCACCGACGAGGAATACTGGGGTCTGCGCGAGATCCTCAGCGAGGACGAGGTGGACGTCGCCCTGTCCATGAAGCAGCGCAAGTGGTACACCCACGACGAGCTGCTTGCCATGAATCAGAAGATGGGCAAGGAAACCTTTGAAAAGGCGCTGAACGACCTCTGCATCCACGGCTTCGTGGAATACGACTACGGCGACCACTACGACGACAACGGCCCGATCCCCGGCGCGCCGAAGGAGCTCCGCTACCGCACCTCCTACTTCGTGCCCGGCAGCGCGGAGCTGTTCAACTCCTCCGAGGACCGGATCGCAAAGAATCCCCCCGTTACCCGGATGTTCGAGCGCATGACCTTCCTGCCCCTGGAGCACATCACCTCGATGGTTCGTCCCGGCGGCAACGGCATCGGCATGCACGTCATCCCGGTGGAAAAGGAAGTCCAGATGAGCCGCGAGTCGGTAAAGCTGGAAAAGATCTCCTACTGGCTGCAAAAATATGAGGGCCATCTCTCGGCGGGCATCTGCTCCTGCCGCGCCTCCCGCGCGATGCTCGGCGAGGGCTGCACCGACGACTGCAAGGACTGGTGCATCCAGGTGGGCGATATGGCGGACTACACCGTGGAGACCGGGCGCGCGCACTACATCACGAAGGAAGAGGCGCTGGACATTCTGAAGAAGGCCGAGGAAAACGGCTACGTCCACCAGATCACGAACATCGACGGCGAGGACCATATCTTCGATATCTGCAACTGCAACGTGCAGATCTGCAACGCCCTGCGGACCTCCCTGCTGTTCAACACGCCCAATATGTCCAAGAGCGCCTACACCGCAAAGGTCACGACGGAAAACTGTGTCGCCTGCGGACGCTGCGTGGAGATCTGCCCCGCCGGCGCGCTCAAGCTCGGCCAGAAGCTCTGCCGGAAGGACGGCAGCGAGGTCGAGTACCCGATCTCCATCCTGCCCGACAAGATCCGCTGGGGCAAGTACGCCTGGGACGAGAATTACCGCGACTCCGCCCGCGTCAACACCCATAAGACCGGAACCTCCCCCTGCAAGTCCGCATGCCCGGCCCACGTGCCCGTGCAGGGCTACCTGAAGATGGCGAAGGAGGGCAGATACGCCGAGGCGCTCGCCCTGATCAAGCGGGAGAATCCCTTCCCTGCCATCTGCGGCCGCGTCTGCAACAAGCGCTGTGAGGACGCCTGCACCCGCGGGACCATCGACAAGCCCGTCGCCATCGACGACGTCAAGAAGTTCCTGGCCGAACGCGATCTGCACGCCGAGACCCGCTACGTGCCAAAGAAACGGATCAACCGCGTGAGCGGCGAATGGGATCAGAAGATCGCCATCATCGGCGCCGGTCCTGCGGGCCTGAGCTGCGCCTACTATCTGGCTGAGCGCGGCTATCATCCCACCGTCTTTGAAAAGCACGAGAAGCCCGGCGGCATGATGACCTACGGCATCCCGTCCTTCAAGCTGGAAAAAGACGTGATCGACGCGGAGATCGAGGTCATTCGCCAGCTCGGCGTGGAAATTCGCTGCGGCGTCGAGGTCGGCAAGGACGTCACGATCGACCAGCTCCGCAAGGAGGGCTACCAGGCCTTCTATATCGCCATCGGCTGCCAGGGCGGCAAGCGCCCCGGCGTGGAGAACGACGACGCTCCCGGCACGGAGATCGCCGTCTCCTTCCTGGAAAAAGCGCTCGGCGGCAAGGCTCCGGCCATGCCCGCAAAGGTCGTGGTCGTCGGCGGCGGCAACGTTGCCATCGACTGCGCCCGCACGGCCAAGCGCCTCGGCGCGGCGGAGGTTTCCATGTACTGTCTGGAATCCCGCGAGACGATGCCCGCGTCCCCGGAGGAGATCCGGGAGGCCGAGGAGGACGGCGTTTCGATCCTGCCGTCCTGGGGCCCGAAGAAGGTGCTGACGGCTGAAAACGGTCACGTGTCCGGCCTGACCTTCAAGCGCTGCCTTTCCACCATCGACCCGCAGACCAAGAAATTCTCCCCGAAGTACGATGAGAACGAGACCGTAACCGTGGACGCGGATTACGTGATCTTCGCCATCGGCCAGGCCATCGAATGGGGCAAGCTCCTGGAAGGCACCAAGGTCGAGTTCTGGCACGGCAACTATCCCGTCGCCGACAAGTTCACCTATCAGACCGCCGATCCCTCCATCTTCGTGGGAGGCGACGTCTATACCGGCCCGAAGTTCGTGATCGACGCCATCGGTCAGGGCCACGAGGCGGCGGAATCCCTCGCCCGCTGCGTCTCAGAAAACAACGTCCCCCAGACTCTGGCCCGCGACCGCCGTTACTTCAAGGCGCTCGACCGCGACAACGTGGCGATCGACTCCTACGACCACGCCCAGCGTCAGGCGCCGCCCGAAAAGGCGGGTGCTGACCGCGAAGCGAAATTCTCCGACCCGCGCGGGATCCTGACTGAGGAGCAGGTACACACCGAGGCCTCCCGCTGCCTGAGCTGCGGCAGGAGCGTCGTAGATCCGCACAAGTGTATCGGCTGCGGTCTTTGCACCACCCGCTGCGAATTTGACGCCATCCACCTGGTCCGCGACCATCCGAAGAATTCGACGATGCGCCGCGCCGAGGACAAGGTCGGCGGGCTGCTCGGCTATGCGGTCCCCAGAGCGTTTAAGATCCTGTTAAACAGCGGCTCAAAGGAAGCAAAGCTGATGCGCGAGAAGCGCCGCGAATTCAAGAAACAGGTCGCAGAACGCCCAGAGAAGCTCCCGCACACCGGCAACGCCGTGGACCTGGACGAGCTGATGCAGGATTGACGGAGGAAGCGCCGTGCATGAAATGGGAATCGTGCTCCATCTGGCAAAAACGCTGGACGAAACCGCTGCCGAGGAGCATCTGGCAAGGATCGGCTCCGTGACCCTCCAGGTCGGAGAGGTCTCGGGCATTCTGACCGACTATTTTCAGGAATGCTGGGACTACTTCAAGGTCCGCCATCCGGTTTTGAAGGATTCCGAGCTGATTTTGGAGACGATCCCTGCCGTGACCTGGTGCGACAACTGCAAACGGACCTACGAGACCGTGAAATACGGACGCGAATGTCCCTACTGCCACAGCGGGGAAACCTGGCTGCTCCGCGGGAACGAGTGCATCATCAAAGAGATCGAGGCCGAGGAAGCGCCGGACGAGGCGGAATCCGGTTGAGCTCCGGCACAGCCGCGTGATCCAAAAACGATCGAACTCCGGAAGGGCTTTCGCCCGACCGGAGTTCGATCCGTTATCTGAGAGGTACTGTGACGCCCTCCTTCGATCGCTTCTGCGGCTGCTTGTTCAATCCACGAACAAATACCGGAGATCTGATACAAGCACCCGGGAAAATAATTTGCCCCTGCGCCAAGATGAGCTGGCGCGGGGGCGTGCTGGGGTAGGAGTGAGAATAGAGAAAGGAGATGAAAAAAGCAAAATAATTTGCGTTTAAATTCACAAAATGCATTTCGTTTGAAGAAATCTCGGCGATCGGTTGAATGACCGTTTCGCTTGCTTTGTGCCCTAACAATACCAGAATAATTCGGTTTTGTCGATAGTCATTTGACTATATTCAAGAATCCGGAAATGTGCATTTTGCACACGTTTGAATCCTTCTCCGGGAGGTCAAATCCTCGTCACGATCCCCGGGATCGACGCGGATCGAGGGGAACGCTGCCGGGCGGAACACGGTTTCAAGATTGGTTTTGCGCTGTTCATGCGCATTGCCGTGAGACGCGTCCGGCAGACGAAAGCGGCGTATGGAATCCGTCTCTGCGAGGCCTGCCGTCCGCCGCCCCGTTCCCCGATCTGGGAGCGGGACGCATCTGCAGGCAGGGCGAAAACAGACAAAACGGAAAGGAAGCGCAATCTGAATTGCCGTTTCGTTCACAAAATGCATCTTCTGCGATTGCTTGCAGATTAGGGCTTGAAATCTGCTTTTTCTTCTGGTATTCTTAGATCAAAGTGCGGGAAATGTTTCGCCGGCCCTCCCGGAGCGGTCGGCTCGTTGAAAAGGATGTGCGTGGTGCACATGGGAACGGAGGTTTGTGATGGAAGCCGAACGCATCGCTTTGTCGCCCGAAGAGGCGGAACAGTGCGCACGGATCAAGGAAACCCTGGTAAACTGTCTGCTGGAGCGGCGTTCCGTGCAGGCGACGGTGCAGGAGGCCGCAGTCCTGACGGGCTGTCCGATCATCCTGACCTCCAGTTCTTACCGCGTGATCACGATGGCGGACCTCGGCACGGAGGTGGATGACCCGATCTGGCAGGACTCCAAGCGGACCGGGTATTGCAGTGCGGATGCGGTACGCCGCTTCGACCAGGAGGGCGTCACCCGGGAAGTTCAGGGGACCCACGGCCCCATGCTGCTCTCCCGCGGTCTGGCGCAGAAGATGCCCCGCGTCCTGCAGCAGATCCCGATTCACGGGCGGATCGGCGCCTATATCGGCCTGTATCTGGCCCACCGGGAGTTTCGGGAATCCGACCTGATCCTGACGGATTACATCTCCCGTATCCTGTCCGTGATGCTGGAGCAGTCGCGGGATCTGGTGCTGCAGGGCCTGGAGATTCGGGAGAGCATCCTCTCCGACCTGCTCAGCGGGGTCCTGTTCTCCGACGAGCTCCTGCACGACAGGATGGAGACCGTCCACTGGACGCCGAAGCCCTGTTTCCGCTGCGTGCTGTTTACCGCGCAGAGCGAGAGCGGCAAGATCGAGAACGCGGACTATCTCTCCCAGGTCCTCACCCAACTGATCCCGAACTCCTTTGCCTTTCCGGTGCAGGACGGTCTGTTCCTGCTGATCAACTCGGACCGGGGCGGCGTATTGGAGCAGAAGCGGACACGGCTGACTGCACTGGCCGAGGAATACCGGCTTTACGCCAGCGTCAGCATCCTCTTCCGTGATTTGATCCATCTGCGCGCCTATTACGGCTCCTGTCTGAAAACCAGCGTTCTGACCAAAAAGCTGCGGATCGCAGATCGGATCACCCTGCTGGACGATGTCTTTTTTCCGCTGATCGCAGACAGCCTCAGCCGGGAGGAGCGGCTGGCCCTGGTTCAAGCAGACTACAAAGAGCTGGAGGCCTATGACCGGAGCAACAACACCGACTACTGCCAGACGCTGAAGACCTATTTTGAGCATGGCTGCTCTGCAACGAACGCTGCCGCCGCGCTCTACGTCCACCGAAACACCCTGACAAAGCGCCTGGCGCGGATCACGGAGATCTGCGGTCTGGATCCGAGCGATGGGAAGGCGCTGATGCACTTTTATATGAGCAGTTATCTCCGGGCGCTTTAAGCGAAGCAAACCGAAAAGGAGGAACACGATGAGCAGCATTCGAGTCAGCGGAAACGCAAAGCGCGACTATGCGGCGGAGCGGTTCCAGCTTCAGATCCAGGTCCAGGCGAGCGGGACCACCTCCGGGAAAGCCGTCAAGGCAGGAAATCAGGCTGTGGAGGCCTTTCTGCGCACCATGCAGGAGGCCCTCACCATCGAGCCGAAGGACTGGACGGCTGGTGAATACAGCGTGGAGCGGTCCTACGCCGCGGAGCATGAATTCAACTTCTCCCGCTCCCTCAATCTCTGGGTGGAGGCGGATCAGAATCTCGTCCAGGCGATGACGGCCCGGATGGAGGAAATGGAAAATGTCGCTTTCCACATCAGCTTTGGTCTGGATTGCGAAGCGGAGAAGGAACAGGAGGTCCTTGCGATGGCTGTGGCGGACGCCAGGCGAAAGGCCGAGGCGATCGCCGCCGCGCTGGGGCAGCGGCTGACCGGGATCGGAGACGTGAGCAGCGATTACTTTGCTGCGGAGGACGAAGCGCCGACCTGCCTGCGAAAGAATTCCGTCAGCGCGGACGGAGGCCTTGCCGGTCAGATCCGGCGTCCGGTCGTGACGATCGCAAAAACCGTGAACGTCGTCTGGAATGCGGAGCCGGCGTAAGGACGGCGGCATACCGTTCCCCGCGGGAAGCCGCGATCAAACAGTTTTCGGAAAAGCAGAAAATTCCCCTTTACTTTTCAGATCGGACCTGCTATAATAATCAAGTAAACGCGCCGGTGGCTCAATGGATAGAGCATCAGATTCCGGTTCTGAGGGTTGGGGGTTCGAGTCCCTTCCGGCGTGCCAAACAAAATGCCTCTTTTGTCTGCCGGACAGAAGAGGCATTTTATGAACGCGGACGATCCGTTCGCCCGATGCCGCGCAGGAAATACGGAATTTGCCCCATTCGCTTGCATGCGTTACGGAGGACCTATGGAAAACATCATCGAGATATCAAATCTGAACAAATCCTACGGCGAGGTAAAAGCCGTGCAAGACCTGTCGTTCCGCGTGAAGCGCGGCGAGCTCTTTGCCTTCCTCGGCGTAAACGGGGCGGGGAAATCGACGACGATCTCCATGCTCTGCGGGCAGCTCAGGAAGGACAGCGGGACCATCACGGTCTGCGGGAGCGACGTGGAAAAGGAGTTTGAGCGGATCAGCCGAAAGATCGGCGTGGTCTTTCAACGCTCCGCCCTCGACGAGCAGCTTTCCGCGCGGGATAATCTGCGCAGCCGCGCCGCGCTCTACGGGATCACCGGAAAAGCGTTCACGCGCCGCTTTGAGGAGCTTGCCGGAACGCTGGCTTTTTCCGACTTTTCCGATCGCCCGCTCTCGAAGCTTTCGGGCGGACAGAAGCGCAGGATCGACATTGCCCGCGCGCTGCTGCACGAGCCGGAGATTTTGATCCTCGACGAGCCGACGACGGGTCTCGACCCGCAGACGAGAAAGCTGCTGTGGGACGTCGTCGAAACGCTGCGCAGGGAGAAAAAGCTGACGGTCTTCCTCACGACGCACTACATGGAGGAGGCCGCCGACGCCGACTACGTTGTGATCATCGACAGCGGGCGCATCGCAGCCGAAGGCTCGCCGCTGGAGCTGAAAAACAAATACGTCGGGGATTACGTCACGATCTACGGCGCAGACGAGAAAGCGGTCGCCGCGCTGGATCTTCCTTATGAAACGGTGCGCGACGGCTTCCGCGTCTCGGTTGCGAACACCGGGAAGGTCACGGAGCTGATCGCGGCAAACCCCGGTCTGTTCCGGGATTACGAGGTCATAAAGGGGAAAATGGATGACGTATTTCTCACCGTCACCGGCAAAAACCTTCCGGGAGGTGCGCTGCAATGAAGACCTTATTCAACGTTGCCCGCAGAGATCTGAAGCTGTTTTTCAAAGATAAGGGCATGTTTTTCTCCGCGCTCATTACGCCGATCATTCTGTTGGTGCTTTACGCAACGTTCCTTGCCAAGGTTTATCGCGACAGCTTTGCATCCGCGCTGCCGGAGGGCCTTCAGATCCCGGAAAAGCTGCTGAACGGTACGGTCGCCAGCCAGTTGATCGCCGCGCTGTTGGCGGTCTCCTGCGTGACGGTATCGTTCTGCGCAAACCTTCTGATGATCCAGGATAAAGCCAACGGCAGCATCTGCGATTTCACCGTCTCTCCGGTCCGCCGCTCCACACTCGCCGCCGGATACTATCTCGCTTCTGCGGCAAGCACGCTGATCGTCACGTTCTCTGCTTACGCCGTCTGTCTCGGATACCTTGCGACGCAGGGATGGTATCTGTCTCTGTCCGACGCTCTGCTCGCCGTATGCGACGTGCTGCTTTTGACCCTGTTCGGCACCGCCCTCTCCTCTTGCATCAACTTCTTCCTGAAAACGAACGGTCAGGCGTCTGCGGTGGGCACGATCGTCAGCGCGGGCTACGGCTTTATCTGCGGCGCGTATATGCCGATCGCGAGCTTCGGCGAAGGCTTGCAGAAGGTGCTTTCCTTCTTCCCGGGGACCTATGGGACCTGCCTGCTGCGAAATCACCTGATGCGCGGCGTCTTCGCCGAAATGGAAAAAGTCGGCTTCCCCTCACAGGTCGTGGAGGGCATCAAGGACAGCATCGACGTCAACTTGTATTTCTTCGGAAAACCCGTAACGCTGTCCGCCATGTTCGTCGTGCTGCTCGGCGCGGTCGCCCTCTTTACCGGGATATTCGTTTTGCTCCACGTCCTGCACAGACATGCGAAAACGTATTAAATCGGGCAATCACGCAGAATATCACCCGTTCGGTAACAGTTCAGCCCTCCCTCCTGCGTAGGGCGGCCAGACCTCTGGCCGCCGTCCCACCGAGCGGCAGACAGCCCGGCGGCCTGTGGTCAGGCCGCCCTAAGGCATGGGCTGAACTGTTACCCCGTTCGTTTCATTTCACCGCAGCATTGCAATTATTTCTTTTGACAAGCCTGCGGTTTTGCGGTATAATAAATGAAGTATAAATGCGAAACGGTGGTGAGTTTATGCAGCTTCAGGAATCCGGCGAAATGTATCTGGAGACGATCCTCGTCCTGACACGGCGGAACGGGGCGGTACGCGCTGTAGACGTGGGTGAGGAAATGAATTTCTCCAAGCCGAGCGTCAGCCGCGCGGTGCATCTGCTGGAGGACTCCGGCTATCTGGTGATCGACCGGAACGGCTTCCTCCGTCTGACGGAAACCGGTCTGGCCCACGCCGAAAAAATCTACGAGCGCCACAACGTACTCTCCGCATTCTTCAAATGCCTCGGCGTCTCCCCTGACGTGGCGGTTGAAGACGCCTGCAAGGTCGAGCATTATATCTCCGACGAGACCTTCGCCGCCATCAAGCGATACAAGGAAGCAAACTGCAAGGAGGGATGATCCGTCCCTCTGCCCCGGCCATCCGCTTCGGATGGCCGGTTTTTTTGCGCCAATTTGCAAGGTCGGTATTTGCCTGCACCGCGTCGGCAGAGGCCTCCGACCGCGCGAACGGGCGGTTGATTCTCTATTGACTTTTCTCTGCAAATATGTCATGATGGAGAAAAAGTCCGCGTCTGCGTCGGCGCGGAGAAGGAAGGTGCCGATATGAAACGGATCGGAAGAATGCTTGCTCTGCTCGTTTCCATGCTGCTTCTGGTCGGGCTGACCGCCTGCACCCCGCGCAGCGTGGTCGGAAGCTGGCGCTGTACCGTTGATCTGAGCCGTGCCGCGCAGGCCTCCGGCGCACTGGACGGTCTGGACGAGCAGTCCGGCGTCGGCGTCGTACTCGCCAAGCTGCTGGACGGGCAGACGCTGGAGCTTGCGCTGGAGCTGCGCAAGGACGGAACCTACTCCCTCGGCACGGATCCGGAGTCCGCCCGCGCTGCGGCGGATTCCCTCTCCGCTCGGATGGGCGAGCTGATGCCGGAGCTGCTTTCCGAGCTGCTCGGCGTTGACCCGGCGGAGGTCGAGGCCGCAATGGCAATCACCGGAATGACCCCGGAGGCGATCGCAGGGAAGCTGATGGAGCAGATCCAGCTCGACGGGGCGATCGACAGCATCGCAGCGAAGGCCTCCACCGGAACCTACCGCTATGAGGACGGCAAGCTCTGGCTGACGCCGGATGGACAGACCGAAAATGCGGAGGCCTATGAGACCGTGGTGCTGAGCCGCGAGGGTCTGCGCATCACCGAAACCCGGAGCGGCCTGTTTCAAAAATACGAAAAAATCCTCCCGCTGACGTTCAAACGCTGACGGAAGAAAACCGGCAAGAAAAGGAGGTCGCCGACCATGTCGCTGAAAAAGCTGGCGCGCTGCGCTGCGCTTTACGGTCTTCTGATCCTGCTGGCGACTGCAAGCTATTACTGCGGCAGCTTTTGCACCTCGGAGCCGGTATCCGCGCTGTTCTACTGTCTGCATTACTGCATTCACGTCGGCCTGATCATGACCTGGGGCATCTCCGCCCATCGGCGGCTGCTCCCCTCACACACCAGGCGGTATCTGATCGGCTCCGCAGCGCTGATGCTGTTATTCCTGCTGATCCGAGCCTTCCGTTACCGATCCTCCGAGTGCATCGCGCTGCTGCCGGAATACGGCTGGTACTCCTACTATATCCCCCTGCTGCTGATCCCGACCCTGTTTGCCGCCGCCTGCATCAACATGCACCGCTCGCAGGAGCGGCGGACGGCAAAGGAAGCGTTCCTGCTCCTTCCGGCTGCGATCCTCGTCGCGGCTGTGCTGACCAACCGGTTTCATCATCTGGCCTTCCGCCCCTTGCAGAAAATGGCACGGTTTATCGGTACGCCCAGTACGTATCGCTACGGACCGGTCTACTACCTCGCCCTGGCATGGATCGTTGCGATGCTCCTGCTTGGCGCTTTGGAGCTTCTTCTTGCCGCCCGGCGGAAAAGCGGCTGGCGGCGGGCTGCCGCGCCGGCGGCGGTGATGCTCGTCTGGGCGCTTCTGGCCTACCCGGTCGCGAATCTGAGCAATCAGAGGATCCCGAAAGCCTTCGGCGTTCCGCTGCTCAGCATCTACGGGCTGCTGGGAACCTTTGAGGCCTGCTTCTTCAGCGGTCTTCTGCCCGCAAACCGGGGCTATCCCCGCACGTTTTCCGCGCTGACGCTGCCCGCCGTCATCACGGATCGGAAGCTCCGACCGGCCTACGCCACCGCGGTCCCGATCAAGGGCAGTCCGGCGCAGTTCGAGCAGGCGCTCCGGACGCCGGTCTATCTTGACGCCGATACCTGTCTGATCGGGCATCCGCTGATGGAGGGAGCCGTGTTTTGGACGCGGGGCGAGGCCGAGCTGAATCGGCTTGACCGCGCCCTGCAAGCGGCAAACGAGTCGCTGCGAAAGGAGCTGCGTCTGCTGCAAACGCTCCTGCACCGACAGGCCGCGGAGCAGAGCGACGTGGACGCCCGGAAGCGGCTTTACGCCAGGGTCCAGGCTGCGGTTCTCCCTGCACGGCGGCGGATTGCCGCCCTGCTTGCGGAAACGGAGCCCGATACGCCAGAATTCCGGGCGAAGATCAGCCGGGTGCTCGTCATGACGGTCTTTGTCAAGCGGATGTCCAATTTCGCAATGCTGGAAGCGGAGGACGGGCAGCTTGACGCGAACGAGCTGGGGGCGGCGCTGCGTGAATCCGCGCACTATCTGAGCTACTGCGGCCTCCACATGACCTTTGACCTTCGTGCCGATCGGTTGTCCGCCCGCGATCTGATGGCGGCCTACGACTGCTTCGAGCTGCTGGCGGAGGCGCTGATCGGCAAAACGGAGGAGCTTTGGGTCCGCGTTACGGAGGATCGGCTTCTGCTGATGGCGGACTGCACGCCCCCGGACCTGACGCCCCGGACGCCGCTGCCCGTCCGCGTCTGCGCAGAGGACGGGCAGCTCGTATTAACCGCCGCGTTCGGAGGTGATGCAGCATGACGGATCTTGCGTCGATTCTGAACCAAAAGCTGGCGGAGGGTGCGTTCGCCCTGGTGCTGATCCTGCTCATGCTGCAGGTCGGCGTTCTTCTGGTTACGCTTCGGCTTCGATTTTCGATCCCGCGTCTGCTGCGTACCGCCCTCCCGCTTCTTCTCTGTTTTCTGCCGTTTGCAGTCTTCGTGTCTCTCCCGCGACAGATCCGGGCGCTTTCGCTTCCGGTTCTCTGCAGGGACCCGGACAGCCTGATCCGTCTGCCCGCCGCCCTGTATCTGGGCTCGATCGTGCTTTCTCTGCTGATGCTTGGCGCGGATATCTGGCTGCTGCTTCGGGAGCAGCGTTCGAAGCCCTCGGAGAGCAGCGTCAAGCATGCGCTCGATCTGCTTCCCGCCGGGATCTGCGTCAGCGATTCCGACGGAAATGTGATCTTCTCGAACGATCTGATGTACCGGTTCTGTTGGAAGCTGACCGGTTCCCTTCTGACCGACGCGGAGGCCTTGCAGGCCGCCGTTGCGGCGCGCGGAGCGCCGCGCGGCGACGGCTATCTCGTCCGGATCGAGGATCGTGCGTTTTTGTTCTTGAGCGGAAGGCTCTCTCCGCCCGAGGAGAACCAGGTCCAGTTCATCGTCTACGACGTGACTGACTATGCCCGGAAAAACCGGAAGCTGGAGCGTCGGAACGAACGGCTCCGCGACGCCGCCGAACGACTCCGCGCGGCAGATACCCGCGGCAAGGCGCTCGCGCTCTCACGCGAGGCCGTGAACGCCCGGTACGCTGTCCACAACCAGATGGGCAGCATTCTGCTGACCGGGAAATACTATCTGGACCATCCGGACGTGACGAACGAGGCCGAGCTCAAACGAATGCTTACCCGCAACAACGACTATCTGCTGGAATCCACGGAGCAGATCCGTCCGACGGCCGATCCGCTGGGCGACGCCGTCGGGATTGCCCGAAGCATCGGCTTGACCGTTGAAATCGTCGGACCGCTGCCGGAGGACGCGCGACGGCGCACGCTTCTGGCCGAGGCCGTGACGCAGTGCGCCGCAAACGCCGTGCGCCACGCCGGTGCAAGCCGGCTGACGCTGACCCTTCGACAGACGGAGGGGCGCCTGACTGCCGTTTTCACGAACGACGGGATTCCGCCCGCCGGACCGATTCTGGAGGGCGGCGGCCTGGGCGCTCTGCGCCAGCGCGCAGAGCAGACCGGGTGCGCGATGGAAATCCGCGCAAAGCAGGCGTTCCGGCTGATCCTGCGCTTTCCCTGACCCCTTGTTTACCGACCCATGCGAGCAAAAACGCGTGGGTCGATTCTTTTTGACAAAATCCCCCATTTGGGGGAGAGACTTTTCCCTGGTCATTTGGTAAACTGGATTTGTAATTATATTGGTATTGCCATATTCAGATCCAAACTGATACATCCGGTAGGAGGGATCCGAGCATGCGAAAATACACCAGTGTCGTCGTGGTTGACGACGACATGATCTCCCGCGGCTACATGAAAATGTTCATCAAGCCGTCCCGCAGGTACCAGATCGCAGCCTGCCTTTCCCTGGCGGACGATCTGCCGGACTGGTGCTTTGAAAACGGCCCGCCGGATTTGATCGTGATGGACATCATGATGATGAACGGGCGCGACGGTCTGACCGTTTCGGCACAGATCAAGAAGCGATGGCCGGAGACGAAGATCATTCTGACGACCTCGATGGCCGACGTGGACTGCGTGGACCGGGCCAGGGAAATCGGCGTGAACAGCTTCTGGTTCAAAACCTATCCCGAGCTCCCGCTGCTGGAGGTCATGGATCGGACCGTAGCCGGCGAAAACGTCTATCCCGAGCATACGCCTGACGTCAGCCTGGGCGAGCTGCGCGCCTCCGAGCTTACGTTTCAGCAGCGCCGCGTTCTGCGCCTGCTTACCGAGGGTCTGTCCAACCGGGAGATCGCGGAACGCCTCGTTGTGAGCGCAAGCACCGTCAAGACCCATCTCGATGATATTATGGATCGAACCGGGATCCATTCCCGCACCGCCCTCGTCGCGCAGGTCGTCCGTCTCGGGCTTGTGGACAGCACGCCCGAACGGCAGCGTACCGGCGAGGCAAAGCAGATGAATACAGAAAAGGAAGGTTATGCGCAATGAAGATCAAACTCGCGATTCTGGAATCCGACGTCGGTTATCTCAACCGGATCGTCAGCGTATTCGGCTCCAAATACGCTGATAAGCTTGAAATCTACTCCTTCACCGAAAAGGATCGGGCGCTTTCGGAGCTGCAGCCGATCCGCGCGGACGTGTTTCTGGCCTCTGACAGCTTTGAGATCGACCCCAAACAGCTTCCCAAGCGCTGCGGCTTCTCCTATCTTGTGGATTCCGCAGAGGTGGAGCTGCTGCGTGGGCAGCAGACCATCTGCCGCTTCCAAAAGGCGGATCTGATCTACCGCGAGATCCTGAGCCTCTACGCCGAGCACGCGGGCAGCATGACCGAGCTCAAGTTCTCCGACGACGGCTGCCGGGTCGTCGCCTTCGCCTCCCCCAGCGGCGGAGCGGGCAGCTCCACAATGGCCGCCGCCTGCGCCATGCACTTTGCAGCCCTGGGCAGAAAGACGCTCTATCTGAATCTGGAGCCCTTCGGCTCCGCCGACGACTACTTCGCCGGGCAGGGACAGTTTGATATGAGCGACATCATCTACGCCCTGAAAACCCGGAAGGCCAACATCTCCATGAAGGTCGAGAGCGCGGTGAAGCAGGACCCCCGCGGCGTGTACTTCATCTCTCAGGCTAAGCTCGCTCTGGATATGCTGGAGCTGAAAACGGAGGAGATCCTGCGGCTGATTTCCGAGCTTCGGCTCAACGGCTCCTACGACTATCTGATCCTTGACGCTCCGTTCGGACTGGACAAGGACGCGCTGACGGTTCTGCATCAGGCGCACGCCCTGGTGATCGTGGGCGACGGAACGCCCACCTCCAACACCAAGATCTTCCGCGCCGTCACGGCCCTGTCCATGAAGGAGACCAACGAGGACACGCCGCTGATCAACCGGAGCGTGCTGGCCTACAACCGTTTCTCCAGCAAGACCGGAGCGGCCATCTCCAATCTGGAGCTTCGTGCCATCGGCGGCGCGCCGCGCTATGAGCACGGCACGACCGAGCAGCTTCTGGCCCAGCTCAGCCGGAACCAGCTGTTTGAAGCGATCTTCCAGTCCTGACCCCGCCGAAGCAAGGAGGTACTGCCATGACGTTTGAACAGGAACAGCAGCTGATCGGCGAAATCAAAACGTATATTGCCGAAAACCTGCCGCTGAGCAAGATGAGTGACGACGACCTCAACGAGAAGGTCGAGCTCCTGGTCGCGGAGAAAATCGGCGGGCTCTACTGCCCCATCGACCAGCGGGTTTCCATTGCCGAACAGATCTTCAGCTCCATCCGCGGCTTCGGCCTGCTCGACTCCATTTTGAAGGACGACACCATCACCGAGGTGATGATCAACGGCCCGGAAAACATCTTCATCGAGCAGAACGGCCGTCTGTTCAAGCTGGACAAGCAGTTTGAAAGCCAGCGGCGGTTGGAGGACGTGATCCAGCGCATCGTGGGTCTGGCCGGACGCGAGGTCAACCAGGCCAACCCGATCTGCGACACCCGTCTGCCCGACGGCTCGCGTGTGAACGTGGTGCTCCCGCCCATCGCCCTGTGCGGGCCGACGCTGACGATCCGTAAGTTCTCAAAGACGCCGATGACGATTGAAAAGCTCATCGAATACGGCTCGATCACCCAGGAAATTGCCGACAAGCTTGAGCTTCTGGTTCGGGCCAAATACAACATCTTTATCTCCGGCGGCACGGGCTCCGGCAAGACGACCTTCCTCAACGCCCTTTCCAACTACATCCCGCACGACGAGCGCGTCATCACGATCGAGGACTCCGCCGAGCTGCAGATCAAGCGCATCGACAATCTGGTCAGCCTGGAGACGAGAAACGCCAACGCCGCCGGCGTGGGCCAGATCACGATCCGCGATCTGATCAAGTCCTCGCTTCGTATGCGTCCGGAGCGGATCATCGTCGGCGAGTGCCGCGGCGGCGAGGCTCTGGACATGCTCCAGGCCATGAATACCGGTCACGACGGTTCCCTTTCCACCGGCCACGCCAACTCCACGGAGGATATGCTCAGCCGTCTGGAGACCATGGTGCTTCAGGGCTCGGTCGGACTGCCGCTGGAGGCCATTCGCCAGCAGATCGCCTCCGCCGTGGACATCATCATCCACCTCTCCCGTCTGCGCGACCGCTCCAGAAAGACCATGGAGATCACCGAGGTCGTCGGCTACGAGAACGGGCGCGTGGTGCTCAACCCGCTCTACAAGTTTGAGGAGGACGAGAACAGCACGCTGGAAAAGGTCTCCGGCTCGCTCAAGCGCACGAACAATCCGATGCAGAACATCTTCAAGCTCCAGCTTGCAGGCTTCCGCACCGACTTCTGATCCTGAAATCCAAGGATCGCATGACCCCGCACCGCTGAACGAAGGCTCCCATTCTCTACGATCGGAGGTAGCAATATGGCACTGTTCAAGAAAAAGAAGGAGACACAGCCGCCCGAACCCCAATGGTTCACCTCGGTGACGAACCTGCCCACCTACAACTACAAGGTCTACTACATGTCCAAGCTGGAAAAGATCCTCTATTTCCTGCTTGCCTTCGCGATCGGCGCCGTCGTCGGCTATCTGTTCTACGGCGGCCTGGGGCGGGATGAATTCGGTCAGCGGACCACGCTGAGCTGGATCCTGGACATTTCCATTCCAGGCATCGTGGGTCTGGTTGCCGGTCGGATCTTCGTGCCGGCCCGAACCAAGCAGATCCGCGACAAAAACGCCCGCACCCTGAACAGCCAGTTCCGCGACTTCCTGGAGGCCTTCAACACCTCCATCGGCGCGGGCAAAAACGTGGTGGACTCCTTTCACGCCGTCTACGACGATATGCGCATCCAGTTTGAGGAGGACGCCTTCATCGTCAAGGAGCTGGAGGTGATCCTCTCCGGCATGGCAAACAACTTTGACGTGGAGGATCTGATGGAAGATCTCGGCAATCGAAGCGGCAACGACGACATCGTCAGCTTCGCCAACGTCTTCCGCATCAGCTACCGCAAGGGCGGCAATCTGAAGGACACCATCAACACCACCCACAGCATTCTCAGCGACAAGATGGAGATCAAGGAGGAGATCGAGACGATGGTCTCCGCAAGCAAGATGGAGCAGACGGTCATGATCTTCATGCCAGTCGGCCTGATCGGCATTATGAAGTCCATGAGCCCGGACTTTGCCGCGAACTTCGCTACGCCCGCCGGCATCGCCTCCACCACGATTGCCATCGGTCTGTTTATCGTCTCCTATTTCGTGGGTCGCAAGATCCTCAACATCAAGCTGTAAGGGGGTGGGAAAATGCTCGGCACGATTGATTTTGTCGTTTTCGGCTTCGGCGCCCTGGTCGTACTGTTTTGGCTTTTCCTGTTCGTAAAGGGGCTCCGCAGCGCCAGCATGTTCGAGCCGCTGGCAGAGAAGGATTTCCCGCTCAAGGAGGTCTATTTTGTCGGCTACGCTCTGCTGGAGCTGATCCATTACCAATACCGCTCCAAGCGCGACCGCGTCCTCCGCAAGGAGCTCACCGTCCTTTACGGCGAAAAATACGCGGACTATTATCTGCGCGTGATCCACTCCCAGCAGATCACCTTCGGTCTGACCGTGCTCGCGCTGGCCGCTCCCCTCTACGGCCTGGGGGATAATCTGGCGCTGTTCATCGTGGTGGCCGTCTTTGCCGGCGTGGCCTACTATTACTTCGGCACGCTCACTGCGGAGACCATCAAGAAGCGCTCCGACGAGATGCTGCACGATTTTTCCGACGTCGTTTCCAAGCTGGCCCTGATGACGAACGCGGGCATGATCCTGCGCGAGGCCTGGAGCATGGTGGCGGATACCGGAACGAGCACCATCTATCAGGAGATGAAGAACTCCGTCATCGAGATGGAAAACGGCGTATCCGAGGTGGACGCCATTCTCAACTTCGGCACCCGCTGCATCATTCCGGAGATCAAGAAATTCGCCTCCACGATGATTCAGGGCATGATCAAGGGCAACGCGGAGCTCTGCGAGAACCTGACGCAGCAGAGCAAGGAGATTTGGGGACTTCGAAAGCAGCAGGTCCTCCGGGCCGGCGAGAAGGCCTCGTCCAAGCTGCTGATCCCGCTGCTCATTATGTTCGTCGGTATCCTCATTATGATCATCGTTCCGATTTTCGCAAATCTGGGCATGTGATCGTTTTGGGTACGAAATAGAAAGGAAATTGAGAAGAAAGGAGGAAACGAAAATGCTCAGCAACCTGAAACTCATGGCTCTCAGCGCCAAGTGCGCCCTCCGCCGCTTCTTTACCAAGGAAAACGGCGACGTCAACGTGGTTTCCATCGTGGTTCTGATCGGCATTGCCGTCGTTCTGGCGATCATCTTCCGTGATGCTATCTCCTCACTGATTGAAGACCTGCTTGATACCATCAGCGGCAATGCAAAAGACGCCGTCAAGAGCGGCGGCTCCGGCGGCGGCGGCGGCGGTGGCGGCGGCTGATCGTCCCACTTCCCCAGACGGGCGTCCTCCGAGCGGGACGCCCGGACCGTGGGGCGCACGGCATTCGCCCGTGCGTTCCACGGTCCGAACAAAACCGAAGATTTCCCCGCGGTTCGCCGCGGGTTCCCATACACGGCCGGAAAGGAGCTGACCAATATGCAAGCGGAGAAGGAACGCGGCGCGATCATTATGGAAGCAACCTTCGTCTTCCCGATCATGCTCATCGTCATTCTGCTGATGCTGGTCCTCGGAAACGCTTACTATCAGAAGTGCCGCATCGACGCCATCATTGCAAAGCAGACGATCTCCGGCGCGGCCTACTGCGCCGATCCTCAGCTTATGGGCATCGAGGGGGGCAGCATCCCGAACGCCAATAACGTGACCGTCTATCCCTATCGGGCCTTCAGCGGCTCCGGCGCGACCGAGATGAAGGCCGCGCTCGGCAAGGTCACGGAGCGGGTCAACGAGCAAATGGACAAGCTCTCGACCGGTCTCTTTCTGGATATGCGCCCGAAGGACGCAAACATCAAGATCGACTATTCCAACATGGTCCTCACCGCTGCCTTTTCCATTGAGGCAAGCTATTCGATCGAGCTGCCGGTCCGAATGCTTTTCATGGAGGACTGGTACGTTCTGAAGATGAACACCCGCCTGGAAATGCCCGTGGGCAGCGCGACCGAGCTGATTCGCAACACCGACATGGCTGAGGACTATATGGAGCGCTACGGCGTTGGCGAGGGCTACAGCAAGGCCAAGGACAAGATCATCAAGGCGATCCAGAAAGTCCACGATTGGCTTTCTTGAGAGGAGGCGCATTGGAATGAAGCATAAAAGCACGCACGGCGCGATCTCCGTCTTTCTGGCCATCATTCTTGTGCCCTGCATCGTCATCACCTCCATCTTCGTGGATCTCGGCCGGAGCTATATGTCCCGAAGTATGGCCGAGTCCGCCGGCGATCTCGCGCTCAACACGCTGATGACGAATTATGACGCCGACCTGAGCGAATGGTACGGCCTGATCGCATCCTGCCAGAACGTGGACGAATACTATGAGGTCACGGCCCGATATTTCCTGCGGTGCATGATGTCCCAGAAGATGGAGAAGGACGAGACGATCCTCGTTTCCGACTATGCGCAGCAGGCATTTGAAGACAAATCCATTACAGATCTGCTCCTGTGCGACGTGCAGACGCCCGCTTCGGAGATCATCCGTCCGGTGCCGGACGCCAATCTGTCCAGCTCCGGTCTGGTCAAGGCCCAGATCATTGAATTCATGAAGTACCGCGCCCCGATCGAGATCTGTCGGGGTCTGTTCGGACGCCTGAGCGGCGACTCCGAGAGCGACGACAACGGCGGCGGCACGGATCAGTCCGAGGACCGCAAGGGCGCCTCGGAAGCCAGCAAGAACGAACAGCACGTTGAAAACAAACGGAATTACTATGAAGCAGAGGGCGAGCTGGACTCCGCCGCCTTCCACACCTACGTCGCCATCCGGCAGTATTACCGCGACGGCGTATGCGAGCCCTACGACAAGCATCAGAATCCCGCTCCGCTGGACAACGCAAGACTGGGCGAATACTGCGACAAGATCAACAGCTACCGCGTTTCCTACGCCTCCATCCACGCGCAGTACGTGGAGTATTTCGCCACGACGGAAGGGCTGAGCATCTATCAGCGCCCGGTCGTCAAGCAGTCGGACTACAACGAGACGGAGCCGGAAAAGGTATTTAAGAAGGATCAGGACGAGAAGTATTACGAGGATTTCTTTGAAGAGGACAAGAACGAGTCCGGCGAAAAAATCTGGACCGTCACCGGGGAGAACTATCACGCGCTGCTCGATCTGCTGAAAAAGAGCGTCGAGGAATTTGACGAGGCCCGCAGCGCCTACGCCGAGGCGGCAAACGAAATGCTGAACCGGCTCTACGGTCCGGCCGACACCGACCCCAACGCGATCCAGTGGTGGGTGCGCATGAACAAGGCCGTCAACGCCTCCTCCGGAAAGAACCACACGAAGGCCGTCCGCGAGGCCGGCGAAAAGATGATGCTCCTGGCAATGGAGGTTCGTCTGGCGGAATCCGACGAGGTTGAGATCATCGACCCCTTCCCTGCCCCCTCCACAAAGCCGGAGAGCGAAAAAACACCCGAAGAAAAAGACCATGAACGCGACGTCCACGACCGGGCAGAGGAGCTGCTCGAGCAGGCGGACAAGCTGCGTGAAAAATATCTCACTGCGGGAAAGACCGACGCACAGGACGCCTATCTCTATGCCGTAAGCGCCCTGGAGAAGGTTTCAAAGGAGAACGTCGATCTCATCGACCCGACCCGCGCCACCGTGGAGCTGGACGGCGCCAGCTACCCGATCAACAACGTACTCGACGGCATCGCCACGAACCTCTCCGGCATGCTGGAGAAGCTCGACTTTATGATCGAAAAGCTCGATCTCGCCATTGACGGCGACGGCGACGAGACCAAGAGCCTGAAGGAGCTGGAGAGTCTCGCGGACAAATATCACAGCGCCCTCAACAAGTTTTCTTCCTCCGCCAACGAGGGCGGTACCCAGATGAAGGATTACGACAAGAAGGCGATCAACGGCGAGCTGACCGGCAAGGAAGCGCAGATGAACGTCTCCGAGGCCGCGAAGAAGATCACAGCCGCTGCGGTTCGCGCCCTGCGCGCCAGACTGGTGAACATCCGGTCGCAGCTTCAAAAGGTATCCGACGCCATCAAGGGCTTCACCTACGGCGGCGTATGCGTAGCGGAGCTGCGGGACGTGGAGGCCATGCGCAAGAAGGTCAACAATCAGGCCATCGTCAACTACTTCGATCAGGACTGGACGAACGCCGGCGTCAAGGCCGCCGCTGAAAAGACCTTCCGCGAGCTGGTCAAGCCGGAGGGCGATACCGTGGTCACGCTCGACCATCTGACGGAGGACAACTACGATCCCGATATTGACCCGGTGAACCCCGAAAAGCACCAGACTCCCGAGCTATACGTCTACTTCCACAGTCTCTGGGCGGACAAGCCGGACGACGCGCTGGAGGAGAGCGATAAAATCAAGGACGCAGTGGACGACCTCTGCGACAGCATGAAGGAGGCCTCTCTGGACGACGTCGTGAAGGAAGATAAGGACCGCGTGGACATCAAGCGCGAGTTCTCCGGCGACAGCGAATTCAGCGTCGCCTCCGGCTTCCTCGACGGCGCGACGGGACTGATCGAGGCCGTCATCGACGGCAATTTCGACAAGTTCCGCGACGATCTGTACGGCGTCACCTATCTGATGGGAATGTTCAGCTTCGACACCTACTCAAACGAGGGAAAATGGAAGCTGCAGAGCCTGGACAACCGAAAGGACAAGATCGGCCTGATCAACTACTCCTTCGCATATAAAAACGTGGAGGATCAGTGGAACAGCGACGAGCTGACCGATCACTGGAACAAATCCCTGACGAACAAGAAGATCTGCCGCGAGAACAACGCGGCCTGGGAGGCTGAGCTGGAATACCTCCTGTACGGCAAGAGCTCCTGCTCGAAGAACGTCCGGGACGCCTATACCTCCATCTTCGGCATCCGCACGCTGATGAACCTCGGTTCGGCTTTCCAAAACTTCTTCCCGAGCGGCGTCAACAACACCTCCCGCGTCTTTGACGCGATTGCTTCGGCCATCTCCGCGGCCTGTCTCGGCATCATCCCGCCGCCGGTGTGGAAGTGCCTGCTGCTTGTCGTGCTGGCGATGGCCGAGTCCGGCATGGACCTTCTGCGTCTGTCCCGCGGCTTCCCCGTTCCCCTCTACAAGGTCAAGGCCGAGCAGTGGTATCTCCACATTCCGGATGCAGAGGAGATCGAAGCCAAGGCGGACGCCATGGTGCAAGGCGGCGCTGATGCGATCCTTGACACGCTCAAGAGCACCGTCAGCCAGGACAAGCCGGAGGAAAAGCCGATCGGCGTGGACCCCATGCCGAACGGCAACAACGGTCTGTATTACAGCGATTATCTGATGCTCTTCCTCTTCCTGGGCGTCTCGTCCCACGGCGAGCTGGAGCGAGACATCTACCTTCGCACCGCTGAGGTCATTCAGACGAACATGCGGCAGCATGACGGAATCGACGAGAGCTATTCGCTGAAAAAATCCCAGGTCTATTTCAAGCTGCACTCCGTGGTTCGCGTCCGCCCGCTGATGATCACGCTGCCGATCGTCCGCAGCTATGACGGAGCGGATACGAGCGTTCTTGAGACCTATTCGGATTGGTGTACCTATCAGGTCGAACTGGTCCGCGGATACTCGTGATCCGGCTTCACCCGCAATTCAACCGCTTCGACAAACCATCGGAGCCGCATGAGAAGGGAGGCTTCCCCATGCAGGAAAAGAAAGAGCGCGGCGCGATCGTCATGGAAGCGTCGATTGCCCTGACGGCGTTCATGTTTCTGATCCTGACCCTGCTTCAGATCGTAAACATTTATTATATTCAGGGCCGCGTCGGCGTGGCGCTGAACGCCGCCGCAAAGGACCTTTCCCAGTATTCCTTCCTCTATTTCAAGCTGGGAATGAACGACGTGGATGCAGCCATGAGCGCTGACACCGACGGTTCCCGGCAGTCCGCCTACAATACCATCGACAATCTTTCCACGCTGCAAAGCTCCATCACCGGTCTGGGCACCGACGCCTCGAACATGAACTTCGAGGGCATCCGCGACGGCATCAACAACGGCATTGACGCGGGAAGCGCGATCTACGACGAGTTTGCCTCCCAGCTTGCCGACGATCCCTCCGGCGTAATCACCGGGATGGGCTTGCTGGCCCTGGATGAGTTTGCAGAGGAAGGAAAGAGCATGCTGGCCTCTGCGCTCGGCAAGGCGTTTATGGAGAAAAACCTGGTTTCCTCCTCCTCGGACAACGCGGACGCCTTCCTCCGACGCTACCATGTGGACGGCGGCATGGGCGGTCTGGATTTCAACTACACCACCTTCCTGCCGGGCGGAAAATCCAGCTATATCCAGCTCGTCGTCTCCTATGACGTGCAGGTGATCAGGCTGCTGAACATTGACTTCAAATTCCACTTCCGCCAGTCCGCCGTGACAAGCGCCTGGGCGACCGGGATCTCCAAGATGCACCCGGAGACGAACGTTGCAATGGAATCCGGGAGCGTATGGGATTACGGCTCGGACTACATCCGTCAGCAGTTTATTCTGAACCAGGAGCGGAAGGAATACCCTTACGTCGCCACCGGCCAGGGCTTTGACGCCTACAACAACAACGAGGACAAGAACGAATTCGTCTCCATCGTGACCCTGAACACGGGAAAAGAAGGAGACGACAAGGCCATGAGCCAGGAGGACATCACAAGCAGTCTTGAGCACATTTACAGCGGCATGGAGAGCCGCGTCAGCGAGCTCGGAGAGACCATCGTGGTGCAGGATCATAAGGGCAAGGATCAGGAGCTTCATTCCGATCCGGATACCCGCACCTATACCATCGTCCTTGTGATCCCGGACGACGCCTCCAAGCAGGACGTGGAAAAGGCCGTCGAGCAATTCAAGAAGGACCACCCGGGCGTGAACGTGGAGATCCACTCCGGCTACGGAAACAGTCCGGGCAACAACAAGAGCGAACAGGACGACTCCGGCGGCTCCGACGAGGGCGGCTCCGGCGGCTCCGATTGACCCGAAAGGAGGAAGGTCCCATGAACTTATACCTCTATCCCGGCGTAACGCTTGCGCTCTGGGTCGTCGGTCTGTGGCTGCTGCTGCGCGACGTGGATACCCGCTGGCCGGACAAGGAAGAACACGGCAGCAAGAACCGGAAAACGGCCTTGATCTACGGCCTGGCGATGCTCTTTGTCACCGAGGGCGCGGCAGTGATGTTCCTGACGCTCTACCGCGACGTCGATCCCTGGACTGCGGTTAAGCGGCTGTCCCTGCTCTGCGTCATGTGGCCCGTGGCGCTGACTGACTTGAAAACCTATCGGATCCCAAACGCCTTTATTCTGTTCGGTCTCGCCTGCCGGGTGTTGATCTTCCCCTTTGAGCTGTTCTGCTCGGAACCTGGCGTCTGGCAGGTATTACTGACCGAGGTCATTGCGGCAGGCGCGATGCTGCTCGCTTCCGTGCTCTGCGCGCTGATCATCCGCAACTCCATCGGCTTCGGGGATATGAAGCTGTTTCTGGTCATGGGGCTCCTGCTTGGAACCAGGGGAATCTGGGGCGCGGTGTTTCTCTCTCTGATCGTTATTTTCTTCATCTCCGTATTCGCACTGATTACCAAGCGCAAATCCCGCAAGGATCTGATCCCCTTCGGACCTGCCCTTGTGATCGGAACCTATCTGGCTGTCTATCTGACGGGAATGTGAGGGTCGCTATGAAGAATTACAAGTTTATTGTTCCCATCGCCCTTGTCGTTTTGCTCCTTCTGGGCGTTTATCTGCTCTATGACTCCCGCTCGAAAACCGAGCAGCGTTATCAGTCCTATCTTGCCGAGGCAAGGGAGTACCGCCGCCTTGGCATCATGGTGGACGCAGAGGATTACTACCAGAGAGCGTATAAAATCCACCCCTCCTCCGCGCTCGGACTGGAGCTCGCTGCCTGCTACGACGAGCTCTACTATCCTGACAAGGCCGCCTCCGCCGGCAAGCATATGATCGACGATTATCCGACTGAGGTTTCCACCTATGAGTTTCTGATCGATCACTATTATCGCCAGGGCTCGATCCGCGACGTTTACAAATATGCGCAGATCTACAGAAAGCGCGGCCTGCACTCCGATCAGATCGAGGAGATTCTGACAGCGGAACAATACACCGCCCGCCGTGTTTCCTCCTATCATAACGTCACGACCTTCTGCGCCGGGGCCTGCGCCGTGGCCAAGAAAGACTACTGGGGCTTTGTCGATGAAACGGGAAACGTGATCGCCGCCCTGCGATACGACAACGTCGGCCCATACTCCGACAGCGGTTTTGCCGGGGCAAAGCTCGCCAGGGATAAGGACGCCTTCTTCCTGGACAAGAACGGCAACAAGCGCTGGGTACTGGAGGGGATCGACCAGATCGACGAGCTTGGCTACGTCAGCAGCAGCAACATCGTCCCCCTTCGCTCCGGCGACAAATGGGCCTACTACGACATGGACGGAAACCGCCTGTTCGGAGACTTCGACGAGGTTTCCGCGATGAACTGGGGAATCGCCGCCGTCCGCACCGGTGATCTCTGGACTCTGCGCGACAGCACAGGCACACCGCTCAATCAGGAGACCTACCTGGGCGTTGCACTGAACGAAAACCACATCGCATGCTGGTATGACCGCTTCTTCGTAGAGCAGGGAGACGGCTGGCATCTGCTGGATTCCAAGCTGAACCCGATCGGCACGACCGTCTACAACGGGGCCAGGATCTTCTGCGATGAAAACGGCGCTGCGGTTCGGATCGGCGACCTGTGGGGTTTTATCAACCACGACGGCAGCATCATGCTGGAGCCGAAATACGAGGACGCCCGCAGCTTCTCGAACGGTCTGGCCGCCGTGGAGGTGAACGGGCTTTGGGGCTATATCGACACCGAGGGCAACATGGTCATTGAGCCGCAGTTCTTTGACGCCCGCGATTTCACTGCCTCCGGCTCTTATTTTGCCAAGACCGAATACGACTGGACGCTCTACAGACTTTACAGCGCACAGTATCTCAACTGAACGAATAGAAGGGAGAACCGTACATGAACATCACCTATGAGAGCCAGGGCACGATGACCTATGGCGTCTACCAGATCCAACCCAACGACGTGCTGGACACCCTTGGTCTGGGTATGCTGACCAACAACAAGATCCCGGGTCTGGCCGCTACGCAGTTTACCCAGATGGACAACCAGCGCTACATCAAGTTCAACGTCACCGCGAAGGTTCCCGTCAGTCAGTTCTTTACCGGACAGGTCAACCGGAAACGGCTGCTGGGCGTATTCCGCGGCATCGTCGCCGGTCTGCTCTCCGCCGAGGAGTACATGATCGACCCGAACAGCATCCTGCTCGATCTCGACCATATCTACACCGACGTGACGACCGTTGAGACCGTGCTGATCTGCCTGCCCATTCAGCAGGATAAGCCTCCCGTGGATCTGGGCCGCTTCTTTAAGAACATCATGTTCAGCACCCAGTTTGACCAGACTGAGAACTGTGATTACGTGGCACGAATCATGAACTACCTCAACAGCACGCCGAATTTCTCGCTGCAGGACTTCAACGAGCTCACGATCCAGCTGGAACGCGAGGGAGCGGGCCGTCCCGCCGCCGCACCTGCCCGTCCGGCGCCTGCCCAGCAGCCGATGCAGGCCGCCCCGATCCAGCAGCCGCAGATGCAGCAGCCCGCGCGCCCGATGCAGCCGCAGCAGCCCATCCAGCCCCAGCAGCCGATTCCGCAGCCCGGCTATCAGCCCAGGATGGCTCAGCCGCAGAGCATTCCGCAGCCCTCTGTTCCCGGCGCTCAGCCAAATCCGGCCATGCGTCAGAATCCGCCCCAGCAGCCTGCCTTCCAGATCCCCGGTCAGCAGCCGCCCCAGCAGCCCGCCTTCCAGATCCCCGGTCAGCAGCCGGTCCAGCAGCCCCCCGTGCAGAATCCCGGCGGCAAGAAGATGACCTTCATGAATCTGATGATGCACTACAGCAAGGAAAACGCGGCGCTCTATAAGGCCCAGAAGGAAGCCGGACAGGCCGCTGCGCAAATGCCTGCCGCGCCGGAGCCCCCGAAAAAGGATAAGAAGTCCAAGAAAAAGAAGGACGCCGCGCCGCAGGGCTTTACGGTTCCCGGCGCGCCGACCGGCGGCTTCGCCATTCCCGGTCAGACCCCGCCTCCGATCCGGCCAGCCGCGCCCGCTCCCTATGCTCCGGTTTCCGCACCGGCCGCGCCGGCACCCGCCGCTCCGCGTCCGCAGGTTTATCAGCCGCAGGCAGCCGCGCCGATGGGTCAGCCCATGAACTTTGGTGAAACGACCGTCCTCGGCGGCGCAGGCGGCGCGATCGGCGAGACGACCGTTCTCGGCGCGTCCTCCGCAAAGGCTGCTCCGCAGCCGCGTCCGATGCTGCTCCGTCTGAAAAACAACGAGCGGATCAACATTGACAAGCCTGTCTACCGGATCGGCAAGGAGCGCAGCTACGTGGATTACTTTATCGGCGACAACTCCGCCATCAGCCGCAGTCACGCGAACATCATCACCCGCGATGGAAAGTACTTCGTGATGGACACGAACTCCACGAACCACACCTTTGTCAACGGCTCGATGATTCAGAGCAACGTCGAGGTCCCGCTGGAGCACGGAACCATGCTCCGTCTTGCCGACGAGGAGTTCGAGTTCAAGCTCTTCTGATAGGGAACGGCTATGAATTATATCGTTACTGCCAATACAGACATTGGCATCAGTAAAAACACGAATCAGGACAGCGTCTCGCTGAAGGTGATGAACACCCCGCAGGGACGCATGGCGCTTGCCGTCCTTTGCGACGGCATGGGCGGCCTCGCCAAGGGCGAGGTCGCCAGCGCCTCGGTTCTGCGCGCCTTTGACCGCTGGGCAAGGACTTCCCTGCCCCGGCTTAGCTGCGCTCCTCTGCAGGACGGCGTGATCCGCGCCGAATGGGACGCGATCATCCAGGAGCAGAACCGGCTGATCTCGTCCTACGGCACGCGCAGCGGCATTCGTCTTGGCACGACCGTCGTTGCAATGCTGATCACGCAGAACCGATACTATATTCTGAACGTCGGCGACTCCCGGGCTTATGAGCTGAGCCGGGAGCTTCGCGTTTTGACGCAGGATCAGACCGTCGTGGCCCGCGAGGTCGCGCAGGGGCTTCTGACCGAGGCGCAGGCCCAGACCGATCCGCGCCGTTCCGTTTTGCTCCAATGCGTCGGCGCATCGGATGCAGTCGCGCCGGATTTCTTCTTCGGAACGCCTCTGACCGGGGCGGTCTATATGCTCTGCAGCGACGGCTTCCGCCATGAGATCACCCCGGCGGAGATCCTGGAGGGTCTGCGGCCGGACCGTCTGACGAACGAGCAGGCGATGCGCAGCGCCGCAGCCGCACTGATCGAACTGAACAAACAGCGCTGGGAGCGGGACAACATCACCGTCGCCCTCGTACGGACGTATTAAGGAGGGTTGCCTATGCTGCAAATCGGTTCGCTGGTAGACGGCAAATATAAAATCCTGAATAAGGTCGGTCAGGGCGGCATGAGCGTGGTCTATCTCGCGATGAACGAGAAGGCCAATAAGCAGTGGGCCGTCAAGGAGGTCCGCAAGGACGGCGTGCTCGACTTCGAGGCTGTCAAGCAGGGTCTGGTGGCGGAAACGGACATCCTCAAGCGTCTGGATCATCCGTATCTGCCCAGCATCATCGACGTGATCGACACGGACGAATCCTTTATCATCATCATGGACTACATCCAGGGCAACTCGCTGAACAAGGCTCTGGATGAATTCGGTGCCCAGCCGCAGGATGAGGTCATCAAATGGGCCAAGCAGCTCTGTGACGTTCTGGGCTACCTGCACACGCGGACGCCGCCGATCATCTACCGGGATATGAAGCCGGCAAACGTGATGCTCAAGCCGGATGGGAACATCTCCCTCATCGACTTCGGCACCGCCCGCGAGTATAAGGAAAAGAATCTGGCCGACACCACCTGTCTGGGCACGGTCGGCTACGCGGCCCCGGAGCAGTTCGGCGGCATGGGCCAGACCGACGCCCGGACCGACATTTACTGTCTCGGCGCAACGCTCT
>JAEEGG010002589.1_pt1 | contig 46417 bp, 42 predicted proteins | sample 9134161 | NCBI WGS metagenome assembly JAEEGG01 (sample SAMN16246543, study PRJNA631951) | gut metagenome | biome: gut microbiome; feature: rumen; material: CR-attached | host: Bos | place: Iran: Karaj | collected 2018-10 | reverse complement strand
TTTTTCCATAATTGCTAATTGTTTATTTTGAAATGAATAATCCTTTTCGACGTGCAAAATTAGTTTATTTTTGTTAGAAATACAAAAGAAAACAGGCTAAATTCGACTTTTTAATATTTTTTGTGTCGTAAAGGCTTGGTATCTCGAAAAAAATGCTTATCTTTGCTTTGTCAATTTAGCAAATAACACTTTTTTAAGGAGGAAAAGAACATGGCAAACAAGAGAAGATTAAAGAAAAGGATCAACCTGATCTGTGAGGCATTATTTGCAGAATGTGTGGCAGTGTCGCTCTACGGACCGTCACCTCATAAGGAGAATCTGAATGCGCACGCGTTCTCGATTGTGAAGTTGCAGGACAACGCCATCCGTCGCGTGTCTCACCCTGAACCTGGCATTCCTGCCAAGCAATATTATAAGGATCTGCGAGAGAAGTTCAGTGCACATGTCAGTGACATCCTCGATCAGATAAACGCTTAGAAGACTCATGTGGAAATCAATTTGTAACTGGCTGTTGTACAAAAGAATGGGATGGTCCGTTGAAGTAACAGAAGACCATCCCGACAAGTTTATCATCTGCCTCGCCCCACACACGAGCAACTGGGATTTCATCCTCGGATTGCTATACAGCAGGGCGAGAGGCATGCAGTGTAATTTCATGATGAAGAAAGAGTGGTTCTTCTGGCCCCTCGGCCCCATCTTCCGTCGTCTGGGCGGCATCCCCGTGTATCGTCAGAAGAAGACGAGCATGACTGATGCGATGGCTGAGGCGGCAAAGAAGGCTAAGACCTTCCACCTCTGCATCACCCCTGAGGGCACGCGCTCGAAGACGGCAGACTGGAAGAAGGGCTTCTATTTCATTGCCCTGAAAGCAGGACTTCCCATCCTGCTCTATGGCGTCGACTACCAGCAGAAGCGCATTGTCTGCACCAAGACCGTCATCCCTTCCGGCGACCTGGATTGCGACATGAGGGACATCAAAGTGTATTACAAGGACTTCAAGGGGAAGAAGCCCGAGAACTTTACCATTGGAGAACTCGCATGAAAAGAATTTGTCTGATTACCCTTGCTGCCTTACTGATACTCCCTGCTAACGCACAACAGGACATCAAGAAGTCGCTCGACAACTATTTCAGAGCATACCGTCCCTACGGACAACTCGTACGTTCGGCCTCACGCCTGCAAAGCATTACCGTCAATGATACTACCAAGACTGTCGAGGTCTGTGCCGACTCACACTTTGGCGAACAGCTCTTCACCCCCAAGTCCGCTGAGGATATCTACGACGCAGTGAAGAAGATCGTCTCCCCCGCCTATAAGCATTATAAGCTCGTTGTGAAGACCGGTGGGTGGGATATCCGTCAGCTGGTGCCTACCCGTTTGCAGAAAGACCAGGACCCCAGCCGTCTGTGGGGTGACATTGACTATACAGGTCGCCCATGGGTAAGAAACGCCTCTATACCTTATAATATTACACGCGGTCTGCAAAATCGTCATCTCTCCGTCTGGGCCAGCCACGGACGCTATTACAGTCTCAAGGACCACATGTGGCGCTGGCAGCGCCCTGCCCTCTTCGGTACCCGTGAGGACCTGTTCACGCAGACCATCGTCACACCCTACCTCATCCCAATGCTGGAGAAAGCCGGTGCCGTTGTGTTCACTCCCCGTGAACGTGACTGGCAGGACCATGAGGCCGTGATCGACAACGATACCCGTAAGTCTGCTGACGGATCACGCTATAAAGAGGTCAAAGGCCTCTTCGACTGGCATCCCACCAAAATCCCCGGCTTTGCCTTCCACGAAGGCGGCTATGAGGAAAAGGAGAATCCCTTTGAGGCTGGTACCGCGCGTCAGACCAATATCGTCCAAGACGACGGCATGAAGAGCACCATCACCTGGTATCCGACCATACCTGAGTCTGGTCAGTATGCCGTCTACGTGAGTTACCAGACCGTTGAAGGCAGCATCGACGATGCCCACTACACCGTCTGGCATCAGGGCATTCCAACAGAGTTCCGCGTGAACCAGCAGATGGGTGGTTCCACATGGGTGTATCTCGGCACGTTCCAGTTTGACGAAGGCAACAATGAGCGCAACTGTGTTGTGATCGACAACCTCAGTGACCGCGACGGCATCGTCACAGCCGACGGTGTGCGTTTCGGTGGCGGTATGGGTAACATCGCCCGCGAGGGGGAAATAAGTCTTCTGCCACGCTGTTTTGAAGGCTCACGCTACTATGCCCAGTGGGCAGGCATGCCCTATTCCGTCTATAGCACCAAGGACGGACAAGATGACTATGGCGATGACATCAATGCCCGTTCCTGCATGACTAACGAACTCGCTGGCGGTTCCTGTTATATGCCCGATACCACAGGCCGTAACGTGCCCATCGAACTCACACTGGCCGTACATAGCGACGCAGGCTATATTGCTGACGGCAAGACGCACACGGGAACCCTCGCCGTCTGCACCACATATATGAACGACAGCATCCTCAGCACTGGCCGCAGCCGTCTGGCATCACGTGACCTTGCCGATGAGCTGCTCACCATCATCCCCAATGAGATGCAGGCTATCTACCACGAGTGGCAGCGGCGCGAACTTTTCGACCGCAACTACTCTGAGAGCCGTGTGCCGAAGGTGCCCAGTGCCATCATCGAGACCATGTCGCACCAGAACTTCGCCGACATGCGCTTCGGGCAGGATCCCAACTTCCGCTTCAACCTCGCACGCAGCATCTACAAGACGCTGCTGCGCTACATCTGCCGCATGCACCATGTGCCCTTCGTCGTATCCCCCCTCACCCCAGACCACGTATATGTCGTCCTCACCAATAAGGGTGAGGCTGAGGTTCACTGGACGACCGTTGAGGACCCCCTCGAACCCACAGCCAAGCCTTCCGGCTTTATCGTCTATACGGCTACAGGTAGAGGCGGCTTCGACAACGGACAGTATATCAAAGGCCGTGGCCACAGCAGCGTGAAGATTCCCATCTCACCTGGCCGTCAATACTCCTTCCGCGTGGCAGCCGTCAATGAGGGTGGCGAGAGCTTCCCCAGTGAGGTGGTGTCATGCTATTATGCTCCTCAGGCAGAGAAGACCATCCTCATCGTCAACGGCTTCCACAGGCTCTCCTCGCCCGCCGTGCGCGACAATGCTGCCGAACAGGGCTTCGACCTCGAATACGATGCGGGTGTAACCTATGGCCGTACGGCAGGATGGCTGGGTTATCAGACCTGTTTCAATAAGGCTGCGATGGGCAAGGAGACCACCAGCGGACTCGGCTATACTGACGAGACACTGGCAGGAACGTTTATCGCAGGCAATGACTTCAACTATATCCGCACCCATGCCAATGCCATCTCCAATACCGGACTGTATAGTATTGTCAGCTGTTCCTCAGAGGCTCTCGAGACCAACGAGGTCATACCGCTGAAATACGATATGATAGACCTCATCCTCGGCCTCGAAAAGAAAGACGGTCACTCGCTGCGACCCTATCAGACCCTGACGCCGATGATGCGCCAGCACCTGCAGCTGTTCACCTCACGTGGCGGTGCCCTGCTCGTAAGTGGTTCCTACATCGGTGCAGACAACAGGCTGCCTGCCGACCGCCGTTATCTCGAAGAAGTGCTCAAGTGCAACTATCTGGGTACAGATGCCGATACGCTGCGCCGTAACACGATCAGCGGCCTCGGCACCACCTTCGCCTTCCACCGTCAGCTGAATGCGGAACACTATGCTGCCACGCATCCCGACGTGCTCCAGCCGATAGCACCGGCCTTCTGTGCCATGCGCTATGCCGACCAGCAGAGTGCCTGCGTCGCCTACAACGGCACAGACTACAAGGCCATGACCCTCGGCTTCCCCTTCGAGTGCATCAAGGAGGAGTATGTGCGCTTTGCCCTCATGCGGGGTATCCTAAAGTTCCTGTTACCGTAGATAATCAATCATTAATTATATAATTAACAACCAAAAATCAATTTAACATGAAGATTCAGACCAATTCCTCAGGTACCCGGAGTATCGAGATTCAGGAGGTACACCTCCAGACCATCGAGAAGTATCAGCTGCTGCGCGACCTCATTGATTCCAACGGTTACGTAGACGAGCAGGTGTTAGACAAACTGAAACTGAACGTGCGCGCACTACTCGAAGCACAGGCAGGACTCGACAAAGACCTGCTCGACCTCTGCCTCGACGTCATCTATCACCCAAACATGAAAGCCTTCGGTCTGCAACAGCTCGTGCTGTTGTACATCAACTGGAAGGACAAGGGCAACGACAACCTCGGCTCCACCACCCGGGCCATTCAGGGAACCCCATTTAATTGAAGAAATGAAAAGGAAGTTAAAGGGAAGTTATAGCTTCGCTTGGAAGTTAAAAGGACATATGTCATGCTACTTCATCAAGGGCAAAAGTATTGTCTCTTCAATTCTCTTTAACTTCCCTTTAACTTCCCTTTAACTTCAAGAAGCATGGATTATAGGCTGACGGACTTTCTGCCGACGACGAAGAAGGAGTTGAAACTCAGGGGATGGGATGAACTCGATGTCATCCTGTTCTCGGGTGATGCCTACGTGGACCATCCTTCGTTTGGTGCAGCCGTCATCGGACGAACGCTCGAGGCAGCAGGCTACCGCGTGGCCATCGTCCCGCAGCCAGACTGGCACGGTGACTTCCGCGACTTCAAGAAACTCGGGCGTCCCCGACTCTTCTTCGGCATCTCACCCGGCTGTATGGACTCGATGGTGAACAAGTACACTGCCAACCGTCGTCTGCGCTCCGAGGATGCCTACTCACCTGACGGTCGTCATGACATGCGTCCGGAATACCCCACCATTGTCTACACGAAGATTCTCAAGCAGCTTTATCCCGACGTGCCCGTCATCCTTGGCGGCATAGAGGCCTCCCTGCGACGCCTCACGCATTATGACTACTGGCAAGACCAGCTCCGTCCTTGTATTCTTTGCGACTCAGGTGCAGACATGATCACCTACGGCATGGGCGAGAAGCCGACCCTCGAACTCGCCCGCCGTCTCAGTGAGCAATTTGAGCATCGGACTGACACGGACTTCCACGGACTATCTGAGTCCGAGCCAGTCCGTGTCAGCCCGATGCAAATTCCCCACGACATTCCGCAGACGGTCTATCTCTCTGCCGACGTCCAGCCCACGCCTGATGACATCGTGCTCCACAGTCACGAGGAGTGCCTCCGCAACAAACGTGCCCAGGCAGAGAATTTCCGCCACATCGAGGAGCAGTCGAACATGATCCATGCCCAGCGATTGATTCAGAGGGTGGGTAACGTGATGGTCGTTGTCAATCCCCCATACCCGCCGATGACCACCGAGGAGCTCGACGCCTCCTTCGACCTGCCCTACACCCGTCAGCCCCATCCGAAGTACAAAGGCAAGCACATCCCCGCCTACGACATGATCAAACATTCGGTCAACATCCATCGCGGATGCTTCGGAGGATGTGCCTTCTGCACCATCTCCGCCCATCAGGGGAAGTTCATCGCCTGCCGCTCCAAGGAGAGTATCTTGAAAGAGGTGAAGCAAGTCATTGAGATGCCCGACTTCAAAGGCTACCTCTCCGACCTTGGCGGACCCTCTGCCAACATGTACGGCATGCATGGCCGTAACCATAACGCCTGTGAGAAATGCAAGCGTCCCAGTTGCATCCATCCGCAGATCTGTCCTAATCTTAACACCGACCACTCGAAGCTTCTCGACATCTATCACGCCGTCGATGCCCTCCCAGGCATCAAGAGCAGCTTCATCGGCAGCGGTGTGCGTTACGACCTGTTATTATATAAAGGTAAGGACGAGGCCGCGAATCGATCTGCCGAGGAATACACCCGTGAACTTATTACCCGTCATGTCTCTGGCCGTCTGAAGGTGGCCCCAGAGCATACCTCCGACCGTGTGCTCCACCTCATGCGCAAGCCCTCGTTCCAGCAGTTCTATGCCTTCAAACGCATCTTCGACCGTATCAACCGCGAAGAGAACCTGCACCAGCAGATCATCCCCTACTTCATCTCCTCCCATCCTGGCTGCCATGAGGAAGATATGGCCGAACTCGCCGTCATCACCAAGGGCCTCGACTTCCACCTCGAACAGGTTCAAGACTTTACGCCAACCCCGATGACCATAGCCACCGAGACTTGGTACACCGGCTACGACCCCTATACGCTCGAACCTGTCTTTTCTGCGAAAAGTCAGAAAGAAAAACTCGCCCAGCGGCAGTATTTCTTCTGGTATAAGCCTGAGAAACGACGTATTATTGAACAGAGCCTCCGCCGCATCGGACGGCCTGACCTCATACCACGGCTCTATACCTCCACTTCTCACTCTACAAATGAAAATCATCGAACAAAGTCTCATACCGAAGAATCCTCAAAAGAAAAGCGAGGACGGAATCGTCGTCACAAATGACTTCATCGCTGTTATCGACGGCTCCACCTCGAAGGCCAAGCACCAATGGAGTTCCCGTATGTCGAACGGCCGCTATGCGATGACCGTCGTCAGTCAAGTCATCCGTAAGATGGCCCCCGAAACTTCCTGTCATCAGTTCTGTCTCGCCGCCACCCGAGCCATCCGCGCCGTCTACACTCCCTCTTGGTATCTTTTTCCCCTCCTGAGTAGGAGGGGTCAGGGGTGGTCTGATCCCCCTCTACTCCATCTCTCATCCCACCCCGAAGAACGCCTCTGTGCCTCCGCCGTCATCTACTCCAACCGCCGTCGTGAAATCTGGCTCGTAGGCGACTGTCAGTGTCTCGTGGGTGGTGAACTCTGCGAGAACCCCAAGCCCTACGAACAACGGCTTGCAGAGATGCGTGCCGCCAAGGTGCAGGAACTGCTGGCAGCAGGCAAGACGCCCAACGAGATTCTCGCTGACGATCAGGCCCGTGCTGCCATCATCCCGGAGATGCTTCGTGAGATGCAGCAGCAAAACAAGACCTACGCCGTCATCGACGGTTTCCCCATACCTGAGACACGGGTGTCCGTCATCGCTCTCGACTTCCGTCCCTGGGAGATTGTCCTCGCTTCAGACGGCTATCCCTTCCTCTGTCCAACCCTCGCGGAGTCTGAAGCACGTCTCGACGAACAGCGCCGCAACGATCCCCTTAACATCGGCGATTTCAAGGCCACCAAAGGCTTCACGCCGGGCAATAACTCGTTTGATGACCGCACATACATCAGATTTTCAGTTTAAAATTTGCACAATCGCGAAAAAATGCCTACCTTTGCACCCGCAAATCTCTGCAATAAGGTCGGTTCGGTAGCTCAGTTGGATAGAGCAACTGCCTTCTAAGCAGTAGGTCTCGGGTTCGAGCCCCGACCGAATCACCAAAAACAACATGAAAAAAAGAGCCTCTCAGCGATGAGGGGCTCAATTTTTATTACGACGAAAAGTCTGTGATTTACTTCACCTTTTCCACGATGGCCTTGAAGGCTTCGGGATTGTTCATGGCGAGGTCGGCGAGCACCTTGCGGTTGATCTCGATACCAGCCTTGGCGAGCTTGCCCATGAGGACACTGTAACTCATGCCTTCCAAACGAGCGGCAGCATTGATACGCTGGATCCACAGGCTGCGGAAGTTACGCTTCTTGTTACGGCGGTCACGATAGGCATAGGTCAGACCTTTCTCCCAGGTATTCTTTGCTACTGTCCAAACATTCTTGCGGGCTCCGAAGTAGCCGCGGGTAAGCTTCAAAATTCTCTTACGCTTTGCTCTTGATGCAACGTGATTAACTGATCTTGGCATAGTTTTCTTCTTTTAAATGTTCGACAATAGGATTAACGGAGACACAACAGGTCACGTACCTGCTTCATGTTGGAATCATCAACGATAGTTGTACCAACCAAGTTGCGCTTCTGCTTCTTGGTCTTCTTCGTGAGAATGTGGCTGTGGTAAGCGTGACGTCTCTTAACCTTACCTGTACCGGTGAATGAGAATCTCTTCTTGGCACCGGAATTTGTCTTTACTTTTGGCATTGTTTTTAAAATTTAAATTGTTATTAATAATCGGCAGCTACGCATATACCGGGCGCGCCACCTGTTTTTTTCTTTTTTGCAGCAGACTACAGGACTTCAGGACTTAATCCTCAGTTTCTGTCTCTGTCAGCTTCTTCAGAGCGTCAGCGGAAATCTTGGCATTGGCGAGAAGACCACCATTGGCGGGCATCTCTGTATCCGGTTCTGCCTGGGGAGCCTGCTGGGCTTTCTTGGCTTCGCGGGCTTCAGCCTCTGCTGCCACACGGTCGCGGGCCTGCTGACTCTGCTTCTTGGTTCCGGCCTTCTTAGGAGCGAGATAGAGGAACATCTTCTTACCTTCAAGCGACGGCATGGACTCTACCTTTCCCACTTCCTCCAGATCGTTGGCAAAACGGAGCAGCAACACTTCGCCCTGTTCCTTGAACAGGATGGAGCGTCCGCGGAAGAATACATAGGCACGTACCTTATTTCCCTCCTCAAGGAACTCCTTCGCATGCTTGAGCTTAAACTGATAGTCGTGCTCATCGGTCTGGGGGCCGAACCTGATCTCCTTCACCTCGACCTTCACCTGCTTGGCCTTCATTTCCTTCTGGCGCTTCTTCTGCTGGTAGAGGAACTTGGAGTAGTCGATGAGACGGCAAACGGGCGGATTGGCATTGGGCGAAATCTCTACGAGATCGACACCCTGCTCGCGGGCCATGTTCAATGCATCGCGGGTTGGAACAACTGTGCTTCCATTGTCACCCACTATGCGAACTTCACGCACACGTATCTGTTCGTTGATACGGTACTGATTCTTCAAATTGTCATTCTTCATCAACTGCTTTTTAAGAAATCGGCTGCAAAGGTACTAACTTTCAGCGAATTAGCCAAATAATTTTGTTCCTTTTTTATATTTTTCAGAAACAAATTGCCATAATAAACCCTAATTATCCATAATAATCATTATTTTGACGTTTTATTATGATAAAATTATGAGTAATTATGGCAATTTGTTTCAAATATTACTTAGAAGTCCTTGGTCATTTCTGCCACCTGAGCATTCACCTCGTCGATGAACTCTTGGATGGTCTTGACGCTCTGCTCACCGCCACCCTGAGGACGGACAGCTACAGTACCATCTGCGGCTTCCTTCTCGCCGACGATGACCATGTAGGGGATGCGCTTCAACTCATTGTCGCGAATCTTACGGCCCAGCTTCTCGTTACGCAGGTCAATGGTGGCACGTACCCCACCCTCGCTGAACTTCTTGCAGACCTCCTGGGCATAGTCGTTGTATTTCTCCGACAGCGGGAGGATGGCCACCTGCTCAGGTGTAAGCCAGAGGGGGAAGTGACCGCTGGTGTGCTCGATGAGCACGGCGGTGAAACGCTCAAGAGAACCGAAGGGAGCACGGTGAATCATCACAGGTGTTTTCTTCGTGTTGTCCTCGTCGGTGTATTCCAACTGGAAGCGCTTGGGCAGGTTGTAGTCCACCTGGATAGTACCCAGCTGCCAGCGACGGCCGATGGCATCCTTAATCATAAAGTCAAGCTTAGGACCATAGAAGGCTGCCTCGCCATATTCCACCTTGGCATTGAGGCCCTTCTCCTCACAAGCCTCGACAATGGCCTTCTCAGCCAGTGCCCAGTCTTCGTCGGTACCTACGTACTTCTCATGGTTATCTGGATCACGCAGGGAGATCTGTGCCTCAAAGTTGAAACCGAAGGCTGTCAGAACCACACCGATGATATCCATCACATTGAGGAACTCCTGTTTCACCTGGTCAGGACGGCAGAAGAGGTGGGCATCGTCCTGAGTGAACGAACGCACACGAGTCAGTCCGTGCAACTCACCGCTCTGCTCATAACGATAGACCGTACCAAACTCTGCGATACGCAGGGGCAGATCCTTGTATGAACGGGGCTTCCAGGCGAAGATCTCACAGTGGTGAGGACAGTTCATGGGTTTCAGCATATACTCCTCGCCCTCCTCAGGTGTAGTGATGGGACGGAAGGAGTCCTGACCATAGTGAGCATAGTGGCCGGAGGTGACATAGAGGCTCTTACCACCGATATGCGGCGTGATGACCTCCTGATAGCCATAACGCTTCTGCACCTTACGCAGGTGATCCTGAAGACGCAGACGGAGATCAGTGCCTTTCGGCAGCCAGATAGGAAGTCCCTTGCCAACCTTCTCAGAAAACATGAACAGCTCCATCTCCTTACCGATCTTACGATGGTCGCGCTTCTTGGCCTCCTCAAGCATCACGAGATACTCATCAAGCATCTTCTTCTTGGGGAAGGTGATACCGTAGAGACGCTGCATCTGCTCACGGGTAGCATCGCCACGCCAGAAAGCACCAGCGACGGAGGTCAGTTTGATGGCCTTGATCTCACCAGTGTCCACAAGGTGCGGACCACGGCAGAGGTCGGTGAAGCGGCCCTGTGTATAGGTGGTGATAGAACCGTCCTCAAGGTCCTGCTCAATGTGCTCGCACTTGTAGGTCTGACCATCGGCAGCAAACTCCTTCAGAGCCTCGGCCTTGGGCACCTCACGACGAACAACAGGCTCTTTCTTGGAAGCCAGTTCCTTCATCTTCTCTTCAATCTTGGGGAAGTCGCTCTCCTTGATGCTCTCGCCGTCTTTCAGCAGCACATCATAGAAGAATCCATTCTCGACGGCAGGTCCAAAACCGAACTGAATGCCAGGATACAACTCCTTCAAAGCCTCTGCCAAGAGGTGTGCAGAGGTGTGCCAGAAGGTATGCTTACCCTGCTCGTCTTCCCACTTGTAGAGCGCGATGGTAGCGTCCTCATTGATAGGACGGTTCAGCTCTACTGTCTCACCGTTTACTCCACAGCAGAGAACGCTGCGTGCGAGAGCCGGAGAGATGCTCTCTGCAATCTGATAGCCAGTCACGCCCTGCTCATACGAACGAACAGATCCGTCTGGAAAAGTAATGTTGATCATATCTACAATATATGTTTGAATTTGAAATTGCGTGCAAAGTTACTTATTTTTTTAGACAAAAGAACAAAAGAAACAAAAAATCTTCATTTTCCTGTCTTTTGTTTGATGATGCTGTAGGCCTGATAGAGTCCTAACTCACCAGCTTTGCTGAGGTCGGCGATGCCTTCTGCCTCACGCTTCATATAGATGAGAGCGAGTCCACGGTTGAAGTAAGCCTCTGCCAGACGCTCTTCAAGAGAGATGGCCTTGGTATAGTCATCGATGGCACGCTGGTAGTCCTGACGCTGGGCATGAAGATTACCTCTATTATAATATAAATAGGTATTGTTGGGCGACTTCTGGATGGCTGTCGAGAGATCACCCAAGACGTTGGCAGACTGGAGATCAATGTTCGTACCCTGAGAGGCATTGAACTCATTGATCTTCGCTTGGCAGACAGCACGCTGCCAGAGGGCCAGTGTCAGCGTGGAATCAATCTGCAGACAGATGCTCAGATCGTCGATGGCATTGTCGAAGTTCTGGATGGTGCTGTAGGCGATGGCACGCATCAGGAGCAAGGGCTTGACATCTTGCGTATTCTTGCTGGCGTCAATGGCTGTACTGAGGGAATCAATATAGACAAACGTCTGTTTCATACGGTCCTCATCGAGTTTGGTCTGATCACAGGACACATAGACACGACGGGAACGGGATTTAGCATTATAGGCCTCCACAGTCTCTTCGTATGGCATCTCGGTCTTCACTTCATCCGATGGACGTGTGAAGGTCAGGCCATACATCGGCAGGAAAGCCAGATCAGCCTTGCGGTTCTGCACACGACCACGATAGGCACTCTTGTACTCATGCTCCACTTCCTCTTCGTCGGCAATGACCAGTTGGTTGTATTTCTCTAGATCCTCATCACTGCGACGGCGCATCTGTTTCTGAGAGAGGCGCGGCTGCTTGCCATAACGCTTGTCCATCTGGGCTTTCAGGATACGGAACTCATCCAGTTCTGCCTGTTTGGTGTTACCCAAGCGACGATAACAGGAGGCTCTGTGCTCCAAGCCGAACCAGAAGTTGGGGAAGTCCTCAATGACCTTTGAATAGTCACGGATGGCAGCCCGCAGATTACCCGTTTGTTCCAACAGCAAAGCACGATTAAAAAGCGCCATCAGGTTGTTGGGTTCCAGCTTCAGCACAAAGTCGAAGTCTTCAATACCACGGTTGTCGTCACCCACTTGGGCACGGAGCAGACCGCGGTTATAGTGTCCAAGAAAGTTGTTGGGATCTATGTCAAGGGCCGTATCATAGTCTGTCATTGCCCCACGCAGGTTATTCTGGTTGTATCGGGCCATCGCACGGTTGATATAGTTGCCAGAATGACGAGGAAGCAGACGAATAGCCTGAGACAAGAACTCCTCACCCTCTTTCCAGTTCTTCTGACTGAGACTGATGACAGCCCTTTCTGACCAAATGCCACCATCATAGGGATCAATCTCCAGACTCTTATCGAGCGCATTGATAGCATTGGTAGTATCTTTCTGCAAGAGGTAGACCTCCCCTTGTACGGCATAGGCCCTGGCATAACGTGACCAACGGGTGATCATTGTGTCAATCTGTGTCATCGCACGGTCGTATTCCTTATTCTGAATGAGGCAAAGGACACGGTTATACCAATAAATCTGATTCTCTGGGTCATAGCGCAAAGCACGATTGTAGTCACTGACAGCCTCTGCGAACTTCTTCTGATTGATGCGACAGAGGGCTCTCACTTCATACGCACTGGTCACATATGGATTGCGCTCAATAGCCTCAGAACAGTCTGATTCAGCCCCACGGTAATCATCCAAATAATACTTCGCCACCCCACGGAAGAACCAAGGTTCATAGAGCCAGGGCTTCTGACTGATGGCCTGATTGAAATATTGGATGGAAAGCACGTAGTCCTCATAATAGAGGGCTGAGCGTCCGATCATCACCAGACGATCGGTGTTGAACTGGGCCTTTAAAGGTAAAAAGGTAAAAAGGTAAAAAAGTAAGAAGCAACCAAACCTCTTACCTTTTATACCCAAGGTACTATTCATGTGCAGCATGTTTTACCTTTTTACTCTTTTACTTTTTTACCTTTTTACCGGTTTTGTCTTATAAGCGCAGCGGTAACGTCCTTGAATCAAAGCACGTAACTTACTCTTAATAAGTTGTTTACGAAGTGGAGAAATGTGGTCGACAAACATCTTTCCATCTAGATGGTCGAACTCATGTTGCATCACGCGGGCAAGGTAACCCTCAATCCATTCGTCGTGATGATTGAAGTCCTCATCATCCCATTCCACATGGATACGTGATGGACGCTCCACCTTCTCATGGATGGCAGGAAGCGACAGACATCCTTCTTCTGAGGTGTCTGTCTTCGTCTCATCATATTCGATGATATGGGGATTGATGAACACTTGTCGGAATCCTTTGTATTCAGGCAGGTCATCGGAAATCACATCCAGGTCAATAACAGACAGACGGATGGCCTTGCCAATCTGTGGAGCAGCAAGACCGATACCTTCCGACTCTGCCAGTGTTTCCCACATGTCAGCTATCAGTTCCTTCAACTGCGGATAGTCGGCGGTGATATCTTCTGTCACCTTTCTCAGCACAGGCTGACCATATATATAAATAGGTAGAATCACTTGAATTGATAATTGAAAATTGACAATTGATAATTATTTGCGACTGCGGAGATAGTCCTCCAGGATGATGGTAGCAGAGATCTCGTCTACAAGGGCCTTGTCCTGACGGGCTTTCTTCTTGAGGCCTCCGTCGAGCATCGCCTGATGAGCCAGCACAGAGGTGAAACGCTCGTCATAGTACTCAATGGGTACATCAGGTACTGCCTTGCGCCATCTGGCCACAAACTGCTGCACACGCTGCAGGTTCTCACTCGGCTGTCCGTTTGGCTGACGGGGTTCACCAATGATGATCCGCTCCAGTGGCTCTCGCGCCTTGTAGGCTTGCAGCCAATCAAAAAGCTCTGATGTTGAAACAGTCGCCAACCCTCCTGCTATGAGCTGAAGAGGGTCGGTGACTGCTAAACCGGTACGTTTCTTACCGTAATCGATGGACAATATCCTCACTGCAACGCTGCTTAACGTGCGTTATAGAGGAGCCATGCATCGGGATAGGTGTTGCGGAGCTGGTCACGGCTGCTGACAGCTGCAGATTTCTCAGCGAAGGAAGAGGCAACAACACGATACATGTTCTTCTCCTCGTTCTTCACAACCTGTGCATCATAGCCGGCATCCTTCAGACGCTGATACAGACTCTCAGCATTTGAGAGCAGACCGAACGAGCCAACCACCACGCTGAATGCATTCAGGCCATTGCCATGAATCAGCTGTACGCTCTCCTGACGGAAAGAGACATTGTCGAGGTTGTCGACGACCTTTGTCTCAGTAACAGGCTTTGCCTCCACGGGAGCTACCACTGCCTCCTGAGCTGCGGGAGCAGCCTGCTGGGCGGTCTGGGTGTCATACTGCTTTGCCTTCTCGTAAGCCTTCTTGTAGGCACTCTCACTAGATTTACAGCTTGTAAAAGCCATTGCTGCACATAAACCGATGCAGATAAGTGTGTACTTCTTCATTTTTGTTATTTTGTTTGTTTAGAATTAATTAATTATCAAATTTGCTGCGAAATTACAAAATATCACGCAAATCCGAGTAAAAAAGGCACATAAAGTTTGTTAAAACGAGGAAAACATCACTTTTTTTCAAAAAAATTGCTACTTTTTTGCGCTACAACGGAAAAAATTTGTATATTTGCACAGACAAACAATTGATTCACTAACAAAACAATTAAGCGTATGAAAAGTTTAGGTTATCTTAGCGCATTCCTCGGTGGAGCTATCGCCGGCGCAGCTCTGGGCATTCTCATGGCCCCGGAGAAAGGACAGGACACTCGTATTAAGATCACTGATGCTGTGGAGGCTTTCCTGAAGAAGCACAACATCAAACTGAGCCGCAAGGAAGTGGTCGATCTTGTCGATGACATTCAGGACGTGACTGAGGAAGAATAACATGCTCTCCAGCGACAAGAATGTTGAGACGATTGCCCAGCTGATAGAGGTGTTGAAACACTATCTTGGGCTTCAGACGGAATACGTCAAACTTGATGTGATAGACAAGGTGGTGCGCCTTCTGACGGCCACCGCCTTGACTATCCTCTTTTTCATGTTCGTCATTGCCGTACTGATGTACTTCTCTTTTGCCGTTGCCTGTTGGCTGGCCACATGGATCGGTATGGCAAAGGCCTTCCTGATCGTCTCAGGCGTACATCTTATATTATTCTTCCTGTTTATCATCTTCCGTAAGAACTGGATTCAGAAGCCCTTGGTGAAGTTCCTCGCCAGTCTGTTTATGAACTCTTAATTCATTGTCAATTATCAATTATCCATTATCAATTACTCCATGCTTCCCGTAAAAAAGCCAAAGCGCCATTATCACACGCTTGAAGAGATCAGACTCCGCAAGGAAGAACTTGCCGCTGAGATACAGCAAGACAACACGAAGTTCAGTGCTTTGTGGCACCAGACCTTTATCAAACGCGAAGGAAGCACCAAGGGGGAATACTTCTCCGGCCTTATTGCCAACAGCATCACAGCCATCGATGCTTTCCTGTTGATCAGGAAGCTGATGAAGAACTACGGAGGTATCTTTGGTTTTTCCTCCAAAAAATCCAAGAAGAAACATTAAGACGCTAAGACGTTCAGACACTTTAGACGCTGATATATGATGTCGGCGGATGATGGTGTGTTTTGACGTAAGGACAAAAAAAATGGGTCACCGCTGTGACCCCAAACCTTTGTTAACCTTAAATCTAATACTATGAAAAACACATTGCAAAGATACGACTATTATTCTATCCACCAAACATTTTTACCGAAAAAATGCCAATATTAAATACTTATTAACTATTAGGCGCCATATTAAACACTTTTTTACCATTAAATCGTCACAATCTGTCCGTCATAGGCCAAATCGATTCCCTCTGGAAGAATCTTGTTGACCTGTTCATGCAGACCAATATCGTGGCACATGTGGATCAATAAAGTCTTGGGGGCTCCTACCCTCTTGGCGAAGGCAACGGCATCATCCACCAACTGATGGGAATGGTGTGGCTTGGTGAAACGGAGGGCATTGACCACCAGCAGCTGAGTGCCTTCCAGATAAGGCAACTCAGAATCATCGATGGTCTTCATATCTGTGATATAGGTCAGCGGACCTATGCGATAGCCAAGGATGGGCAGTTTGCCGTGCATCACCTCGATGGGCATGATGTCAAGGTCACCGATGTGCAGGGGATGATGCGGCAGTATCTCATGCAGTCCGATGGCAGGCACACCCGGGTAACGGTGCTCAGCAAAGCAGTAAGGCAGCATTTCCAGCATCGCCTCCTTCGCCTTTGGATCAGCATAAACGTTCATCTCACCAAACTGACAGTATGGACGGATATCGTCCATACCTCCCATGTGGTCGTAGTGGGAATGGGTAATCAGGATGCCGTCAATCTTGCGGAAGGGCTGAGGCAGTATCTGCTGACGGAAATCAGGCCCACAGTCAATGAGCAGCCGAGTGGTATCCGTCTCCACCAAAGCTGAACAGCGCAGACGCTTGTCACGTGGGTCTTTGCTCTGGCAGACCTCACACTGGCAACCAATCACTGGTACGCCGCAAGATGTTCCCGTTCCTAAGAATGTAAGCCTCATTATTTTTTGAACTTTGAACTTTGAGCTTTAAACTTTGAGCTTTATGATTACACTATATTGACTTCTGGATGGATGTCGATGTCGAATTTGGCCTTTACGTCTTTGCGGATGGCATCACAGAGGGCGACGATCTCAGAGCCAGTGGCACCACCACGATTCACAAGCACCAGCGCCTGCTTATCATGGACACCAGCACGGCCCAGGCTCTTTCCCTTCCAACCACACTGCTCTATCATCCAGCCTGCAGGAATCTTCTCATGACGGGAGTCCACCTTGTAGTGTGGCATATCCGGATACAGGGCAGCAAGCTTCTCATATTTCTGGCGAGTGACGATGGGATTCATAAAGAAACTGCCGGCATTGCCCTCAATTTTTGGATCAGGCAGTTTAGCATTGCGGATATCGATGATCACATCGCGCAGTTGCTGGGCAGTTGGTTCCTTGATGCCTCTCCGCTCCAGTTCCTGACGGATGTTGCCATAGTCCAGATGCGGTTGGAAGGTTCTGGCCAGACCATAGGTCACACGTGTTATGAGGAAGCGGTTCTTCCAGTCTTGCTTGAAGCGGCTCTGCCTGTAGCCATATTCACATTCCTCATTGCCTATCATCCAAGGCTTTCCTGTAGGAATCTCTATCATCCAGACACAGAGTATCAGGTCGCTGGCCTCCATACCATAGGCACCGATATTCTGCACAGCCGAGGCCCCCACATCGCCAGGAATCAGCGAGAGGTTCTCCATACCGTAATAGCCACCCTTGAGGCTGGTGGCGACCATATCGTCCCACACCTCACCACTGCCGCAGGTCATTCTGACTCCTGTCTCCTGACTCCTGTCTCCTGACTCCTCAAAGTAATGCCCCCTGATGCCTGACCGCACCACGATGCCATCAAAGTCTTTCGTCAACAGGAGGTTGCTGCCTCCACCTATTATTATATAAGGTGTAGCTGATTCACGCAAGATCTTAGCCACCTCGACGGCTTCATCATCGTCTTCAAACTCTATGAACCGGCTGCACTTGGCGTCGATGCCAAATGTATTATGCTCCTTCAGACTATAATTGCGGAAATCCTTCAACTTTGAACTTTGAACTTTAAACTTTGCGCTCGGCTTTGCCGCTTGGCATCGCCAAGAACTTTATGATTACTTTTCTACGTTGTCATTTTCATCAGCAGCCATTTGCCGCCGACCTTCTTGAACCGCAGTTCCACTTCCAGACCGTTGGCCACACCACGCATCAGGAAGATCTTCTTGTTGCCCTCTGCCTCTGGCTTGCCATAGACGATGTTATACAGCACCTTTTCTGGCAACTGTGGTGCGAAGGCCTCCCATGTGTCTGGGGTGATCACGCCCTCCATCACGTTGAAGTCATCATCAGGATCAGGCCCCACGAACTGCACCGTCTCATTGATGCTCTGCACCTGGAAGACGCTGTCTGTGGTGAAACGCTTATAAAATGAGAGGAACGAGGCATTGGCATTCTCCTCCACTGGTGTCGTCCGCACCTCATACATCATCCAGGCACCACGCACACGATGAAAGAAGTAGTTCTTCACCTGATTCTTCCTGAGCATGATCTTCTCCACGATGGCCTCATTGATGGCCGTGTCCTTCATGTGAGCCATCTGGGCATCGTCGCCAAAGAGCAGGGTGTAATAGCCTTGACGCATAAACAGATGCTCCATCTTCCATTGTGACTTATCCGTCATCTTTGTCTGTCCGTCAGCCTCAGTCACACGCAGGGGGAAGACAATGCGCTCAAATTGCAACCGCTTGTTGGCTGTGAAATTGAAGACAAAGTCATCGAAATACGCATCAGCAGCCCTGGGCATGGGAGACTCGGTAATCAGCAGCTCCAGCGTGTCTTCTATCACCACCTCCGACGAGTCTGCCACAGAGTCTTCAGGAACCTCCATTTCCGCACCTGCCTTCTTCCCCGTGCAGGAGAACGTCAGCAGCAGGCACAACAGCATCGGCCAAAGATACTTTCTCATCTTTTCACTTTTCACTTCTCACATTTCACATCTAAACCGGTTCTCTCAAATTTTTCGGCAAAATTACTACAAATTTTATAAATATGCACATCATTACACCTATTTTTTATCGCGCGGCAACAAATTTTTCACTTTTCGCTCTTCACTTTTCACTTTTTGTTGTACCTTTGCACGCAAATTTAATAAAATCGTAATTATGAGTATCATTGACAAGATAGACGACCTGCTCAAAGAGGTGCAGGAACTGAGTGCGAAAAACGCTGATGAGGTAGAGCAATTGCGACTGAAATACCTCAGCAAGAAGGGTGAGATCACGGCCCTGATGAATGACTTCCGTGAGGTGGCTGCCGACCAGAAGAAGACCGTCGGCATGAAGATCAACGAGCTGAAGACACTGGCCACAGAGCGCATCAACCAGCTGCGTGAGGACTGCCAGTCGCAGGAGTCATCCGATGAGGTCATCGACCTGACGCGCACTCCCTACCCCATCAAGCTGGGCACACGTCATCCCCTGACCATCGTCACCAATGAGATCATCGACATTTTCTCCCGCATGGGCTTCGTCCTGGCTGACGGTCCTGAGGTGGAAGACGATCTGCACGTATTCACCAAGATGAACTTTGCAGCAGATCATCCTGCCCGCGATATGCAGGACACTTTCTTCGTCTCCCAGCATCCCAACGATGTGACCAAGAACATCCTGCTGCGCTCACACACCTCCAGCGTCCAGGCCCGCATCATGGAACAGATGCACGATGAGAATGGCAAGCTGTCGTCCCCCATCCGCGTTATCTGTCCAGGCCGCGTCTATCGTAATGAGGCCATCACAGCCCGTGCCCATTGCTTCTTCCATCAGGTAGAAGGCCTGTATATCGACAAGAACGTCTCCTTCACAGACCTCAAGCAGGTGCTGCTGTCGTTTGCCCGCGAGATGTTTGGTCCTGACACCAAGATCCGCCTGCGTCCCTCCTACTTCCCCTTCACGGAGCCCAGTGCAGAGATGGACATCTCCTGCTTCATCTGTGGCGGTGAGGGTTGCGGATTCTGCAAGCACACTGGCTGGGTGGAGATACTCGGCTGTGGTATGGTTGATCCCAACGTGCTGGAGCTCTGTGGCATCGACTCCAAGGAGTACAGCGGCTATGCCTTCGGCATGGGTGTAGAGCGTATCACCAACCTGAAGTACCGCGTCTCAGACCTCCGCATGTTCTCTGAGAACGATACCCGCTTCCTTGAGGAATTTGAGGCCGCCGGATAACAAATCAGCGACTTTTCTGATATAAAAATAGGAGCATGGGAATCAAATCCCGTGCTCTTTTTTATATATTAGGCTCTTTAAACCCTTCCAATTTGTCAATACATTTCAAAAGAAACATTATTCTATCCTCCGCCTTGTATCTACTTGATTATCAGACTACTACAAGACATTAATTGAGGACTAAGGAAACTGGGACTTTCCTTACTTCAAACTCAGACTTTCCAGTATTTAAAGTCCCACTTTAGTCCGTTTAAACTCCAAGTTTTCTTGCTGTCAAATCCTATTGTAAAATATTTTCACCTCCCCATCAATATAATTCTGACAGTTCTGACAGTTGACAGTTTTAAATCAACGCCCTCATACCAGCAAAATTCAGCATTGAGGATGATATATGAGTATATTTCTATAAGTATTGTTATACTTATTTATAATATTAATTATTATATAATTTAATTAAATTTATCAAAATTCTAAATACTTCTTACTCTCACCCTCCACCACTATGGTGCAAAAATAAAACTGTCAACTGTCAGAACTGTAAGATTTTACAAAACAGTCCAATTCATTTCTTAATGATAAATGCGTCTTAAACGTCTTAACGTCTTTTCAACAAATAATCAATTATTTCATGGGGAACTCTCCAACGTATTTCATCTCCTTCAGGATGCGGGACTGGCGCTTAAGCATGTAGGAGGATGGAGACTTGCTGGAGAACTTACGGGGATTGGGCAACGTGGCAGCAATGAGGGCACACTCGCTACGAGTGAGGTCTTTGGCATCCTTATGGAAGTGCTCCTCTGCAACGGCCTGGGCCCCATAGATGCCATCGCCCATCTCGATGGAGTTGAGATAGACCTCCATAATGCGCTGCTTGGACCAGAGGAGTTCGATGAGGGAGGTAAAATAGACCTCAAAACCCTTGCGCACCCAGCTGCGGCCTGGCCAGAGGAAGACATTCTTGGCCGTCTGCTGAGAGATGGTTGAGGCTCCCAGTTTGCGCTTCTCTGGATGCTCACGGTTGCGCTTGGCAGCATGCTCTATGGCCTTGTAGTCGAAGCCATGATGCTCAATGAACTTGCCATCCTCGCTGGCTATAACGGCTACAGGCAAGGAGGGAGAAATCTCACTGAGAGACACCCAGTCGTGGGAGAGTTTCAGATCCTTGTCTTCCTTCAGTTGCTCATAGCAGCGGATGACCATCAACGGTGTCACCCATACTGGCAGGAAGCGGTACATCACAACAGAAAGAATAGTGGAAGCAAAGAATGCCACCACTATCCATTTCAGAATTTTCTTAATAAGCTTGAAAGGATTCACTTTTTCACCTTTCTACTTTTTTACCTTTTTACCTTTTACTGTGCCTGCTGCTGAGCCTCCTGGATCATCTTCTGAGAGGCGTACATGTAAACCTCCACACGGCGGTTCTGGGCCTTACCAGCTGCGGTAGAGTTGTCGGCCACAGGGTTAGACTCACCGAAGCCCATGGTGCTGCGGATCTGTGTGGGGCTGACACCCTGAGAGAGCAGGTAGTTGGTCACGCTCTGGGCACGCTGCTGAGAGAGCTCCAGGTTCTTCTGCTGGCTCTGCTCTGCCGTGCTGTTCTTCCAACCGGCATTGTCGGTATATCCCTGTACGGCCACATCACAGTCGGCATTGCTCTTCAGCACATTGGCAAACTGGAAGAGTGAGGTTTTAGCAGTGGTGCTCAAATCTGCCTTACCAGTAGCGAAGAGGATACCAGAGTCGAAGGTCACCTTCACAGCCTCCAGACCATTGGCGTCTGTCACAGCCTCCACCTGAGCGTTCTGCACAGCCTCGGCCTCCTTCTTGGCCTTGTCCATCTTCTTACCGATGAGGGCACCAGCACCAGCACCTACTGCACCACCGATGACAGCACCAACGGCTGTGTTACCTGCGATGGCACCAACAATGGCTCCCAGACCAGCACCACCACCGGCACCAATCAATGCACCCTTACCGGTGTTACTCATGTTACATCCTGCCAGCACCAGCGCTGCGCACAGTGCAACGGCAATTGACTTTAAACTTTTCATACTTTTCCTAAATTTAGTTGTTAAACGTTGATTTCTGCTGCAAAGATAGCATATTTTATTCACAAAGGACACAAAGGACACAAATTTTAGCAATATTTTAGTGTACTTCGTGTACTATGTGGACATTTTTTAGTAATTTTGCACGCAAAATTCAATTTAAAGTAGAAAATAATGGCAAAAGAATTAAAAGATTTAACGAAAAGAGCCGATAACTACAGCCAGTGGTTCAACGACCTGGTAGTGAAGGCAGACCTGGCTGAGCAGAGTGCCGTGCGCGGATGTATGGTCATCAAGCCCTACGGCTATGCCATCTGGGAGAAGATGCAGCAGCAACTGGATAAGATGTTCAAGGAGACGGGTGCCCAGAACGCCTATTTCCCCCTGTTGATCCCCAAGTCGTTCCTCAGCCGTGAGGCAGAGCATGTGGAGGGTTTCGCCAAGGAGTGTGCCGTGGTGACCCACTATCGCCTGCGTGCCAAGGAAGACAAGAGCGGTGTGGAGGTGGATCCCGCAGCCAAGCTGGAAGAGGAACTGATCGTACGTCCTACCTCAGAGACCATCATCTGGAACACCTATAAGAACTGGATCCACTCCTGGCGCGACCTGCCCCTGATGTGCAACCAGTGGTGTAATGTGATGCGCTGGGAGATGCGCACACGTCCTTTCCTCCGCACCTCAGAGTTCCTGTGGCAGGAGGGTCATACAGCCCATGCCACCCGTGAGGAGGCTGAGGAGGAAGCACAGAAGATGCTGAAGGTGTATGCCAAGTTTGCTGAGGAGTGGATGGCCGTGCCTGTAGTGCAGGGTGTGAAGAGTGAGACAGAGCGTTTTGCCGGAGCACTTGACACCTATACCATCGAGGCTATGATGCAGGACGGCAAGGCCCTGCAGAGTGGTACCTCCCACTTCCTGGGCCAGAACTTCGCCAAGGCCTTTGAGGTACAGTATCTGAATAAGGATAACAAGCCTGAGTACGTGTGGGCTACCTCATGGGGTGTCAGTACCCGTCTGATCGGTGCCCTCATCATGACGCACTCTGATGACAACGGCCTGGTATTGCCTCCGCGCCTGGCTCCCATCCAGGTGGTCATCATCCCCATCGCCACCAAGCCCGAGCAGATGGAGCAGGTGAACAAGGAGGTGCAGCCCATCATCGAGGAACTGCGCTCAAAGGGTATCACCGTGAAGTTTGACGATGCAGACAACAAGCGTCCTGGCTTTAAGTTTGCAGACTATGAGCTGAAGGGTGTGCCTGTGCGTCTGGTGCTTGGAGCCCGTGACCTGGAGAATGGCACCATCGAGGTGATGCGCCGTGATACCCTGGAGAAGGAGACCCGCAGCATCGAGGGCATTGCCCAGTATGTGGAGGAACTGTTGGAGAACATCCAGAAGAACATCTTTGTGAAGGCCAAGACCTTCCGCGATGCACATATCTTTGAGTGCGACAACTATGAGGAGTTCAAGGAACGTGTGAAGGACGGCGGATTCTTCCTCTGCCACTGGGACGGCACAGCTGAGACAGAGGCACAGATCAAGGAAGAGACTCAGGCCACTATACGTTGCGTGCCATTTGGCGTGGAGCAGACACAAGGGGTGGATATGGTGAGCGGAAAGCCTTCCAAGGCCCGTGTGATCATAGCCAGAAGCTATTGAGGCGGAAATAGAGGCGGATCAGACCACCCCGCCCTTCGGGCACCCCTCCTACTCAGGAGGGGAATAAAGAAAAAGAGAACCTTCTCAGGTTCCCTTTTTTTTAACCAAAAACATTACAAATAAAATGATTTGTACTGTTATTGGAGTTCGAATAAAACCTATCTCGCGATAAATAGTATTCCCAATTAACCTTAATAATCTAATACCATGAAAAACACGATGCAAATATAGACATAATTTTTCTTTCTTATACTATTCAGGACTATTATTTAACGATTGTTTAATTTATCCTCACTCCATTTAAGGATATTTTGCAGGTTTAGAGGCTCCAGACGCTTCCGCTGCGCTTCATTAAATGGAATATCCCTCGTGACAGGCTGCCAGTCAAGGGAGAATGTCTTGCAGACACTCTCACCATAGATGGAGTCTGACAGGAAGGTCTCAACAAAAACAATCACTTGCCGGATGGTGTCAACAGGCTCATCAAGATCGAACAGCAGCATATCCACCCGCAGGGCATCGCTCATACGGATGGAGAGGCTGTCGTCTGTCAGGGCTGTCATCTCACTGGTGCCACCCGTCTGATTAGACACCTCGGCCTTCATGTTGGAGTCCATGAAGTCGATGAAGTCCAGGCGGTTGTTGGCAGACAGATAGGGCATCAGGGAGTCAGGCATCTGCTTGAAGACATCCGAGAGGGAAGGAGTCAGGAGACAGGAGTCAGGAGTCAGGAGACAGGAGTCAGGAGTCTGGAGACTGGAGTCAGAAGACTGGAGACAGGAGTCAGGAGTCTGTTGGTGTGCAGACGCCTGACTGGTGAATGCCATCAGCCATAAGCCTAAAGCAAACAGCCTGGTTTTCATCCTCTACCTTCTCTTAAGTCCTTCACACGGACAGCCTTGCCCTCGCTCATGGGCAGAGAGCCCTTCTTCACCAGCTTCACCTGAGGCTTCAGCAGGATCTCACTCTTCAGGGCTGCCTGGATGTCCTTCGTCATATTCTGAATATCGGGGAAGATATCCGACTCCAGTCCTTCAAGCTCTACCTCAACGGTCATCACATCGCTGTCATTAACGGTGTCGAGTGTGATCAGATAGTTGCTGCCCAAGCCGGGATACTGCACCAGGACTTTCTCCACCTGCATCGGGAAGACGTTGACACCCTTGATGATGAACATATCATCAGTACGGCCCTTGATGCGGTCAATACGGCGATGGGTACGTCCACACTTACACTCACCAGGGATGATGCGGGTGAGGTCACGGGTGCGATACCTCAGCACAGGCATCATATCACGGTCAAGGGTGGTCAGCACCATCTCACCCATCTGACCATCGGGCACAGGCTCCAAGGTTTCAGGATCGACAATCTCCACGATGTAGTTGTCCTCCCAGAGGTGCATGCCTTCCTGATACTTACACTCAAAGGCCACACCAGGACCGTTCATCTCTGTCATACCAAACGAGTTGTAGGCCTTGACGTCCAACACACGCTCAATACGACGACGCTGCTCCTCAGTATGGGGCTCTGCTCCGATACAGAGTGTGTGAAGTTTCAGATCTTTTGGATCAATACCTTCTTCCCTAATGGCCTCTGCCAGATAGATGGCATAAGAGGGGATGGCATGAAGAACGGTGGTACCAAAGTCCTTGATGAACTTGATCTGGCGCTTGGTGTTACCAGCAGCAGCAGGAACAGTCATAGCACCCAGCCACTCTGCACCATACTGGAAGCCCAGACCGCCAGTGAACATACCGTAGCCAGAAGAGTTCTGGAAGATGTCGCTCTTGCGGCAGCCCACCATATAGAGGTTGCGGGCAATCATGTTGGCCCAAGAGCAGATATCGTGCTCTGAATAGACCACCACACAGGGATTACCCGTGGTACCACTGGTAGAGTGGATACGGATGGCATCGTCCAGACTTCTGCCTACGAGGCCATAAGGATAGTTGTCGCGCAGATCCTGCTTCGTGGTGAAGGGGATCTTGCGGAGGTCTGCCAGCGAGTTGATGGAGTCAGGCGTGATGCCAAGATCTCCCAGACGCTTCTTGTAGAAAGGAGAGTTAAGAGCAACCTTGATGCTCTCCTTGAGTTTCTTCACTTGCAGTGCTTCCAGCTGCTCTCTTGGCATTTTCTCGATTTCCGGCTGCCAGCATTCACCGTCAGGCTTGATAGTAGCCATGATTTTCTCGTCAGTCATACTATTTATACTTTGAACTTTGAACTTTAAACTTTGAACTTTATGATTACTTATGCGGTAGCAAATTTTTACCTTTTTACTTTTTTACCATTTTACCTTTACTCAGTTGCATCATCATGACGGCTGAGAGGCCTGCTGTTTCTGTACGGAGGCGGCTCTTGCCAAGATGGACGGACTGATAGCCAGCTGCCACTGCCTGACGCACCTCATCGATGGAGAAGTCTCCCTCAGGGCCAATCAATACGGTGACATCATCAGAGTTGACAGATGACAGTGGACAGTTGACAGTTGAGGGTTTCTGCAACTCGTCAAAGAGATAGGTGCGAGGGATTTCCTCATAGCAGTGGGCAATGTATTTACGGCCCTCACGAGGTTGGGTGATGAAGGTCTTGAAGGCCGTCATCTCATGCACGATGGGCATCCAGGCCTTGTGGCTCTGCTTGACGGCTGAGATGACAATCTTCTCAATACGGGGCAGCTTGACCACCTGACGCTCAGAGAACTGACAGTCGAGGAAGGTGAGTTCATCAATACCAATCTCTGTCACCTTTTCAGTCATCCACTCCATGCGGTCCATCATCTTTGTCGGAGCAATGGCCAGATGCACATTGCCTGTCCATTGGCGCTCCTGAGGCAAAGTCTCCACGATCTCATAGCAGCAGTGATGAGAGGAGGCTTCCGTCACCTCAGCACGGTAGTAGTTCCCTACCCCATCCATCAGGAACAGTTCGTCGCCCACCTTCAGCCTCAGCACGCGGATGGCATGCTGGCACTCATCGGCAGGCAACTCTCTCTGTTGTGATGCATCAGGAACGTAGAAATAACGGGACTCTTTCAACTTTGAACTTTGAGCTTTGAACTTTGAACTTTATGATTACCACCGAGCGGTAGCAAATTTTATACTCTTCACTTCTTGTCTGGGTGGAAGACCAGGGCGAAGGAGACACCAACGATCAGGGCGAAGGTGGCAAAGATGAACCAGCACGTCGTCCATTGACCCTGCAGATAGTCATTCTCCCATGAGCAGTAGTGGTTCACAATCTCGCCAGCCGCCAAGGTTCCTATCGTGGCACCGATGCCATTGGTCATCATCATGAACAGTCCCTGAGCCGAAGCCTTCACAGAGGGCTCACACTCCTGATCGACAAAGATACCGCCAGAGACATTGAAGAAGTCGAAGGCCACACCATAGACAACACAGGAGAGGATGAACAGGATGACACCCGGCATAGCAGGATTACCCACGCCGAAGAAGCCAAAGCGGAACACCCAGGCAAACATCGACATCAGCATCACCACCTTGATGCCATAGCGTTTCAGGAAGAACGGGATCATCAGGATGCAGAGGGCCTCGCTGATCTGGGAGATACTCGACAGCAGCGTGGCATTGTTGGCTGCAAACGAGTTATAGACAGCAGGATCGGTACTGCCTTTAAAGCTTGTGATGAACGGTACAGCATAGCCGTTGGTCACCTGCAGGCACATGCCCAAGAGGGCTGAGAAGATGAAGAACAGCGCCATCTTCTTCGTCTTGAAGAGCTTGAAGGCGTTCAGGCCGAAACTCTCTGCCAGAGAGACCTTCCCCTGTTTCTTCGTGAGCTTGCACTCAGGCAAGGTGAAAGTATAAAGGAATAGCAGCATGCTCAGCACACCCGACACAAAGAACTGCATGTAGGTGTACTGGAATTTATAGGGATTCTCCGCAAACGTGAAAGAGAATGAGAGCCCCTCGGCTGTGGCACTCTCTGTGGCCCATACGGAACAGTTGACAAACCACATGGTCAGGATGAAACCGACGGTACCAATGACACGGATGGGCGGGAAGTCCTTCACGGTATCCAAGCCATTGTTCTTCAGGATGGTGAAGGCCGTCGTGTTTGCCAGCGCAATGGTTGGCATATAGAAAGCCACACTCAGGGTGTAGAAGGCGATGAAGGTCCACTTGTCAGGCAACTCATGTCCATGACCAGCTTCCACACCCAGCCACCAACAGCCGAGCATGAATCCGCCAGCTGCGAAATGGCACAGGCCCAAGAGGCGCTGAGGCTGGATGAAACGGTCTGCTACGATACCCATCAGTGTGGGCATGAACAGGCTCACGATGCCTTGGATGGCGTAGAACCAGGAAATCTTGTCTCCAAGTCCGGCACGTCCTAAGTAGTTACCCATACAGGTGAGATAAGCTCCCCAGACGGCAAACTCCAGGAAGTTCATCAATGATAGACGGAATTTCAAATGTTTCATTATCTTGCAATTGTTGGTTGATTCTTATTGGGTTGGTTCATATTCGGCCGCTCACCCAGACGATGTATACGAGGTTTGAGAGAGTCTGTCGTATCTTTCTTCTCAGGCACAGCAACAGAAGGCTTTGACTGAGTATTGTCTTCATCTGTTTGCTTCCTATGGTGGAAACGCATCAGCTGGATGTGATTGAGCAGCAGGATGGCACTCTCGCTCTCATTGTCCGTCTGATCCCGACGGGGCATATAGATGTAACCATCCAACCGCTTGGCCCTCAGGTCACAGGGTCTGATGCGAAGTGTAGAACCACCAGAGAGGCTGACGGGTGATGTGACAGCAACCACACTATCGTTCTCATAGGTCACAGCCAGATAGGCTGTGGCATTTCTGGAACCACTCTGAACGAGGAAATGGCCACCAAACGTGAACAGGAAACTGTCACCTTTATAATAAGAGGTGTCGGCCTTCTGTGAGAACTGCACAATGTGATAAGGCGGTATGGGCAGGAGCATCAGCTGGCGCTTACCCTCCCACACATCGGTGGTATCGCCAGAAGCAGAGTTGGCAGTGAAGCGCTCCACCTCACCCTCAGAAGTACCTAACTCAAGGGCTTTGTCGCCCAGCCGTTTCTGGATGTTGGAATAGATGACGTCCATCAACTCCATGTGGTTGTAATAGTAAACCAGCGTGGAGTCGAACTCAGCATTGGTCAGGCCATATTTCTTGAGAACCGTCTGCAGGTTGTAGCGACGATCATAGTCTGTGGAACCAGCCCGACCGTTGCTGATGCCTTGGGAGAGGTAATAGTCGTACATCAGGTCTTCCATATCGTCGGGCTGAAGATACTTTGAAGGTACCTGCGGCGTGCAGGCAGACAAAAGCACCAGAACGGTTGCCCCTACGATGACCAGATGTACGCCCACACGTCTCATTCCACCTGTTCTGCTTGGTCTTTTGGTTGTTCGACAGCTTTGCTGAATGAGATTTTACCGATCTGTTCTCGATAGAACAGCAGCAACCAGACGACACTCACACTGATACAGGAATCGGCAAAGTTGAATACCGGACTGAAAAACACAAAGTGCTCACCACCCACGAAAGGCACCCACGTAGGCCATTCCGTCTCTATCAGCGGGAAATAGAACATATCCACCACCTTACCCATCAAGAAGGGTGCATAACCCGTACCGAAGGGTACAAAGTACGACAGATAATAAGGTGAGGAGGCATTGAACATGAGTCCATAGAACATGCAGTCGATCAGGTTGCCTGCAGCACCAGCCAGCACCAGCGACAGACAGACGATATAGCCGGTCTTTGCCTGTCGCTTCACCTCCAGCCAGATATAGTATCCTAAGGCAGAAATGGCTATGATCCTAAACAGCGACAAGATGATCTTGCTGCCCAGTTGCATGCCAAACGCCATACCGTTGTTCTCGATGAAGGTGATGTAGAACCAGTCAGTCACATGGATACTCTCATGCAACGTCATTGATGTCTTCACCCAGATCTTGATTATCTGGTCTATCAAGAGGACGGCGAATACCACAAGTATCGCCATCCTACCTTTTGTCAGTAATGGCTTCGTCTGGCTCACTTCTTGTTCTGCTGCATCATCTTCGACTCCACACTCAGCGTAGCATGCGGAACAGCACGGAGGCGCTCCTTGGGAATCAACTTACCAGTGATGCGGTCGATGCCGTAGGTCTTGTTTTCTATGCGTACCAGTGCGGCCTTCAGACCCTGGATGAACTTCTGCTGACGAGCTGCCATCGAGATCAGTTCCTCCTTTGACTGTGTGGCACTACCCTCCTCCAATGCCTTGTAGGTGGGTGATGTGTCGTCCACATCGTTGGAGTCCTGGTTGGTCAGTACGCGCATCATCTGATCATAGTCGCGCTTGGCCAAAGCCAATTTCTCATTGATAATCTGACGGAACTCCTCGAGTTCTTCATCAGTGTAGCGTGTTTTCTCTGCCATAAAATGTGAGATGTTAGTTTAATTATTGTTGTTTATTGATTTTGATATTCAACGTAAAGTCATCGAAGTCAATCTCCTGACCGTCATTGGGCTCGATAGTGATGGTGTCTGCCAGAACCTGGGTTTTGATATAGTCGCCAAAGCTGTTGACGGACTTCTCTACCTCTGCATTAGGAGCCAGCACCACACTGATACGGTCGGTAATCTCCAGGCCACTCTCCTTACGGATGTTCTGGATGCGGTTGATGAGTTCACGGGCCATACCCTCGTTCTTCAGTTCTTCAGTGAGTTCCACCTCAAGGGCTACGGTCAGGTTGCCTTCGTTGGCCACCAACCAGCCTGGGATATCCTCAGAGATGATCTCCACATCGACAGCCTCAACGGTCAGCTGCTGACCTTCCACCTCGATGCCGATGGTGCCCTGCTGCTCCAGCTCTGCAATCTGCTCCTGACTCAGGGCATCCATAGCGGCAGCTACACTCTTCATCAGCTTGCCGAACTTCTTACCCATCGTACGGAAGTTACACTTCACCTTCTTCACCAGCACACCTGCACCTTCTACGAAACGCAGTTCCTTCACGTTCACCTCGTTCATAATCAGGTCCTTCACAGCCTCAATGTGCTTCTTCTGCTCAGCATCGACGGCAGGAATCATGATGGCCTGCAGCGGCTGACGCACCTTGATGTTCACCTTACGACGCAGGGCGAGGACCATAGAGGTGATCTTCTGGGCCATCTCCATACGGGCTTCGAGATCCTTGTTAATCTGAGATTCATCAGCCACAGGGAATTTGTCGAGGTGTACAGAGTCAAGCACACCGCCCAAGTCCTTATATAACTGGTCTGCATAGAAAGGAGCAAACGGAGCCAGAAGCTTGGCAACCGTCATCAGACAGGTATAGAGTGTCTGGTAGGCCGAGAGCTTATCCTCGCTCATCTCCTTACCCCAGAAACGCTTACGGTTCAGACGAACATACCAGTTGGAGAGGTCGTCATTCACGAAGGCATCAATCAGACGGCCTGCACGGGTGGGATCATAGCCGTCGAGTTCTGCCTCCACACCCTTGATGAGGGTATTCAGACAAGAGAGGATCCAACGGTCGATCTCAGGACGCTTCTCAAAGGCCACCTGAGCCATCTGAGGATCAAAGCCATCCACATTGGCATACAGCGCAAAGAAGCTATACGTATTATATAAGGTGCCGAAGAACTTGCGGCGCACCTCATCCACACCCTCTGGGTCGAACTTCAGGTTATCCCAAGGCTCTGAGTTGGTCATCATATACAGACGGACGGCATCAGAACCAAACTTGCCAATCATATCGAATGGATTCACCACATTGCCCACATGCTTTGACATCTTGTTGCCCTTAGCATCGAGTACCAGGCCTGAAGAAATCACATTCTTGAAGGCTACAGAGTCGAAAATCATTGTGGCGATAGCATGCAGAGTGAAGAACCAGCCACGTGTCTGGTCCACACCCTCGTTGATGAAGTCGCAGGGGAAAGCAATGCCCTTGTCGATCAGGTCCTTATTCTCAAACGGATAGTGCACCTGTGCATAAGGCATAGAACCAGAGTCGAACCATACGTCAATCAGGTCACTCTCACGCTTCATAGGCTTACCACTCTCTGAAACGAGGACGATGTTATCAACGTAAGGACGATGGAGATCAATCTTGTCGTAATTCTCCTTACTCATATCGCCAGGAACGAAGCCATTGACCTTCAGCGGGTTACTCTGCATGAATCCAGCCTTCACAGCCTTCTCGATCTCATTGTAGAGTTCCTCTACAGAGCCGATACAGATCTCCTTGCCGTCCTCATCACGCCAGATGGGAAGCGGAGTTCCCCAGAAGCGAGAACGAGAGAGGTTCCAGTCGTTCAGGTTCTCCAGCCAGTTGCCGAAGCGACCCGTACCTGTTGACTCAGGCTGCCAGTTGATGGTCTTGTTGAGTTCAAACATACGGTCCTTCTTGGCTGTGCTTCTGATGAACCATGAGTCGAGCGGATAGTAGAGCACGGGCTTGTCTGTACGCCAGCAATGAGGATAGTTGTGTACGTGCTTCTCTATCTTCAGCGCCGTACCCTCCTGCTTCATCTCCATACAGATCACGATGTTCAGGTCTTCTGCCTTCGACGCTGCCTGCTCGTCATACTTGCCGTCCTTGTTGAACTCAGGAGCATAGGCATTCTTCACGTAATCGCCTGCATGATGGCCATAGGCCTCCTTGTTCACACACTTGGCGATGAAGTTATCATCGAGCTCGTCCATTACATAGTACTTACCCTGCAGGTCTACCATCGGACGCGTCTCACCTTTCTTATTTATAAGGAAGAGGCTTGGGATGTGGGCATCCTTGGCAACTTTGGCGTCATCGGCACCGAATGTAGGTGCGATATGCACAATACCAGCACCATCCTCAGTAGTCACATAGTCACCAGGGATCACACGGAAAGCCTCACTCTCCATCTCCACAAACTGATCCTTGCCGTTCTCACCTGTGAATACCTTCTCCGGATGAGCCTCGGCGTATACCTTCACATAGTCGGCAGCATTCTGATCCAGTTTGGCAGAAGGCTTCACCCAAGGCATCAGCTGCTGATACTTCAGACCTACCAGCTCTTCACCTGTATAACGGCCTACAATACGATAAGGTACAAACTTCTCACCTTTATTGTATTCAGGCATCTCGCCGCCATCCGTAATCGCACCCTCAGGAGCAAGATAGGCATTCAGTCTGCTCTCAGCCAGGATGATGGTGATCTTCTCACCGTTGTAGGCATTGTAGGTCTCTACAGCCACATAGTCGATCTTCGGACCTACGCAGAGGGCTGTATTTGAAGGCAATGTCCAGGGGGTAGTCGTCCAAGCAACGAAATATGGTGTACCCCACTTCGTCCACTCTTCCTTAGGATTGACAGCCTTAAAGAGCGCTGTAACGGTGGTATCCTTCACATCACGATAGCAACCAGGCTGGTTCAACTCATGTGAGCTTAGACCTGTACCTGCAGCAGGAGAATACGGCTGGATGGTATAGCCCTTATAGAGCAGACCCTTCTTATAGAACTGCTGCAAGAGCCACCACAGTGTCTCAATATACTTGTTGTCATAAGTGATATACGGATTGTCGAGATCCACAAAGTATCCCATCTTCTCCGTCAGATCGCGCCACTCCTGCGTGTACATCATCACGTTCTCACGACACTTTTTGTTGTAGTCCTCCGTTGAGATGTACTTTTCGCTCTCCTTGTTGTCGATATCGGCTTTAGTGATGCCGAGTTCTTTCTCCACACCCAGCTCCACAGGCAGTCCGTGAGTATCCCAGCCAGCCTTACGCTTCACCTGGAAACCCTTCATCGTCTTATAGCGGTTGAAGGTATCCTTAATGGTACGCGCCAGCACATGGTGGATACCAGGATGACCGTTGGCTGAGGGAGGTCCCTCAAAGAAAACAAACTGCGGACAGCCCTCGCGCTCGTCTACCGAGCGCCAGAACACGTTCTTCTCTCTCCACATCTCAAGGATGTCGTCATTCACCTTTGTCAGGTTCAGGCCGTTATGTTCGGCAAATCTTTTAGCCATTTTATGTCGTTTTTTATACCTTTTCTCTTTTAGCGTGCAAAGGTACATAAATTATCTGACCTGACAAAAGAAATAAATAATTTTTAGATTTTTCCCTTAAAAAGTTTTTTCTTTCAGATTTTTTTCTTATCTTTGCACACAAATTATAATCAATAACTAATTAAAAGTCAATATGGTATTAATGATCATTCAGCTCTGCATCGTTTTAGGAGCTTTGTGGGTGGGTTCACGCTACGGTTCTCTCGCCCTTGGTGCCATTTCCGGTATCGGTTTGGCCATTCTCGTGTTCGGTTTTGGCTTGAAGCCTGGTACGCCTCCGACGGATGTGATCTACATCATCATCGCAGCCGTCACATGTGCGGGTATCATGCAGGCTTCAGGTGGTATGGACTGGTTGATCCAGATTGCTGAGAAGATGCTTCGCAAACATCCGGATCGCATCACGTTCCTCGCCCCGCTGTGTACGTTCTTCCTGACGGTTTTGGTTGGTACAGGTCATGTGGTATATACCTTAATGCCAATTATTTGCGACATTGCGTTAAAGAAAGGCATTCGACCTGAACGTCCTTGTGGTGTGGCCTCTATCGCCTCTCAGGTGGGTATCACCTGTTCACCCATCGCTGCCGCCGTTGTGGCCTTCGTCACCATCTCCAATGCCAATCATTTCGACATCACGATTCCACGTGTGCTGATGGTTTCCATTCCTGCCTGCGTGTGTGGTCTGATGGCTGCTGCTGCAGCTTCTTACCGTCGTGGTCTCGACCTCGACAAGGATCCTGAGTTCCAGAAGAAGATTGCTGATCCCGTTCAGCGTGATTACATCTACGGCTCTGGTGCTACCACCCTCGACAAGGAAATCCCGCAGTCGGCCAAGAACGCTGTGTTCATCTTCCTCGGTGCCCTCGCAGTCATCGTGATGTTTGCTGCAATCCCCGAACTGCTGCCCTCATACGAGACCATAAAGGCCATTAAGGGTGCTGCACCCATTCCCATTATCGATGGTAATACAACGATCACTGCAGATGCACTTGCAAAAGCAGGTATTGTGGCCGAAGGATTCACGGAGAAGAGTATGGCTGGTCTGAAGATGAACCTCGTCATCCAGATTGTGATGATCTCTGCCGCAGCGCTGATGATCATCTTCTGCAAGGCTGCTCCTAAGAAAGCCGTCGCAGGACCCGTCTGGCAGTCTGGTATGGTGGCCGTTGTCGCCATCTACGGTATCGCCTGGCTGGCCGACACCTATTTCTCTAATTACATGTCTGAGATGCAGGCTGGCCTCGAGGACATCGTAGCCCAGTATCCCTGGAGCATCGCTCTGGTGTTCTTCCTGGTTTCTGTGCTCATCAACTCTCAGGGTGCTGTGGTGGTGGCCATGCTGCCGCTGGCATACAAGTTAGGCATCCCTGGCCCAGTGCTGCTGGGTGTGCTGCCTTCCGTCTACGGTTACTTCTTCATCCCCAACTATCCCTCTGATATCGCCACAGTGAACTTCGACCGTTCTGGTACAACCGTCATCGGAAAATACCTGCTGAACCACTCGTTCATGATGCCAGGTCTGATCTGCGTGTTCACCTCAACGATCGTCGCTTACCTCATCACGATGATATTCTACTAAATCAGCCCTCACGCATCTGATAGAGCAGCGACTTCTGCCGCTCTGTCAGGTTCGTAGGCAGTGTCACCTGATAGGTGATGATCAGATCACCAAAGGTTCCGTCTCCGCGGTCATATCCCTTGCCGCGGAGACGTACTTTTGTACCAGGCTGCGTCTCCGGCTTAATCTTCATCTTCACCTTCTGACCGTTGCTCAGCGAGAGCATCACCTCACCGCCCAACAGGGCCGTATAGAGGTCGATGGTCACGTTGGCGTTCATCTCACCAGAGTTTGTACGCGCCTGACGGCCAAAGCCTGCACCTCCTGACGAGAAGCCCTGGAAGCCGCCAAAGCCCCCACCCTGTCGACCTTTACGCCCAAAGAGATCCTCAAAGAATGAGCTGAAGCCACCTGAACCCGACGTGAACTGTGAGAAGTCAAAGCCGCCGAAGGGATTGCCGCCACCAGCGCCTCCGCCAAAGCCTTGGAACTGCTCAGCCTGCTTCCATTGTTCACCATATTGGTCATACTTGCGACGCTTCTCAGGATCGCCAATCACATCATACGCCTCCTGTAAAGCCTGGAACTTCGCCTGAGCCTTCGGATCGTCGGGATGCAGATCGGGATGGAACTGCTTCGCACGTTTCAGGTACGCTTTCTTCACGTCCTTCTGTGGAATCGTCTTGTCGACGCCCAAAATCTTGTAATAATCGATAAATGCCATAATCGTTTCCTCCTTTTCTTTTAATGTGTTCTGCTATAAAAACTGCAAAAAGTGTGCCTAAAACACCAAAAACTCTTGGTCGTTTGGAATATTCTTCGTAATTTTGCAGAAAAATTAATCTATATGAAGAAGATATTACTTTTAACGCTCACACTTTTTGTCCTGCTATCTGTATCAGGACAATTGAACAAGACCATTCGATTAAAGGTGATCGAGACCAGCGACGTACACGGACATTTCTTCCCCTACGACTTCATGGAGCGCAAGCCCCTCAAGGGAACCCTTACTCGTGCAAACACTTATATTAAGAAGGAACGCGCGAAATATGGCGACCACCTGCTGCTCATCGACAACGGCGACATCCTGCAAGGACAGCCCTGTGTATACTGGTCGAACTACGTGATGCCCACCAACGAGAACCTCGCAGCCTCCGTCATCAACTATATGGGCTACGATGCTGAGACCGTAGGCAATCACGACATCGAGCCCGGTCATAAGGTCTATGACAAATGGATCCGTGAGGTGCGCTGCCCGCTGCTGGGAGCTAACATCGTGAAGGCTGGCTCTGACGGCACAGCCCATCCGAAGAATATCTACGACGGCCTGCACCCCTACTCCGTCCACTATATCGACGGTGTGAAAATCTGCATCATTGGTATGCTCACGCCCGCCATTCCCAACTGGCTGACAGACAACGTGTGGAAGGGAATGGAGTTTGAGGAGATGACCGGCTGCGCCAAGAAATGGGTGAAGTACATCAAGGAGACAGAGCGTCCAGACCTGATCTTCGGACTCTTCCACTCAGGCAAGGATGGCGGCATCGTCACTGACACCTACGAGGAGAACGCCACAGCCGCCGTTGCCCGTGAGGTGCCAGGCTTCGACATCATCTTCTTCGGACACGACCACCAGGTGCACAACGAGTGGATTACCAACAAAGACGGTCAGCAGGTGCTCATCATCGACCCCTCATGCTATGTCCGCAACGTGGCAGAGACGGAGATCGAACTGACCTACGAGAAGGGCCACCTGGTGAAGAAGGACATCAAGGGCGAGATTGCCAGCGTGAACGACGAGCAGATTGACGACGAGATGGTCAGCCACTTCCAGCCTCGCATCGATGCTGTGAAAGCATACGTAGACCGTAAAATCGGCACCTTCAAGAACGCCATCTACACGCGTGACAGCTTCTTTGGCAACTCCGCCTTCGCCGACCTGATCCACAACCTGCAATTGGAGATCACAGGTGCCGACATCTCCATCACAGCCCCCTTGTCGTTCAATGCCAAGATCGATGCGGGCGATGTGACGCAGGCCGATATGTTCAAGCTCTACCGCTTCGAGAACCTGCTGCTCGTGCTCCGTATGACGGGCGAGGAGATCCGCAAGCATTTAGAGATGAGTTACGACATGTGGACAAATCAGATGAAGTCGCCTGACGACCATATCCTGCTGCTCAACGACGAGATGAAGGGCGACCAGCAGCGCGCAGGCTTCAAATACTACACCTTCAACTTCGACTCTGCTGCCGGCATCGACTACGAAGTCGACGTCACCAAGCCCGACGGTGAGAAAGTGAAGATCCTCCGCATGTCAAACGGCCAACCCTTCGACGAGAAAAAATGGTACAACGTAGCGATGAACAGTTATCGCGCCAACGGCGGTGGTGAACTGCTCACACACGGTGCTGGTATTCCCAAGGACTCGCTCGCCAGCCGTGTGATCTATTGCAGCGAACTCGACCAGCGCCACTATCTGACGGAGGAGATCAAGCGCCAAGGGACTATCAATCCCCAGCCGAACTCGAACTGGAAGTTCGTTCCTGAGGAATGGGTGAAGCCCGCCATCGAGCGTGATCGCCAACTCTTATTCGGAAAGAAGTAATCAATTCTCCCCCTCGCTCGGCTTTGCCGCTTGCTACCGAAGGGACGCAAGAAGTAGGGGGAGCCAGAGGGGGTCTGAACAAGTGAATCACTCTGTGGCGGTTCAGACCACCCCTAACCCCTCCTAACTCAGGAGGGGAAATAAAATGAAATGAAGATGAAATATTATTTTGTATTCTGTAAGGAAGAACTCCTGTTGGAAAAGAAGTCCGACGGGAGTTATACCATACCCCTTTGTGAAGAGCCGCCAACGGAGGTGAAGCCTTGGACACACCAGATGAACATCACCCCGATGGCCGACGGCACACCCGTCATCACCTATCGTATCGACACCCCCATCACGGATGACGCGCGTTACGAGATGATCGGTCTGCGGAAGAGTTTCTACAAGCTGGAGAAGCCGCTCTACCTGAAAGCAGGCAAGTGTCAGGAACTGCTCTACTGGGACCAGAACACGAAATACTGTGGTGTCTGTGGTGCTCCTATGCGGATGGATACGGACATCTCGAAGAAGTGTACCTCGTGCGGCAAGGAGATCTGGCCGCAACTGGCCACAGCTGTCATCGTACTCATCCACAAAGGCGACGAGGTGCTGCTCGTCCGTGCAAAAAACTTCCGTACAGACTTCTACGGTCTTGTGGCCGGTTTCGTCGAGACTGGCGAAACCCTCGAGGAGGCTGTAGCCCGTGAGGCTTTCGAGGAGACGGGCGTCAAGATCACCAACATCCGTTACTTCGCCTCTCAGCCTTGGCCCTACCCCTGCGGACTGATGGTGGGCTTCAATGCCGACTACGTCAGCGGCGACATCCACCTGCAGCGCTCAGAGATTGCCAAGGGCGGCTGGTTCCGCAAGGACAACCTACCCACCATCCCTGAAAAGCTCTCCATCGCCCGAATGCTCCTCGACGCCTGGCTCGAGGAGTAATTATTTCTCCCACTAAGTTCTTGGCAGAGCCAAGCGGCAAAGCCGAGCGAGGGGGAGCCAGAGGGGGTCTGAACAAGCGAACAGTTTCCCACGTTCAGACCACCCCTCGCTCGGCTTTGCCGCTTGCTACCGAAGGGACGCAAGAACCCCTCCTAACTTAGGAGGGGAAATCAATACTCCAGAAGCTTCATCGTCATTTGGCCCTTGTACGAGATAATCGTCTCTACAAGATAACAGCTCGCGCCGTCTGGGATACAAAGTGTGGCGTTAAAATGCAGTCCTTCAGCATCAGCCTTGCTGTACTCCATATTCGCCAATACGGCCTCTTCCAAGAACGTCGTCGGCACCAGCTTTGTGTACTGCTGTTTGCGGAAATCGCTGGAATACAGACACCTGGCACCATTATACACGCTGATGTGCATGATGTTGTCGTAGTACACGTTCTCCACCTCCATCCCGTCATCGTTGAATGTCCGTCTGACCACCTTGAAGCGTGTGGGGTTGATGGCGATGTACCAGTGATAGCGCGCACCGTTATAGCTCACCACAGAGTCGGTCTTCACCTGATGCGTATAGGTCATCACCGCCGGCTTGATGTCGCTCACGAAGAGCGAGTCAGCCTCTGCATCTTCCATCTTGTGGAGTGTGATCACATCTCCGTTCTGATTACGGAAGCTGAACACATGCTCCGTCTGCTGCTCGATGGCATAGCTGGTGCCTGAGGAGAGTGTCAGCGAGTCGCCGACGATCTTGAAATAGGCCGGCATACTGGTGGAGTCGGCATAGAAGATGGTATCGCCCGCCACACGGAACGACACATCTTCCGTCTCCGCATCAGCCCAGACACCCTGCATGAGTGCCTTCGCCTCACGGTTTTCCTCCGTTGTCGCCTGTTCCTGTTCCTGCTTGCTGGAACAACCTGCCAGCAACAGAACCGCCACCACTATGCTACCAAGTCTAATCATCAATAAACTAAACTGTCATCTGTCATATCGTAACACCGATCTACTTACCAATGCAGTGGTACTCGAAGTCATTCTCCAGCAGTTCCTCGATGTCGAAGATATTACGTCCGTCGATCACCAGCGGCCGTTTCATCGCCTTCTTGATGACACCCCAGCCGGGCAGACGGAACTCCTTCCACTCCGTGAGCAGCAGCAGCGCGTCGGCATCAAGCACCGCGTCGTACATATCACGACAGTAGGTCACCGTATCGCCGATCCTGCGCTTACACTCGTTCATGGCGATGGGGTCATATACACGAACGGTACAGCCTGCCTTCAACAGTTTGTCGATCATCACGAGGGCCGTCGACTCACGCATATCGTCGGTCTCAGGCTTGAACGACAGACCCCACATGGCGATAGTCTTGCCCTTCAGTGCCTCTTCCGAACCGAACGCCTTCACGAGCTTCTCATAGAGCACACTCTTCTGACGCTCGTTCACGCGCTCCACAGCCTTCAGCACCTCCATCGAGTAGCCGTTCTGGTCGGCTGTCTTGATGAGTGCCTTCACGTCCTTGGGGAAGCACGAGCCGCCATAACCACAGCCGGCATAGAGGAACTTACGGCCGATACGGGTGTCGGAACCGATTCCCGCGCGTACCATATTAACGTCTGCGCCCACGCGCTCGCATAGATTGGCGATGTCGTTCATAAACGAAATACGCGTGGCAAGCATCGAGTTGGCGGCATATTTCGTCATCTCAGCTGAGGGGATATCCATGAAGATCACGCGGAAATTGTTGATCAGGAACGGCTTATAGAGCTTCGTGAGCACCTTCTTGGCGTGCTCGCTCTCCACACCGACCACCACACGGTCGGGCGACATAAAGTCCTTGATAGCGTTACCCTCCTTCAGGAACTCCGGATTCGAGGCGACGTCGAACTCAATGTCTACACCGCGCTTCTCCAGTTCCTCCTCGATGGCCTTGCGCACCTTCTTTGCCGTACCCACAGGCACCGTCGACTTCGTGACCACCACCACATAGTGGTTCAGGTTCTGTCCGATGGTACGGGCCACCTGTAGCACATACTTCAAATCGGCCGATCCATCCTCATCGGGAGGCGTACCCACAGCCGAGAACACAATCTGCACATCGTCGAGCACAGAGGCGAGATCAGTCGTGAACTTCAGTCGGCCAGCGGCTACGTTCTTCTTCACTAGTTCGTCGAGACCCGGTTCATAGATGGGTATCTCGCCGTTCTGCAGGCGTTCAATCTTCGCTGCATCCACATCGACGCACGTCACATTCGCACCCGTATCAGCGAAACACGTTCCCGACACCAGTCCTACATAACCAGTTCCTACAATTGCTATATTCATTTTTCTATTCTTTTTTGCAACGGACTACAGGACTTTAGGACTTTTTCTTTTTGCAACGGACAGTCCTGTTAGTCCTGTAGTCCGTTGCTAAATAATTATTACTCAAACACTTCTGCGTCTTTCAGCAAGGGCTGCTTTAAGTCCTTCTCACTCGTCAGCACCTTCGCCGGGTCGATGGGCCACTCGATGCCCAGATCGGGGTCGTTCCAGCGGATGCCTGCATCACACTGGGGTGCATAGGGATTGTCCACCTTATAGGTGAAGATCGCCTCGTCGCTCAGCACGAGGAACCCATGTGCGAACCCGCGGGGGATAAAGAACTGGCGCTTGTTCTCCTCGCTCAGCTCCACCATCACGTGCTGGCCGAATGTCGGACTCGACTTACGGATGTCCACCGCCACATCGAGCACCTTACCCTTGATCACACGTACGAGCTTTGCCTGCGAGGCGTCGCCCTTCTGATAGTGCAGACCGCGCAGCACACCAAACGACGACTTCGACTCATTGTCCTGGATGAACACCGTCCGTCCGACATGCTCATCGAATTCTGCCTGCTTCCAGGCCTCCATGAAATAACCGCGGGCATCCTGAAACACCTTCGGCTCGATAATGAAAACACCCTTGATTTTGGTTTCTTTATACTCCATGTTTATTAAATTTTGTGCAAAGGTACACTAAAATTTTCATTTAATACTCATTTTAAGTTTCTTTTATTTGTTTATTTCAAAAAAAGGCTGTAATTTTGCACACGTGATTGAACTGGAACGACATATTGAGATACTTTTACTGAGCAACGACTGCGTCATTGTCCCAGGTTTGGGAGGTTTTATGGCGCACAATATCAGCGCTCGGTACGAAGAGCAGGAACACCTGTTCCTGCCCCCTCTGCGCACGCTCGGGTTCAATCCCCAGCTCAATATCAACGACTCGCTGCTCGTGCAGTCCTACATCGAGGCCTACGACATCAGCTACCCTGAGGCCCTGCAGCGCATCGAGGACGAAGTGGAGGAACTCAAGCAGCACCTCCAGAACGAAGGATCCTACGAACTCAACGACATCGGCACACTGGCGCTCAACGAAGACGGCAACTACGTCTTCACCCCCTGCGAGGCCGGCATCCTCACCCCTGCCCTCTACGGACTCTCGTCTGTGGAGATGAGCCGCATCGGCGCCATCCAGCCGCAGCAACAGCCACAGCCCGTCGCCGTCACCACACCCGAGGAGCCGTCTGAGGAACCCACTGCCAAGATGGTCGACATCGACGCAGAGTCTGCCGATACTGACGCTGAGTACGAGGAAGAAGAGGAAGCCGACGTCGTCCGCATCAAATACTCGTGGATCCGCAATGCCGTCGCTGTCGCCGCCATCCTCCTCGCCGTATTCATCCTCGCCCTGCCCAACAGCAAGACCGACATGATGCAGCGCACCATCAGCAACCTCAACAACGGCCTGCTCTTCGGTATGATGTCTGAAGATACGAACACGAGTAAGATCACTATTTCGAAGAATGTGAAGACTATTTCGAGGAGTGAGGAGTGTGGAGTGAGGAGTGAGAATACTCAGAAGGCAGATTCTATCGCAAAATCTGTCGCAGACGCCACCACTAAATCTGTGGCAGATTCTACTGCACTATCAAGCGAAAAAGGAAATCTCACTCCACACTCCTCACTCCACACTCCTCAAGAAAACGCCACTCCACAAAAACAATATTGCATCGTCCTGGCCAGCTACGTCTCCATACGCAACGCCAACTCATTCATCGAGCGCCTCCAGAAGCAGGGCTACGACCAGGCAGAGATCTTCGAGCGCAACAACATCCGTCGCGTCATCTACGGCCACTACGCCTCTGAGAACGACGCCTACAACGACCTCCGCCGTTTCCACCGCCAAAGTGAAACCTCTGAGGCTTGGGTCATGTCCCTCTAACCGCCTCCAATGTAATCATAAAGTTCAAAGCTCAAAGTTCAAAGCTCAAAGTTCAAAGTTCAAAGTTCAAAGTCCAAAAGTCCAAAGTTCAAAGTCCAAAAGTCCAAAAGTCCATGAAGCGCGTCCGCTGTCCCAAATGTGAAAACTTCATCACCTTCGATGAGACCCGTTACACCGACGGCCAGTCGCTCGTGTTCCAGTGTCCCGACTGCGGCAAGCAGTTCGCCATCCGCATCGGCGTGAGCAAGCTGCGCGACCGCCAGAAGGACGAGAACCCCGACGAGCAGGCCGACGAACAAGGCTGCGGCTCCATCGTCGTCATCGAGAACATGTTCCACTACAAGCAGGTCATCCCCCTCCGTATGGGCGACAACATCATCGGCCGCCATCAGAAGGGCAACCCCATCAACACGCCCTTCGAGACTGTCGATCCCAGCGTCGACCTCAACCACTGCACCATCACCGTCAGCCGCGATAAGCGCGGTGCCCTGCGCTACACCCTGAAAGACAACAACAGCAACACCGGCACCTTCGTCGACAACGTCGAGCTCGCTCCCCGTGAGCGCCGCATCATCGCCGACGGCACACTCTTCACCATCGGTGCCACCAGCATCATCCTGAGGGCATCCGACAGCGAAGAGTAATCAAGCTTTTCTCTTGGATTTAGAATTTGAACAGGTTGCAGAAGATGATTGCAGCCGTCCAGACGTGGTTATTACAATTGCAATAGCCGAGTGTTTTGGAGTCTTTCGACATGTCGATACGTCCGTTGGCCTTCACCTCGGCCACCGTAGCGTTCGAGCCCTTCACGGCGATGGAACCTCCCGAAGAGACGCTGCAGAGCAGGTTGCCGGATGAGTCCTTGATGTCGCCAGACCATACGCTGCCGATCCTGTGGCCCGTGCCGTCGGTGATGTCACCATTACCCTTGGGCAACTGACCCACCTTCGTATGAGCCCAGTTATAGACCACGCCGTTCGCATCGACGAACCCACGGGCGCTGCCCTTCTCGATCGAATACTCGCGCACCTTCTGCTGCGTGTTGTTCTGATTGCCGGAGCTCTTGGTGGGATTCTTCGCAGCCTGAGCCCTGCGCTGGGCAGCCTGTTCCTGCTGGCGCTTTGCCTCAGCCTCCTGCTTCTGCTTCACCTCGGCCAGCTCCACCTTCGTCTTGGCCAGCGACTCCTTGTTGTGATAGATGCCCAGATAGAGCAAGGCGGCATACTGCTTGTCGAGGCCCTTGGCAGTGCCGATGAGCACGTCGTAGATATACACCTGGCCGTTGTCGTTGATCATGGCCACCTTCTCGCCGTCCATCATCACCGAGCCGTCGCCCTTAACCTTCAGGTAGCCCTGTTCGCCGTGGAAATTCACCGTACCGTCACTCAGCACCTCGCCAACCTTCCGGCCGTCGTCGTACATCACGTCGCCGTTCTTCTCCACCTTGAAGATCACCTTCTTGCCTTTGCGCTCGCCGTCGGGATGGGTCTTGTCGAAGATAAACTCACCCGTCCTCGTGCGGAAGAAGCCCACCACGTTGCCACCTTTGGTAAACTCGATGTCGCCATCGACCTGCTTTTTCACGTCCACAACCGTCTCCTTGGCCTTCTTGACCTTGTTAACGAGATTGCCGAACTGTGCCTGCGCCGATGTCGCTCCCAGCATCATCGCTGCCGAAACGACCAAGATTCTCATTTTTCCCTTCATAATTTTTGGTTTTGGTTTATTACGATTCTTAATGACTGCTATTCGTTTGCGATTGCAAAGTTACAACATATTTGTGACATTTGCAAGCATTTTCACCTATTTTATTATTAAAAAGGTAAGGGCTGGAGCTTTTCTGCCCCAACCCCTTTCTCTGTGACAATCACTTCTTCTGTGATAATCTGTGTAATCTGTGGCTCAGAAGGGCCCATACCCCATGCAACTCGTCGTTGTGATGGCCGTCAGAAATGCCGTGAGCGCGGCTACTACTACCTTCACCGCAATCTCAATGAAACGCTTCTTCATTTGCTAATCTCCTTTCTTCTTTTTCTGTCGCTATTCTGCGCTTGTCTGGTATCTGTTTCTCCCCCTAAGTTAGGGGGAGCCAGAGGGGGTCTGAACCATCGCATTTCTGAGGCGGTTCAGACCACCCCTAACCCCTCCTCGCTCGGCTATGCCGCTTGCTACCGTAGGGACGCAAGAACTCAGGAGGGGAAGAGATTACCTTAGTTCTGATCCATCTCGTCATCGCCCTCACCCTTGGTGAACAGCTTGCTCGCAACCTCACTCGACTCACCGTCCTTGATGGCGATGGCCTTCACGGTAGCCGTGTCGCTCAGGGTGAATGCCTCACTGTAGAGCGTACTCTCAGCCGTAGGCGCACTGCCGTCGGTGGTGTAGTGGATCTCAGCGCCGTCAGGGCCGCTGATGCTCACCGAGGTCGTCTCAGCAAACGGAGTCGTACCGCTGATAGTGGGCGAAGCCAGTGCTGCAGACTGCGAGTTGCCACCGCTCTGAGAACCGCCGTTCTGGCTGCCTCCGTTCTGCGAACCGCCGCCAGTGTTTCCACCGCCGTTGCCGTCAGCTGCAGGTGCCAGCAGGTAGCTGATCGGGGTCTTCTTCTGCACGCGGCGCTCCTTGCCACCGACCGTGCGCACCTCACTCTCCACGAGATACCCGAACTCGAACACGCACTCCTCCTTGAAGGCGCGGCTGGTGAGCTTCTCACCCTTCGTGTTCTCCGGCGAGAAATTAATCTTGATGCCGTTGATCATTGCATCAGGACCAGCTTCCACTGCCTTCTCCAGGGTGTCCTTGCCCAGCTTCTGACCATCGACGCTCGGTGAGAACGTGCCCAGGCCGTCGAGCTTCACAGGCTGGCCCTGTGCGAGCAGCTCGCTCATGCACTCTACCACCTGTCCGAGCACCAGCACGCACATCTGGTAGTCGGCGATCTTGCCGTGACCGGTCATGTGCTTGGCAAAGCCCTTCAGGTTCAGGGGCTCCTTCGAGTCTACTTCTGCGAAATACTTGCCATACGCGGACGAGATGTCGTTTGCGTTCTGACGGAGATTGATCACCATTGGAATGTTTGATCTTGCCATAATTTAAAATCCTTTCTTTTCTTCTGCACTGCAAAGGTACTCATTTTTCCAGACCCCTGCAAGCCTTTTCCTCACCCGAATCAAGTTGTATAAAGTTACATAAAGTTATTTATAATTACGACAAGCGTTTCTTGATTTTAACGACAACTTGGACAACAAAGACAACATTATGGGCGACAAAATTGTCGCCATTGGCAGCAGTGCTGCCACAAAAAGTTGTCTAAGTTGTCATAGTTGTCGTCAATAAAATACACATTTGTCGTTTATAAAATCGTTAATAATTTGTTTGTCGTTTT
>JAEEGG010002587.1_pt1 | contig 46424 bp, 42 predicted proteins | sample 9134161 | NCBI WGS metagenome assembly JAEEGG01 (sample SAMN16246543, study PRJNA631951) | gut metagenome | biome: gut microbiome; feature: rumen; material: CR-attached | host: Bos | place: Iran: Karaj | collected 2018-10 | reverse complement strand
TCAGGGAGTAAAGGTATGCGAATCCCTCGAGGGCGGCGCGGGCAAAGGTGGAGTTCTGCTCGTAACGGGAGCCGTGGCGTCCGTAATGTGATATGTAGAACGGCTTGAAACCCTTCGGGGCCTTGGTGTCGACAATGGGGTCGAACTCATACGAGTGCATGTTGTTGGCTGCCCTGTCGGGGTTCTCGGTGAAGAGTCTCACGGCATCCTCCTGGGCACTGAGGCTGAGGCAGAAGGCCATCAGCAAGGAAAAGACAAACAGTTTTTTCATATCGTCGATTAAATTGATGATTATCTGAAAAACCCGGCCACGAATGCTGCGTCCACCCGGGTGAAGCCGACGGCGGCCGCCGCTATCTCCGGATTGCGCTGAAGAATGCCCCGGCAATCTTCATAGACGTTGAAGCCGACCGCCACCATCTGCATCGCCCCGTCCAGGGGATAGGCGAAGGTTATCTCGTTGTCGGCGCCGTCCAGTTTCAGGAAACGGAATGCGGCGTTCACTATGTCGACCGCGCGGTCCTTCAGGCTTTCCGCCACCTCGAGCCGGCTGACATACTTGGTCATTTCCATTACCACGTCATCAAGACCGGCATCGAAGACCTTGACCTTCTCGATAAGGTCGCCGGGCTCGTCCACGAAACGCAGGACATAGTCCTTGATCTCTCCGAAACCGCCATAAGCCTCGGAAGCCTTAGCTTCCAGCTCCCTGTCGCCGCCTGTCAGCCAAACCATCAGTCTCTCCGACGGATCGTGATATAGAAGCTTGCCGCGGATGAGATTCCTGGACCCGCAATGCGGACACTCCCAGACAAACAACGACCCGTCAAGAACTTGCGCCTTAAGCTCGGGCTGTTCTCCGACATTGACAATGCTGTATGTGTTGAGGGTATGGGAAGCTCCGCATCGGCCGCAGGAGACTTCTGTCCTTGATGTCATCCGGTCGTTAATTCTAGGCTATAGGACAAAAATAAGAAAAATAATGCTATTTTTGCCATGTTTAACGCTAAACCCAAACCGTTATGAAAGAAAATTGGAAATCTGATGATTGGATGGCCTGTTGGATTGGCTTCATCATCATTCTCATCGGAGCCGTCGCCGTTCTGACCGGTTGGTTCGATTTCTCCGCCCTTAAGTTCGGCACCTGGACTCTCGGCGAGAAAGCCGCCACGGCTTCCAGCCTCTGGAGCCAGTTCACTTGGAAGTTCCTCGGCAAACTCCTGCTCACTTTCGCCGTACTTATGATTCTCTTCGGCGGAGCGGTCAAGATCCAGGGAGGCAATCTCAAGAAGTACATTCCGGCATTCCTGATGCTGTTCTTCCTGGCCGTGATAGTCCGCCTCGTCAGTGCGGAGTTCACCCTCAACCGTTATCTCGAGTGGGCCTTCTGGGCTCTTATCATCGGTCTGCTGGTCTCCAATACCGTAGGTGTTCCCGAGTGGCTCAAGCCCGCCGTGCGTACCGAGTTCTACATCAAGGTCGGTCTCGTCATCATGGGATTCTCCGTGCTCTTCAGCAACATCGCCAAGTTCGGACTCTACGGATTGGGCATCGCCTGGATCGTGACCCCCATCGTCATCATCTTCATGTGGTGGTTCGGCACCAAGGTCCTGAAGCTGAAGAATAAACCTCTCGTCATGACTCTCGCGGCCGCCACCTCGGTCTGCGGAACCTCCGCAGCCATCGCTACCGGCGCCGCCGCCAAGTGCAAGAAAGACGACCTCTCCATCGCCATCTCCATTTCGATCATATTCACCATCCTGATGATGGTCTTCGAACCTATGATCATCAAGGCCTGCGGCATGACCCAGCTGATGGGCGGCGCGCTCATCGGCGGCACGGTCGACTCGACCGGCGCCGTGGTGCTCGCCGGCAATGCCCTCGGCCCCGAGGCCGAGCAGGCCGCCGTGCTCGTGAAGTCCATCCAGAACATCCTCATCGGCTTCATCGCCTTCTTCGTGGCCATCTTCTTCGCCACCCGCGTCGAGAACAGCGGAGCCGAGAAGGTCGGCGCCGGCGAGATCTGGAAGCGCTTCCCCAAGTTCATCATCGGCTTCTTCGTGGCCTCCCTTCTGGCTTCCTTCCTGTTCCAGCCCGTCTTCGGCGGCGACCAGGTAAGCGCCATCAACAAGGTCCTCGACCAGTACAAGAACTGGTGCTTCGTGCTGGCTTTCACCAGCATCGGCCTCGACACCAACTTCAAGGAGCTCGCCAAGCAGATGCAGGGCGGAAAGGTCCTCTGGCTGTACATCGTCGGCCAGCTGTTCAACATTGCCTTGACGCTCTTCGCCGTGTGGTTCCTGCTCAGCGGCGTGGTCTTCAAGGTTCCTGTCCTCGACCTGTTCAAATAGTGGGTCCGAAAGGGAAGAAGATATTCAAAATAGCCACGGCGTGCGTCGCCGTGGCTGTTTTGATTGTCGCTATCATCATAATGGTCCGGGGAGCGGGACTCTCGAAAGACCTGGATTTCGGGGCGGGAGCTTATTACTACGCCGACATCCCCGACTTCGAAAAGTATGTCGGCGGGGAGAGCAATCCCACATCCATCCCCTACATTGTCTATGTCCTGCTGTTCCTTGCCTGGGGCGCACTGATGTATGCCCTATGGAAGTGGATCGACCGGCACTGAGGCCGGTTTTTTTGTTCCCCGGCGATTGCCTTTAAGCCTTCTTCGACGTAACTATTATCAAGCCGCCGGAAGGATCGGCCTCTCCCTGGTATTTGCCTTGACCCTTCAGGTCCTGAAGGTATTTGGCGGCAGAGGAACCTTTCATCACCTCGATCGACTTGATGTTTTTGGGATCGAGTTTCTTGAATTCTTCCGCATTTGTCAGTTTGCCGTCCACGATATAGATGATGTCGTTCTCGGACATAGACGGATCGGTTGTTCTCACCCTTATCGCAGGTTGCTCCTTGTCTCCTATGGAAACGACCGTTGCATTGCTGAAATCTGAATCCATCAAGACAACGGCAGGCATCTGAGAGTTCCCTGCATTTGTCGTGATAAAGTGTATCCTGGTCGGTATTCCTCCGACGTTTTCCCGTCGAATTACATAAGAATTGACTGTCTTGCCTGCAAGCTGGGAACCGTTAAAGTTCTCAACCCTGACGTTGTCTATCAGATAAAGGTCGCTCGTATCCGCCTGAGCGGGAGCCGGCGCGGCATTCAAAGCCAATGCGCAAATGGTGGAAAGGATAATGCTTGTCATAATCTGTGTTGTTTTATTCTGTTGAAGCCAAGGACAGGGCACCGGTATCCCCGTCCTTTGACATGATGAATGGCAGGTCGCTTCCGTCCTTGAGGTGGACGGTCACAAGGAAATTGGCCCCGGAGGGAACGGCGGTGACGGACTCGATGTCGCCGAGGCCGAGGCCTGCGATGGCATTCAGGCCCTCGGCGACCTCCAGCGGCGTGAAGGCCGGGGCCTCCTGCGCCGCCGGGCGCAGCAGGAGGAAGAGCGCGAGCGCGGCGGCCACTGCGGCGGCGCAGCTCCAAAGGAGCCTCCTGCCGCACCGGGCCGCGCCCTCCTGTCCTGCATTTCCCCGCATCCTTCGACCAGCGGTCGAAGGATGTGGTCCCTCCACCTGCTCCCTTCTACCTTCGATCGAAGGATGTGCTCCCTCTGCCTGCATCCTTCTACCAGAGGTCGAAGGATGCAGACCGAAGGCGCGCTCGCCGGCGGCAAGGAGCGCTTCGGGGTGCTCTGCGAGCACGAGCCGCGCCACGGCGACTTCGTCCGCCTCGGGCGCGTGCTCCGCGAAATACTCCGCAAGGAGCATTTCCTCGCGTGCATCCGCCTCCGCATCCAAGTAGCGAGCTATCAACTCGCCGCGTATATCCTTATCCGTCAGGTTTTCCATTATATTTCCTTTTTCAATTGTTCAAGCATTTTCCGGCGGGCCGAAGAGATTGTCGTCTTCACGCTGTCCTTTGGTTTACCCGTAGCTGCTGCTATCTCGTCGAGCGACAGGCCTTCGTTGTTTCTAAGCACCAAACAGGTACGCTCCGTATCGGTCAGACCGGCAAACATACGGCGACGGATCTCGATGCAGTCGGACAGGTCCGTGGCAGCCGTGGCAGGAACGCCGCCTTCGTATGCATCGCCCCGCAGGGGCTGATGCTGCATCCTGCGGCGTCTGTAGTGCGCCACGCATGTGGTCTTGGTTATCCTCACGGCCAGAGCTTCGGGGTCCCTCACGGGGTATCCGCTTTCGGACAGTCCCCAGAGGGCAGTCAGCGCTTCCTGTACGATATCCTCGGCATCGTCTCCGCCAGCTGCTCCAAAGCGGCAGAACGCTTTCGCCACCGCGAGCAGTTTAGCGCGGACGCTTTCCGAGAATATATCGAATTCCTGTCTGGTCATTTCTTTCGCTTCTACATACAAGTAGCGCTTCGGCCATAAAAGTAAAACAAAAAACCGCCAAATCCTACCCGGAATCAGCGGTTGTCTGACTGCGACTTGCTCTAATCTCAGATCCTTGGTTTCTGGATGACGCGGATGATAAGGGATACGAAATAGACGATAAGTCCATAGAAAAAAGGAATCATCATGACCTTGAGCCCACCGCAGAGGACGGCGGTGGAGACATCACCGAATCTCTGCAGGGCATCGAAGACCTGGAACAATCCCAAAAGGGTTGCGAAAATGGAAACCACCAGCGCCCCGATACCGATTTCCTTGACCCAGCGGGGAGCCTTCCACGCCGCGAGGAAAAGCAGGATAAGGAAGACGGAGATGATAATCATAAACCCAAGGCCGCCTTCGACGAACAATTGACCGATAGACGCGCGCGTCCTCTCGATGGTCTCCGGGTGTGATACACCCAGAGAATCCACAACGTAATATACCTCTTCTTTCATGACTATTTGTTTTTTTGGTTCGATACAAAGTTACGGCAAGTCTGCCCTTTTCTCCAAAGTTGAAACCTTCTCCAAAGGCGTCAAAACCCCTTGTAGCGCTTTTTGCCTTGCAGACACAGCTGAATTTGTCTATTTTTGTTTTGAAATGAAGACAGTCGGACGCATCGCATATTGGCTGGCCGCTATCGTCGTTCTCGCCGCCATCCTCGTCAGCCTGGACTATACAATGGTCCAAGCCGTCCTCGTTTCGTTGCTGTTCTGCCCTTGCGCGCTCGCGCTGGAGTTCTTTATGCCCAAGGCCAGGAAACCTATTGACAAGATTTATCTGTCACTGGCCGTCCTCGTCTCGGTCATCTTGCTGATTATAGTCCTGCACTATTGCGTCTTGTACGGAATCACATCTGACAAATATATCGTGGACAAGAAGGATATTCCGCCCATGCTGATCAATCCGGCATTCCTGGGATTGATCTTGACCGCGCTTTCCTTCGGTGATTTCTTATGGGCGAGATGGTTGTCCAGGCGCTTCAAGGAGCAGGACCGAACCGTCACTTTCTTTTCCGACCGCCAGAGCGTCACTCTCAAGGTCGCGGACATCGCATACGTCGAGTCAAACGATACTGAAGTCCGTATCGTCACCCTGACCGGGGAGTCGTACCGTAACAAAACGGGCATTACCCAATGGGAGAACCTGCTGGGAGAAGGATTCCTCCGGATTCACCGTTCTTATCTGGTGAACGTAACCTCCTCCAGGTTGGTTTCCGCCGACAGTGTCCTGGTTGGAGAAACCAGACTCCCCGTATCGCGCAAATACAAGGAGTCCGTACAGTTTGCCCTGAACGGTTGATACATAGCATTTTCATCAAAGAAAAGGGAGCGACTATTCGCTCCCTTATTTCAAATTACCTTTCTGAGGGTTCCGGACCGTCTATCCAAGCCGTCGGGCGCCGTCGGAGATGACTACGTCATAGACCTTCGGCGCGTGGCCGAACTTCGCAGTGAACTGCTCGACGGCAGCGTCCACAAAGGGCTGATAGAGTTCCTTCTTGACGAGGTTGATGGTGCAGCCGCCGAAGCCGCCGCCCATGACGCGTGATCCGGATACATCCATCTTGCGGGCCAGCTTGTTGAGGAAATCAAGCTCTTCGCAGCTGACTTCGTAAAGCTTGCTCATGCCGAAATGTGTCTGGTACATCATTTCGCCGGCGGTCTCGTAGTCGCCACGCTCAAGGGCGTCGCAGACGTCCAGCACGCGCTGGACCTCTCCGATGACGTACTCCGCGCGAAGGAAATCCTCTTCGGGGATTTCAGCGCGGACCTCCTCGAGCCATACACGCTTGGCGTCGCTGAGGAATTCCACGTCGGGATGATTCTTGCGGATGGCGGCCGCGGCGTTCTCGCAGGAGGCGCGGCGCTTGTTGTAGGCCGACGAGGCGAGCTCGTGCTTGACACAGGAGTCAAGCAGCACGAGCTTGTAGCCGGCTGCCTCCGGATCGAAAGGGAAATACTTGTACTCTAGAGTCTTGCAGTTGAGACGGATAAGGCATCCTGCCTTGCCGAAACAGGAGGCGAACTGATCCATGATGCCGCAGTTGACTCCGCAGTAGTTGTGCTCTGTTGACTGGCCAATCTTGGCGAGCTCGAACTTGTCGATGCCGTTGCCGTTCAACTCGTTGATGGCAAAAGCGAAAGTACTCTCAAGGGCAGCCGACGAGGAAAGGCCGGCGCCGAGCGGGACGTCGCCAGCGAAGACCGTGTCGAAGCCGGCGACCTTGCCGCCGCGCTTGATGGTTTCGCGACAGACACCGAAGATATAGCGGGCCCAGGCCTGCTCCGGCTTGTCCTCCTCCTTGAGGCCGAACTCTACGAATTCGTCGTAGTCCAAGGAATAAGCCTTGACTTTGTCTGTCCCGTTGAGTGCTATCTCTGCCATGATTCCCTTGTCGATGGCTCCCGGGAAAACATATCCTCCGTTATAGTCCGTATGCTCACCTATGAGGTTGATGCGTCCCGCCGAAGCGAACAATTCTCCGTCGCGCCCGTAAAGGGTGCGGAATTTCTCCTGGATTCTTTCTTTCATTGCCATGGTTATAGTTTTTTGCGTTATCCGTTTTGCATTCTTACAAATTTACGAAAAGATTATCATTCTTCTTCCTGCTTCCCCCGCTTTTTTCTCTCCATCCATCAACACCCTCCACATCCACCACACTCTCCATATCCAGCATCACCTGCCCCCCCCACACTGCGCGCTCTACCATCCAAAGAGGCATCCTCACCCTATTCCACGTCCTCTACCACAGGATCTTCCTTTCCGCCTCCCCACCTCTACGCCCCCTCCGGTCTCCCTTTTCCTGTGTTCCACCTCCACACTACGTGTTCCTCCACCCCTGCTGCCACCTCAAACAGGTCTGCTCGCCCAATTTCTCTGGACAGCTTGTACAAAAAAACGCTCTCCTTTGCAATGTTGCTGTACAAGAGGATACGATTTCGGGCACTTTCTCCTCGTTCGTTTACCTCTTGTACACAGAATCTCGTTCATAAAGCTTTTTATTGTACATGTTGTTTAGCCATTCATTGCAAGACAGCGTCTGATTTGTTCCTTTCCGCAATGGAAACGCCTATAGATGTCGTTCGCCATGCGTATCTTCTCCTCACGGGACAATTGATAGATCGTCCGCGGTTTATCTCCGGCAGCAAGGTCCTTGTCAACAATCCCGCACAGCCTGAGGTCTGTCATTGCAGAACGGTTGAAACGCGAACGTTCGTTCTGCAGCATACGGAACAAGGTTTCATCTTTTCCCGAGTCACCGGTGAAAAGTGGTGACTCGATACTCTCAAGAGTGACCGGAGGACAAGAGACGGCGTCCATATCCTGTTCCTTAACCCAGTCCTCCCCGCTTTTTCTGGATAGCATATAGTTGAAAGCCTGAGGGGTAGAATACAAGCCCTCAACCATTGCCGTTTCCAATACGGATTCGCGTAGGAAGACCCCGTCCACTCCCATCATCCAGGACGAATCGAATTCTGCTCGCCGTGGAAGCGACGTCCGTATTTGTTCCCTTGTCAATAGACGAGGAGAATAATCCTTTCCGAGTTCTTTCCTGAAGAATGCATTGGAAGAACAATAGGGATAAGCAAACGGCGTCGCACAAATCCCATGATGGACAGGATTCTTCAAAACATAAGTAATGGCAGAGACCTGGTGCCTAAGACCCTCTACCTCCTGTATGAAGAATCCTTTTTCTCCCAAGGAACCCGAGCGGCCGTACTTGTTGTTAAAGTATTTTGTATAGGACGTCCTGTGGATGTGCATTAATTCTTTCGGGAGAGATGTCAGATAACAGCCGTGATGGTGGGTTGATATAAATGCCTCCGCCAGACATATGCTGTCAGTTTTATACAAGGCGGAACACAGGGAATTGAACGCGTAGTTCATATCGTCTGAATTCCTGAACATCACTTCACCGTGTGATGTGTAGCAAAGATGTTTGAGTGTTTTCATTCCGTTCAGTTTTGGTGGCTTGTACGTTTATTTCCCGTATTGACGAGGTTTTCGTGTACAAGTTGTTTGTATTTCATGTTGTATTCTGTATTTCGCTCGCTACTTGTACAAGAAATCTCTGTTTTTAGATGATTCTTTTGCACAAGCTGTATTTGAGCGAAGGGAAAGAAGGCTCATGGAGGAAAGGGTGGATGGACAAAGTGGAAGAGAAGAGGTGAGAGACGTTGTGAAGAGGGTACACATAGGAGAGTGATGTAGGAGATGCAGGTGAGGACGAGCGTAGTGGGAATTGGTAAGGGAGGATGGATATGGGAGAGTAGGAGTATTAGGTGTGTAAGAGAATGGATGGTGGGTGGAATGGATTTGGACGAGGATGGGGCGGTGGTCGCTGACGCCGCCGAGGTAGCGGGGGCCGGAATAGGTGCGCAGGGGTCTGTCGCCGGAATGGGCGGCGTCGCGCTCCGTCAGGAACGGAGGTTCCAGGACGGAGAATGACGCCGCACCCTCCAGGGTCGGAGACACGAAACACAGATCTATCAGCTGCCACTCTCCGTTGAACCGGATGCTGCCCTTCCCCCGCAAGGAAGGTTCATCCTCGGAAGGGAGTGCCACCGAGCGAGCATTCTCCATGAGAGGGAAGGTGTCGACGGGCTGTCCTTGATTCCGCTGGCGGGAGTCCTCGGAGGGAAATGCCGCCAGCTCACGTCTGCTTGTACCCCTAGCGGGGGGCGCCGACCCGTTCCGGGTAAATGTTCGCTCGGTGGCATTTCCCTCCGAGGACGGCTTTTTCTGACCGTTGTCAAGGGCCGTTTCCGAATCTGTCATCCGACAGAGCGAAAAGGCGGGGGCGAGATGTGCGAAAAGCGGATTGTCCGGGGTGTCGTTGAAGTCGCCGACGGCGACGGCGCGGGTCCATCCTGCGGCGGCCAGGGAGTCGCCCAAGGCCCGCAAGCGGGCCACGGCGACCTCGCGCCGCCAATCCGTCTCCCCGCCGCCATACTTGGAAGGATGGTGGTTGACCAGAACGGCAAGGCTGTCCCCGGTCAACGTCACGAACTGCGCCATCAGAATGTCCCGTGTCTGAAGGCCGGGCGCGCTGACGTGGCAAGGCTTCGCGCTCACAAGCGTGAGCCTGGAAGCCCTGTACAGCAGCGCGCAGTCTATCCCCCTGGGATCCGGAGAATCGAAATGCACTATCTCATAATCCAGTTTACGCAATGCGGTCTTCGCCACCAGTTGGCTCAAGACAAACCGGTTTTCCACCTCCGCAACTCCCACAATATCCGGCACATCGTCGGACTTGTTGCTCCCTGCCCAGAGTATTGTCTTCGCTATTGCCTGACATTTCCTGTAGAACCTTGTCTTGGTCCACCGTCTCTCCCCTGTCGCCGAAAACCCCGCATCCGATTCGCTCTTCCCGTCATCCCTGAAATCGAAAAAGTTCTCCAAGTTCCAGAACATTACCGTCACCGAAGACTCGTTCATCGCTTCCACATCGGGAATATCTCCGACTGTCGTCAAAACCGTGGACAACGCATAAAAAATGCTGACACATAAAAGATTGATTCTCATAGTAATAAGTATTGATACTCCCCTCCTTTCGGTAGGGGGACAATTGTTTATCTTATTGATTTACAAATGGTTATCCGCCAGCATCTATCTGGTCGAGGACCAGGCTTACGGGCGACGAAGAGCGCGGCGGGGTGGCGATGGGGCGAGCGGCAACGGGGCTGCTAGTGATGCGGCCGGTGGCGACGCGGCGGACAGCAACGTGGCAGGTGGCGATGGGAAGGGATAAGCGGCGGCACTAAGCGAGGCCGAATGCAAAAATGGGGAAAGGATTCGTATTAATCTTACAAATTCGTAACTTTGTGGTCCAAAACATCTTTTTGTATGTCACTGAAATGCGGAATCGTAGGACTGCCGAACGTCGGTAAATCCACCCTCTTCAACTGTATAAGCTCAGGGAAAGCCCAGAGCGCCAATTTCCCCTTCTGCACCATCGAACCTAACCTTGGTTCCACCAATGTCCCGGACAAGCGGCTGGAGGCTCTTTCAGAGCTCTGCCAGCCCAAACGCACCATCCCGGCCACGGTCGACATCGTCGACATCGCCGGTCTGGTAAAGGGCGCCAGCAAGGGAGAAGGCCTGGGCAACCAGTTCCTGGCCAATATCCGTGAGACCGACGCCATCCTTCACGTGCTCCGCTGTTTCGACGACGGCAACATCGTACACGTCGACGGCAGTGTCGACCCCGTCCGCGACAAGGAAGTCGTGGACGCGGAATTGCAGATCAAAGACCTCGAAACAGTGGAATCGCGTTTGGCCAAGGTACAGAAGCAGGCAAAGATCGGTGCCGACAAGGAGGCCCGCAAACTTGCGGACCTGCTGGAGCGCTACCGCGCAGCGCTGCTCGAAGGCAAGTCATGCCGCACCGTAGTCCCGGCCAACGACGAAGAGGAGGCAATGGCCAAAGACCTCTATCTCCTGACCAACAAACCGGTGATGTATGTCTGCAACGTTGATGAAGCATCCGCGGCATCCGGCAATTCCTACGTGGATGCCGTACGTGAGGCGGTCAAGGATGAAAACGCTGAAATACTGGTCATTGCGGCCAAGACGGAGTCGGAGATCGCTGAGATTGAAGACTATGACGACAGACAGATGTTCCTGGAAGAGCTCGGGCTTGAAGAGTCCGGCGTGGTCCGCCTCATCCAGGGCGCATACCGGCTGCTCGGCCTGCAGACCTTCTTCACGGCCGGCGCCGACGAGTGCCGCGCCTGGACCATCCGCAAAGGCGACAAAGCCCCTCGCGCCGCCGGTGTCATACATTCCGACTTTGAGAGGGGCTTCATCCGTGCCGAAGTCATCAAATACGATGACTATATGACCTACAAGACCGAGGCCGCCGTCCGCGCCGCGGGCAAGATGGGCATCGAAGGGAAGGATTATGTCGTCCAGGACGGAGACATAATGCACTTCCTCTTCAACGTCTAATATCTAGTTCTGAAGCTGGCCGAGGACCTCGAAGAGGGCCTTGCCGTCCACCACTACGGTGCGGTACACCGTGTCGTCAACCTTGTAATACTCCACCCCGTCGAGGGTGATGATCTCATAGTCGTCCGGGAGCTCTGCGATGAGAGCGCCTGCCGGAGGGACTATGGTCTGATACTGTCCGTTGGCGCCTTCGATGAAGAAGATGCCGTCGTCATAGTAGTACTGCTGGTTGGCGTTCGCGTAGCTCTGGAAGAGCCCGAGACGCGAGGCGAGGTTGTACGACGCGTCGGCAGCAAGGTTGCCGTTTGCGATGGCTGCGTTCTGGGCAGCGATCGTTGCGTTGTTCTGCGCGATTATGTCGTTCTGCTCCGCAATGGTGCGGTAGTTCTCATTCACGATCCTGTACGTACGGCGCACTGTGCTGTAATAAGCGAAATCGCAGAGCACGAGGTCGAGATTGTACAAAGCGCGGTCGAAGAAGATCCCGAAAGGAGGCCTGCACACATAGTAGCAGTCATTCCACCAACGGTAGTAGATTCCGTCGCAGATGTAGTAGTCGATGCCCCAGTAAGGCCGTACAATGTAACGGGCGGGCAGGACACGGACCCTGTATCCGAAGAAGTGGGGACCCCTGTGATAGAACAAGGTGGGACGGCCGTGCTCGATGAAATCGCGTTCGCGGGGATGGATGCGGGGACCGTTGTCACGCGGCGGCTGCGAGGCGCGGATGCTTCCGCGCGAACCGGCACGCGAGCCGACGGATCCGTCCGGACGGGCCGGAGTGACGGTCCTGGAAGGACGCCCTGCGGCAGAGCCGGAACGGGACTGTCCGGAAGAGGACCTTCCGCCCACAGCAGATCTGCCGGTGCTGCTGGATGAGCGGCTGACGCCGGAAGAGGAACGTGAGGTTCCGCTGCTGGAACGGCTTACGCCAGAAGAAGAGCGGCCGGTACTCGAAGAGGATCTCGATGCGCTGCTGCCGGTAGTACTGCGACGGTTCTGGGTGCTGACCGACGGACGCGACGCCGCGCTGCCCGAGCGCGTCGCGCTCGAAGAAGAGCGGCTGACGCCGGAGGAGGAGCGGCTGGCGCTCGACGAAGACCTCGATGCGCTGCTGCCGGTGGTGCTGCGACGGTTCTGGGTGCTGACCGACGGACGCGACGCCGCGCTCCCGGAGCGCGATGCGCTCGAAGACGAGCGGCTCACGCTGGACGAAGGGCGTGAAACGCTGGCGGAAGGACGGCTGCTGCTTGAGCGGCTGACGCTCGATGACGAGCGGGAGCTCCCTCCCGAAGGTCGGGAGACGCTCGATGACGAGCGGCTCGCGCCGCCACCGTATGAAGAACGTCCGGCACTCGACGAAGAGGACCGGGAAACAGAAGACGAGCTATGTCCCGCAGAAGAGGACCCGCGGCTCGCGGCTGACGCCGAATGGCCGCCGCCTCCCCTTGACTGAGCATATGCATACTCGGGAGTCAAGGCCAAAGCTGCAACTACAGCCGCAGCCAAGGCAATTCTGAAGATTCTTTTCATATGGACAGTTATTGTTTAGTTAACTATGCTTTCCCAATAGACGTATTTACTGCCCGAATGTTAAAAAAGGATGCATCCCCCGAAGGGAATGCATCCTCAAAAATCCGATTGGGATAATCTTCTAGAAGAAGCGGGCCCTGTTGTCCTTCACGTCCGCATCGTCCATCATGACGGACATGAGAAGCTGTGAATTGTACTGGCTCTTCTGCTGCTCGTAACGGGCGGCGTCATCCTCGTTGTAGAACGAACCGGTGTCACGGCCCTTAACCTGGTAGACATAGACTCCGATGGTGCCGGCCACGGGACCGCTGAGGACACCGACGGGAGCGTTGGCAAGCGCGCCGATGAACTTGGGATCCAGGGATGTGGAACCGAGGGAAGCGAAAGTCACGCCGGACTGGCTGCTGATGGTTGCATCAAGAGCGTCGGCAACGGCCTGCAGGTCGGTCATGCCCTTGATCTTCTCAGCAACTTCCTCAGCCTTCTTCTCACTGAGCTTGCGGGCGTAGAGCTCCTCACGGATGCTGGTAGCAGCCTCCTGGACGGTAGCATAGCCCTCCTCATGCACGTCATTGAGAGTAGCGATGATGAAGAAGTTCTGGTTCACGGTAATGATGTCGGAGACGTTGCCCGGCTTGTGGTCGAAGGCCCAACGGGTGACTTCCTTGGCGTTGTCGATGGCGCCATAGGAAGAAGTGGCCTCGGTGATGCGGTTCATAGGATGCGAGTAAACTCCGAGGGAGTCGAGCGCAGCCTTGTAGGACTCGCTGCTGCCGCCCTTCTTGCCGCTGTGGGCGATGGTGGCGAACTTGTTGGCCTTGGCATAATATCCGTTATAGGTTTCGTTGCTGGGAACCGCGGTCTTCTCGAGGATGGCAACCTGCTTCTTGAGCACGGGAGCGGACTTCTTGGAGACAAGGACCACGTGGGTTCCGTAAACGGTGTTCAGAACGAAAGGCTTGCCGACGGGAGCCTCGATGACGGACTCGAATCCGGGAATCATGTAGGACTGGGTCATCCAGCCGATGGATCCGAGCTCTCCGTCAACCGCAGAAGACTGGTCGGCGGAATAAAGGGCGACAAGGTTGGCGAAGTTGGCATCCCTCTGGGAAGCAACCTCCACGAGGCTGTCAGCCAGATGGGCGGCATCGTCACCGGTGAGAAGGATATGCTTCACAAATGCGGAATCCGGAATCATGGCGGTATCCATCACCTTGGCGGCGTAGAAAGAATTGCCGGAATTGTAAACCGGGGATGCTCCCTCCTGTCCGGAGAACACGAAGGCGTCGACATCTGCATTGACTGCGGAGACGAGCTCACCCTCCTTATACCAGTAGTTGGAGAGAGGACGGTCGGAATTCTTGAGAAGGAAATTCTTCATGTTGTCGGTCTCTGCGAACTCACTCTGAAGCTGATCCATCTTCTCACCGACAGCGGCGATATCCTCAGCGGAAGGAATGACCTCGAAAACGACGTACTCGATATCGCGGCTGGCGTTCTGCTTGAAGAAATCCTTATGGGCATTGTAGAAGTCCTTGATCTCGTTGTCGGAAACTACGATGGTAGAATCGACGGAATAGACGAGAGGAACCATCACGAAATCCACGTCGGTGGTCTCGTTGTTCTCGGCGATAGCCCTGCGGAGCATCAGAGGATTCTGATAGGAGCTGGCGTTGAAGAGAGCGCCGTACTTCTGGAAGAACTGCTGGGTATAGATAGTGTTCTGAAGATAGTTCCAGTAGAGCTTGTAGTTGTCGTCAGTATTTACGAGCTTGACGAAATCGACCACCATGTCGGGGGAGAAGTTGCCGTTGGCATCCACGAACATGGAGTTCTGGGAAATGAGCGGCGAAGGATTGGCGCCGGTGGTCAGGTCGAGCATCTCTTCCTCACCGACGGTTATGCCGGCATCCTTGGCCTCCTTGACGATGAGGAACTTGTCGACCAGTGCCTGCCATGCGGCATCCCTGATCTGGGTGTGCTCCTCCTCGGAAGAGGCGGACGAGCCGGTCATAAGCTCGTGGAGGCGGGTATAGTGATCGATGTCCTCCTGGAAATCAGTATAGGAAACGGATTTGCCGTTGATCTTGCCGACATCGAATTTGGATGACATGGACTGAACGGCGGACTGAATCTGTCCGGGATCGATGATAAATGAGAGAAGGCCCAATGCAACGATGATTGAGATTGCAAGGCCGAATTTAGTGCGTAGGGTCTGAAGAACAGCCATTGTATTGTAACTTTTTTATAAAAATTCGATTTGGGGTGCGAAGATAGTGATTTTCTGTAAAAACAACACTATTTTTTAGGAAATGGTCCTATAAAATTAACAGAATCAATCATTACCACCGTCGTATCCTGCACCACGACACCGAAACTGTTGAAGGGTCGGAGGATGATGGCGTTCCTCGCTTTGTCGTCTGAACGCATTCCGTATCCCTGCATGAAACCGTCGGGAGAATACATCCGGATATAGTTGTCCGTGTACAATTCCCCTTCTCCGCGGTCCCAATAAAGAGTGTCGGTTTCCATCGTTTCCTGCTTGATGACATTCTGGATCACGACATTGCCGAAGGCCGCCCAGGTCTCGTCCCCTCCGTCCTTGAACGTCTCGTGAAGGGCGTTGTCGGAGAACACAGTGGTCTCGAGCAGCCCTTCGTCCGTATAACTATACACGGCAAGCCCCTTCGGGAATGTCTCCTTGGACGAGGTGTCGTTCTCGAACCTTTCCATCAGGTCGGCCTCGATGCGCATCACCACCACGCCGTTCTTGGTCTGCACGGCGAACATGTTGTCAATGGTCTGCAGCGGCACGGATGTAAGGTCGAGCTTGTCCGCCTCGGCAATCTTTCCCTTGCAGGAAAACAAGAGGAAAGCAACCGCGAGCGCGGTTGCCATCCTCATAAAAGTATGTTTCAGTTCCGGCAAGGAAACCTTACTTCTGGGTTCTGACCGTAGTGGTGGCCCTCATGCCTCCGCAGGAGACGGTATAGGACTGGCCGTTGGTCAGGTCATACATGAACGCCTCGGCGGTCTGCGGATAGTAGGCGGAGTAGGAGCCGATGAGCTTGTTGGCGTCTTCCGTGAGGGAAGGGTCGGCGGACTTGGCCTTCTGCAGGTAGTCGACGGCTACCCAATAAGGAGCCCTGCGCTCGATCTCGTTTCCGCCGCAGCTGGTGGATCCCCAGATGGTTCCCATCAGGAAGTAAGCCTTTCCGGCGAAAGTAGGATTGAGTTCGATAGCCTTCTGGGCGGCGGCATAGGCCTTGGCGTTCTGTCCGTTCTTGGAGCAGAAGACCGCAAGCTCGTAGTTGTATTCACCGTCGGTGGAAGCGTCGGACTCGGGATAGTTGATGGCCTCCTCCATATACCTGATGGCCTCGGCGACATTGCCTCTCGAGGAGTTGAGCCTGAAGAGGAAGTATGCGGAGTTGTATGAAGGATCGAGCTTGTACATGTTGGTGACGGCATTGAGATAAAGGTCGTTGCCGGTACAGTCTTCGGTGATGCTCATCATCCTGACGATGTTGTTCACCAGTTCGAGGTTGTTGGGATCGGCCTCGAAGCGGGGAGTGAACAGGGCGATGAGGTTGTCGCAGGAAGCGACCTTGCTGGTGATGAAGAGGGACTCGATGTCGGTCTTGACCTTCTCGAGCTGCTCTGCCTCAGCCTCGCTCTCCGTGGTGGCGTTGTTCAGGATCTCCATTGAAGACTGATAAGCGTTGATGACGTCCTCGGCGGTAAGCTTGCCGGCCTGGAACAGGTCGATGGCGGAGTTGAGACGGAACAGGAAGAGCTGAGGTCTGGTAGCCTCCTTAAGCTCGCCGATGATCTCCTGGTAGGTGTCATACAGTCTCTGAGGATTATCCTTGATATAATTGTACATATCCTGACCCTTGTTGTTGAGGGTAGTGGCCTTGTTGTTGGGATAGTACTGGGCCCTTACATCGTAAAGGGTCATGAGCGAATCGACGACGGCACGCTGGGCCTCGATATCCTTAGTCTTGGATATGACCTGCTTGAGAAGGGTGGAACCCTGGATAAGGAGGTTCTGGCTGGCGGTAGGAGGGCAGATGCTGTATGCCTTTCTCCAGTTCGGAAGAGCTTCATCATAGTTCTTCTGCTTGTAGTACTCGGAATAGTACGAGAGGTACTTGATACACTCCGCGCTGTCGGCGCCGTACTTGCCTTGGGCCGACATCCTTGCTCCTGAGAAGAGCAGAGCAATGGTCAAAATTGCAAAAATCGATTTTTTCATATCCTAAATAGTGTTAGTTTATTGGTAAGTAAATTTCCTGAACCATATGTCATGGAAACTGAATCCCAAGGTAAAGTTGACATACCGTTCGCGTATCATATTGCCGGCGGTGGAGGCCCTCTGTCCGAGGCCGACCGCGAAAGTCACGGCGTTGTAGTACCTGAACACCGGCAGGGATGCTCCAAAGGTAAGGCCCATGTCCTTGACCTGGTTCCCGTCGACAGCGAAGCTGGAGTTTTCGTAATAAGCGCCAACCCTGTATGCGCATCGCTTGTAGTAGTACCTAATGTCGTTCCTGTTCGGAACTATTTCAAAGCCGGCTCTGAGCGTCTGCGATACCCTTGTATCGAACGACGAGGAGCCTTTCACTGCAAATCCCTTCGCAACATCCATACCAGAACTTGTCCAGTCGGATCTTGAATAATTGATTTCAGCTCTCCAATTGTCTGAGTGATTGATAGATAAGCCCACTCCAATCTCACTGGGGATGGATACTCCTCCCATCGTAAGTCCTAGAGTGTCACGCGAAAAACGGAGGGTATCGCTCTGAGAACTGCCGACGGAAACCCTGTAAGATTCGGATGTGCCGCGGAGTTTGGTTCCCGTAGAATAGGTGGCGCCTATACCGAGCGTGGTGCTGCCGCCGAGCGGCTGCTCATATTGGACTCCGAACTTTGCGGAATTGCCCCTAAGGACGAGATTGTTGCCGGAATTGATGTTGCTATAAGCGGACTTGGTGAACGAGAATACGTTCTCCTTTCCGATATTTCCGAAAAGGATCCTGCCTTCCACGCCCAGCGACAGTCTCTTCCAGAACGTGACGCCGGCAGAAGCAAAGAGCTGATAGGTGCCGCCGTTGCCCGCGGAATAATACACGGCGTTACCGGTATTGCCGATGACGGAAGGATCGTCAAGGACGTAGGAATAACGGTAGCCGGTCGATGAGAACGGGGCGATGCCCAGCAGCATGGCCGAAGACCTGTAGATAGGGAAGGTGATGGTGATGCTGTTGATGTTGAATGTATTGCTTCCGGAATTCAGGTCTCCCTGGGAGAAGAACTTATTGCTCTGGGATACCGACATGTCGGCCATGAAGGCAAGGGAATCACGTGCGGTGACTGCCGCGGGATTAAGATAGTTGATGTATCTCCTGTTCCTTGTGGCAATGCCTACGCCTCCCATGCTCTTGTTGTATGCGGAACCTTGCGTGAAAATGTCTCCGATGCCGAAGATGGAATAGGGAGTGAAGCCGGTATAGGCTCCGTCCTGGGCATACAGGGACGATCCCGCGAGAATCATCGCGAGGAACACGGCAAGTATCTTACTGAGTCTTCCTTTCAACATAATCTTCCGTGATTAATGCCAAACCGATCAGCACCAGGTTACAAACTACAAAGATGGAGTTTTTCATCCTTTTTGCAAAATAATTCGCATCTCCGCCAGTAAATACCACGATATTGTCCGGTCTGGAATCGATGTACCCCTGTATTTCAAACATTATGCCCGAAATGACTCCCGCCTCGATGGAGGACTGGGTGGAAAAGCCCGTGGACGGGGGATTGTCGGGGATGTTGACCGAAGGGAGGGCTTTGGAATATCTGTTCACCGCCTTGAAGCGTGTCCGGCATCCGAGGGAGATGTTGCCGCCTTGATATGATCCGTCCGCACCCATGAAATCTATGGTCAGAGTAGTACCGAAATCCATTAAGGTCGAAGCTTTACCCTTGAAAAGATAGCGCAAGCCCAACAAGGCCGCTACGCGGTCAAAGGTAAGATACTCCGGCATTCCGTAACTGGAAAGGATGTCGCTATGGGAGGGATCGAGGAGGAGGAGGTCCTGACAGGATTTGCGTATCCTCTTCTCATCGGTTGAAGGGATGTCGTAAACCGATGCTATGACAACAGTGACGGGTTTTTCCTTTTCTATCAGGGAGATTATGAACTCCGTCTTCTTCTCGCCTTGATAGCGGAAAACCTTTCCGAGCGTCATTCCCTCGGAAAGCGCGGCTTTGAGCGCCGTATTGCCTATTTCAACAAGTAGATTCTGCATTGTTACAACTTGCGAATTTACTTATTTATCGGAGTTTTGACAAGACGGAATATGCCTTTTCCATCGAATCCACTCCCCTCACGACAAGCTTTAGTTTATTCTCCGCCTGCTTCATGTTGAACATTGGATTCCTTCCTACATTTTCCAGCACATGGTTGAAAGTGGACGAACGGTAATAGGGAGACATTGGATTGGAGATGAAGAAGAATATCATCATTCCGTTCTTGATGATGATCTTGTCGAAACCGAGGGACGCTCCGAGGTTTCGGACCTTGACGACATAAAGCAGGTTTTCCACCTCATCCGGAAGTTTTCCGAAACGGTCGGCAAGCTGGGTGCCGAAACGGTCTATCTCCTTCTCGGAAACTATGGAATCGAGCTGCTTGTAAATCCTTATCTTTTCCGCATTTATGTCCATGAAATCATCAGGGATGAAGGCAGGCTGGTCGGTCTCTATCGTACAGTCTTCGGTAAACGCATTCCGTACGTTCCGAGGGGTAAGTCCCGTCTCCACTCCCAGTTCTTCCATGGCCTCCGCAAGTATCTTCTGATAAGTCTCATATCCCATATCCATTATGAAACCACTCTGCTCGGCTCCAAGGAGGTTGCCCGCTCCGCGGATATCAAGATCCTGCATTGCGATATTGAAACCGCTGCCGAGATCGGAGAATTCCTCGATTGCCTTCAGGCGCCGCCTTGCATCGTCGGAGATCGTAACGAGAGGAGGAACTATCAAATAGCAGAAAGCACGTCTGTTGGAACGTCCGACGCGACCGCGAAGCTGATGGAGATCGCTCAGTCCTATGTTCTGCGCCTGATTGATAATGATGGTATTGGCATTTGGAATATCCAGTCCGTTCTCGATGATGGTCGTACAGAGAAGCATGTCATAGTCTCCCCTCATGAAATCCAGCATCCTGTTTTCCAGTTCCTTCGATTCCATCTGCCCGTGCGCGACGCAGATGCGCATGTCAGGGACAAGGCGATGGAGAATCTCATATATGGAAGGAAGTTCCTCCACCTTATTGTGCAGGAAGAATATCTGTCCTCCCCTGTCGAGTTCGTAATTGATTATGCTCTTTATCTCTTTCTCGTTAAAAAGGACAATCTCAGTCTGGACAGGAATGCGGTTCGGCGGAGGAGTGTTGATGATGGAGAGGTCGCGCGCACCAAGCAGTGAGAACTGCAGCGTGCGCGGGATGGGCGTAGCGGTAAGCGTCAAGGTATCGACGGAGAGTTTCATCTGGCGGAGCTTCTCCTTGGCGGCCACTCCGAATTTCTGTTCTTCATCGATGATCAAAAGTCCGAGATCCTTGAATTCGAAACCCTTGCCAAGCACCTTGTGGGTACCGATGAGAATATCTATCTGGCCGTTCTTAACCTTTTCCTGAATGTTCTTTATTTCCTTGTCTGTACGCAGACGGCTTACATAATCCACCGTACACGGAAGATCCTTGAGACGTGCCGTAAAGGTAGTATAATGCTGCAATGCAAGGATGGTAGTAGGAACCAGAACAACCACCTGCTTGCTGTCGGAAGCCGCCTTGAATGCAGCCCTGATCGCTATTTCAGTCTTGCCGAAGCCTACGTCGCCGCATACGAGGCGGTCCATGGGACAGGTATCCTCCATGTCACGCTTGACGGCGACGGTGGCAAGTTCCTGATCCGGAGTATCCTCGTACATGAATGACGATTCAAGCTCTTCCTGAAGGTAAGTGTCCGGGGAGAATGCGAATCCCTTTGACGCCTTGCGCTTTGCGTAAAGCTGGATAAGGTCCTTGGCTATATCCTTGACCCTTGATTTTGCGTTCGACTTAAGCGTCTGCCAACTCTTCGATCCCAGTTTGTTGATCTTCGGAGCCTCCCCCTCCCTGGGCTTGTAACGGGAAATCTTGTTCAGAGCGTGTACGGAGACGAATACCACATCACCGTCTTTGTAGGAAAGTTTCACAACCTCCTTTACGCGCCCCATGTCGTCCCTCATCCTCACAAGACCTCCGAATATTCCTACGCCGTGATCTATATGTACGATGTAATCACCCACATTGAATGCACTGAGGTCGTTGAGAGTCAGCTGTTCGCTCTTGTCGACGGTACGCCTAAGGCTCACCCTGTGGAAACGGTCGAATATCTCATGGTCGGAGTAGCAGCATACTTTGTTTTCCGAATCTACGAACCCGTTGTGTATGTTTTTCCCACCAACGAATACCGGTACCACTCCACCGTTCTGAATAAGGATGGACCGGAGCCTTTCCAACTGGGACTCTTTCTCACCGTATATCATCACCTTGTATCCGCTTTCTACCTTAGAACGGATGTCGGCGGTAAGAAGTTCGAAATTCTTGTTGAATACGGGCTGAGGAGAAATGGAAAACACAATTCTTTCTTCCCCCGAATAGGAAATGGGCGAATCTATATATACCTTTCTATACTTTCCGTATCCTTGAAAGAAATCCTTATGAGAATACATGTCGGAAGAATCGAGCCATAATACGGAATCTTCAGGGATTATGGAAACAATGTCCACCATGGACTCCCCTTCCCCGTCCGAAACGACGGATGAAACTATATCTATCGATTCCACTTTATCCTTCGAAAGCTGGGTATTGCAGTCGAAGGTATGGATTTCCTCTATCTCGTCTCCCCAGAAAGAAAGGCGGAAAGGATCGGAAGAAGAAAAAGAGAATATATCCACCACGGATCCCCTGAAAGCGAACTGACCGGGTGATGATACGAAGTCTACTTTTTCAAAACCTGCATCCGACAGTTTTTCCTTCAAACCTTCATAAGGAATCTCATCGCCCGGTTTGAGCGTGAAAATGGAGCTCTTAATTATGCCCGGATCTGGAATTCTTTCCTCAAGCGCCTCCGGGAAGGTGACGAATACGCTGAAATCATCCTTTCGGGCCAGAAGTTGTCCGATAGCGGCAGTACGCTGTACTCCGAGGGATGACTTATAGTTGCTTCTCTCTATTCCCTTGCCGGAAGAGGGAAAATAGAATACCCTGTCGCCTTCTATCAGATTATAAAGGTCCGCAGCACAGTATTCGGCAGCTTCCTTTGTCGGGAGGACTATGATGTGCGTACCTTTATGTACGGCTTGAGACAATACGAACCACCGGGCTGAGAGGAACAGTCCGGAACAGAATGTTTCACGCCTTCCTGCTAGACTCTCTCTCAGGAGAGACGTGGAGGTTGAACATATCAACATTTCTTTCAAAAAACTGTTGAAAAGATGTCGATAACCATGTTGATAAAGGAAGGTGGAAAAGTTGACATCCGCAAGGGAAGCTTTTTCAACATTCCGGCGCAGGGGCGCCCAACAGTTTTTCAACAGTATTTAATCTGTCGCAATCGATTGAAAATTATTACCTTCACAGGAGTTTTCAACATTTCAACCGCCTCAACAAAACCAAAATAAATAAAATAAAAAGTATATATTTGTATTTGTAAAAAGATCGACGAGCATGACCGACTTCGACCCCCGGAATACAAACGACAGCAAAGATAAGGAATTGGACGGAATAATCCGCCCGCAGGAGTTGGAAGATTTCACCGGCCAGAGGGAGATCGTCTCGAACCTGAGCATCTATATCAAGGCCGCGAAAATGCGCGGCGAAGCCCTCGACCACACTTTGTTCCACGGCCCTCCCGGACTGGGAAAGACCACTCTGGCACATATCATAGCCAATGAGATGGGCGTGAACATGAAGATTACTTCCGGTCCTGTCCTCGACAAGCCGGGGGATCTCGCCGGTCTGCTTACTTCTCTCGAAGAAGGCGACGTCCTGTTTATCGACGAAATACACCGCCTCTCTCCCGAGGTCGAAGAGTACCTCTATTCCGCCATGGAGGACTATGTGATAGACATCATGATAGACAAGGGCCCCGGGGCACGTTCCGTGCGCATCACTCTCAACCATTTCACCCTGGTGGGAGCCACTACGCGCAGCGGCCTGCTCACCGCCCCCCTCCGTGAGCGTTTCGGAATCAATTGCGCGCTGGAGTATTACGATACCGACGAACTAATCAAGATAGTGCAGCGCAGTGCATACATCCTCAAGATAGGCATCGAGCAGCAGGCGGCGCGCGAGATAGCCATGCGCAGCCGCGGCACGCCGCGCATCGCCAATGCGCTGCTCAAGCGCGTCCGCGATTTCGCCCAGGTCATGGGCGACGGACACATCGACCTTCAGATTGCCAAGTATGCGCTGGACAAACTCAAGATCGATACGCTCGGACTTGATTCGATCGACCATAAGATCCTCCGCACCATCATCACCACTTTCAAGGGAGGTCCGGTGGGAGCCGGTACCATAGCGACGGCTATCAGCGAGGATCAGGGCACCCTTGAGGAAGTATATGAACCTTTCCTCATCAAGGAAGGATTCATAGTCCGAACTCCCCGTGGAAGAGTGGCCACCGAGCTTGCTTACAAGCATCTCGGCATCGAGGCGAAAGGTTTGGAAGAGTCAGGAAGTCTGTTCTGATAAAACAATTGATATGAAGAGATTTATATATATGTTCCTCATTCTTTCAGGGATGTGGAGCTTTGTACCCGCTTTGGCTTGTACGTCCGTCATCATCTCCGGCAAAGCAACGGCCAACGGTCGTCCGCTGATGCTCAAGAACCGCGATACCGATCATTTCAACAACAGGATGGAGTATTTCCGCGGACCTGTCTATTCTTTCATCGGCCAGGTCAATTCCGAGTCCGAAGGCGGCGAGGTCTGGGCTGGAACCAATTCCGCTGGATTCTGCATAATGAACACCGCATCGTACAACATAAAGGATGATGATGTCCCTGCGGAAATGATGGATCGGGAAGGGATCCTGATGTTCAGGGCGTTGGGAGTATGCGCTACCGTGAAGGATTTCGAAAACCTTCTCGACAATATGTCCAAACCTTTATATGTGGAGGCCAATTTCGGAATTATCGATGCTTCCGGAGGTGCTGCCTGGTATGAAGTGAATAATGAAGGTTGGGTGAAATATGATGTCAACGAGATTCCCGAAGGATATCGAGTAGTTACCAATTTCTCGGAGTCCGGAAGGGAGGAGGATTACAAAGGATATGAGAGATGGCTCACAGCCTCTGCCATCATGGGAGAAATGTATTCCAATTCGGATAAAGGCGTGATGGAAATAGGTCCCCACGACCTTATCTACGGCATCTCACGTTCGTATCGCAATTCCATGACGGGAATGAACTGGTTGAACGACTATTATGATCTCAGGAAGAATTCCGGTTTCACTGGAATAATAGATGATCTGGATCTAATTCCGCGCAGGACTACTTCCTCTTCCATAGTTTTCGAAGGTGTGAAGGCCGGGGGCAATCCGCAGTTTACCGTCATGTGGACGGTCCTTGGATATCCTTGCTGCACCGTAAGCGTTCCCCTGCTGGTGGCTGACGGTGACATCATCCCTTCATACATGAAGTCTTCGGATACTTCACGGAATGCGTGGATGTGCGACCTTGCACGCAGGGTACGCGACAAATCCGTGTTCCGTTTCAAAATCAGCAGCGGTCCCGCTTATATCGACCTGAACAATGTGATGGAGCTATTGCATTCTTGCCTGGTGACGGAATCCAAACTAGAGTCCGATTGGCAGGATATATACGTAAGATGGACTGGTGGCGAGTATGACCTTGCGCGTTTCAAGGAAGGGTACGCTTCTTTCTGCAAGGAGTATTTCGATGCTTATTTGGATCAGTTTGCTTCTTTTATGTAATAAAAGGATGGCTTGAATTGGTCTTTTCGTAAAAAATGACTAAAATTGTGGATGAATTGAAATATCAATCAATAACAACAATAAAATGGCCGATAAATTAATTTCCAAGATTCCCGACGGACCGCTCGCCGAAAAATGGACGAAACGCAAGTCGGAAATTCATCTCGTCAGTCCCAACAACAAGAGAAAGCTCGAGATAATAGTAGTAGGAACCGGTCTCGGCGGTGCGTCTGCAGCTGCTTCACTCGGTGAGCTCGGTTACAACGTCAAGGTGTTCTGCATCAGTGATTCTCCCCGCAGGGCACACTCCATTGCCGCCCAGGGTGGTATCAATGCAGCAAAGAACTACCAGAACGACAATGATTCCGTGTACCGTCTCTTCTACGATACCATCAAAGGTGGAGATTACCGTGCCCGTGAAGCCAATGTATATCGTCTTGCGGAGGTCAGCGCAGCCATTATCGACCAATGCGTTGCCCAGGGAATTCCTTTCGCCCGCGAGTATGGCGGATATCTGGCCAACCGCTCCTTCGGCGGTGTCCAGGTGAGCCGTACCTTCTATGCGAGAGGCCAAACCGGACAGCAGCTCCTTCTTGGCGCCTATGCTGCCCTGAACCGTCAGATAGCAGCCGGCACAGTCAAGAGCTATCCCCGCTATGAGATGCTCGACCTTGTGCTCGTAAAGGGAGAGGCCAAGGGTATCATCGCCCGTAACCTTGTTACCGGCAAGCTCGAGCGTTTCGGTGCACATGCCGTCATCATCGCCACCGGCGGATACGGAAATACCTATTTCCTTTCCACCAACGCTATGAATTCCAACGGTTCCGCTGCACTCCAGTGCTACAAGAAAGGTGCATATTTCGCCAATCCTTGCTTTGCACAGATCCACCCCACTTGTATTCCCGTCCACGGTGACCAGCAGTGCAAACTTACCCTTATGTCCGAGTCCCTCCGCAATGACGGACGCATTTGGGTGCCCAAGAAGCTTGAGGATGTAAAGCGCCTCCGTGCACATGAGATAAAGGCTTCCCAGATTCCCGAAGAGGATCGCGATTACTATCTTGAGCGCAGGTATCCTGCTTTCGGAAACCTCGTTCCCCGCGACGTGGCGTCCCGCGCCGCCAAGGAGCGTTGCGATGCAGGCTACGGCGTGAACGAGACCGGCAAGGCCGTGTTCCTCGATTTCTCCGAGGCCATCCAGCGCCTTGGTCATCAGCGTGTTGCCGAGAGATATGGCAACCTTTTCGAGATGTACGAGAAGATTACGGCCACTTCCCCTTGGAAGGAGCCTATGATGATCTATCCCGCCATCCACTACACCATGGGAGGTATTTGGGTAGATTATGATCTTCAGACCACTGTTCCCGGACTGTATGCCATCGGCGAGGCCAACTTCTCCGATCACGGTGGAAACCGTCTCGGCGCTTCTGCCCTCATGCAGGGTCTGGCTGACGGTTATTTCGTCATTCCCGTTACCATCGGTGATTATCTCTCCAAGAAATTCCTTGAGCCTAAGACTGATGTCTTCACTCCCGAATTCGACGAGGCAGAGAAGGCGGTTCAGGCGCGTATTGACAGATTGTTCGCCATCAACGGCAAGATGACCGTCGATTCCCTGCACAAGAAACTCGGCAATATCATGTGGGATTATGTTGGCATGGCTCGCGACGAGGCCGGCCTCAAGAAAGCTATCAAGGAGATTGCCGAACTTCGCAAGGAGTTTTACGCCAACGTAAAGGTTCCCGGAAGCCAGTATGAGTTCAACCAGGAGCTTGAAAAGGCTCTCCGTCTTGAAGATTTCTTCGAGATAGGTACACTCATGGCTTACGACGCTCTCAACCGTCAGGAATCCTGCGGAGGCCACTTCCGCGTAGAGAGCCAGACCGAAGAAGGTGAGGCCAAGCGCGACGACGCCAACTTCATGTACGTTGCGGCTTGGGAGTACAAGGGAGAAGGAGTGGAGCCTGAACTCCACAAGGAACCTCTCGTTTACGAAAATATCAAGGTTGTTACCAGAAACTATAAAGATTAACTACGATGGAATTCAACTTAAAAATATGGCGTCAGAAGAACGCCAGGGAAAAAGGACATTTCGAGACCTATCATATTTCTGGTATAGAGGAAGACGCTTCATTCCTCGAGATGCTTGATATCCTTAACGAGCAGCTCATCCGCGAGGGGTGCGACCCCGTCGCAGTGGAACGCGGATGCAAGAGCAGCGGTCCGGTTTCCTTCGACCATGACTGCCGCGAAGGCATTTGCGGAGCTTGTTCTCTTTATATCGACGGCCGTGCACACGGTCCGGACGATCATGTTACCACTTGCCAGCTCTTCATGCGCCATTTCAAAAACGGAGCAACCATTACTGTGGAGCCTTGGAGAAGCGCTGCTTTCCCGGTCATCAAGGACCTTGTGGTCGACAGAGGCGCTTTCGATAAGATCCTTCAGGCAGGTGGATTCATCTCCGTGCGCACAGGATCCGCCCAGGATGCCAACAATATCCTCATCCCTCATGACAAGGCCGAGGAGAGTATGGATGCTGCCGCCTGCGTAGGTTGCGGAGCCTGTGTGGCCACCTGTAAGAACGGTTCGGCAATGCTGTTCGTTGCAGCCAGGGTCAGTTCCCTCGCCCTTCTTCCCCAGGGTCGTCCCGAGGCTAAGAGAAGGGTCAAGGCCATGGTCGCCAAGATGGACGAACTCGGATTCGGAAACTGCACTAACACCCGTGCCTGCGAGATGGAGTGTCCTAAGGGCATTTCCGTATCTCACATCGCGCGTCTTAACCGCGAATTCCTTAAAGCCAAGTTCTCGGATTAAACAAAAAAGAGAGGTTCGAAAGACCTCTCTTTTTTACCAAAGGAAATTATTGAAGGGATATCTTCCCGCATGTATCTCCGCAACCATCTTGTAAAGGTCGTTGCGGAGTTTTTCAATATTGATTTTCTCCTTGGCGGAAATGAAGATGCAAGGGCTCTTCTCATCCGCAATCCAAAGGTTTTTCAATTCGTCAAGCGTGCGGTTGTTCCTGTCCGGAGGAGTGAGTGAAAACTCGTCGTACTCTTCGTAGGTATAAGCATCTATCTTATTGAAAACCACGTATATGGGTTTGTTTCCCGCACCTATGTCCTTCAGAGTGTTTTCTACGACCTGCATCTGTTCCTCGAAATCGCTGTGGGATATGTCCACAACGTGTACGAGAATATCCGCTTCACGCACCTCGTCAAGCGTGCTTTTGAAGGCTTCTATCAACTGTGTGGGGAGTTTGCGGATAAAACCTACGGTATCGCTCAAAAGGAAGGGAACGTTCTCGATTACGACCTTCCTGACAGTAGTATCAAGAGTAGCGAACAGTTTGTTCTCAGCAAACACGTCGGACTTGGCAAGGAGGTTCATCAGGGTGCTTTTCCCCACGTTGGTATAGCCAACAAGGGCTAGACGTACCATCCTTCCCCTGTTGCCGCGCTGCGTGGCCATCTGGCGGTCCACTTTCTTGAGCTGATTCTTCAGGCGGGAAATCCTTTCCTTGACAATACGGCGGTCCACCTCTATCTGGGTTTCACCCATTCCCCCTCTTGTGCCTATACCTCCGCGCTGTCTTTCCAGGTGGGTCCACATGCCGGCAAGCCTTGGCAGCATATAGTTGTATTGGGCGAGTTCCACCTGCATCTTGGCATAAGAGGTCTGGGCCCTTTGCGCGAATATTTCCAGGATAAGACTGGTCCTGTCTATCACGTGCGAGCACTTGATGACTTTCTCTATGTTGCGCTGTTGCATACCAGTGAGTTCATCGTCGAATATAACGTATTCGATATCGTTTTCCTCACAGTACGCGGCTATCTCCTCCAGCTTTCCGCTGCGGATATAAGTGGATTTTTCCGGTTTGTCAAGCTTCTGTACGAACTTGCGGTCCCCTGTCGCCCCGGCAGTCTCTGCCAGGAACTCCAGTTCATCCAGGTATTCTGCTACCTTCCGCTCGTCTTCGTTCTGCCTGACTATGCCTACGAATACGGCCTTTCCGCTGTCTGTTATATTGTTCTCTTCGTTTTTCATTTCAACTGAAAAAAGGCCATCCCGAAGGACAGCCTTTGTGTTTCTTCACTGTGTCTGCTATCTCAGCTGGAAGATCACAGGGAAAGTGTAGGTGACCTTGACGGCGCGGTCCCTCTGCTTTCCGGGCTTCCACTTAGGGGAGCTGGAAACAACGCGGACGGCTTCCTTGTCGAGAGAAGAATCGACACCACGGAGAACCTTGACGTTGGATACGGAACCATCGGGATTGACGGTGAACTGAAGGGTTACACGACCCTGGACACCGTTCTCCTTGGCAACCTCAGGATAAGAAAGATGGGCGTTGACCCACTTTGAGAACTCGTTGGCATCACCGCCCTGGAAGGTAGGTTTCTCTTCAACGAGCTGGAAAGGAATGGCTTCCTCTTCCACTTCTTCCTCTTCCGTAGCCTCTACATAGTCCTGGATCTCGACACCGAGATTGGCGTTGTCCTCGAGGTCGAGGATGAGGTTATCCTCAAGCTTGATGTCATCATCGACGATGTCAATCTGGTCCGACAGCACGGGGATCTTCGGAGCCTCGGGCGGCGGAGGAGGGGTCTCCTGGGTGATGGGGATAATCTCTTCTTCAATCAGTTCCTGATTGACGTCATCGAACATAGCCGTCTTCTTTTCTTTGCTCGTATAGGAGAACGCTCCCCAGACGATCAAAAGGGCGGCAATGAAACCAAGCTCTGTAAAGAGCAGTCTTTTGTTCTCAAGACTGGCCTTAGGTGATTTCTTTACTTCCATATCCTTGTTTTAAATTAGTCGGTTTACGTTTCAAAGGTAGAAATAATTATTTTCAATTCCAATTATTTAATTTAATAGTTGTAGATTTGTACAAAAACTTAACCATGATTTCTTATTACAACGAAGATATCGTTTTTCGTTTCAAGGGTCGCGCGCTCAACAATCGCTGGTTGCGTATGGTGGCCGAAAGTGAGATCCGAAGGGTCGGAGACCTGTCCATCATCTTCTGTTCGGACAACTATATCCTTGATGTCAACATGCGCTATTTGCAACATGATTACTTTACCGACATCATCACTTTCGACTATTGTGAGGGAAATGTACTTTCCGGCGACCTTTTCATCAGCATTGATTCCGTTCGCGAAAACGCCGTTCTCTACGGTGCGGAGTTCGAGGACGAATTGAACCGTGTCATGGTTCACGGACTGCTTCACTTGATCGGGTATGACGACCATACGGAGGAGGAGCAGAAGACGATGCGCGAGAAGGAGGACTATTACCTCTCTCTCCGCAAATCTCTTATTGCATAATTATGCAGAATAATTATGATATCATTGTAGTTGGGGGCGGTCATGCCGGCTGTGAAGCCGCCATGGCAGCTTCCAGGATGGGATCATCGGTACTTTTGGTGTCTACCGACATGCTCGGATTCGCGAGAATGTCTTGTAATCCTGCTGTTGGAGGAATAGCTAAAGGACAGATAGTAAAGGAGATAGATGCTCTTGGCGGGTATATGGCCATGGTCACCGATGCCGCTTCGTTGCAGTTCCGGATGCTCAATAAATCCAAGGGTCCGGCCATGTGGAGTCCTCGCGCGCAGTGCGATAAAACCATGTTTTCCCTGTACTGGCGTAAAATCCTTGAAAACAATTGTAACTTAGACATTTACGCCGATTCTGCGACTTCTTTTCTCTTTGAGAATTCAAAAATTGCCGGAGTTCGTACGACTACAGGGGCAATTTTCAAGTCTCGGGCAGTTATTTTGACCACTGGAACCTTCTTGAACGGCAAACTTTTCATCGGTCGCACTCAGTTCGAGGGCGGAAGGATAGGGGAGATGTCTTCCCACGGTCTGACCGAACAGCTGGTTTCACTTGGCATTTCTACTGAGAGGATGAAGACCGGCACTCCCCCGCGTATCGACATTTCATCCGTCGATACCGATTCGCTGGTCCGTCAGCCAGGAGATCAGGAGCCGGACAAGTTCTCCTTCCTCCCCTACTTGTCGGCGGTACAGAACGGAACTCCTCAGATGCCGTGCTATATTCTCCATACCAATGAAAAGGTTCACGACATACTCAGAAGCGGATTTGACGAGTCTCCCCTTTTCACTGGTATGATTCACGGCCGCGGGCCGCGTTATTGTCCCAGTATCGAGGACAAGCTCAGGGTGTTTGCCGACAAGGATTCACACCAATTGTTCCTCGAACCGGAGGGTAGGGGAACGAACGAATATTACCTGCAGGGCTTTTCCTCTTCCCTGCCCCTTAATACCCAGTTGGGAGCTCTTCACGCGATTCCGGGGCTTGAGAAAGCCAAAATCTTCAAGCCTGCGTATGCTGTAGAGTACGACTATTTCGACCCGACTCAGCTTAAGCTTTCACTTGAGTCAAAAGTCATTGAGAATCTTTTCCTTGCGGGACAGGTCAATGGTACGACGGGATATGAGGAAGCTGCTGCCCAGGGCATAATGGCCGGCATCAATGCGCATCTGAAATGCAAGGATAAGGATCCGTTCATCCTTCGCCGCAACGAGTCTTATATCGGAGTCTTGATAGACGATCTGGTAACGAAGGGGGTGGATGAACCGTATCGTATGTTTACCTCACGTGCCGAGTACCGTATCCTTCTTCGTCAGGACAACGCCGACCAGAGGTTGACTGAACTCTCGCATAATATCGGTTTGGCGGATGAGTTCAGGTATGCCTACACGCAGAAGAAGTATGATGAGGCGTCGCGCCTGAAAGAATTCTGTGATACTAAAAACCTTACAAAGGGAAAGGTCAATGCTTATCTGGAGAGTTGCGGATCCGCTCCAATTACCGATTCTAAGAAAATATCCGATTTGGCATCCAGGCCGGAGGTTTCCCTTTCCGGACTACTGTCCCTTTGCTCTTCTAAGATTCCAGCTTCTGCTTTCGATCTTATCGGGATGACGGAGGAGGAGAACCCCGTTCTTCCTGCAAATCAGGATTTGGAAAGGATTTCCGCCATTTATCGAAAGGAAGTTTGCGACTCTGTTGAGATTGCCATTAAGTATCAAGGTTATATCGAGCGTGAGCAGCGTATAGCGGATAAGATTATGAGATTGGAAGACTTGAGGATTCCCGATGATTTTGATTATGACAATGTCTCAGGATTGACCATTGAGTGCCGTCAGAAGCTGAAGAGATATAAGCCGGTGACAATTGCGCAGGCCTCGCGAATCTCCGGGATTTCTCCGGCTGATATATCCGTCCTGTTGGTGTATTTTGGAAGATAAAAAGAAAAGTGTTCCACGTGGAACACTTTTCTGCTTTTGATACAACTTTGTTCTACAGCATTTGGAGCGCAGCGCGGATGATTTCTTCGACTTTGGCTCCAGGATTCTTTTTTAGTATGGCCTGAATGGCCTTGTTGACGTTTGGTTTCGAGAAACCGAGCGTAGTGAGTGCGATGGTAGCTTCCTCGATGTCGGCATTGTTGTCCGGCCGTATCAGTGTTTCGCTGCTGGTGCCTTCGCCCTTGACGATCTTGTCTTTAAGTTCAAGTATCATCCTTTGCGCGCTCTTCAGGCCGATGCCTTTGACGGATTTGATCCTGTTGATGTTCTCTGAAAGGATGGCCTCGCGGAACTCATCTGCCGTCATAGAGGAGAGGATCATCCTGGCGGAGGCCGCTCCGATGCCGGATATGCCGATGATGAGATTGAATAGTTCGCGCTCGTCCTTGGTAGCGAATCCGTACATTACCTCTGTCGCATCGCGCTGGTTGATGGTGGTCAGGACAAAGACCTTGACCTGTTGCTTGCCTTGAAGTGCTTCGTAGGTCTGAAGGGATATCTCGAGACCATAGCCGATGCCGTGATTGTCCACGACAGCCCAGGTGGGGGAGAGGTCGGAGATGGTTCCGGAAATGTAGTCGATCATATGGGAAAGGAATAATTGTGTCTCACGCAAATTTATAAGAAATAAGTGTCAAATGAAAGATTAGTTTCTTAAATTTGCAAACTCCGCTTCAAATGCTTTGATTGTGAATGTAAAACAGCTCAGAGAGCAGTTCCCGGCCCTTTCCGGAACGGTGTACGGCAAGCCGCTTGTCTATCTCGATAACGCGGCGACCATCCAGCGTCCCGTCTCTGTAATCGACAAATGGACGAGTCTCACGGAGCACTGCAACGCCAACCTTCACCGTGCTGTCCACCGTATGGCCGCCGAGGCCACGGAGGAGTACGAATCCACCCGCGACGCGGTCAGGGATTTCCTGAACGCGGAGAGCCGGGAAGAGATCGTGTTTACCTCCGGGGCGACGGCCTCCATCAACCTCGTGGCATTCTGTTTCGGCGAGGCCTTCGTCAAGCCGGGCGATGAGATTATCGTTACGGAATGCGAGCATCACTCCAATATCGTACCTTGGCAGATGATGTGCGGACGCAAAGGCGCAGTCCTTAAAGTCTTGCCGGTGGATGACGACGGCCATTTGAGGCTGGACCTTCTTGAAAGTCTCCTTACGGAGCGCACCCGTTTGCTTTGCGTTGCCCAGATATCCAATGTCCTTGGTCTTGTCAATCCGGTAAAGGAAATAGTAAACGTTTGTCATTCAAAAGGTTGCCGTGTGTTGGTGGATGGGGCCCAGGGAGTTGTCCACTCCGCGGTCGACGTTCGTGATCTCGGCTGCGATTTCTACGCTTTCTCCGGCCACAAGGTCTATGCTGCTCCGGGAACAGGAGTCCTTTACGGAAGGCGCGAGCTTATGGAGCAGATGCCTCCGTACATGGGTGGCGGCGAGATGATAGCTTCGGTCAGTTTTTCCGGAACGACTTATGCTCCTCTGCCGGGAAAGTACGAGGCCGGGACACAGAATATGGCTGGAACTCCTACCCTCAAGCCTGCCATCGACCTTGTGAACAATCTGAAAGACAAGGAGTTGTCCGAAAATATGGAGAGAGTGAGAGACTATGTTCTTGACGCGCTTCTATCTGAGGAAAGGATAAAGCTATATGGTGTTCCCCGTGGAACATTGGAGAAGATACCGCTGTTTTCCTTTACGGTAAAAGGCGCTCATCACGAGGACCTTGCCCTGCTTCTGGACAAGATGGGAGTAGCCGTGCGTTCAGGACAGATGTGCGCCGAGCCTCTCATGGACCGTTTCGGAGTTACGGGAATGCTTCGGGCATCATTCGCACCGTACAATACGATGGAGGAGGCGGATTATTTCTTGAAGTCGCTCGACAGGGCGATAGGAATGCTGGTTTGATAAAGATGGAAGAGAAAACATTGAAGGAAGTGCAGGAAGAGATCGTGGACGATTTCTCGATGTATGATGAATGGCTGGACAAATACGAGTACCTTATCGAACTCGGAAAGAATCTGGCGCCTTATCCGGAGGAGAGCAAGACCGAAGACAAGCTGGTCAAGGGTTGCCAGTCCCGGGTTTGGCTCGACTGGCACATGGAGGAGGGGAGGCTGTTCTTTTCCGCCGACAGCGACGCCATCATTACCAAGGGAATAATTTCCCTTCTTATCAGCGTTTATTCCGGCCGCACTCCGGAGGAGATCGCGGCCGACGATTTCTCCTTCCTGGGCCGCATCGGCCTGAAGGAGAATCTTTCCCCGACGCGCGCCAACGGGCTCGTGTCGATGATCCAGACGGTTCGCAAGGCCGCCGAATCCAATCTGTGAAGAGATATGGGACTGTTCGAAAAGAAAGATAAACCGGCTGTCGAAGAAGTACTTACGGCCGAAGACATAAAGGAGATCGCCCCCTTGTACGAGAAGGTCGTCCTTGCGCTCAAGCAGGTCTATGACCCGGAGATTCCCGTGAACATCTACGATCTGGGACTTATCTATGAACTCAATATCCGCAAGTCGCGCCAGGTATATATCAAGATGACTTTCACCGCTCCCAACTGCCCTATGGCCGACGAAGTCATGGCCGAGGTTAAGCGCAGCGTGGAGGATGTTCCGGGCGTCAGCGGATGCGAAATCGACCTGGTGTTCGAACCGGCCTGGGACCAGAGCATGCTCTCCGACGAGGCGAGGGTCATCCTGGGTTATGACATCGATTTCGATGACGACGAGGAAGAACCGGCGAAGTGATGGTCAACCTGTACCTGTCCCTCGGATCCAATATGGGCGACCGCCGCGCTTCTATAGAGGCGGCGCTCGCTATGCTGGGCGAGGCTTTCGGTACGGGATACAAGAGGCTCTCGAGAATTATCGAGACCCCTTCCTGGGGATTTGACGCTCCGGATTTCCTTAATTGCGCCGTACTGTACGCGCTGCCGCGCAAGCGGACGGGCGCGGAGGCGCAGGCGCTGGAAGTCCTCGACACGGTAAAGGCCGTCGAGAGACGGCTGGGCAGGGGAGAGGATCTCGAGTTCGACGCCGAAGGGCGTCGCGTCTATCACTCGCGGCCCATCGACATCGACATCCTTTTCTTCGGGACGCACACGATAGACCATCCGCGCCTGAAGGTGCCTCATCCGCTCATCGCGGAACGCGATTTCGTGCGGATTCCGCTCGAGGAAATCGCGAATCCGCGGCTTCGCCGGGCGTTTCCGGCACTATTTAAAAGGAAATGATTATTTTTGCACGATAAACAATTGACAATATGACACAGGAAGAACTTTTCAAAGTACTTGTCGCACACTGCAAGGAATATGGTTTCATCTTCCCTTCCAGCGAGATCTATGACGGACTCGCCGCTGTGTACGATTACGGCCAGATGGGCGTGGAGCTCAAGAACAATATCAAGCAGTATTGGTGGAACGCCATGACGCGTCTCAACGAGAACATCGTGGGCATCGACTCTTGTATATTTATGCACCCCAGGATATGGGAGGCTTCCGGTCACGTCGGAGCTTTCAACGACCCGCTCATCGACAACAAGGATTCCAAGAAGCGCTACCGCGCCGACGTCCTCATCGAGGACTATCTCGGCAAGATCGAGGAAAAGATAAACAAGGAAGTGGCCAAGGGCCGCAAGCGTTTCGGCGAGAGCTTCGACGAGGCCCAGTTCCGTGCGACGAACCCCAACGTCCTTCGCGAACAGGCCAAGTATGACGAAGTCCACAACCGTTATGTCAAGGCCGAGAAGGCCAACGATTTCGCGGAGTACCGCCAGATCATCATCGATTGCGGCATCGTCTGCCCCATAAGCGGTACCTGCAACTGGACCGACGTTCGTCAGTTCAATTTGATGTTCAGCACCTCTATGGGCAGCACCTCCGAGGGAGCCAATACCATCTATCTCCGTCCTGAAACCGCCCAGGGTATTTTCGTGAACTACCTGAACGTCCAGAAGACCGGCCGAATGAAGATTCCCTTCGGTATTGCGCAGATCGGAAAGGCTTTCCGAAACGAGATCGTAGCACGTCAGTTCATTTTCCGCATGCGCGAGTTCGAGCAGATGGAGATGCAGTTCTTCATCAAGCCCGGCACCGAGCTCGACTGGTTCGCCAAGTGGAAGGAGACCCGAATGAAGTGGCACGTGAACCTCGGAATGGGCGCTGAGAACTACCGTTTCCACGACCATGAGAAGCTGGCGCACTACGCCAACGCCGCCACGGACATCGAGTTCCAGTTCCCGTTCGGTTTCAAGGAGCTTGAAGGTATCCACTCCAGGACCAACTTCGACCTGGGCAACCATCAGAAGTTCTCCGGAAAGAAGATCCAGTACTTCGATCCCGAGGCGGGAGAGAGCTATACTCCATATGTAGTCGAGACTTCCATCGGCGTCGACCGTATGGTACTGGCCGTCCTCTCGCACTCCTACAAGGAGGAGCAGCTCGAGAACGGCGAGAGCCGTGTCGTGCTCTCCATCCCCGCTCCCATCGCTCCCGTCAAGGCAGCGGTCATGCCGCTCGTCAAGAAGGACGGTCTGCCGGAGCTCGCACAGGAGATCATGGACGACCTCAAGTACGATTTCAACTGCCAGTACGACGAGAAGGATTCCATCGGCAAGCGCTATCGCCGTCAGGATGCCATCGGCACCCCGTTCTGCATCACGGTCGATCACGATTCCCTCGAGGACCGCTGTGTCACCGTGCGTGACCGCGACACGATGGAGCAGGAGCGCGTCCCCATCGCGGAGCTCCGCACCCTCATTGACCGCAAGGTCAACCTCAACAACCTCCTCAGGAACCTTTAATCCCTCCTGTTTCCTGCAATGAAGAGGTTTTTCCTGATACTGACGGCCGTCATCCTTCTCCCCTTGGCCACTTTTGCCAAAGGGGAGAGGGAAGGCATCGTTGCCATGAGCTACAACATCCGTTACGGTACCGCCGAGGACGGAACCAATTCCTGGCAGTACCGCTACCCTGCTTCTGCGATGATGCTGGACGACCAGCGTCCGGACATCGTCGGTCTCCAGGAAGTGCTGTATGACCAGTTCGAGTATCTTGGAAGCGTCCTCGACAAGTATTACAAGATCGTCGGCGTCGGACGTGACGACGGCAAGAAGGAGGGGGAGATCATGGCCGTGATGTACAATGCCAAGACCATGAAGCTCCAGAAATGGGGGACCTTCTGGCTGTCCGAAACTCCGGAGAAGGCCAGCAGAGGGTGGGACGGCGCCTGCAACCGCTGCGCCACCTGGGCCATCTTCAAGGACAAGGCCTCCGGGCAAAAGTTCTTCTTCGTCAACACTCATATCGATCACGTCGGAGCGGAGGCGCAGGAAAAGGGCGTCAGGCTTTTGACCGAAAAGATCGCGGAGTTGAACAAGGAAGGTCTTCCCGTCATCGTCACCGGCGATTTCAACATGGAGGCATCCAATGCCTTCCTTGCCCCGATGAAGGAAGGGTTTCAGAATGCCCGCGCATCCGCCGTCGTTTCCGACGACCATTTCTCCTATAATGGCTGGGGCAAGTCCCAGAGCACGATAGATTATGTCTGGTACAAGGGTTTCTCCTGTACCCGTTTCGAGACTGTCACCAAGTCCTATTACGACAGGACCTTCATCTCCGACCATTTCCCCGTCAAGGCCGTCCTGGTCTTTTGACATCCTTTATGAAATACAGTATAATCGTTCCCGTTTATAACCGTCCGGACGAAGTCGAGGAACTGTTGGAAAGCCTGACCCGTCAAAAGGGTTGCGATTTCGACATCCATATCGTCGAGGACGGCAGTACGGTGTCTTGCAGCGATGTCTGCGGGCGCTATGCCAGGCGTTTCGGGGGGCGTTTGTATTATCATGAGAAGGAGAACGGCGGTCCCGGAGCGGCGCGCAACTTTGGTGCGGCGCGCGCGGAGGGTGACTATTTCATAGTGTTGGATTCCGACGTCGTGTTGCCTGAGGGTTATCTGGCCGCCATCGATGCGGAGCTGGCGGCGGAGCCGTGCGACGCCTTCGGCGGCCCCGACCGCGCGCATCCCTCTTTCACGCCCGTGCAGAAGGCTATCAGCTATGCCATGACGTCGTTCTTTACGACGGGAGGAATCCGCGGCGGACGCAGGAAACTAGACAAGTTCTATCCGCGTTCGTTCAATATGGGCGTCAGCCGCGGGTTGTGGCAGCGGCTGGGCGGATTCCGCGCGATGCGTTTCGGAGAGGACATCGATTTCAGCATCCGGATTTTCGAATCGGGAGCGAGCTGCCGCCTTTTCCCGGAGGCTTGGGTGTGGCATAAGCGCCGTACAGATTTCCGGAAGTTCTTCCGGCAGGTCTATAATTCGGGCGTAGCCCGCATCAACCTTCATCTGCTGCATCCCGGCTCGATGAAGCTTGTCCATATGCTTCCTGCGGCTTTCACGCTTGGGTGTATTGCCTTGGCTGTTGCTTTCGTCATAGGGCTGTTGATGCTGCCCTTCGGCTCGGTCAGGAATGTCGGAACAGCGCTTTGCTGCGTGGGGGTCTTGCTGCCCTTGCTTTATGCATTGCTCATTTTCCTCGATTCGTTCATCAGGAACCGCAGCGTGAAGGTGGGTTTATTAAGTGTACCGGCATCTTTCGTCCAACTTATCGGCTATGGTTCAGGTTTCCTGTCTGCGGTCTGGAAGCGATTGGTCAAGAAACAGGCGGGGGAGGGGTTTGATTTCGAGAGCAACAAGAAATTCTACGGATAAAAAACAAGAGGGTGCGGCTTTTCGCCGCACCCTCTTTCGTTTGAGGATATCAATCCTAGTTCATTTTCAACGGTGTAGGAACGGGAACCTGGGAAGGTGAATACCCGGTGGCCTTTCCGAACACGGAGAAGTCGAGGATGCTCAGAGGACTGCCCTTCGGCCAGTCGAGCATGGTCAGGCGGACATAGCGGCACTCGACGGGAGCGAACTCGTCGAACAGAACGTTTCTGGGAGTCTTGTTGCCGGAGTTGTCGAGAACGGTCTTGAACTCCTTGCCGTCCATCGAAACCTCGATCTTATACTTATAGACCGGAGTTCCGGCAGAGCCGGAGAATCCCCTTCCGGAACCGCCGAACAGAAGACGGGAACCGTCAATCTGGAAGGTCTGCACCCTGTCGCGGTCGACGGCGGGAGAAAGGCTGATGGTGAGGGTAGGGGTGGCGTCATCCTCGGCGGGCTCCCACCAGGTAGCGGTGGAGTTGTCGAGAGCATACTCGGGACCCCTACCGGGCTTCTCGCTGGAAGCGACCTTGGCCGCGCCGGGGAATCCTTGTCCCGTACTCATGGAAGTCTTGCCGACGGAAACGATGATCGAGCCGGAGTCACCCTTGGCCGGATCCTTCACGACACCGGGAGCCCACTGCGGAGTGTCGGTCACGTTGCAGGTGAGGTTGCCGTCCTTGTCAACGGTCACGCGGTCCATGCCGATGCGGCGGCCGCCGCTGCGGAGGACGATCGTGTAGAACTGCCAGATGTTGCCGTCGGGGCCGGTCACCATGCTGCCGTGCGCAGGACCGGTCACGATGCCGTCAGTGCGGCGGAGAAGCGGGTTGTTCGGGGCGTACTCGTAGGGTCCCTGGAGATTCTTGGACTTGTAGTAGCCCTCGGCATAGGTCCTCCACTGGGTTCCGGAAGCGGAATACTGGAGGTAGTAGGTGCCGTTGTGCTTGTAGATCCAAGGTCCCTCGATCCAGGCGACGTCGATGAACTCGTTCTGCTCGCCCTGGCGCTCCCAGACGTGATCGGGATTGAAGCTGAAGTGGTGGGTGATGGGGCCTACGAACTGGGTGATGTCATTGGGGTCGAGTTTGACCGAATAGATACCGCTGATGGCCATTCCGGGCCAGAACAGGTAGGGCTGGTTGTTCTCATCCACATAGATGTGCGGGTCGAAGCCCTGGCTCCATCCGTGCTCGCGGTCCGGAGTGCCCTTCCACTGTCCGAGGACCTCGTACGGTCCGAGAGGGTTGTCGGCGACCCAGACGTTCATGCTGTTTCCGGTCATGTAGAACTTTCCGTTGTAGGGGCATACGTCAGGCGCGACGGGTACGCCGGCCACATAGTGATACTCCCAGTTGAGCATGTCGGAGGAGACCCATGCACCGCCGCCGGTGCAGAACATGTAGTACTTGCCCTCCCATTGGAAGACGCTGACGTCTCCGGAGGCGCTTCCCTGTCCTATCTCCATAGGAAGGGGATTGCAGTAGCGTGCATCCTTGCCCAGGGTCTGGGCGTTGAGCATGCCGGCCGTGAACAACAGTGCGGCTGCCAGAATGATGAATTTTTTCATAATGCTAGTGATTTATGTGGTTTATCAGGTTATCCCCAAACAAATATAAAAAATAAATACCAGCACCGGTTTTCCGCCGGAAAAGAATTTCCCAACCGTTGCATAAATAGTCCAATTTGTTGCACATCCGGCCTTGCCGCGCGAAAATACTTCGTGAGAAAACATATAAAAAGATGTTTTTTTCCTGTCCTCCTTATCAAAAGTATCTTTTTGAAAGAAAGAGATGTTTTTTGTCCGTAACATTGTAGCGGTGACTAAAAACTTTAATTATGAAAAAGATTCTAGAAGTACTCCAATATGGAGAGTTCGACATCCGTTTCAATACGGACATCGATGTGATGAAGAATCCTGCTTTGGCTCAGGATATTACTATCAAATCTGCGTTAGCTATGACCACCAGCCTTTGGGGCGGCAATGAAATCAGCGTGTTGGCGATGATCCGGGCCTTGGGCATTGCCGACTTGGGGGTGAGCGTGAACCGCAAGGAGATGGTCCGCTATCTGGATTCGGCGTCAAAAATGGTGGAGCAATCGATGTGGGAGGCACGCAGGGAATTCGAAAGCAAGGGCGGAAAGATCCAGGTCTTTTCGCCGCTTATCAAACCGACTGGAAACAAAAGCTGATATGCGACGGGTTGTAGAGCGTATCCTTGAGGGATGGGGGAGAATGGCGGTGGGGCGGTATTGATAATTAGGCGGCGAATGAGTAACTTTGCAAACTATGATGATTTTGGAGATTTTCGGTTTCTTGAGCTTGTCCGCCATCGATATCCTGGATATCCTGATGGTGGCGGTCATCCTGTATGTCCTTTTCAGGTGGATACGGGGCTCATCGGCCATGAACATCTTCATGGCCATCGTCCTGCTGCTCATCGTGCGGGTCATTGTCGGGTCGCTGAACATGAAGCTGATGACTTCGCTTATGGATACGCTGTTCGACGTGGGACTGCTGGCCCTGATCATCATTTTCCAGCCGGAGATTCGGCATTTTCTGATCAGGCTGGGAGGCAGCTCGAGTTGGTGGCGCAGGATAATAGGCCGCCTGGTAGATGGCCGCGGGTCGAATGTCGCGGAAAAGGCCGTCGAGGAGATCGTCGAGGCTTGCCGCGTGATGGGGGAGCAGAAGACCGGAGCCCTCATCGTCATTCCCGGACAGGACTCGCTGCAATATGTCGTCGAGACGGGCGACAGGCTGGACGCGACGGTGAGCCGTCGGCTCATACTCAACCTTTTCTTCAAGAATTCGCCGCTCCATGACGGGGCGATGATCGTGCGCGGCGACCGCATCGTGGCCGCGCGCTGCACCCTCCCGATTACTTCCCGGACCGACATTCCGGCCAGTTTCGGCATGCGGCACAAGGCAGCCATAGGCATTACCGAGGAGAGCGACGCTACGGTGGTGGTGGTCTCCGAGGAAACCGGGAACATCTCTTACGTGAAGGAAGGCAATCTCCGCGTCATCGAGAATATCTATGACCTTAAACTCCTGCTCAGTCCTACGCTGGGCAAGGAAGAACCGAAGCAGTGATGGCCATCGACAGCAGACTGGAAGAGAAGCTTGGGTTCGACCGCGTGAGGAAGATCATAGCGGACCGCTGCAGTACGGATTACGCAGCGGACCGCGTCGCATCCGAGTCTTTCTCCACAGATCCTGGCACAATCCGTCACAGGCTGCTGCTTACCGACGAGATGCGCCTGATCATGATGTTCGAGGAGTCTTTCCCCACGACTGGATACATCGATGCGCTGCCGTTCCTGAAGCCTTTGCTGAAGGACGGGTACAGCATCGACCTGCTTTCCACCGGAAAGCTCCGGACGATGATTGGGACGCTGGGCAAGGTTTCGTCGTTCTTCGCCGGGATGAAGGACGGCATCTATCCGAATCTCAAGCGGATGACCGCCCCGATAGGGAATTTCAGGGATGTCCAGAAGCGGATCGACTCCATCATCGACCGTTACGGCGAGATGAAGGACACGGCGTCCGACGCCCTCTACGATATCCGCAAGAGGCTTAAGGAGACGGAATCCGCCATTTCCCGCAGGGCGGGTGCGATACTGCGCAAGGCGCAGGAGGACGGAATAGTCGAGGCGGACGCTTCGGTGAACATCCGCGACGGAAAGTTCCTCATACCGGTGGCGGCGTCTTCCAAGCGCCGGGTGCAGGGGTTCGTCCACGACGAATCCGCCTCCGGCAAGACCGTGTTCATCGAGCCGGTGGAGATCATCGAGATGGAGAACGAGATCAGTTCGCTGCGCTTCGACGAGACCAGGGAGATTGCCCGTATCCTATACGAGTTCAGCGAATTCCTGCGTCCTTATGTGCCGGACCTCATCGAGGCGGCGACATATCTGGGCGAGATTGATTTCATAATGGCCAAGGCGCAGACGGCGCTGGATTTCATCGCCGGAATGCCGGTGATTTCGGAAGAAGGCTCGCTGCAGCTCCGCAAGGCGCGCCACCCTCTTCTGGAGCGCGCCCTGAAGAAGGAGTCCAAGCAGATCGTGCCTTTGACCCTTAGGCTGACATCGGACAAGCACATACTGGTCATCTCCGGCCCCAACGCAGGCGGCAAGTCCGTCTGCTTGAAGACCGCCGGACTGCTCCAGTACATGTTCCAGTGGGGAATGCTGATCCCTACTTCGGAAACCTCCGAACTGCCCGTCTTCAAGCGTATAATGGTCAGCATAGGCGACGACCAGTCCATAGACAATGACCTCTCGACATACAGCTCCTTCCTGACCGACATGAAGGAGATGCTCGCCGCCGCGGACAAGGAAACTTTCGTCCTGATCGACGAGTTCGGTTCCGGCACGGAACCGACCGCCGGCGGGGCCATCGCCGAGGCGATCCTCGGCGAGCTGGACCGCCGCGGCGTCTATGCCGTCATCACCACCCATTACACCAACCTCAAGCTGTACGCCGCGGCGGGTGACAACGGCGCGACGAACGGCGCCATGCTGTTCGACGCGCAGAACATCGCACCGCTGTTCCAGCTCGAGATGGGGTTGCCCGGCAACTCCTTCGCTTTCGAGCTCGCCCGCAAGATGGGCCTGCCCGAAGCCATCGTCAAGGATGCTGAAGAGCGTGCGGGCGAGGAGTTCGTGGGTATCGAGCGCAACCTGCGCCAGATAGCCCGCAACCGTCGCGTCCTGGACCAGAAGCTCCAGAAGGTGAAGGTCGCGGACCGCACATTGGAAGGCCTGACCGGCAAATACCAGAAGGAGCTCCAGGACCTCCAGCAGCAGCGCAAGGACATTCTTGCCGAGGCCCGCAAGGAGGCCGAGGATATCATCAAGGGGGCCAACAAACAGGTGGAGACCACCATCCGCACCATCCGCGAGGCGCAGGCCGAGAAGTCGCAGACGCAGGAGGCTCGCAAGGAGCTGCAGGGGTTCATTGCGGCGCTCGAAGAGCGCAAGACACGGCAGCAGCGCGAGCGCGACGCCTACATCGAGGGCAAGCTCGAGCAGCTGGGCAAGCGGCAGGAGAAGGAGAAAGCGCGCAAGGCGCGGCGCGCCGACGCTCCGACACGCGAAGCGCAGGAGCGCGAGGCCGCCGAGGCGCGCCGTCTCGAAGCCTTCCGCACCGCGCCCCTCAAGGTGGGCGAAAAGGTCCGGGTCAAGGACAACGGCATGGTGGGCGAGGTGACCAAGGTTTCCGCCAAGGCCGTAACGCTTGCCGTCGGCAACCTCAGTACGAAGATGCCTCTCGACCGCGTCGAGCGCATCTCTTCCAACGAGTTCAAGGCTGCGGCCAAGGAAGTTGCCCAGCCGCCGCAGCAGCGCGTCGACCCCGGCATCACCGCCCGCAAGCTCAATTTCCGTTCGGAGCTGGATGTCCGCGGCGAGCGCCTGAGCGATGCCCTGGACATCGTCACCCATTATATCGACGATGCCATGATGCTGGGCATGGGCTCCGTGCGCATCATCCACGGCAAGGGTACCGGAGTGCTGCGCGAAGAGATTCAGAAATATTTGCGGACCATACCGGGCGTAAGCTGCCACGACGAGCATATCCAGTTCGGTGGCAGCGGCGTAACGATTGTGGAGTTCGAATAGAGTGAAGACGGGACTATGGAAACTTCGCGGATGAAGCTTGGCAGGATGGCGGAAGACTTGGCCTGCGACTATCTGATAAAAAGGGGGCATACCATTCTGTCACGCAACTGGCGCAGCGGTCACCTGGAGCTGGATGTCATCTCGCTCGACCCTGCGGGCATCCATTTCGTGGAGGTCAAGGCCCGCGTCGCTCCTGCGCAGGCTGGCCCGGAGGAAAATGTCGGCTTCATCAAGCAAAAGAAAATCGTGGCTGCAGCGCGGTCTTATCTGCATTCTGCAGAAAAGAGATCCCTTTCGGATCAAAATGAAGTTTTTTTCGATATATTTAGTGTGATTTTTGAAGGAGAAAAGGTGGAGACTCAATGGTTTCCCCAAGCCTTCATTCCGATAAACACGTGATAACCAATCAACATGAATAACCACAACTATTGTGTGATAATGGCGGGAGGCATCGGGTCCAGGTTCTGGCCCGTCAGCCGCGAGGACAAGCCCAAACAGTTCCTTTCGCTGTCCCCGGACGGAAAGTCCTTCCTGCGTCTTGCATATGATCGTTTCTCCAAGATAGTTCCTGCGGACCACGTGCTGGTCGTTTCGCAAGTCCGTTATGAAGAGATGGTGCGCGAGACTCTTCCTGAGGTGCCGGATGAAAATATAATACTGGAGCCTTTAAGCCGCAATACCGCCCCGTGTATCGCGCTGGCGGCGTTCAAGCTGCTGCTGCGCGATCCTGACGCCGTCATGGTGGCGACCCCTGCCGACCATATCATCCTTGACGAAGAGATTTTCGAAGACACCATCCGCAAAGCTCTGGATTATGCCGCGGATTCCGACGCACTCATCACCCTGGGCATTGTCCCGGACAGGCCTGACACCAATTTCGGATACATCCAAGGCGTCACCCACAGCATGGAAGAGGACGGCAAGCCAGTCAAGGTCAAGACTTTCACCGAGAAGCCCGACAAGGACCTTGCAGAGGTATTCTTCCAGAGCGGGGAGTTCTTCTGGAACTCTGGTATTTTCGTCTGGAGGGCACAGACCATCCGCGATGAACTCGCGAAGCATATGCCGGAGGTGGAGATCCTTTTCCGGGGATGGGAGTCTGAACTCGGAACGCCCGGAGAGGTCGCTTTCCTGGAGCGCGCATATTCCAGCATCAGCAAGATATCCATCGACTACGCCGTGATGGAGAAGACCGACAAGGCGTGGGTGTATCCTTCCAAGTTCCGCTGGCACGACATCGGCAGCTGGGAGTCCCTTTTCAGTTTCATTTCCACCCTTGGCCTTGAATCAAACGGCAATGTCACCCTTGCGGGGCCATCCCTTTGCGGAGACAACAAAGACACTCTCGTGTATACGACGGACCGCGGTAAGCTCGTTGCCGTCCGCGGCCTGGATAATTTCATCGTCGTCGATACCGGCGACGTGCTGATGGTCTGTCCGCGCGACGAACAGAAAGCCAAGGAAATCATCGCCAATGTCGCCATGCCCGAGTACGAGAAATTCAGGTAGCGCGCTTTGCGCTCCCTGTTGGAAAGCCCGGCCGGAAAGCCGGGCTTTTCCGTTTCCCCGCCTTGCCGCGGCTTTTTAAATAAATGTATATCAAATGCTTGATATTTGGAAAAAGATTCGTATATTTGCAGCCCGCAATTTTGCGCGGATTTAGTTAAAGTATTAATAAACAGTTAATTAATCACACCAATGCCTGGATTAATTGGAAAGAAAATCGGAATGACTTCCGTTTTCGGTGCTGATGGTAAGAACATGCCATGCACCGTCATCGAGGCTGGTCCCTG